>OCZU010001192.1_pt1 | contig 17337 bp, 14 predicted proteins | sample 1539001 | NCBI WGS metagenome assembly OCZU01 (sample SAMEA3539306, study PRJEB22396) | soil metagenome | biome: tundra; feature: field; material: soil | place: USA | collected 2010-05 | depth 0.15 m | reverse complement strand
CTGATTCTGAACGGGTTAAGTGATTTTTCGATCATTCCGCGACGAAGTTCGGCTAGTAGCGGTCGTTGGTGTCGATGTTGAAGCCCAGGATGGCGTTTACTTCAACGGGCTGGGCGCCGCGCATGGCAGGACGGAACTTCCAATTGGGCAGCGCGGCTACGATCTTTGCTGTCATCGCGGCCGGGCCCGGCTCCAGAACCTGGAGGTTTCTCAGGTTACCGGAAGCATCTAGTCTGCATTTGATCACGACACGAGCGTGCGGAAGGTCCGCGGGCAAATTAGTGCGGAGGCTTTGGGGGCCGATCAGGCTTCCGGGATCATGACGCGTGGCGGGATTGGCTTCGGCGAATTGCATCACTACGGTGCCAATGGGCGTATCCACATAGACGGAGTAGTTATCGCCCGGAAGCTTGCCGTAGAAATCAAACGCGCCACCGGAGCGTGACGTGGCAACGATGGTGATTGCCGGGCCTTGCTGCTGCTTCACGGGAGAGCGTCCGGGAAGGTTCGGGTCGTTGCTGCCGTCCGATCCGAAGCTGGGCAGGGTGACCATGGTAGTGCCGCCGCGGACGTCCACGCCTGGCACAGTGGAAGAGCCGGTGGGGGCGCTGCCGGCACCACCGGGACCGGGAGTGGGAGAGATTCCGCCACGCGCGTTGGGGTCGGAACCGCGGCCAGCTCCAGTCTTGCCAGCGCCTGAGCCTTCTCCGGCCAAGCCGCTGCCTGGACCGTCACCATGGCCGATCCCGGAGCCTCCGCCGGAACCGCCGAGGCCCGGTTTGTCTCCACCGGAAGGCGACATTGCCAGTGCGCCTTTGCCACCACTGCCGGGCATTCCAACCTGGGAGCCGGGCTGGGCCGACACCACTACTCCCGAACCGGAGCCACTTGCGCCTTCTCCCTTGGGAGGAGCGAGAACTGAACCGGTGTCACCTGGACCGCCGAGGCCGTAGCCTCTCCTGCCCGAGCCGGACTGTCCCGAGCCAGAGCCGAAGGAGGGAGGAGGAGGAACCACGTTACTGGCAAGAAGCGAGCCGTTGCCTGAGCCGCCGGAACTTCCGCCAGCCGAGGAACCATGGCTGGTGCCTGAGCCTACGACCGATGGGGGCGGCGGGATGATATTCGATTCGCCGAGGGACGTACCCTGGCCTCTTCCTGAAGTCGAGCCTCCCGCTGTTGTGCCGCCGACCGACGACGGCGGTGGAACGACATTGGTGGTAAGAGAGCCGCCCGGACCGGCAGCGCCGCGGGCGCTTCCCGAAGCGGTTCCGGAAGAGACGGTGGGCGGAGGCGGAACTACGTCCTGGGTCCCGAAGAGCTTTCCGATGATACTGCTGACGATCGACGTGTTCGCTTGTGTGGGGGGCGGGGGAACAACGGTGCTGGAGGGGTCGGCAGCGCTGCCGCTTTCCAACCGGCGCAAGTCACGCACGGAATCCGCGGAGGGTGGCGGTGCGACCACGGAGGGCGCGGGCAAATTGAGTTTCGCATTGCGGGAAGCCTCGCGCTCCGGTGCAGAAACTGGCGGAGGCACGACCGCGACGTTGTTCATCTGCACTCGCGACGGCGAGACCTCGTGGCTTACGGCGTCGGGGGCGGGCGGAATCACGCTGCTGTTGAGTGCTGGAGTGGAACGCGCCTGGTCGCGGGAGATGCGCGTCGATGCGGGACCAATCACGTTGGGGTTGAGGGAGGGCGCGGCCAATGTGCGATCCCGCGAAACAGGGGGGGCCGGAGCGATAATGCTGGGGTCCGGAGACGGCGCCACAAGTGCGTGATCAGACCGCACGCTGGGTGCGGGAGGAATGACTGCCGCATTCAGAGAGGGAGCGCTTCGAGATTTATCCGCAGAGACATTGGGAGCTGGGGGTACGACGGCATTCAGTGTGACTGCGCCGCGGGACTGATCGCGAGTCACGTTGACTGGCGCGGGAGCGATCACGTTGGCGGGTAGACTGGGAGCGGTTAGAGAAGAGTGCAAGCCTTCCGCGGGAGGCGGGCCGGGGTTGGACTTGAACGCGAGCAGGTTTGCGACTGCGCCCGCCGCAGAAGGAAGTTTGAGGTTGGGAGCGTCGACGACTTTCGGTGTCAGAGAACCGCCGCGAGCCACGTGAATGGTCTGAGTCCGGTGATGCGCTTCCTGACCACCGGCACGGCCGGTGGCGCCGGCCTGGGCGCCGCCGAGGTCTTCGGTGCGCGGCAACTCGTCGCCGGAGTAGTAGATCACTTCATAGGGGCGTACTTTCGGCGCGGCGTAGGGCCGCATGCTGGCAATCTTTGCGGGAAGAACCATCACGACGAACAGGAGGAAGCCTTCCATCAACCACGTAGTAAGCATGCCCCGGAACGGGAAAACGCCATGAGGAGCTTCGCCTGCGAGTCGTGGGCCCGAGCGGCCAAAGGCCGGACCGATGGAAGTGACGAACTCCTGCCAGCGCGGGGACCACTCGACCAGGAGCTTGGGAGCATCATGAAGCTGCCGAGTGGTTTCGAGTTGGAGCGTGCTGGTCACAGAGGAGTCTCGTAAGCCGGTTGCGTCCGGTGGTGCCTTGGGGACGCTGCTAGACGTCCTCCTTCATCTGTATCTCAATTCTATCTCCTACGGCGGTTTGCGTTGTGGCTACGGTGTTGCGCGGCAGCTCCAAGACGGAAGCGGCCTGCATACGGACCGACGCGAATCGCCAGGGCCGCAGGTCGCGCTCCAGGTGCACGACCGTACCGGTGGGGTCGAGATAGACCACGTCAATGGGGAATCGCATAGCTAGAGTATGAACGCCCCGGCAGGGGCGAATCCATAGGCCGCAGCCGTTACGGAAGTCACTTTCGGACGCCCCCAGCAAGCCACGCAGCCGAGACCAGTGCGTATCCGCGACGGCGAGGTCAGTGGCGAGATAGAGCTGGCGAGTCTGGTTAAAAGCCTGGCCCTGTGGGACCAATCCCGGCATGACAACTCCTGATTTCCTCGTTGGATGCGCCTCAGCGACCCCTCACTTCGAGACGAGCGAGTGATAGGCCTGAATGAGTGCCGGTCCAACCGTAACGAAGAGGAACGGAACCAGAATGAATATAACGAGGGGAGGTACCATCTTAATGGTGGTCTTGGCAGCTTGCTCTTCCGCCCGTTGACGACGGGCCGTACGCAGAGAGTCCGAGTGAACGCGTAAAGCTTGGGCCACGCTGGTGCCAAAGCGATCGGTCTGGATCAGAGTGCCCACCAGAGAGCGAATATCATCCACGCCAGTGCGATCGACGAGGTTGCGCAGGGCCTCGGCGCGGGGCTTGCCGGCCCGCATCTCCAGATTGACGAGGTGAAATTCGTCGCTGAGGTCGGGATGGGCATGGTGCAAGTCCTTGCCCACCCGCATTAGGGCCTGGTCCAGTGCCAAACCGGCTTCCACGCAAATCACCGTAAGGTCGAGAGCATCGGGCAGGGCGATGCGGATACGCTGCTGACGGTCTTTGATCATGCGCTTCAGGAAGAAACGGGGGATGAAGAAGCCGAGTGCGGGTACGCAGACCAGCAGATACAGACTAGAGAAACCGGAGACAGCCACCACGCCAGCCAGACCGAGAAAAGCGAGAACCAGACGGGAGCCGAAATAGTAGCTGGCGTGGCGCGGCTCGCGAAGTCCGGCCTGAATGAGCCACGCGCGGGTGCGGGAGACGTCGGAAGGCGACAGCGGAATCGCCTTGCTCAGTGGATCGAGTGCCTGCTCCAGACGCTCTTTCATCTTTAGAGCAGGTTTCTCCGGAGCCTGGGTGGTTTGCCCGCCGAGAGCGCGCAGGCGGGCCCCGAGCACGGAACTGGGGGTCACGACGGCGGCGCCGAAGGCGAATACCACCAGCACGACGGTCACGAACACGGCGATGGTCAGAATCATCAAGGGCATGGTTATACCTGAATCTTGATAATCTTCCGGATCACGAAGTAGCCAATAGTTTGCAAGGCAATGCTGGCCACCAGCAGAGTATGGCCGATAGGGTCGTAAAACAGAGGCCGAACAAAGTCCGGACTGAACACGGCAAGAACCGCCACTACGACCGGCGGCATGGCCATGAGCAAAGCCATGGTAAGACGGCCTTGCGCGGTGTGAACCCGCACCTGGCGCTGGATTTTGAAGCGCTCGCGGATCACGTAGGACAAGTTATCGAGGATCTCGGCAAGGTTGCCGCCGGTTTCGCGCTGCAGCATGACAGCGGTGACAAAGAACTTTACGTCCACCAGGGGCACACGCTCGGTGAGATTCATGAGAGCGTCGCGCACCGGCATGCCGAACTTCTGTTCTTCATACAGTTTGCGGAACTCGCTGGCGAGGGGCTCGGCGATTTCGTTGGAGATCATTTCGAGAGCGGTGGTGAAGGCGTGTCCAGCGCGGACGGCCCGGGCCAGAGTGTCAGTCGCCTCGGGAAAAAGCTCTTCGATCTTTTCAAAGCGCTTCTGACGGCGGTAGGAGACGAGCGCATAGGGGAGGAATCCGCCGATGATCAAGGCGGCCCAAGCGATGGCAGGATTCCGGCTCCAGACTAAGGCCGCGAGTCCGGCCAGAGCGCCGCAGAGCAGGCACATGACGAGAAAATTGCCGGCGCGATATTTCATGCCGGCCTGCAACAATGCTTCCTGCATGGCCGAAACCCGCGCGGAGCGGCGCAGCAGAGTGTCGAGGGCGGGGATCTTGCTGAGTTGTTCGTCGCGCAGCAGGGCGAGTTCTTCGTTCGGATCTCGTTCTGGCGCCTTCTGGACGGTGGCCAGACGATCTTTGATAAGGCGAGCCTGGGCGCGGCGCTGATCGAATAGAGATGCGATGGTGAAGGTCGCGAGGGCAACCACCACGAACACGAGAAGAGCAATCAAGAGTGTGGACATAACCAATCGCCAGCCTGATGCTAACGTGCTAAAGCAGTATCCTCAAATTTCAGTCTTCGACTCAAATAGCGCCGGGCGCAACCGGGTGCCCGCATTGGCCAGCCGTTCGGCAAATTGCGGGCGGACCCCGGTGGCGCGGAATGCTCCGCGCACCTTCCCGTTTTCATCAATGCCGCGCCGATCAAACACGAAAATGTCCTGCATAATGATGGATTCGTTATCCATCCCGGTGACTTCGGAAACCGAGATTACCTTGCGTGTTCCGTCCGAGAGGCGGGCGACCTGCACCACGGCGTGAATGGCGGAAGCAATCTGATGGCGAACTGCGCGCTCGGGAATGTTGAGATTCGCCATCGAAACCATGTTTTCCACGCGGGCTAACGCGTCGCGCACGGAGTTGGCGTGGACCGTGGTCAGGGAACCCTCATGGCCGGTATTCATGGCCTGCAACATATCGAAGGCTTCTTCGCCGCGGACCTCGCCGACCACGATGCGGTCGGGACGCATACGCAAGCTGTTAATGACCAACTGGCGCTGGCGCACGGCGCCCTTGCCTTCGATGTTGGGCGCACGGGTCTCGAGGCGGACTACGTGTTCCTGCTTGAGCTGCAATTCGGCGGCATCTTCGATGGTGACGATGCGTTCCACGTTGGGAATGTAGCCGGAAAGCACGTTGAGTAGTGTAGTTTTGCCGGCGCCGGTGCCGCCGGAGATCAACAGGTTCAAACGCCCCTTCACCATAGTGGACAGAAGTTCGAGCATGGCCTCGGTCAGAGTGTGGTTCTCGATCATGTTGCGAGCTGTGACCGGGTCGCGCCCGAAACGGCGGATGGAAAGGCAAGCGCCGTCCAGGGCGAGAGGGGGAATGATTGCATTCACACGGGAGCCATCGGCCAGGCGAGCGTCGACCATGGGGGAAGATTCATCGACGCGGCGGCCTACTCGCGAGACGATGCGCTCGATGATTTGCATGAGGTGCCCGTTGTCTTTGAAGGACAACCCGGTCAATTCCAGCTTGCCGCCGCGCTCGATGTACACCTTGTCAAAGCGATTCACCAGAATGTCGGAGATGGTGTGGTCCTTGAGCAGGGGTTCGAGCGGGCCGAGACCGAAGATTTCGTCCAGGATTTCGCGCGACAGCCTCTCGCGCTCGGCGAAGCTGAGGGGAACGACCTCGCTGTTGACCGAGTTGCGGATGAGGACGAGAACTTCTTCGCGGGCGGAGTCACCCGTACTGCGGCCCAGCTTTTCCAGATCAAGGCGATCGAGGATCTTGCGGTGCAGGTCTGCCTTTACCTGCTGGTACTCGCTGTGCTCGAAGGTCTGCAGATTGGCCATAAACTCTGATACCGGCTTAAACCTGTACTGTCTTAAACCTAGACTGTTTTGAACAAGGACCAGGCAGCGCGTTTCACGTCGACGTCATTGCGGGTCAATTCCTGTGCCAACCCGGAAAAGCAACGAGCAATCTCCGTGTGACTTTGCTCCATCACCGGGGCACCCCGATCAATGGCCGAGGAGATCGCGAAGTATTGATTGGGAACGCGCCACAACAATTTGACGCCAGCCGCGTTTTCCGCATCCACCTCGCTGAAGCCAGGCACTTTGCGGAAGCGGTTGAGGACAAGCCGCAAGCGTTCGCGGCTGCCGGTTTCTCCCAGGTACTGTTGCACGCGAGCCGCGCTCCACAGGGAGGCTACGTCGGTGCAGGCCACAAGCAGGACGCACTCTGACAGATTGGCTACCAGGCGGCTGGCGGCATCGAGGCGTGAGGAGTTGTCCACGACCACATAGCGATAGTGGCCTACCAGCATGTCGAAGAGACGGACAAACTCCGCGGTGGATGGTTCGATGGCGGCCGGAGCGTTGGTTCCTGCCAGCAACTGTAGACCGCCGCTATGCCGGGTCATGAAGCTTTCCAGCAGGGAACTGTCCATGCGGTGGAGATTGCGCGTGGCATCCGCCAGGGTGAACAAAGGTTTAAGATTCAAGTGTAAAGAGGTGTGTCCGAGGGGGGCGAGATCCACGAGAGCCGTTTGGCCGTGGGCAGCCTGCAACGCGAGGGCGAGGTTGACGGCTACAGTCGTTGCTCCGCTGCCTCCCTTGGCATTGACGACGGAGAACACCTTGCCGCGCGGACCTTCCTTCTGAACCCGGCGCTGGGCGGTAGTCAAACGGACAAAAGCTTCCAGAAGGTCTGTGGTGGTGGTGGGGCGCTCGATGAATTCGCGAGCGCCAGCGCGCATGGCATTCACGATAACCTGCGGCTGGTTGAGGCTTCCGATAGCGAACACAGCCGAGTCCGGCAGTTCCTGGTGCAGAAGCTCAACGGCACGCATGGCCATGGTGGGATTGTCAGACGGGACATCCACCAGCAGTACGTCAGGGTTGGCGGCCTGCACACGGCGGGTGACCGGATCGGATGCCGCAATCGGAAAAGTGGCGCAGGTATGAACCGTGCGGGCTACGCTGGTGCCGTCCACTAACACCTGGAGCACAGTCCGCTGCTCATTGTCAGTGGCCACGATCACGACTGAAAGCTCGGGCATATCCTACGTCTTCCCCCACTCCCCTAAATCCCACGCGGTCTGCTTCATCTCCGCACTGTGCCGTACTCCAGTTGAATCATTGCGCCTATCGGGCTACTTCCATGAAGGCTTGTTGCTGTCGAACTTCCTGTTGTCAATAAAAGGCTGCGGATTCTTGGGCCCGGGCGGTGCTTCGGTATTGGGCGAGATCCGGTGCACCGTGCACAGGACCATCAGTTCGGAATTGCTCTTCTGGATACTCTTACTTTTAAAAAAATTACCCAGGATCGGAATATCTCCCAAGCCTGGAACCTTGTTCCAAATATCGGTGACGCGATTGTCGATCAAGCCAGCGATGACGAAGCTTTGCCCGTCCCGCAACTCGAACTCGGTCTCAGCCTTGCGAGTACTCAGGGCCGGGATGGTAAAGCCAGAAATGGTGAGTGCGTCGGCGAAATCCAGGGTGCTGACCTCAGGCGCGACCGTGAGGTGAATGTTGCCGTTCGGCATGATTACCGGGGTGAACTCGAGCTTCACGCCAAATTCCTTGAAGGAGATGGTTACGGCGGTGAATCCCTGTCCCGGTTGTACGATGGGGAAGGGGAACTGGCCGCCGGCGAGGAAACTGGCTTTCTTGCCATTGACGGCGATGAGGTTGGGCTCGGCCAGAATCTGGAGAAGGTTCTTGGTTTGAAGAGCCTCGATCACGGCGCCAAAGTGGATGTCGGGGCGGAACAGGAACAGGTTGAGAACATTATTTATGGTTTGGTTGGCGGCAAACGGAGGATTTTGTCCGGTGGTCTGGCTGATACCTTGCGTGCCGAAGCCACCGTATTGGCCGGTCGATGTGGTTCCAATAGTATTGCCGGCTCCAGTGGAGAAGAAGTTGGTCCCAAGCTGGGTGAGGGCGGAGCGGTCGACCTCGGCGAATTTCACCTCCAATAGGACTTCCTGAGCGCCCACGGGGCCAAAGGTGAGCACGTTGACAACATTCTTGGAATAAGCGGCAGCCAATTCTCCGGCGCGCTTGGCGACATCCTCGGTAGTGACGTGACCGGAAAGAACAATGGCGGCCCGGGAAGGCGTGACGGAAATCTGTTCGTCGGGGAAGACGCGATGTTCTTCCTCGGCGCAGGCGCTGACGTCAACGTCCACGCGGAGATCAAAGCTTCTCGAGCGCTCGAGTTCGTCCCAGATAAGCAGCGATACTTCGCCGGGGGCGCGTCCGTGCACGAGGATCTGAGTGGGAGTGATGGGAGTGGCGTAGGCGACGCTGGGATCAGTCACCGAGATGCGCTTCAGCCGCTCCGTGGTGTTGATCAGCAGAGATTTGTCGACCATGACTCTTAACGGAGCCGCACCCTGGGCCTGGGCCGACTGGGGTGGAAGAGTAGTCTGGGTAGTGCCCGGCTGGACTGGTTCCTGCGGCGCAGCACTGGGCTGAGTCGCGGGCTGTTGGGGCTGCGCGTCGCCTTGAGCGAGGCCCGGCAGAGCGCAAAGCGGGAGCAGAAACGACAGTGCGGCAGCTACGAAAAGCGTCGTGCGAACCTTCATCGTGTGATTCCTCTCCACATGAGGAAACCTGCTATGCAGCGTATCGACGTGCCGGACGAACCTCTCTCCGACTATTTGGGATCTTCACTACTCTGTTCCGGAAACTTGACGATGTCTGGCACCTTCTTGTCACCTTGATACACCTCTACGCTGAGGACCGAGGGAGGGGGAGTCGGTGCCTCAATCTTGTTCTGCTTTACATGCCGAATCGGCGCCCGAGGCGGAGCCGCGGCCGGTGTACCACCCTTGTACAAACCTTTGGCATTGGCGGCGTCCACGGGATCCTGATGCGTGTCGAGCGGATTGCGCAAGGAAAGCTGGATTTTGCCTTCGGAACTGGCCAGGGTCAGGCGTTCGGCGTCTTCGGGCGAAGCTAGCAGCGTGATTACCGGAGTGCTCTGCGCTTCACCCGAGGCATTGCGTTCCAGGGTGTGGCCGGAGGCAATCACCGCCACGTTCTGCAAGACCGTAGTGGTTTGAGATTCCGAGCTGCCGTTGGGAGTTCCGGTGAGCAGGACATCAACGCGGGTTCCCGGGCCGACGAAACCGGCGACTGAAACAACTTCATTCACGCGCACAGACACCGCCCGCATTCCTGGTGGAATCAGAGATGGCAGCCCGGCCCCCGCATTTTCAGGAGCCAGCTTGCTGGGCAAAATGAATTCGCCCCGAGCGATGGGAATGATCACGCCGCGGCCCAGCACCTGAGATCTCTTGGCGTAAGCTCCTGCGGGCAGGCCAGAGGCGGGGAACTTGGCGATTCGCACGTCATGTTCTTCGACCCTGGCTCCCACCTGAATGTCGTCGGCGGCAACGATCACGTCAGCGCCGGCCTCGACGGTCGACTGGCCTCTCCCTTGCAGATTCTTGTAGACCAGGAGGCTGACAACGGCTCCCAGGGCCAAAGCCAGAACTCCGATCATCAACAAACGAGTACGGTTCATAGTGCTCCGTCAGGACGAGCGAAGACGCGTATCCTCGCCGTCACCCGGCGAGAATGGCTGCTGTGGTGCCGCGCCGCGCAGATTCGTTACTGAATCGAACTGGCGACGTTGGAAAAAACATTATTCGCGTTGGAGCCGATCAGCCTAACGGTGCCTACGACGATCACAAGGATGACAGCCAGCATCACGGCGTATTCTGCAATGTCCTGCCCTTCTTCCTCGCGCCACAATCTCCAAAGATGATCCATAGTTCCGAGCCTCCTAAGACTACTTCAAGCTGCCTTCCAAAGCAGATCAAAGGCCTATGGCCTCTGGGGACTTTCGTCCCGTTTACTCGCACTGCTGCGGGGGAGATTAATCTGACTCATAATAACCCGCAAAATGCCTTAAGAGGTGTAATTTCTTGCATATCGATGGTAACTGACCGGGGCCGCCTTGGCGCCCGTACTTAAAGACCCTGCTTCGCGGGCGTCGGAACACCGGGAGGAAGCAGGGTCAGGACAACAGCCTGGGAGTCTTCGTAGGAGACCGTCCAACCCGGCGAGCTTCGCAAACCCGTCGCGAAGGCAGAATCTTTGGGGACGAGCACCGTGTCGATGCTCCAGTGCTGCAGGGTTTGCTGCCAGTCGTCTTTGAACTGGTATGTGCCCGCGAACTGATCAAGGAATTGGTCTCCATAAAGATCAGCACGGCCATCGATGAAGACGCGAGTGGGATAGAGGTGCCAGATCAGGTACCCTCCCCAATCGTAGTGGTTGAAGATAGGGCCAGTGGGCGGGTGGGCCTGAAGAAATGCGGTCGCGCGGGCAGGGAAGGTCCGCATCTCAGCCTGGGGCTGGTGCTGAATCACCTGAGTGACGTGGACGGCGGCAAAGACAGCCATTGCCAGGGCGAGTACCCCGTTGAGCAAGAGGCGAGGCGCAGCCGGCGGACGCAAGGAGCGAGAACTGCTCCTCGGCCAATCCCCGAGCCGCTGGGAGATGAGCGGGACCGCGATCAAAACGAACAGCGGCATCAGGCGGATTGAACAGAGCCCGGCATACAGACTGACGATCAACAGGAGCAGGTCCCGGGGGCGCAGCTGAAGGCGAGACCAACTGAGAGCCGCGAACGTACCCAGCACAACGAGCAGGAAAGGCCAGTACTCGGCGTGATGGAAGTTGGGCGACGCCCATTCGGCGATGTAGTTCTGCATGGCGGCCGAGCGAAGGGTTTCAATCGGGTAGGAGAGCAGCCGCAGGCCATTGGGATTCAGGGGCACAATTAGTAGATCGAGCAGCAGTATCAATGCCGCAGTCCGCAAGTGTGCAGCGCCCGGTTGGGGATGGAAGCCGAGCGCGCGTTCGATGAACCCTCCCGCGAGGAACAACATCGACAGAGCCAAACCCACAGCGAAACCGGCGTGCAGATTCACCCAGAGCAGCGTGACGGGGAGAGTCCACCACATAAGCTTTGGAGTGCGCTCGGAGCGCTCGAGAATCAGCAGCCACAGACTCGTTAACAGGAGCGAAAGCACTTGAGGGCGCACTCCCCACACGGGCATAGTGGCCCAGGCTGCGCTGAGCATGGCCAAGCCCGCAACGTATGGAGCGGCTCCGCAGCGCAAATGGAGTAAGAAAAAAGCCCCAGAGAGGATCGCAGCGAAGATCACGATCAGGCCACCCCACCCCGTGGTGCGTTCAAGCTGGTAGAGCAGAAGTTCGGTAAGCCACTCGTGCGCGACCCACGGCTCTCCGGCACGAGTGTAGGAGAAGGGATCCGTGTGAGGAATGCTCTTGTGCTGGGCGATGTACTGGCCGGTCTTGAGGTGCCACCAGAGGTCAGGGTCCGTGACATTGCGCGCAGCCATCGCGAACAGGCCCAAAAAAAGTACGGCAAGAAAGACGTGATTTGTACGGAGCAGCCCTCTCATCGCGACTCCATCATAGCGGGTGTTTTGCATACGAGGTACAATCGCGGTCCACCGTGCCTGCCGAGGAGAGACAATCCGTGCCCGCGAGCGGACTTAAATCACGACGCTCTATGCGGATCTTTATTGTGGGTATGTTGTGTTTGCACCTGCTGTTTTTTTTCAACCTGCGGGAACGGATCCAGCAGGGATATCCGGATTTCACCGTCTTTTACACGGCGGCGATGGTCTTGCGCGATGGGCTAGGACATCAGCTCTATGATGAGCGCGTTCAATTTGCGGTGCAGCAGAGCTTTGCCGGCCAGATCCCCTCGCGACGCGGGCCCTTGCCCTACATCCACCCGCCTTTTGAGGCGCTGGTTTTCCTGCCGCTAACTCTGTTGCTCTATCACCAGGCGTTTGTAGCTTGGGATTTGCTGAATGTGGGCGCGCTTTTCGGCGTGGCCTGGCTGCTGCGCCGGTCCCTGACCGCACTTCGGTTAATTCCGCCGTGGGAATTTGTGCTTGCATTCCTTGCGTTCTTTCCAGTGTTTGCCTGCTTGCTGCAGGGCCAGGATTCCATTTTGCTGTTGTTGCTGTGCGCGCTGGGTTTCAATGCGCTGAAGAAAGAGGCGGACTTTCTCGCGGGCGGCTGGTTCGCTCTGGGAGTATTCAAGTTCCAGTTGATACTCCCGATCGTTCTGCTCTTCGTTATCTGGAGGCGAAGGCGGGTAGCGGCCGGGTTCGCGGCAGTTTCAATCGTGCTTGCCTTGGTTTCAGTCGGATTGGTGGGATGGGAGGGCTTACTTCGCTATCCCGCGTATGTTTTGCAGGTCGCGAAGGCGCCGAGCCTGGGAGGCGTTCCTGCGGAGCTTATGGCGAACTTGCACGGATTGGCGCTGGGGTGGCCTCTGCCGTTTTCTGGCGCGGTTGGAACATCAGCGGCAGTGCTGAGTTCAGTCGTGGTGTTTTTTTTCGCGGCGGCGAAAGGACTGGTTGCCATCCGACCCGAAAAACTGGAGCTGCAATTCGCATTGGCCATCGTCGTGTCAGTATTGACCAGTTGGCACACCAATGCGCATGACCTCAGCCTGCTCGTCCTCCCGCTGGTATTGATTGCGGACTATTATCTGCACGCGCCGACCCGAGAGGGGCGCAGAAGATTAGTTCTGCTGTTTCCCGTAGCGCCGGTCCTGATCAGTCCGTTGTGGGTCGTGCTCTGGTTCGTGAGTAGTGGGATAAATCTGATGGCGATTCCGCTTCTTTGGTGGGCGTGGGAGATCGGCAGGGAGTTGTCGCACGATCGGCATTCCGCGAGTGAACTCAGCCTTCAGCCTCAGCCGTGAGTATGCCCGGCGAGTCCAGCTTGCCATAATGTCGTAATAGGACAACGACGAGCATCGGCAGGTAGAGGAAAATAACGGCACACCCTCCCACCTCGTTGAAGCTGTGCGGAAAGCGGTACCAGCGCCAGAACCCAGCACCCCAACTGAAAAAGACAGTCCAGACGATCTCCCGGCGCGATTTAGGAATAAGCCAGAGAATAAAGCTATCGAAGAACCAGCGCTGCGGCATGCAGGCAGCCAGCAACAAAAGAAATGCGTCGCGATCGCGATATCGCAACAGGGCGAGCAATAAGAGCGGACCGGGCAGGACCAGGAGCGGGATGAAGTGTTCGTAATGGCTGGTCTGCGCGATCCAGGCCCGAGGCCAGTTGGGCATGATTGCCAGGCTTAGGGCTCCGAGAACGACGCAGGCGAGGATGCCGCGGGGGCGCGCGCGAGTGAGGAGGACTGGGAGCCCGATCTGTGGCTTGGCCATGGTTACCGGCAGGAGGAGCGGAAAGAACGCGCTGGCGGCGATGACTGGAGACCACTGAACCGCGAGCAATCCTGCCCAATACGGGTACGCCAGAAATATCAACAGGCCCCGATAGCTGTGCCGCGTTATCCCAAAGGCCAGCGCTGCGGAACTGATTCCGTAGAAGAGACCTGCCGCGGTCTCTGCCTGCAGGCGCATGAAAGGCAGGGCGAACAACGCGGCGGGCAAGGGGTATTGCTCGAACGGTGTATCGTACGGATTCTGGCGCGCGACCAGCCGTTCCGCCAAGTGGAGAGCCCAGCGGAAGTCAGCGGCATCCTGGTGGAAGTGGTTGAGCAGGAGCCAGCAGAATGTGCCGCTGGCCAGGCCCACGGCCGCCGCCACTGTGATTCGTTTTCGCATCCGGAAGGTCTTGACCCACCAGTTGTAACATGGGGGCTCTTGTTTCTGGCGCCCCTGAAAAGTCGTAAGGAACAATTCGTTGGACAAGAAGGACGGCCAGTGCAGCCCCGCCTCCAACTCGGTGTCTCATTCGTCGTCGCCCTGCTTGCGGCGGCGAGTATGTGGTTTTACGTCGACCGGATTCTGGTGGGCTATCAGGTTGCGGACGCCGCGGCGCATGAACGTCCACGCGGCAATCTGTCCGATCTTTATCCGCGCTGGCTGGGCGTGCGCGAACTCCTGATCCACCGCCGCAATCCGTACGGCGACGACATCACGAAAGAAATCCAGAAGGGGTATTACGGGCGTGTATTAGATCCGGCGCGGCCCAACGATCCCAAGGACCAGCAGGGATTTGCCTATCCCGTCTATGTTGTGTTCCTGCTGGCGCCGCTGATCGGCCTGCCGTTTCATGGCGTGCAGATATTTTTTCACTGGCTGCTGATGGGCTTGACGGCGGCGAGCATTTGGTTGTGGCTGCGCGCACTGCGATGGCGGCTGCCCCCGTTGGCAATCGCGATTTGCATACTGTTCACGCTGGGAAGCTTTCCCGCCGTACAGGGAATCAAGCTGCAGCAACTGAGCCTACTGGTAGCGACGCTGCTGGCTGGATCAGCGGCTTGCCTAGCGAGCGGGTTTCTGTTCTGCGGTGGAGCGCTGCTGGCTCTGGCCACCATCAAACCGCAACTGGCGTGGCCGTCGGTCGCTTGGCTATTGCTGTGGGCGTTGAGCGATTGGAGAAATCGCCGCCGGTTTCTCGTCGGGTTTGGAGTGGTGATGGCGCTGCTACTGGCTGGAGCAGAAATTATCTTGCCCGGGTGGTGGCGAATGTTTATCCATGCGTTGGGGCGATATCATCGCTACACCCAGAACCAGTCGGTGCTGCTTCTTCCGTGGGCTCTGTCAGGGATTTTTATCGCGGTTGGAGTGCTTGCCTGTGCCTTCTTTCTCTGGAGGCTGCGTGGCGAACCTGCCGCAGTGCCGGAGTTCGGTATGGCGACCTCCCTGGTGCTGGCGTTGACCGTGCTCGTCGTGCCCATGTACGCGCCCTACAACCAGCTGCTGCTTCTGCCTGCGATTCTTGTGCTGGTGCGGGATCGAACGTTTCTCACTTCGCGGTCGCGCGGAGTTCGCTTCGGTTATCTGGCGGCAACTTTCGCGCTGGCCTGGCAGTGGATCGCGAGTTTGATTTTGAGCGGCGCTTATCTGTTCGGGTCGCAAACGTGGGCATTCAGCGCCTGGAAGTGGCCGTTTTTTGCGACGTTCACCTTGCCCGTGTTCGTTTTCGCCCTGATCTTTTTGGATGTGCGCGGTGGGCAGCAGCGTCTGAAGGGCGTCGAGAACGCCGCTAGATGATCTCAGCAGCGTTGCGGTGTCGTGCGATGGACCCGCTGGTCAGGAACCACGCAAGCAAAGGAAGGCCGACGGGAGCGTAGACGCCCGCTCTCAGCGCCCACAGATGGAGTGGAGGCAGACATAGGATCCCGAGCAAGCCTCGGGTGATCCAGCTCGCAGGCCTCTGGTGGCACGGTTTTCGCGCTAACGTGCGATGCAGCAACAGAGAAATCGGCAGGAGCAGAAGCGTGAGGTCGTGCGGGTTTAGGTGATAGCTGACCAACAGCGCAAACAGCACCGTGTTCGCGAAAGCGACGTCGAATTCATCTTGGCCAGGGGTAGGAGGGGATGGATGGCTTGCCAGGCGCACGTGCTTCCAGTCGGTGAGCGCCTTGAGCAACGCGGCTGCTGAGAAGATCGATACGGCAGCGATGGACCAAGGGGATTGGTCGGTGTGAAAGAAGAAATAAGCCAATCCGCGGAAGTTGGCCATGGCTTGTGGAACAATCCCGGCAAATTGCTGCGCCTGAAGATGCAGCAGGAATTTCGGGTAGATGGTGAACACGGACCACCCAGAGATGAATGCCGACAATCCCGCCAGCGCCAGCGCAGTCAGAGTGAAGGCTTTCGCAAGTGCACCCCTGGCCCTCTTGCTCTGGGTCAAAACGAGCACCAGTGCCAGCGGCAGCACGAGCTGAAACTTGAAGAGTCCAAGTCCGAGCCAGCAGCCGGCGGAAAAAGCGCGCTCGCGCCGGAGGTCCGTGAAAGCGAATAGGACCAGCAACAGAAGCAGCAGGGAGTCCTGACCCTGCTGCAGACAGAGCAACAGCGGAACAAAAGTGAGCGAGGCCACGAGACCCGCACGCCAATCCCCGGGCAGCACCTCTTCCTTCGCCAGGCGGCGGAGCGCGACACCGAGAAATGCCAGGTTCAGCAAAGACCACAGCAGGTAGGCGCGTCTCAGTGGGAGCCAGGCTACCGCGAGATAGAGCACAGCCTCAAAAGGCGGGTGAATGTAGAGTGTGCCGACTCTTCCGGCGTAGCGGGCCTGATATTGGCGCTGGACTTCGACATCATAGAGTTGGTGTCCTTGGCCCGTGGCCAGCATGCGCGCGGCGCAATAAAAATCAGGGAAATCGGTGCCCTGCAGCGATGCCGAGAAACGCGGGCCGACGAAAATGGCCAACACGGATACGAAGACCACAAGAACAAGGGTCTTCGTCCAGTCAGGGAGTTCCCGGTTGCGAACTGGGTTTGGGGAAAGCACGCCGCCGCAGTCTATCGAAGGCGCGGCGGAAGCGCTACAGGCCGTCGCGACGAAGGCTCTTCCCGACGGGGCATGATTCCTGTCATTATGCTTATTCGCGTTGCTTCCGCGTAGACTGGTTAGGGAAGTGGCGCCACATTCCATGGTCCTGAATCCGATAGGCCGTTCGCAGTCCTCTGGTTCCGGCGTGTTTCCCGCGCTGGTGCTGGTGCAGGGTAACGAGCAGAAGAACATCGTCCTCAATCGAACTCCTTTCAGCGTGGGCCGTAAGGTCGATAAGGATCTGGTGATCGCCGATCCACGAGTTTCGCGCGATCACGCGCTGATCGTTCTCGAAGCTGAAGGGTTTTTCCTCGTCGATCAGGGCAGCAAGCACGGTACGTTCGTCAACGGGGAACGCATTCAGCGGCAAAAGCTGGAGCGCAACGATCGCCTGGAATTTGGGGCGCGCGATTCGGCCTATGCCATCTTCAATCCCGCGCACGGCACCTCGAATACGGCACGCGACTTCCTAAGCCAGATTTCCGGCATCCAAATTTCGCAGGAAACCACCGACCTTGAAAAGTTAACTCTGTTCCTGGAAGCGGCGCGCAAGTTGAACACCGCCGGCGTGCTCGACGAAATCCTGATGACCATGCTGGAGGTGACGCTGCGGCTGACGCGCGCCGAACGTGGCTACGTCTTTCTCAAAGACG
>OCZU010001191.1_pt1 | contig 17339 bp, 8 predicted proteins | sample 1539001 | NCBI WGS metagenome assembly OCZU01 (sample SAMEA3539306, study PRJEB22396) | soil metagenome | biome: tundra; feature: field; material: soil | place: USA | collected 2010-05 | depth 0.15 m | reverse complement strand
ATGCGCCTCGACGAGAACCCGTGCGACGGCCGCGACCACGTCGGCCGTGGCGGCGGGCAGCGCTGAGCGGGCTGCCTCCAGGAGACGCGCGAACCCATCCGCGTCCCAGGCCGGGCCGCCCGCTTCCGCGATCACCTGGTCTGCCGCGCAGGCCGCGCAGTCCTCGAGCAGCGCGCCGGCGCTCGGGTACGGGTGCCGGCTCATGGCCAGCTTCGCGTCGACTGGCAGCCGGCTGGCCACGCCGCGCGCACCGGATGGGACCTCGATCAACAGCAGGCGGCGGGTGCCCCGCCACATGGCCTCGTTGGCCTCGGCCTCGGTGTCGAACAGCCGGACGTCAACGGCGTCGCCGGCGTCCGCCAGCGCTGGGTAGGCGCGGACTCGCCCAGCGGTGAAAACCCGGGGCAGCGAGCCGAGATCCCAGGTCCGCAGCCCGGTGCGGGTGATGCCGCCGGCTGCCTCGGTGAGCGCTTCCTGCAGGCGCGGCCGCAGTTGCAGGCGCAGCGCACCCAGATCCTTGCCGCTAGCGAGCACGCGGCCGTCGTCAAGCACCCGGAACGTGATCGTCAAGTGGGCGGGCAGCCGGGACACATCCCACGCCTCACGCGGAATCGTCACGCCGCCGAGCCGGCCGAGTTCTGCCGCCAGGGCACCCAGCAGGTCGCCGTGCGCCGGGCCCAGCCGGCTAAGCACGGCCCGGGCCGTGTCCGGGGCAGGCACGAAGACGGTCCGCAGCTGCTTCGGCAACGACCGGATCAGCTCCGTCACCAGCTCCTCGCGCCGGCCGGGCACCTGCCAGCTGAGTTCTTCGCCGTTCACCTGATTGAGCATCGCCAGCGGGATGTCCACGGTCACCCCGTCATCCCGCTCGCCGGGAGCGAACTCATAGGACAACGGAAGGTCGCCCCACGTGCTGGGATAGTCGGCGGGGTGGATCTCGTCGGCGGCCGGGCCCACGAGATCGGCTGGAGTGAAGGTCAGCAGGTCGGGGTCGGCTGACCGCGCCTTCTTCCACCAGGTGTCGAAATGCCGCGCGGATGTCACGGTCGCGGGTATCCGGCGGTCATAGAAGTCGAACACGGCAGTGTCGTCGGCCACGATGCCGCGCCGCCGGGCCTTGCGCTCCAGATCCTCGGCTTCTTCAAGCAGGCGCCGGTTGCGGGCGAAGAACCGGTGGTGCGTCCGCCAGTCGCCTTCCACCAGGGCATGCTGGATGAACAGCGTCCGGGCCGCCACCGGGTCGAGCGCTGAGTAGTTGACCGGCCGCGCCGTCACGATCGGCAGCCCGTACAGGGTGACCTTCTCTGACGCCATCACCGCGCCGCGCCGCGCGTCCCAGTGCGGATCGCTGTAGCTGCGCCGGACCAGGTGGCCGGCCAGCGGCTCCACCCATTCAGGCTCGATGCGCGCGGTGGTCCTGGCCCATAGCCGGGACGTCTCGACCAGTTCGGCCGCGACGACCCATGGCGGCGGCTTCTTGGCCAGCACGGAGTCAGGGAAGATGGCGAAGCGGGCGCCGCGGGCCCCGGCGAACTCGGTCAGCGCGCGTCGTTTCCCGCGTGGCTTCTGGTCGCCATCCTTGCTGTCAACCGCCTTCATCCCGATATGCGAGAGCAGGCCGGCCAGCATGGACATGTGCACGCGGTCCGCGACGTCGGGCGGGAACCGGCTCTCGGGCGCCGCGGCGCCTCGCGTGGCCGTCTCCGGCGCGGCCGTGGAGCGTGCGGGGGCAACGGCGGTGGTCCGTTGGGTATCTGAACTGAGATCTTTATCCGCAGCGACGCCCAGGTCCCGGGCGGCCTGCCGGAGCTGGCCGTACACGTCCTGCCATTCCCGCACCCGGAGGTAGTGCAGGTACTCGCGGCGGCACAACCGGCGGAACGCGGATGAGGACAGCTCACGCTGCTGGTCGCGCACGTAGTCCCACAGGGTGAGGAAGGCCAGGAAGTCGGACCCCGGCTCGGCGAAGCGCGCGTGCATGGCGTCCGCCGCCTCGCGAGACTCGGCGGGCCGTTCCCTGGGGTCCTGGATGGACAGCGCCGCGGTGATGATCAGCACCTCGCGGGCACATCCGTTGCGGCCGGCCTCCAGGATCATCCGGCCCAGCCGCGGATCCACCGGGAGCTGCGCGAGTTTCCGTCCCACATCAGTCAGCCGGGACCTGCCGCGGGCTGGCGCCGGTGGGCCGAGCGCCGGTGGGCCGGGTTTTAGTGTGCCGAGTTTTTGTGTGCTGAGCTCCAGTGCGCCGAGTTCTTCCAGCAACCGGACGCCGTCCGTGATGTTCCTGGAGTCCGGCGGGTCAACGAACGGGAAGTCCGCTACCTCGCCGAGGTCGAGCGCTGCCATCTGCAAGATGACCGAGGCCAGATTGGTGCGCAGGATCTCCGGGTCGGTGAACTCGGGGCGGGAGGCGAAGTCCTCCTCGCTGTAGAGCCGGATGCACACACCGTCAGAGGTGCGGCCGCACCGCCCCTTGCGCTGGTTCGCCGACGCCTGGGAGATCGGCTCGATCGGCAGCCGCTGGACCTTGGTCCGCAGGCTGTAGCGGGAGATCCGCGCGGTGCCCGGGTCGATCACGTACTTGATGCCAGGGACGGTCAGTGAGGTCTCCGCGATGTTGGTGGCCAGGATCACGCGCCGACCCCCGCGCTTGGGTGCCTCGAAGACCCGGTGCTGCTCGGCCGCGGACAGCCGGGCATAAAGCGGCACAACCTCCAGGGCATCGCGTCCGTCATCGCGGTCGGCCACGGCGTCGGCGGTGTCCCTGATCTCCCGCTCGCCGCTGAGGAAGACGAGGATGTCGCCGGGCCCTTCGGCGCGCAGTTCGTCGATGGCGTCGAGGATTCCCTGCACCTGATCCCGGGGCTCGTCGCCCGGATTGTCCAGGTCGGCGATAGGCCGGTACCGCACCTCGACCGGGTACGTGCGGCCCGACACCTCGATCACCGGCGCTCCGCCGGTCTCTTTGCCTGATTCGGCTTCGGCGCTCTGCTTTCCCGATTCGCCTCCGGCAAAATGCTGGCTGAAGCGCTCGGAGTCGATCGTGGCCGAGGTGATGATGACCTTGAGGTCGGGCCGGCGGGGGAGTAGCTGCTTCAGGTAGCCGAGGATGAAGTCGATGTTCAGGCTGCGCTCGTGGGCCTCGTCGATGATGAGGGTGTCGTAGCGCAGCAAATCCCGGTCGCGCCGCATCTCGGTCAGCAGGATGCCGTCGGTCATCACCTTGATCAGCGTGTCGTCGCTGGAGGTGTCGGCGAAGCGCACCTTGTAGCCGACGGCGGTGCCGGGTTCGGTCCGGAGTTCGTGAGCTATCCGCTCGGCCACGGTGCGGGCCGCGATCCGCCGGGGCTGGGTGTGGCCGATCTGGCCGGTCACGCCGCGGCCGAGTTCGAGGCAGATCTTCGGCAGCTGCGTGGTCTTACCGGAGCCCGTCTCACCCGCGATGATCACCACCTGGTTGTCGCGGATGACCTCGGCGATCTCATCTTTCAGCTGGCTGACCGGAAGCTCGGCCGGGTACGAGATGACCGGCACCGCGCGCCTGCGCGCCTCCACGCGGGCCACTGCCGTGTCCAGTTCCGCGAGGACCTGGCTGAGGGCCCGCTCACGGGCCCCGGCGCCGCGCTGCGCGGCGGCTTTCTCCACGCCTCGGCCAAGCCGGAGTTGATCGCGCAGCATCAGCTCGGGCAGGCGAGCTCGCAGCGCGGCGAGCGAGGGCATCAAGGCGGCAGTCTCCATGGCGGGCGCAGCGGTACACAGCAAAGGATGGTCAGGAAGGCCCCGGCGACCTAACGCTTTTGCGGCGCGCCTGCTTCCACGGCGCTCGGACTGGCCGCCCGGCGGCCGATCGGCCCCTCCCGGACGGCCAACGCTCGCGCACCGTTAACCACAAAAGTGGGGTTTCGTCATCCGGGCTCGGTACGTTCAGCCGAGCCTGCTGCCGTCGGCACGGGCGGGTCTACGACCTTGGGGGAAGCTCGACATGCGGAGACTGTGGACGTTGCCGACCAGGGCTCTTGCTTTTCTGATGCTGCTGCCCACCGCGCTGCTGGCGGCAGGCAGTGCGAACGCGGCGGTGGCACCGGCCCATGCCGGGGCGGCCGCAACGTTCAGCACCAGGGTCTTTGCCTCTGCCGCCCATCTGGCGCACGCCACCCCCAAGGGCAGTGAGGCGATATCCGGGCCCGACGACATCACCGCACTGGGGCACGACATCTTCGTCGGCTTCCAGAACGGCGTCGGCCCGCAGGGTCAGCCGAGCACGACGGGCAACCTGGACAGCACCATTGTCGAGTTCAACTCCTGGGCCCGTGCCGTCGCCCAGTGGGACATCGCCGGGAAATGTGACGGCCTGACCGCAGATCCGCTCACGGGCCGGCTCATCGCGACAGTCAACGAGGACGCCAACTCGAGCGTTTACCTCATCGACCCGTTCGGCGGGGCGAAGCCGGCGGGATACCACTACAACGAGCCACTGCCGAGCAAGGGCGGCACCGATGCCATCTCCGTCTACCACGGCATGGTCCTGATCAGCGCCTCTGCCCCGGGCACCACCGGCCTGGCGGCCCCCCAGCCGACCTATCCAGCCGTGTACCGGGTGGCCTTCGACCCCAAGACCCTGGTCGCCACCGTCACCCCGCTCTTCTTCGACGAGGCGACGGCGACCGTGGCCAACTCCAACAGCGCGGCGCTCGGCCAGGCCGAGAAGCTGGCGCTCACTGACCCGGATTCCAACGAGGTCGTGCCGGCCTTCGCGGCCCGGTTCGCGGGTGACTTCATGCTTACCAGTCAGGGCGACAAGGAGCAGATCTTCATCCACGCCGCTGGCGGGCACCATCAGACGCTGTCGGTCCTGCAGCTATCCGACTCGGTGGACGACACGGCGTGGCCCGCCGGCCGCTGGGGCGCGATCTACGCCACCGACAGCGCCAACGACACGATCTACAAAGTCACCGGCCCCTTCCGCCCAGGCTCGGTATTCGTGGTTGACACTCCCTGTGGCGCCAACAATGCGCCAAGCACCTGCCCAGCGCCCGGGTTCCCCGACAACTACTTCGGCCAGCTGAACCCATGGACCGGTGCCATCACGCGAGTCGCCCTGACCGGCCCCGCGTTCGTCCCCCAGGGCGGCCTCCTGTTCCTCCCCTGAGATCTCAGCCGCCGTGACCAGAAACCGCGAAGGCAAGATCCCCTCGGTAGCCGCGCTCGCGTGGTGACGGCCAGGTGACCGCTGGCCTGGGAGTGTCGCATAATCCGGTTTCTGCAGAACCAGACACCGGTTGCGGCATCAGCGCGCTCCCGTCCGGGTGGGGGCCCGGGATCCGCGGCGGGATGCGCGCCCGGTTTGCCGGGTTACGGGCCTGGTGTCCGGCGCGGCCGGTGCCGTGCGATCCGTCGATGTGACATCGGGCGGGTAAGGGCGCGCCGAGGAACAACTCGCTGGCTTGATACCCCAGACGCCCAGGCCACGGCCCGAATTCGTGAATATGAACAACGCTTTGTTCCGAGGCGGGCCCTAAGAACACACCCGATGTCACATCGACGGATTTGGCGTGCTGCTGCCCAGGGATCCGCAGAGAGCTCTCCCGGGCTCCAGTCCCGACGGCCGTCTCGTGCACACTGCGCGGCATCGTGCAGGAGGGCCGACATAGCACTCGCCTGAACCGCAGCTGTCATCCCAGTTTGCGCAGGAATGCGTTGGCGATCGGCCCGGCGCTGTCGGCTCCGAGGCCTCCGCCCTCGACCAGCACCGCGAAGGCGAGGTCCCCTTGGTAGCCGATGAACCAGCCATGGGACGGCGGGTTGGCGCCCGTTCCGTACTCGGCCGTCCCGGTTTTCCCGTAGACGCCGGGCGGGAAGCCAACCCCGGCCGCCGTGCCGCTGGTGACCACCGCCCGCATCATCGGGCGGAGCGTGTCCAGGATCGTGGGATCGATCGCGTGCGGCTGGGCTGTCTGCTTCGGCGCGGGGCTGATTACTAGCTGCGGCGGCCGCCAGGTGCCATCTTCGATGGCCGCCGCCACAGTGGCCTGGCTGAGCGGATTGACCAGGTCGGTTCCCTGGCCGAAGGCGTCGGCCGCCAGGTCGACCGGTGCGTGAGGTGAGGTGAACTGCCCGAGTGTGGCCGGGACGCCCAGGGCAGGCTGAGCGTTGAAGCCGAACGCGTCGGCCATCGACGCGAGTGCGGGGCCGCCCAGCCGCTGTGAGGCGAGCATGGCGAATGTGGAGTTGCACGACACCGCGAACGCGGTTTGCAGGCTGGTGGCGCCGAGCTGCTCGTTATTGTCGTTGTGGAAGATCCGGCCCCCGAGGGTTACCTGGCCGGGGCACTGGACGGTGCTGGATGGCTGCATGCCGGTCTTCGCGAGGGCAGAAGCGGTCACGACCTTGAAGGTCGAGCCGGGAGGGAATTCTCCCTGAAGGGCCCGGTTGAAGCCGCCGGGACGTTCGACCACGGCCAGCACCCGGCCGGTGGACGGCTGGATCACCACCATGTCAGCCGGCTTGGTGGTCGCCGCGGACGTCACGGCCTGCCCAGCGGCCAGCTGGTCCCGCAGATTGATACTGGTGTGGACCGGTGTGCCCGCCGCGGCGGCGAAGCGGGTGGCCGCCGCGGCGAGGTGATGGCCCGGGCCATCGATCCGGATCGTCAGCGACGGGCGGCCAGCTAGCTGGGCCTGGTAGGCCTGCTCAATCCCGCCCTGGCCGATCGGGTCACCGGCCTGGTAAGGAGCGCCGAGTGCCTTGGCCTGGGCCGCGGTGGCTGTCACCACGTTTCCGGTCAGCAGCGAAATGGAGCCGGACTCCGCTACTACCTGGGGCGAGCTCAGCACGGTGCCGTCGGCCGCGAGCACCTGGGCCCGGGCGGGCCATACCGCGCTCAGCACGAACCGCTCGCCCGTCCGGAGCCCGGGGTAGATAGCGGCCGGGCTCCAGTTCACCCACCAGCCATGGTTCCGCCGCACCAGCTGCAGTTGCCCCTGATAGGTCCAGGCGTGGCCGCTGGCCAGGTCGGCGGTGGCCGTGAAGCGTGCCCGCGCTGACCCGCCGCCGGCTGTTACCTGGCCGAGCACCAGGTGGAGGTGACGCATGCCCAGTTCCGCTGCCACCCGGCCCAGCGGGCGGGCCAGCCCGGAGCCGGGCACACCCACGCTGACCTTGTCCATGGCGGCGTAGTTACGCCGCTGCCAGCCGAGCAGGTAGCTGGCCGCGGTCTGCTGCGGGCTGCCCTTGGTGCGAAGCAGCAGGTAACCGCCTGCGGCCCCGGCTAGCACGATGACCAGCACGGTCGCGGCCACCACGGCCGTCACGGACCGGCGCCTCTTTGGGCGCGCGCCGCTGTGGCTCATCGACCAGCCTTTCCGCTGCGCCCATCCGGGCCCAACGGGATAACCGTAGTGTCAGAGCGCCAGTGCGTGCGCTAGTTGCCGGTAGCCGTCCAGCGGATCGGCGTCCGGTTCTGTGAGCAGCTGGATGGACACGTGGCCGGCGCCGGCGCTGAGGTGCTGGGTAAGCTGCGCGGCTACCTCGTCGGCACTGCCGTGGGCGACGAGCGCGTCGATCAGGGCGTCGCTGCCGCCTCCGCTCAGGTCTTCATCGCTCCAGCCCAGCCGGCGCAGGTTGTTGGTGTAGTTGACCAGCCCGAGGTAGGGATTCTGTACTCGCGCGCGGCCAATGGCCCGCGCCCGGCCCGGATCGGTGTCCAGCACGACCTTGTGCTCGGGGGCCAGCAGCGGCTCCCGGCCGATTACTGTGCGCGCCCAGCGGGTGTACTCGGGCGTCACGAGGTAAGGGTGGGCGCCAGCCGTGCGCTCCGCGGCCAGCCGCAGCACCTTCGGGCCTAGCGCGGCCAGCACCAGGCTTTCGCCCGGGACGCCGTCGCTGAGCAGCACGTCTACGTAACCAGCGAGCGTCTCGTAGGGCTTGGCGTACCGCTGGATGGCCTCGCGGTGGCCCGTGCCGACGCCGAGCAGGAACCGGCCCGGGTGGCGGGTCCCGATCCGCTTGAACGACGTGGCGACCTGGTGGGCGTCGTCCTGCCAGATGTTCACGATGCCGGTAGCCAGGGTCAGCGCGGTCGTTGCGTCGAGTAGCTGCTCGATAAGGGTGAGATCCCCGCTGGGCGAGCCGCCCACCCACAGCGCGCCGAAGCCGAGCTTCTCGATGCCTGCTGCGAGTTCCGGAGTCAGCTGGCTGCCACCTCGCCAGATACCGAATCGTCCCAGGTGATCACGCACCTGTTGAGTCATTTAGCCCGCTCCCGTCGTCAGGGTAGCCATCACCGCGCCAACAGTTGGCCAGGAGCCGCTGTTCCCCTGTGCTGGCCGTTAGATGGGCTAGTCCTTGGACGGACGACTAGCCCTCAGACGGGCTAGTCCCTGGACGGGCTAGCCCTTGGACGGCAGGGGCCCCGACCGCAGGCCATAACCCACACCGCGCTGGGTGTGGATCAGCGGCGGGCCCAGCGAGTCGAGTTTGCGGCGCAGGTAGCTGACATACGTATCGACGATCTGGGTTCGGCGGGAATGGCCCCAGACGTTCTCAAGTATCTGCTCCCGGGTGAGCATCCGCCCCTGGTTGCTCATCAGGTAAATAAGCAACCGGAACTCGGTGGGACTTAGTTCCACCGGCGTGCCGGCCCGGTGCACGGTCCACCGCGACTCGTCGAGTTCCAGATCCCCGGCATGCAGCCTGGCATTCGCCCCAGTATCAGCGGTCGCCCGGTCCGCCTGGCCGAGGGCGGCAAGGATGCGGGCCGCCAGTGCCTCACCAGAGAACGGCTTAGTCACGTAGCCGTGGACGCCTACGGCGCCCCCCGTAGCGGTGCCCGCTTCGGTCAGCAACACGACGGGGGTGTGATCGCCGCTCACCCGGAGCCTGCGGCACACCTCCAAGCTGTCCAGGTCCGGCAGCGCCGCATCGAGCACGACAAGATCGTGGTCCGCTGATCCGGCCCGGCGCAGCGCATCTTGGCCGGTGGCCGCGGTGCTCACCGTGCAGCCGTGCAGCGTCAAAGCGGCCTGGATGTGCTCGCGGACGCTTAGCTCGCCGGTCACTACGAGAACCCGTGGGAATAGCTCATATTTTGTCATGCCATGTCACGCATCATCGTCGTGGCGCCGGTTTGGTCGTTCCCGCCGCACCAGGTAGATACCGGACGAAAGGGTCCTGCGGGATGGCGAAAGGATCCTGCGGGATGCCGCCAGTACGCGATGACGCCGATGCGCCCGCTCCGCACGGGTTCACGGTGCGGACGGGCGCATCGGCGTTTTGCGCCAAAGGAAACGCGCTCCTTAGCTCAGGCTCAGCTGCTCGTGGACCAAGTCGGGGTGACCGTCGTGGTCGGCGTGACCGTCGTGGTCGGGGTGACCGTGACGGCCGGCTTGGCCGCAGCCGGGCTGACCGTCGTGGTCGGGGTGACCGTCGTGGTCGGCGTGACCGTCACGGCCGGCTTCACCGTGACCGTCGGGGTCGCGGTCGGAGTGACGGTGGTAGTGGGCGCGACCGTCTCGATGAGGACCAGCTGAGCGATGTGCGTCCGGCCCTGCACCGACCCGGCGACGAACACGACGTCACCCGCGGCCAGCCCATGCCAGGTCAGCGCCGCGGTCGGCATGACCGTGGTGGTGGTCGGGGTGGTCACCGTCGCGGTCTTGGCGACCGTCGCCGTGCTGGTCACCGTCACCGTGACCGTGACGCCGCCGGTGGTCACCGTGACCGTCGTGGCGGCCGGCGCCGCGACCGCGGTGCTGTTCAGCACCGACGCCACCGAGGTGCCGCCGGTCAGTGCCTGGGTCGCGGTGCCGGTGGTCAGCACAGGGACCGCCGCGACGGGCGCGATCGTCTGGGCCGTGGTGGTGGGCGCCACGGCCTTGACTGCGGTGTTACCCGTCAGCAGCCAGACGGTGAGCTTGCCGTTGAGGCCGCGCACGATCAGGAAGTGGTGAGTGATCAGCACGATCTGGCCGCGCTCGAAGGCCAGCATGCTCCGCTTGTGGCGCTGCGAGAACATGAACTGGTTGCCGAAACCGTGGAAGGCAGCCAGCTCCTGCAGCGACCGCTGGCTCACGAACGAGCCGCGGGACGAGGCGAAGTTGCTCACAGCCGAATTCAGCAGCGCGCCATCGTTGCCCTGGCCGAAGCCGAACGTATACGCAGCATCGTGGACGGTGGCGTGCTGGCTTGTGAGGGCCAAACCGCCGCCGACACCGGCGGCTACGGCCACGGCTCCGGCTGTCGCCTTGAGCTTCCAGCTTGAGGACCGGTTGTAGCGTGTCACAGCTTCCTCCCATTAGAGGCACCGCGCCCGCAACGCGTGCCCCAGATCGAATACAGGGGCTTTTCGTGCCGTTCGTAGCCGCCGGGCGGCGGCATGTACACGTCCATGGGTCAGACCGTGCCAGCGTGCCTTCGGGCGGGCTATGACATTGCGGCTCACGTAAGCAACACGTTTGTTCTTTCACATCAAGCGAGCGGCGTGGATGCGAAGCCCCTGCACCGGCTGTGACCTGGTATTTCCTCACTCAAATCCAGTAAGAATGGTCCCGTCGCGGCAGCTGGGCGGCCAGCGTGCGCCGTGCGGCGCGGTCAGCGGGCACTCCGCTGCGTGCCCGGCCCGGCGCGTTTAGTCATGCCGTGATCACCACCTGGGGAGCAGGGGACTCAAGATCACGAAACGGTTAATGAACGGCCGCGGCCCAGGCAGCTGTCGGCGCGGCGAAATTGGCGATGAGGCGGCCCAGCGGAAGGTCGCTGACCTCGGCGAAAGGCGCAGACAGGACCCAGTGACCGGTCCATGAGCCATTCTCATGCGGGACGCGTTAATGAATTTTTCACGAGAATAGCCTCGCCGTTCTATTGGCAGGCAGGCCGGGCGCGAGTTCACTGTGCAGTGCGGTACGAGCAGGACACTCCCCTGAGACAAGCGACGCACTCGGCAGATCCTGGGACGTCGGCGCTGGTGAGCGGGCATCCGTGGGGCCTTGCGGCACTGGGGAGTTGACCGCCGTGGGTCGTCCTGCTTGGCCGTGAACCTGTCACGGGCATCGGAGGCCGTTGATGAAGCTGATCTCAGGTACTAGCAGTCGGCGTTGGTCGCACATCCCGAGAATGACGGTGGCCGGGTTCCTGGCCGTCTTAGTCCCGCTCACCCTGGCCGCGGCGGGAACTCCGGCGGCGGCCGTTGCAGCGCCGGGCTCAGCCTCCAGCGCCGCCTGTCCCTGGCTCAACCAGTCCCTGTCAGTAAGCCAGCGGACGGCGCTGCTGCTGGCCAAGATGACCCTGGCCGACAAGATCAATATGGTGACCGGGGCCGGGACCAGTTCGCCGTACGTCTTCTACATCTCGGCGATCCCGAGCCTGTGTATCCCCGCCATGGGGCAGGAGGACGGCCCCAACGGCGTGGGCGACGGCCTCACCGGGGTCACCCAGCTTCCGGCCGGGGTGTCGCTGGCCGCGACCTTTGACACGTCGCTGGCCAGCCAGTACGGGAAGGTCATCGGTTCCGAGGAGCGCGGCAAGGGGGCCATGGTCAACCTGGGCCCGACCGTGAATATCGACCGGGATCCGCGCTGGGGCCGGTCGTTCGAGGCCTACACCGAGGACCCGTACCTGAACTCGTCACTGGCCGTGGCGGAGATCGACGGCGTGCAGGGCACGGGGGAGATGTCCCAGGTCAAGCACTTCGCCGTGTACAACCAGGAGACCAACCGGAACACGCCCGCCGATAACGCGATCGTGAGTGACCGGGCCATGCACGAGATCTACTTCCCCGCCTTCTGGGCCGCCACCGTGCAGGGCAAGGCCAGTTCGGTGATGTGCTCCTACAGCACGATCAACGGCGAGTACGCCTGCCAGAACACCTACCTGTTCAACACCCTCGATCAGCGATGGGGTTTCCCGGGATTCGTGGAATCGGACTACGGCGCCACCCACTCCACCGTGGCCTCCGCGGACGCCGGCCTGGACCAGGAGCAGCCCAGCGCCGTCTACTACGGCCCGGCGCTCGAGGCGGCCGTCAACTCTGGCCAGGTCGCTTTGTCCACCGTCAACGAGATGGTGACCCGGATCCTGACCGAACTGTTCCGCTTCAACGAGTTCAACAACCCGCCGGCCGGCTCGCTCACCGCCACCGTCACGACCCCCGCGCACCAGGCCGTCTCCGCCGCCGTCGCGGAGGCCGGCACGGTGCTGCTGAAGAACAGCGGCGGAACCCTGCCTCTCAAGTCGTCAGGGGCCGGCCAGGTGGCGGTGATCGGCCCGGCCGCGTCGGCCGCCCCGACCGACACCGGCGGCGGAAGCGCCCGCGTCACCTCGCCCTTCAACGTCACCCCGCTGCAAGGCATCCAGGCGGCGGCCGGTTCCGGCACGTCGGTCAGTTACACCCAGGGGCTGCCCACCGACACGTCCCTGTCGGCGATACCGAGTTCCGCGCTGACTCCGGCCTACGCTCCCACCGGCTTCGGCGGGACCTACACCGGCACCCTGACCGCCCCCGAGACCGGCACCTACGTGCTGGCCTTCGAAAACCCGTGCGGCTGTTATACCTCGGTCGACCTGTCCCTGGACGGCACGGAACTCCTGGCCAACCCGGGCACCCCGCCGGTGTCAACGTACTCGGTGGGCGTGAACCTGGTGGCCGGCCAGACCTATACGCTGCAGCTGTCGGGCGGCGGCGAGTCGGCCAACCTGAGCTGGGCCAGGCCGTCCGATCTCGCTCCCGGCATCGCCACGGCCGTCGCGGCGGCCCAGACGGCGAAGACTGCGGTGGTCGTGGTGTCCGATGATACGGAGACCGAGGCCGCGGACCGGCCCAGCCTGAACCTGCCCTCGGCGCAGAACGAGCTGATATCGGCCGTGGCTGCGGCCAACCCGCACACGGTGGTGGTCATCAACGCGGGTGCCCCCGTGGTCATGCCCTGGGTGAATCAGGTGGCCTCGGTGGTGGACGCGTGGTACCCCGGTGAGAGCAACGGGACCGCGCTCGCGGCGGTGCTGTTCGGCCAGGTTGACCCCAGCGGCCACCTTCCGGTCACCTTCCCCACTGACCTGTCGCAGGTGCCGGCGTCAACCCCGGCCCAGTTCCCAGGGGTCAATGGCCAGGTCCAGTACTCGGAGGGGATCGACGTCGGCTACCGCTACTACGACGCCAAGAACGAGACCCCGCTGTTCCCGTTCGGCTACGGGCTGTCCTACACCAAGTTCAGCTTCAGCCACTTGGTGGTCACGCCCCAGGATGTCCGGAGCGACCAGGTGACGGTGTCGGCCACTGTCACCAACACCGGAAAGGTGGCGGGCTCGGAGGTGGCCCAGGTCTACCTGGGCGACCCGGCCGTGGCCGGCGAGCCGCCGCGTCAGCTGAAGGGGTTCCAGAAGGTCACCCTCCAGCCGGGGCAGTCCACCACGGTGCGCTTCCACCTCAACAGCCATGACCTGTCGTACTGGAATGACGCGGCCAACGGCTGGGTGGTCCCGGTGGGCCGGTTCAGCGTTGACGTGGGCGACTCGTCCGCCCTGGCCAACCTGCCGCTGCAGGGCAGCTTCACCGTCACTCGCTAGGCCGTACCGTCACCCGCTAGGCAGTAAGGCATGGCGCGGGCCGGGGCTCAATGCCCCGGCCCGCACCGCGCCGTCGGCCGTTCTTCCGTTCAGGCGCTGGGCGCCACATCCGGTGTCGGCTCATCGTCTTGGGCGCGGTGACGCGCTTCGCCGCCGTCGTAGTCGGTGTAGGTGTACGGATTCGGAATCCGCTGCGTGCCGGGCAATTCCGGGGTGAGGCTTTCCTGCCAGGCCGCCTCGCCCATCGTCGAACGCGCGTAGTCCACGGTGCGGCCGACCGCGTCCTTGGCGGCGCGCAGATCGACGTCGACCAGCCGGTGTGCGTGCTTGACGACCTTGCCGTTGATGACGACCGTGTGCACGTCGCCGCGGCCGGCCTGGAACACCAGGCTGCCGTAGGGATGCAGCAACGGGTACATGGCCGGTGAGTCGTCGTTCTTGATTAGCACGAGGTCAGCCTTCTTGCCCACCGTGATGCTGCCGATCAGTGAGTCAAGGCCGAGGGCGCGCGCGCCGCCCATGGTGGCCCAGTGGGCTACCTCCTCGGCGCGCAGGTGATTGTGCACGACGGTCTCGCCCCGTCCGTGCGCCGCGAGATGCTCACGTGACCGGTCAGCCGACAGCGTGGCCCGCATGGCCGAGAAGAGGTCGCCGCTCCACCAGACGCTGGTGTCCATCGACAGGGACACCGGGATGCCGTGCTTGCGCAGCTGCCAGGTAGGCGGATAGCCCTGCCCGGCGCTCTGCTCGCTCTCGGTGGACACCGATGCTGAGCCGCCGGTTGCCGCGATCCGCTGGTAGGAGTCCTCGTTCAGGGTGGCCGCGTGTACGTAGGTGACTCTCGGCGTCATGAAGCCGTTCTCCCACATCAGCCTGATGCTGTCGTCGTTGGTGGCGCCCCAGACCCCGGCATGAGTCGTCACCGCCAGGTCGAGGTCGCGGGCCGCCTCGAACGCCTTCTTCTCGGGGAACTCAGGATCGCCGGTGACGTCGAAGGCAAGCTGCAGGCCCAGCATGTCATCGCGCGATCCGAATCGGCGCTCGACGAACCTCCTGAATTCAGCGCTGTTCGACCATTCCCACGGCGCGCCGAGCAGGTTGCCATAGGCCAGGACGAACCGTCCAGGCACGGCCTGCAGCGCATCGGCGGCGGCATCACCGTGATCGACTGTCTGCAGCCCGTGTGACCAGTCGACCGTGGTCGTGACTCCTGCGTCGATGGCCTCAACGGCAGCGAGCAGGTTGCCGGCCTGAATATCCTCCGGCCGGAAGATCTTCCCCCAGGTCAGGTAGTAGAAGACGAAGTACTGGGTGAGCGTCCAGTCCGCGCCGAGGCCGCGGAGCGCGGTCTGCCACATGTGCCGGTGCGTATCCACCATGCCCGGCATGAGGATCCCGTTGCTGGCGTCGATCTGCACCGCGTCGTCGGGCGCGGGGACCTGATGGCCGACCTCCGCGATCTTGTCGCCGATGACGAGAACGTCGCCTCCGTTGATCATGCCGGCCTGGTCCATGGTCAATACCGTGGCGTTGCGGAAGACAATGGGGCGGCCTGCCGTGAAGGCCGCGGTAGATGCATCTGAACTCACCAGGACTCACCTCGTCGTGAAGGTCTTCGTGACGGCGGCTGGTCCGCCGCGCACTCGCTCAGCCGAGCATGGACTTCAGCGCTTGCCGCAGCCACTGGGCCGCCGCCGCCTCCGAGGCGGGTGCGCCCGAATGCCGCGCGGCGACGTAGAGGTCGGGGCGTACCAGCAGCAGGCCGCCATCCTCGATTTCGCGCAGCTCCGCCCAGGTCCCGTAGGGGTCTTCGAATGGCTGACCCGGCCCGATCGACACCTGGGTGATCGCCAGCCCGGTCTCGGTCTCGATCGCGGCCGCGGCATCCAGCCAGGCCTGCCCGCCGATGCCGGTCCACCCGCTGAACGTCCCGTGGCCGGCGAGATCCAGCGTCGAGACCCGGTGCCCGGCGCGGGTCACCCAGGTGTGCGGCAGCTTCGCGCCGGGCCAGGTGGTCGGCTGGGCATAGAGCTCGGGATCACGGGTGAAGGCGGGCATCGGCGTGCCATCGGGCACGACGGCCGCGGACGCGTAGCGGTGGTTGTGCTCCACGCCGTGCGCGTCGAACTCGAACGCCTTGTAGGCGATGGCCTCGCGCAGCCTCTCCCGGATCTTCTCGCCCTCCGGGCCGGCCGCGGTGCGCAGCGCCAGCTGCTGGTTGAGCTTGTCTACGTTGGTGGTGTCGTCCACGTCCAGCGCGGCGACGATCCGGCCGGTGTCGGCGATGCTCTGGTTGGCCCGCTCCACGATCTGCCGGGCGATCGGGGCGCGTTCGGCGTTGAACGTCTCCAGCAGGGAAGGGGCGGCGAGGCCGGCCAGTACATGATGCAGCTTCCAGGCCAGGTTGTAGGAGTCCTGGATCGAGGTGTTGGAGCCAAGCCCGTTGGTCGGCGGGTGCCGGTGCACGGCGTCGCCGACGCAGAAGACCCGCCGGTCAGCGAGGGTCGTGGCGTAGTGGTGGTTCACCGTCCACGGCAAGGTAGAGGTGACCCGCATCTCGAAGTCCTCGGTGCCGACCAGTTTCACGGCCAGCTCGCGGGCGAACTCGTCGGTGATCTCGGGCGGGCCGGCGGCGACCTCGTAGCCCCACATGAGCATCCACTCGGTCCACGGCTTGATCATCCGCAGCACGCCGAGCCCGACGCCTTCCTTCTCGGCGCCCGGCTGCAGCATCCAGTACAGGACCGACGGCCGGTGCGCGACGAAGCGGGTGAGGTCGGCCTCGAAGATGATGTGCAGGGCGCCGCCGACCGCCCCCGGGCCCTCGAACGGCAGCTCCAGGTCGGCCGCGACCTTGCTGCGGGCGCCGTCGGCGCCGACGAGGTACTTCGAGCGGATGGCGTAGGTCGCTCCGGTGAGGCGATCCCGGACCTGCGTTGTGACGCCGGAGTCGTCCTGGACATGAGACAGGTACTCAGTGTCGAACCGCACCTTGGCCCCGCGGGCCTGGGCCGCCTGCATCATCACCGGCTCGGTGATGGTCTGCGGCGCGTCCAGCATGGTGCACGGGCTCTGCAGCTCGTAGTCGTGGTGGCGGCGCGTGTCGGTGCCCCAGGACGGAATCCGGCCCAGCTCGTCGCCGGCCAGGCTGGTGCAGAAGGTCGTGTTGCCCATCCATTCCCAGGGCGTGGCCTCGCGCATCAGCCGCTGCTCCAGGCCCATGTCGCGGAGCGTCTCCATGGTCCGCTGGTTGGTGATGTGCGCCCGGGGCGTGTCGGACAGGTGCCCGTACCTGGTGACGACCAGGGTCCGGGTCCCGTACGTGGCGAGGAAGAGCGCGGCCGCCGCCCCGCCCGGTCCCGAGCCGACCACGAGGACATCGGTCTCCACTGCAGGTGCGTCGTTGCTCATGCTGTGTCCTTGAGTAGGTCAGGTGCTGATGTCGGGGTAGGGCAGGGTCACATGGGCGAGCCTGGCCGCGTAGCCGAGCTGCATGGCCAGCGGCTCAGCGTGGTCGCGCTCGAACATGGCGATCCACAGCGTCAGGGTCAGGAAGGGGTGCGCCCCCATCTCGAAGAGCGCGACGTGATCGTGGCTGGACAGGGCCCGGCGCTCGTGGTCGGTGAACGACAGCCAGGTGGACGCCTCGCCGGCGGTGCAGTTGAGGATCCTGTTGGCCTGCTCAGCCTCCCACCAGCTGGTGGTGCCTGCGGGGTCGGCCCGGTACCGCTCGACGAGCTCGGGGTCACGGTCGATGGTGAAGAGGAACTTGTTCACCAGGT
>OCZU010001190.1_pt1 | contig 17341 bp, 16 predicted proteins | sample 1539001 | NCBI WGS metagenome assembly OCZU01 (sample SAMEA3539306, study PRJEB22396) | soil metagenome | biome: tundra; feature: field; material: soil | place: USA | collected 2010-05 | depth 0.15 m | reverse complement strand
CGGCACCAGGCGGTGCTGACCTGGTACGCCGTGAGCCGACATCGGTCCCAGCGCTCGCGGCCGCGCCGGGGGCCGGATCCCTGATCGCGGGAATCGAGAAATCGGTATCGAAGTCGCTGGGCGTGATGGTGGCCACGGCAAGCTGGCTTGAGGCGTCGGTATCGCCGCCCGCCCGTGCCTGCGGCAGAACCAGGCCGCGGCTGTCTGTCGGCGCGCTGCGATTCCAGGCGGCAAACGGGCCTGGCGGATAGATCGGCAGTGGCTCGCCCGGTGCTGGCGGAAAGCCGCGGACCGCGTTGCTGGCCTTCAGCTCGGCCGCCGGATGCGCTCCGCCCAGGTCGTTCCTGGACCAGCTATGCCCCGCGCTCGTCAGGTCATCGGCGGCCCAGCTGTATCCGCCAGCAGGATCGTCATCCGCTGGCTGGTCATCGTCGGCCTGCGGCTCGCCAGGCTCAGGCCATGCGCGCTCTATGACTGGTCGGTCATCATCGTCGAAGGCAGATCCCGGTGGCGGCTTGGCGTCCGCGTCGTGGTCGGCCGCAGCGGCCGCCGGCGGCATCCCGGAACCGGCCGCGGCCAGGCTGGCGACGCCGGTCTGGCCAGGATAAGGTCCGGCTGGCGCGTGGCTGGCCCGGTAGGCCGGGGTGAATAGCGAAGCCCCGCCGTCTGCACTGGTCCGCGACGGCGTCTCCGGGCCAACTGGCCGGTGCCGTCGGCCGGCGGCACCGCCTGGCACCCTGTCACCTCCATTGCGCATGCGGTGAGCGTACCGTTCTGCGCGGGATCGGTAGGCCAGGTGGCTGCAGATTGCACGTGGCTGGACCGGCTGTGGCCGCACACCGCCGGGTGGCGTTGCGTCCTGCACAAGCGTCTTTTTGACCACGGCAGGCAACTGCCGGTATCCTTGGCTGGCGTCCATCTGCGCCGGCAGGCCCGCGCGCCCGCTCTCCGGGTTAGGTTATGCTGCGGCCGGTGCTGCGGACTTCCGCGCCGGGTGCGACCGGGCGCGGCTCAACTATCAGGACTCACACGCGAAGGCTCATGACTGTGCGCACTTTCAGCCCCAAGGCTGCCGACATCCAGCGACAGTGGCATGTCATCGATGCTTCCGACATCATCCTCGGCCGGCTGGCCAGCCATGCGGCCACGCTGCTGCGCGGCAAGCACAAGCCGACCTTCGCGCCGCATGTCGACACCGGCGACTTCGTCATCATCATCAACGCGGCCAAGGTGGCGCTCAGCGGCAACAAGCTGGCCGACAAGCGCGCCTACCGGCACTCCGGCTATCCGGGCGGACTTCGGTCGGTCGCCTACGGTGACCTGATGGCCGCCAACCCGGAGAAGGCCGTGACCAAGGCCGTGAAGGGCATGCTCCCGAAGAACACGCTAGGCAGGCAGATGCTGAGCAAGCTCAAGGTCTATCCGGGTCCCGAGCACCCGCACCAGGCACAGCGGCCCGTCGCGTTCGAGATCACCCAGGTCTCCCAGCAGGCCGGCACTCACCGGGCGGCTGCGCAGTGACGCGGCGCCAGGCACTAGGGCATCAGGACAATAAGGCACTCGATCAGGAAGTCAGAGGAAGACACCGTGGCTGAGCCCACCGTCGCGCGGGAGCCCCGCGCGGGCGACTCCGAGGAGACCGCCGAGCACGTGTCGCAGTACACCACCGAGACCGGTGAGGCGACGGCGGGTAGTTCGGCGAAGCCTGCGCCGCGCAAGCCGGTGGTGACCGGCCACGCGCTGGGCACTGGCCGCAGGAAGGAAGCCATCGCGCGGGTCAGGATCTCGCCAGGCACCGGCCAGTGGCTGATCAATGGGCGCACGATGGATGTGTACTTCCCCAATAAGGTGCACCAGCAGCTTATTGGCGAGCCCCTGGTCACCCTCGGCGCCGACGGTCAGTTCGACATCGTCGCCAGGATCACCGGCGGCGGCGTGAGCGGCCAGGCTGGCGCGCTTCGGCTCGGCATCGCCAGGGCCCTGATCCTGGTCGATCCGACCAGTCGGCCAGCACTCAAGCGGCTCGGGTTCCTGACCAGGGACGCCAGGATCAAGGAGCGGTACAAGGCCGGCCTGAAGAAGGCCCGCAAGGCCCCTCAGTACTCCAAGCGCTAACATCCCGGCGGCCCGCCCACGCGGCAGCGTGACCGGGCTTGCGCCGCAGGACGTTGTCATGCGAGGACCGGGGGTTACTTTCATGGGCCAGTTGTTCGGTACGGATGGCGTTCGCGGGGTTGCGGGCACTGATCTCGATGCGCGACTGGCCATGGATCTGGCTGTCGCGACCGCCGACGTGCTTGGCCGAACCGGTGCATTCGCTGCGGCGCGCTCGGCGAACCGGAGGGCCATCGCCGTCATCGGCCGCGATCCGCGGGTTTCCGGGGAGTTCCTTGAGGCGGCGGTCGTCGCGGGCCTGGCCGGAAGCGGCGTCGACGTGCTGCGGCTCGGGGTCGTCCCCACGCCCGCCGTCGCGCATCTGACCGCCAGGCTCGGCGCCGAATTTGGCGTCATGCTGTCGGCGAGCCACAACCCGGCACCGGACAATGGCATCAAGTTCTTCGCCTCAGGCGGGACCAAGCTGCCCGACGAGGTCGAGGCTGAGATCGAGGACCTGCTGACCGCCACGGCGGTCCGCGGCACGGTGCCCGATACAGGTTTCGGCCGGGTCACCGATGCCGCTAGTGAGGCCGAGCACTATCTGGAGCATCTGCTCGCGACAGTGGGGGTCACCGCCCCCGCGGCCGCTACCACCGCCTCCCCCGCTGGCAGTACTGCCCCGGCTGCCGCCGCCTCCCCTGAGGCTGGCGGCGCTGGCCCGCTGGCCGGGATGCGGATTGTGGTCGACTGTGCGCACGGCTCGGCCTACCGGCTCGGGCCGCGGCTGCTGCGGGCCGCTGGCGCCATGGTCTTCCCGATCGGCGTGGATCCGGACGGGACGAACATCAATGCCGGATGCGGCTCGACCGATCTCGACGCGCTGCAGGCTGAGGTCGCCGGGCACGGAGCTGATGCTGGCATCGCCTTCGACGGCGACGCCGACCGGTGCCTCGCGGTGGACGCTGACGGCGAGGTCATCGACGGGGATCAGATCCTGACCATCCTCGCGCTGGCGCTGAAGGAGAGCGGCCGGCTGGTCGGCGACACCGTCGTGACCACCGTGATGTCCAACCTCGGATTCCGGCTGGCTATGCGTCAGGAGGGGATCAGCGTCGTCGAGACGCCGGTCGGTGACCGGTGCCTGATTGCCGCGATGCTGGCCGGCGGCCACGTCCTTGGCGGGGAGCAGTCGGGTCACGTCATCATGCTCGATCACGCCAGGACCGGCGACGGGATGCTGACTGGCCTGCAGCTGCTGGCCGTGGCCGCCAGGACAGGGCAGCCGCTGGCCAAACTTGCCGGGGCGATGGCCAAGTACCCGCAGGTCCTGGTCAACGTGCGCGGGGTGGATAAAGCGAAGGTCGCCACTTCGGACCGGCTTCACCTGGCGGTCGCTGCCGCGAAAGCTGAACTCGGCGCATCCGGGCGGGTCCTGGTCCGGCCGAGCGGCACCGAGCCAGCGTTCAGGGTCATGGTCGAATGCGTGGACTCCGGCCGGGCGCACGCCGTCGCGGACCGGCTCGCTGACGTCGTACGGAGCGCGGGCTGAGGCGACAGTAGTCACCGTCTGGTCACCGTGGGCTACCGGATTCTGTCAGGTCACGGCGAGTTGCCCGCTGCATACCACTAGCCTTGCAGCATGTGCGGAATCGTGGGGTACGCCGGTCATAGGCAAGCGCTCGACGTGGTGCTCGAAGGATTGAGCAGGCTGGAGTACCGGGGTTACGACTCGGCCGGCATCGCGGTCATCGCTGACGGCAAGATCGCGTGGGCGAAGCGGGCGGGCAAGCTGGGCAATCTGACCTCGATGCTCGCTGAGAGCCCGCCGCTGCCCGGATCGGTGGGCCTCGGGCACACCCGGTGGGCAACGCACGGAGCGCCGACCGATCCGAACGCGCATCCGCACACTGACTGCGCTGAGCATCTGGCCGTCGTGCATAACGGCATCATTGAGAACTTCGCCGACCTGCGGGACGAGCTAGAGGCGCGCGGCCACATCATGACGTCGGAGACGGACACCGAACTCGTGGCGCACCTGCTGGAAGACGAGCTGGCGGACCCCGCTGGCGAGGACGCGGTCGGCGGCGGCCCTGGCCGGACGGCGGCCGGCTCCCTCGCGGCCGGCCTGCGCGCCGTCTGCCAGCGACTGGACGGGACTTTCACGCTGGTTGCCGTCGATACCCGCGACCCTGACGTGGTTGTCGGCGCCCGGCGTAACTCACCGCTGGTCGTCGGTCGCGGCGACGGGGAGAACTTCCTGGCCAGTGACGTGGCGGCGTTCATCTCCTTCACCAAGGAAGCGACCGAGATCGGGCAGAACCAGGTAGCCGAGATCACCGCCGATACCGTCACTGTGACCAATTTCGACGGTTCCCCGGCCGACGTCAGGGACTTCGTCGTGGACTGGGACGCTGCCGCCGCGGAAAAGGCCGGCTTCAAGTGGTTCATGACCAAGGAGATCGCGGAGCAGCCGCGTGCGGTCGCTGACGCGCTGATCGGCCGGGTGGATCGGGACGGGCATCTGGTCCTGGACGAGATGCGGCTGTCCGATGATGAGCTGCGCGAGGTCGACAAGATCGTCGTGCTTGCCTGCGGGACCTCGTTCCACGCGGGGCTGATCGCCAAGTACGCGATCGAGCACTGGTGCAAGATCCCCTGTGAGGTCGAGCTGGCAAGTGAGTTCCGGTACTCCGACCCGATCCTGACCCGGTCCACCCTGGTGATCGCGATCTCCCAGTCTGGCGAGACGCTCGACACCCTGATGGCGGTCAGGCACGCGCGCGAGCAGCGCTCCCGCGTGCTCGCGGTGTGCAACGTCAAGGGCTCCTCGATCCCCAGGGAGAGCGACGCCGTCGTATATACCCGCGCCGGTCCCGAGATGGCTGTCGCCTCGACCAAGGCGTTCTTGACTCAGCTGATCTCCTTGTACGTGGTCGGGCTGTACCTGGCGCAGGTGCAGGGCACAATGTTCGCCGACGAGATCGATGAGGTCATGGGCCAGCTGCACGCGATGCCGGCTGCCGTCGAGGAAATCCTGGAGCTGATGGAGCCGGTCCGTGCGGTGGCCAGGGAGCTAGCGGGCGAGCGGTGCGTGCTCTTCCTCGGCCGGCATGTCGGGTTCCCGGTCGCGCTTGAGGGCGCGCTGAAGCTCAAGGAACTCGCCTACATGCACGCCGAGGGCTTCGCCGCCGGCGAGCTCAAGCACGGCCCGATCGCGCTGATCGAGCCGGGCCTGCCGGTCGTGGTCGTGGTCCCGCCGCCGCTGCAGCAGCCCGTCCTGCACGACAAGATCGTCTCGAATATCCAGGAGATCAGGGCACGCGGTGCCAGGACGATCGTGATTGCCGAGCGGGGCGATGCCAAGGTGGCGCCGTACGCCGACACGCTGATCGAACTGCCGGCTGTGCCCTCGCTGATGCAGCCACTGGTGGCGACGGTTCCGCTGCAGGTATTCGCCTGCGAGCTGGCTGACGCCAAGGGACACGACGTCGACCAGCCGCGCAACCTCGCCAAGTCGGTCACCGTCGAGTAGCCGGACCGGGCCTGCCGGGCCGGAGCGTGACAAGCTGAGACTGTGATCGCGGGAATCGGCATAGACATGGTGGACATTGCCCGGCTAGCGGCTGCCCTGGAGCGGACGCCCGCGCTGGCGGCGCGGCTGTTCACCGAGGCTGAGCTAGCTGCCGTCAAGGACCGGCCGTCCCCGGTGGCATCCCTGGCCGGCTGCTTCGCCGCCAAGGAAGCGCTGGCGAAGGTTCTGGGCGCCCCACGCGGGCTGCGGTGGACCGACGCCGAGGTGGTGCACAATGACGTGGGCCGGCCGTTCCTGAGCGTGCTGGGGACCGTGGCCGCCGCCGCGCAGGCCCTCGGAATCCGGCGCTGGCACCTGTCGCTGAGCCACGACGGCGGCATGTGCGTCGCCATGATCGTGGCCGAGGGATCGCAAGGAGCCCAGCGGTGAGAAACGCCCACAGCACGCCGGACATCCGTGCGGCCGAGCGCGCCCTGATGGCACTGGTGCCAGACGGCGCGCTGATGCAGCGCGCCGCGGCTGGCCTCGCGTCGGCGTGCGTCCGGCTACTCGGCCGGGTCTACGGATCGACAGTCGTCGTGCTGGCCGGGACCGGCGACAACGGCGGCGACGCGCTTTACGCCGGGGCACTACTGGCACGGCGCGGCGCGGCAGTCACCGCCATCCTCACCGGAGTCAAGTGGCACGACGCCGGTGCCCGTGCGCTCACCCGATCCGGCGGCCGGCTGCTGGCCGCAGACGATCCCGGTACCGGCCAGGCCATCGCGGCCGCGGACCTGATCATCGACGGCATCCTCGGCATCGGCGGGCACGGCGGCCTGCGGGAGCCGGCCGCCACCCTGGCCGGACTGGTCGGCCACGCGGCTGAGTCCGGCGCCGTGGTCGTGGCTGCCGACCTGCCCAGCGGGGTCGATGCCGACACCGGGGTCGTCGCAGGCCCGGCGATCCAGGCCGATGTCACGGTCACCTTCGGCACGCTCAAGCCAGGACTGCTGATCGATCCGGGTGCCGGTCACGCCGGAGCCGTGGACCTGATCGACATCGGCCTGGCCCCGCATCTCGCCGCGCCGCAGGCCGCCGCCCTGCAGGCGGCCGACGTCGCCGCGCTGCTGCCGCGACCTGGCGCCGAGTCCAACAAGTACCGGCGTGGCGTGCTCGGCGTGCTGGCGGGCAGCGAGCGGTACACCGGTGCCGCTGTGCTCTCGGTCGGCGGCGCGATCCGGGGCGGCGCTGGAATGGTCCGGCTGGTCTGCGCCAGGCCTGCCGCCGACGTGGTCAGGCAGCACTGGCCCGAGGCAGTCATCACAGTGCCCGATCCCGCCGATCCCGCCGCGGCCGTGCAGGCGGCCGGACGGGTCCAGGCCTGGGTCGCAGGTCCCGGCCTTGGCACCGGCGACGAGGCCGCTGCCCTGATCGCCGCCGTGCTGGCGACCAGCCTCCCTGTGCTGATCGACGCCGATGGCCTGACCGTGCTTGCCGGCCGCAGGGACCTGCTCTCCCGGCCAGCAGGCGCACCCACGCTGATCACCCCGCACACTGGTGAACTTGCCAGATTGCTTAACGCAAACCAGGCCGACATCGAGGCACACCGCCTGGACTATGCCCGGCGTGCCGCAGCCGAACTAGGGGTGACCGTGCTGCTCAAAGGCTCGACCACGGTGATCGCCACGCCAGACTCAGCCGAGCCGGTCCTGGTGAACCCGACCGGCACTTCGTGGCTGGCCACGGCCGGATCCGGCGACGTGCTCTCCGGCCTGGCCGGCGCGCTGCTGGCCCAGGGCGTCGTCCCGGTGCAGTCCGCCGCCGCGGCCGCCGCCTACCTGCACGGCCTAGCTGCCCACCTAGCCGCCCGCGACGCCCCGATCGCCGCCGCAGATCTCCTGACCGCTCTTCCCGACGCCGTCCGCGTGGTCCACGCCCCCGGCTAGCGGCGCAATCTCGGCGGGCAATTCGTCGAGTTCCGAGCGCCAGCGCTGCCGGTGCACGTCGTAGTGCAGCAACCCGTGCCGCACCGGAGTGCGCATCGGCCGTGATCACGTGATTCTGTCAGTGACAGGTGATGGCAGAATCACGTGATCACGGCGGAGCCCCCCTGCGCTGGGGCCTGAGGGTAGTCCGGTGACTAGTTTGCGCTGTTTGTCCGACTAGAGTCGGCGCGTTCGGTGTGCCGGTAGCCGCGCCAGCGGTCAGCTAGTCTTCCGCGCGGCCGCCTAGGTGGTGGGCTAGGAACTTCTCGGCGGCCGCGTAGAACCGCATCCGGTTCTCCGGCTTGGCGAAGCCGTGCCCCTCGTCGGGGAAGAGCATGTACTCGTGCTCGATTCCGGCGGCCTGCATCGCGGCGACGATCTGCTCGGACTCGGACTGCTTGACCCTCGGGTCGTTCGCGCCCTGGGCGATCAGCAGCGGGATCGAGATCTTGTCGGCGCGGGAGAGCGGTGACCTGGACCACAGGAACTCGGCGTCTGTGTCCGGGTTCCCCACCCGGCGGTTGAACTGCGCCCGCAGCGGCGCCCAGTACGGAGGAATTGTCTCGATCAGGGTCTTCAGGTTGGACGGCCCCACAATGTCGACGGCGCAGCAGTACATTTCCGGCGTGAACGTAGCGCCGACCAGTGCCGCATAGCCGCCGTAGGAGCCGCCGTAGATCGCGACTCGCTGCGGGTCAGCCCAGCCCTGGCCGACGACATGGTTCACCGCGTCGGTGAGGTCGTCCTGCATCTTGGCGCCCCACTCCCGGTCACCCGCGTTGATGAACGCCTTTCCGTAGCCGGTCGAGCCCCGGTAGTTGACCTGAACGCAGAGGTAACCGCGGTTGGCGAGCCATTGCGCCTCGGCAAAGTAGCCCCAGGTATCCCGGTGCCAAGGACCGCCGTGCACGTTGAGGACGGTCGGCAGGCCGGCCCGGGCGGCGCCGGGCGGGAACGACGCATAACCATGAATGGTCAGCCCGTCCCGCGAGGTGTAGGAGAACGGCTCCATCGCGACGAGGGTGTACTCCGACAGCGATGGCTGATGCTCGAACAGGAAGCTGCCCCGCCTGCTGTCCCGGTCGTAGGCAAAGTACTGGACCGGTCCTGAATCGTTGGCGAAAGCCACCAGCCAGGTCGAGTCCGCGTCGTCGGAGCTGACGATCATCGGATCGCCGTGATGCAGCGCGCGGATCGCCGCCAGGTCAGGCGCGACGGACGGATCAAGGACAACGTACTCGGACCGGTCCTTCAGCACGGTGACGATCTGCGGCTCTCTGGTGTCCGGGTGCAGGTGGACAGCGCTGATGTCGGCCTCGGCGTCCCCCGCCAGCACGTCCGTCGAGCCGGTGGCCAGATCGATCCGGACCAGCCTGGCGGTCTCCGCGCCCATGGACGTGACGACCAGCATGGACTTGCCGTCCTCGCTGAATCCGACCGGTTCGGTGGTCAGCGCGTCCTCGGACGCCAGCGCCAGCAGCACCCGCCAGTCGTCGTCGGCGCTGTCGCGGACCAGCATCGTGATGCCGCCGTCTGGCTGCGGCTCGAACGCGGCTCGCACGATCATCTGAGCGTCGGCCAGCCAGCCGATATACCCCGGATTGCTGACCTCCTTGGTCAGCTCCCCGGTCACCAGGTCCAGCCGGTACACGTCGTGCAGCTCGGCGTTGTCGCGATTCAGCCCGACCAGGACCTCGGTCGGGAACTTGCGCTCCATGGCGATCATCTGCGCCTGTACGCCCTGGTAGGGGGTGAGATCGCGGTGCGCCATGGTCTGCACGTCGATGTCGTGCAGCCGCCAGTTCTCGTCACCGCCGGCGTCCTGGATATACAGCAGGTGCCTGTTGTCGTGCGCCCAGGAGAATGACCGGATCCCGCGGTCGGTGTCGGATGTCACGACCCGCGCCTGGTCCCAGCCGACTCCGGAATCTGGACTGGCTGGTGCCACCCACACGTTGAGCACGCCGTTGTCCGGCGCGATCCAGGCGAGCTGGGTGCCGTCGGGCGATAGCCGCGGGCTTACTCGTTCAGGGTTGCCGAAGAGAACCTGACGAGGAATGAGTTCCACCATAGCTGTACCTAATCATGGCTGGTGCCTTCTCGCGAGTGCGGGTTTGGCCTCCCGGCCCAGGTCGGGCGCGACAACCGCCGGCGGCTGGCAGACTATGACGCCATGGACGGGCACCCGGAGGCGATCGTCAACCTGAGCGTGATCCGGGCGAACGTCGCCGCTCTGGCACGCTACGTCGGCGGCGTCCAGGTAATGGCCGTCGTCAAGTCCGACGGATACGGCCACGGCATGATCCCGACGGCGACAGCGGCGCTGGCCGGCGGTGCCACCTGGCTGGGTGTCGGTCATGTAGCCGAGGCCGTGGAACTGCGCAGGACCGGCTGCACGGCCCCCGTGCTCTGCTTGCTCGCCGCCCCCGACGCGCCGCACGCCACGGCGATCAGCCTGGGCATCGACCTCAGCGCCGGCTCCGAGAGCCTGATCCGGCAGTTCGCCCGCGCCGCCGAGCTGGCGGGACGCCCGGCCAGAGTGCACCTGAAGGCCGACACGGGAATGAGCCGCGGCGGCGCGCCGATGGACCGCTGGCCAGCGCTGGTAGCCGCCGCGCTCGCCGAGCAGGCGGCCGGCCGCTGCGAGATCGTCGGCATCTGGTCTCATCTGGCGTGCGCCGACATACCTGGTCATCCGTCCGTCGATGCCCAGCTTGACGCGTTCGGAGTCGCGCTGGACCAGGCCGAGCGGGCCGGTGCCCGGCCCCAGTTCCGGCACCTGGCGAATACCCCTGCCCTGCTGACCCGTCCGGATACCTGGTTCGACCTGGTCCGGCCAGGCGGCGGTGTGACCGGCCTGTGCACCCTGCCTGGCGGCCCGCCTGACTGGCTCCGGCCAGCCATGACCGTCCGGGCCCGGCTCGTGCAGGTCAAGCGAGTCCCAGCGGGGACCGGAGTTTCCTACGGGTACCGCTACATCACATCCGCGCAGACCACGCTCGGATTGATACCGCTCGGCTATAACGAGGGAATTCCCCGATCAGCGGCAAATAAAGCGCAGGTGCTAGTCCGCGGCAGCCGCCAGCGCATTGCCGGGACTGTCTGCATGAACCAGTGCGTTATTGATGTCGGCGACGCCAGCATCGAGCCTGGGGATGAGGTCGTGCTGTTCGGTCCCGGCGACCGCGGCGAGCCGACGGCGCAGGAATGGGCCGACGCGCTCGGCACGCTGTCCTACGACATCGTGACGAGGTTTACCGCCAAGATTCCGAGAAGCTACTCTGGCGTAACTGAGGCGGAATCTCCGGCAGCAGCGGCCGCCGGATCCGCCGCGTCCGCCGGGCTGTCCAGCGCCGATGGGCGGAGGGCGGGCGACGGCGGCAGGACGGCAGTGCCGAGCGCCGGCAGGCGGGAGGTCTGATGGTCAGCTGGCGGCGCCTGACGGGCGTGGCCGGGATCGCGGTCGGCGCAGTCGCGGCCGGCGCCGGTGTTGTCGTGCTGGCCGAGAAGATCGCGGTAGGCCGGATCCGGCTGCGGCCTGATCTGGCGGTAGACGAGCCGTTCGGGGAAATCCGCGGCCAGGCGCTAAGCGTGCGGGCCGATGACGGGCTGCCGCTGCACGTCGAGATCAGCGGCCCGCAGGACGCGCCGGTCACGCTGATCTTCTGCCACGGCTACGCGCTCAGCTCCGATGTCTGGTACTACCAGCGCGTCGCGCTCCAGACGTCCGCCCGGCTCGTCTTCTGGGATCAGCGCAGCCACGGCCGGTCGGGCCGGTCAGACCCAGAGCTGGTCAGTATCGACCAGCTCGGGGCTGACTTGCATGAGGTGCTGATGGCGGCTGCGCCGGGCGAAGGCCCGGTGGTGCTGATCGGCCACTCGATGGGCGGCATGACCGTGATGGCCCTGGCGGACCAGCATCCAGAGCTGTTCGGCGGCAAGGTGATCGGCGCGGTTCTGATCTCTACGGCGGCATCCACTGTCGATCCGGTGACCTGGCTGCCAGCGCCGCTGCGGCCGGCCGCCCGGCGGGTAATGCCCTCGATGATGACCGGGGCAGCCAGGGGCGTGCTCGCTGAGGTAGTCGAGTGGGGCCGTCAGTCGGTCGGAGATATCGCCTTCCTCGGCACCAGGCGGCTGGCGTTCGGTGACACCGGGGTGAGCCCGACCGTGGTGGATTTCCTTGAGCGAGTCATCCGGGCTACGCCGTTCGACGTTATCGCCGACTTCTACGTCGCGCTGGTCGGCCATGAGAAGCGGCTTGCGCTGAAGGTGCTCGGCAGCATCCCGGTCCTCGTGCTGACCGGCGACCGGGACCGGATGGTTGACCCGGGCCTCAGCAGCGACATCGCTGCCTCGGTCCGCGACGCCGAGCTCCTGACAATCCGCGGCGCCGGTCATGTAGTGATCCTGGAACGCCCGGACGAGGTCAACGAGGCAATCGCGAACCTGGTCGCCAGGGCGCTGGCCCGGCGGGCCGGCCATGCCTGAGTTCGGTCTACCGGCCGGCGATGCCATCGCCGCGCCGGTCCGCGGACGGATCGCCGTCCCGGGTGCGAGCCAGATGCGGCAGCTCGGCGCCCGGATCGCCGGACTGCTCCGAGCCGGTGACCTGGTCGTCCTGACTGGTCCGCTCGGTGCAGGAAAGACCACGCTGGCACAGGGGATCGGCACCGGGCTCGCGGTCCGCGGCCCGGTGACCTCGCCGACCTTCGTCATCGCACGGATACACCCGTCGCTGTGCGGCGGCCCGGCCCTGGTGCATGCCGACGCCTACCGGCTTGGCAGCCGGATCGAGATGGACGACCTGGACCTAGATGCCGATCTGGACCGCGCGGTGACCGTAGTGGAGTGGGGTGAGGGCCTGGTCGAGGATCTCGCGCCCGGGTACCTGCAGATCACGATCAGCATGGCGCGGGCCGATCCCGGCGGCGAGCTGCGGCTGGTCAAGCTGGCCGGCCACGGCGACCGCTGGCAGGCCGCGTCCGGGGACCTGCGTGACGCACTAGCTGAGCCGAGCCCGGCCGCCAGCGCCGGTTCGGGCACTTAGCCACCCTCATTGTTCTGATCTGTCACCCGACAGCACCGTTAACGCCACTAAACTGCGGTGGTTCATCTTGTCATCTGACGGCATGCTCCGATGCCCGTCCGGGAGGCGCGCCGTGACTGAGCAGGGCTACCCGCCACGTCGGCCTGACGGCTCGGCGCGCCAGGGCGACGCACCGAGCCGCACCGGCCGTGCTCGCGGCGGCCGGGAGCCTGGCCGCACCGGCTGGCAGCTGCTCGACGCATTTGATGCCGACCCGGAGTCCGAGAACGATCCGCCGCCGTGGGCAGGCCCTGGCGTCGAGCCGATCCGGCCTGGCCGGTGGCCAGGGCGTGCGTCCGCCGAGGAACCGGCCGAGGAGCCCGAGCCGGACAACGGGCCGCCCGCTGACGAGCCGGTACGCAGGCGCAGGCTGACGGGGCGAAGCCGTGCGGCCAGAGCCAGGCGGCGCCGGTCCAGGCGCAGGCTGGTGACCTGGGGAGGCGCGGCGGCCGCCATCGTGGTGATCGCGGGAGTCGTCATCTTCGTGACCCGCCCGACTCCGGTGCAGAGCCCGTTCGTGAAGGTGCTGCAGAAGGGTGAATTCGCCGGCGTCCCGAACGCATGCCGCGTCATCGGTGCCGCCGCCCTCAGCCAGTACCTGGCCGGCACGCCGAAGGCCTACCAGGCCAATGACTTCGCCGCCCAGAGCGAGTGCACGTACACGGTGGACGCCAAGCCGACCTTCCGGGTCCTGGACGCCAGCATGCAGGCCTACCAGCCGGCCGCGTTCATCGGCACGGGGAACGGCAGCGGGACCGCCTACGCGACGTTCAGCTACTTCTCCGAGCGCCAGCAGCTGGTCAGGCCGCCCAAGCACACCCCGGAGCCGCCGGCCACGATCACCCCGATCGCGGGCCTCGGCCAGGCCGCGCTCAGCGCGGTCCAGGTCTTCCACGTTGGTGCCGTCACGGACCGGGTAACCGTGCTCGTGCGCTACCGCAACGTCGTGATCACCGCGAGCGTGGAGGCACAGGTGAGCGGCGGCTTCGGCCCGGTCACCATCAGCGATCTGCGGGCCGGCGCGCTGGCGGCCGCACGGCAGCTGCTGGCCGCCGTCCAGGCCCAGCCCGCAGTCGGCTGATCATCTGCCGGGCCGACGTCGCCAGTCGGCGCGGCTGACTACGCTGAGACACCGTGCTGATCCTCGCCTTCGACACAGCGACTCCGGCGGTGACCGTCGCGCTGCACGACGGCTCTGCCGTGCTGGCGCAGGAATCAGCCGTCGACGCGCGCCGCCACGGCGAGCTGCTTGCCCCCTGCATCGCGCGGGTACTTGCGAGCGCCGGAGCGGTGCCAGGGGACCTGACCTCGATCGCGGTCGGCACCGGGCCAGGCCCGTACACTGGCCTGCGGGTCGGCCTGGTCACCGCACGGGTGCTCGGCAGCGCGCTGGGGATTGCCGTGGACGGTGTCTGCACGCTAGACGTGATCGCCGCCGGCGCCAGCCAGCACGCGTCCGGCCGTGAGTTCATCGTCGCGACCGATGCCCGGCGCCGTGAGGTCTACTGGGCCCGCTACTCGCCAGCCGCCGAGCGACTGTCCGAACCAGCGGTCAGCCTGCCCGCGCTAGTGCCGGCCGGCGGCCCGGTAGCCGGCCAGGGCTCGCTGCTGTATCCCGAGCTCGGCGGCGAGCCGATCGAGCCGTGCTTTCCCGGCGCGGCGCAGCTCGCCGGGATTTCGGTGCGTAAATTGGCTCGCGGCCATCCCGCCAGCCCCGCTGAGCCGATGTACCTGCGCCGTCCCGACGCCAGGGAACCGGGCCGGCCTAAGCGGGTGACTCCGTGACCGCGGTGCTCAGGACGATGACTCAGGCGGACCTGGACCAGGTCGTCTCTCTGGAGCTGGCCATGTTCGGCGAGGAGGCGTGGTCCAGGGAGATGCTGCTCGGCGAGCTGGGCCAGCAGCCGACCAGCCGGCACTACGTGGTGGCCGACGACAGCGGCCGGATCGCCGGCTACGCGGGCCTGCTCGGGGCCGGCTGGCAGGGTGACGTGCTTACCCTGGCCGTGGCCGCCGACCGCTGGGGTCAGGGGATCGGCTCGGCGCTGCTTGAGGCCTTGCTCGCTGAAGCGGCCAGGCGCGGCTGCACCGAGGTCTTCCTGGAGGTGCGGACCGATAACCTCCGGGCTCAGCAGCTCTACCGCAGGTATGACTTCACCGAGATCGGGATCAGGAAGGGCTACTACCAGCCATCCGGCGCGGATGCCCTGGTGATGCGCCGGGTGACGGCGCCCGAGGCAGCCAGCCCGTCCGCGGCGGGACGGTCATGACCGCGCCGCTGGTGCTGGGGATCGAGACCTCGTGCGACGAGACCGGCGTGGGCCTGGTTCGCGGTCATGAACTGCTCGCCGACGCGGTCGCGTCCAGCGTGGACGAGCACGCCAGGTTCGGCGGCGTGGTGCCCGAGGTAGCCAGCCGGGCGCACCTGGAAGCCATGGTCCCGGCCGCGGAGCGGGCGCTGGCGACCGCCGGGGTAACGCTTGCTCAGGTCGACGCGTTCGCTGTCACGGCGGGGCCTGGCCTGGCCGGTGCGCTGCTGGTCGGGGTCTGCGCCGCCAAGGCGTATGCGCTCGCGCTCGGCAAGCCGCTGTTCGGCGTCAACCACCTGGCCGCGCACATTTGCGTCGATCAGCTAGAGCACGGCCGGATGCCTGCGCCCGTGGTGGCGCTGCTCGTCTCCGGCGGCCATTCGTCGCTGCTGCTGGTCCGCGACCTGACCGCCGACATCACGCCGCTCGGCGCGACGATCGACGACGCGGCTGGCGAAGCCTACGACAAGGTCGCCCGCCTGCTCGGGCTCCCGTTCCCTGGCGGGCCGCCGATCGACGCGGCTGCTCGCACTGGCGACGCGCGATTCGTTAACTTCCCAAGGTCTAAATATCGGGACGGGACAGCAGATTTTTCGTTCTCCGGCCTGAAGACGGCGGTCGCGCGCTGGGTGGAGGCGCGCGACGCGGCCGGGCTCACGGTCCCGGTGGCCGACGTCGCGGCCTCCTTCCAGGAGGCGGTCGCCGATGTGCTGACCGCCAAGGCGGTGCAGGCGTGCCGTGCGCAGGGCGTTGATCAGCTGGTCATCAGCGGAGGTGTGGCGGCCAACTCGCGGCTGCGGGCGCTCGCGCTCCAGCGGTGCGAGGCTGCCGGGATCAGGCTGCGGGTGCCGCGGCCAGGGTTGTGCACCGACAACGGCGCGATGGTCGCCGCGCTGGGGGCGGACCTGCTCGCCGCCGGGGCGACGCCGTCGTCGCCGGACTTCGCGGCCGACTCCGCGCTGCCAGTCACCCAGGTGCTCGTCGGCTGATCAGCGGCGGATGGCGCGCACGGCGAAGGTGTGCAGCGGGATGCTGAATTCGCCGCCTCCGGTCTGCGGAGTCGCCGCGAGGTAGTCCCTGACCTTGGCGAGGGTCGCTTCGCGTTCCGCGGGCTCCATGATCAGGAACGTGGAGTACGTGCGCATGGTCTCGATCATGGAGTCCGCTGTCCGGCGCTGGGCGTGCTCGAATCCGCCGGGTTCCGGGGGCCAGAAGAACTCCTGCCCCGCCTTGCTCAGCCAGTCCGTCATCCCGTCGCTCTCGTCGCTCTCCTGCACGGCGCTGAACGCCAGCGTTGCCGTGCGCCCGCTCACCCGGTGCAGGCCGGCCACCCAGTCCACCCGGTCATCGTCGGCGTTCCAGAATGCGGCGAGGATGCCGCCGGGCGCCAGCACGCGGGCGATCTCGGGCATGGCGAGGTCCGGATCGAACCAGTGCGCCGCCTGGCCGACCAAGACGGCGTCGGCGTTGCCGTCAGCGAGCGGGATGGACTCTGCCCGGCCAGGCAGCGCGGTGACGCCGGGTAGCTGGTGCCGCAGCTCGGCCAGCATGTCGGGGTCAGGCTCGACGGCCACGACGGCTGCCGGTCCGGCTCCGATGCTCAGGCTGGCCAGCGCAGCGGTGAGCTTGCCAGTGCCCGCGCCCAGGTCAAGGAGCCTGACCGGCCGGCCGACGGGCAAGGCAACCGGTCCCAGTGCCCAGCGGATGGCAGCGGCTGGGTAGTCTGGCCGATGCTCGGCGTAAGCCTGGGCGGCTGCGCCGAAGGATGCGGCCCTGAGGGCGTGCTCAGTGCTTTCCTGGGCCGACAGCGACCGGGTCTCGCCGGTCGCTTCCTGGGCCGACAGCGGCGCCGCGTCACCGGTCGCGCCTGATTTGTCCATGATGCCACCGTAGCCATTCCCGGGTCATCCTGGCGACGGCTTTGGCCGGGGCTACCGTGCGGTCCTGGCACTCGATGGTGTAGAGTGCTAATGCGACGAGGACGGTCTGACACCCGCGACGGCAGGCCCCATGGTCGCCTCTCTAGTAACCGCTGTAGTAACTCAGCTAACCCTTTCCGGAGGGGGAGGTCAGATCGTGACGACCGCCACCAAGGTTGTTATCAAGCCGCTCGAAGACCGGATCGTGGTGAGCCCGCTCGACGCCGAGCAGACCACCGCATCCGGACTTGTCATCCCAGACACCGCCAAAGAGAAGCCCCAGGAGGGCGAGGTCGTCGCCGTCGGACCAGGTCGGTTCGACGACGCGGGCTCCAAGCGCGTCCCGATGGACGTCAAGGTCGGCGATGTCGTGCTGTACAGCAAGTACGGCGGTACCGAAGTGAAGTACGCGGGCGAGGAGTACCTGG
>OCZU010001189.1_pt1 | contig 17344 bp, 21 predicted proteins | sample 1539001 | NCBI WGS metagenome assembly OCZU01 (sample SAMEA3539306, study PRJEB22396) | soil metagenome | biome: tundra; feature: field; material: soil | place: USA | collected 2010-05 | depth 0.15 m | reverse complement strand
CCGCAAACGGAAGTTTCCGCTGCGTCCGCGATTCGGCCATCAGGAAGGAGTGACGCAATCAGGCCATTTCGCTCATTGAGGGGTTTTGAGCGTAATGGCGACATGACGACAATTGATGACTTGGTATTCTTGTTTGTCCCGGAACGCCAAAGCTATGAGGAGCCTCCGATGCCCGCAACATTCGGTGACATGCTGATTAAGCTCAGGGAACAAAGCCATCCTGCGATTCTTGACCGCGAAGGTGTCATTGCTGACGCAAAGAAGCACCTGACACCGTGGTTGGACCTGATTCGTGACCTTGTAAATTACGGAACAAACCTGATCATAAGATGTGTGAATTCGAGTGAAAGGAAGACAAAGGACAAGGTAGTTCTGGCGATACTGCTGCGGCAGGCAGTTGCGATGCTGGACGGCGTGGAAGTGCTTCTCTCTAATGGCTCCACTCACGCTGCGAATTTGCAGATGCGGGCTCTGTTTGAAGCGTACGTGTACATAAATTGGATTCTTGCAGGCGATTCACAGCGGAAAGCTCAGTATTACAGCGTTCACAATCTTCGTCGCAAACGCCTGTGGGCCAGCCGAACACAGACCGGCTCGCCCGACGCGGCGGAATTCGCCGCGGAGATGGGTAAATATGGTCTCAACATAACGACTGAACTCCAGGAGAGGTCTCGGGAGCAGATGAAGGAGATTGACCGCATTCTTGCACTGCCAGAATTAGCGCCTGTCAATGCGGATTTTGACGCGGTCAGGGCAAAGCGGAAATCGCCACGTGAGGTAGCATGGTATGTTCCGTTAGGCCCAAGGAGCGTCGCAGCTATTGCGCGGTCGACGGGCCACGCCGCACTCTACGTCCTCTTGTACTCCGCCGCATCTGAAGTGATGCACTCGTCGAGCGAGGATCAGCACGTAGCGTTTGAAGCCGGCAAGCTGACGATTAAGCCGATTCGCTTCTTAGGTGGTTTCGAGCCGGTATTCCGATTCAGCGTCAGCATTGCACTGGACCTGTATCGAAAGATCCTTCACGAATATCGCTACGAAGAACTGCCCGCCTTCTCGCGTAAATATCTCGAACAGTGGCAGAAGCAATATCTGAATTTCCTGAAAATCAAATACGAAGGCGTCGAGGTAATCACGATCTAAAGCGCTCCAACGGCTGAGGCCCGCACGCGCCATCACGAGGATTGATTGAATCACTTGCCGTGTTTTCGATGACTCGCAAATTGCTATCCCGAAGGTGAGTGTAGTTAACAGGCGATTACACTCAAGTGCCCAGCGCAAGGCCAGATGAGTGTAATGGCGATGTTTCGCCAGTTGGACCCCTCGCCGCAGAACGTAGACCGCAAGGTCGATGTTTCGTTACGATCTACCTCCGTATGAAAAGGGCCCTCGGAGTACTTGTCCGTATCGCGTGGGTAGCGATTTGCATCATGGCTCTGGTGAATGCGCACAAGGGTTACCGGGGCACTTCTGATTGGCAAATGGAGGAAGGGCTAGCCTTCCAGATGCTAGTCTTGTCGTTCCCATCCTCGTTCGTCGTTGCCGTGGGGTTGGTCCTGATGGGAGCGATGCTCGGCCTGTTTGGTCTTGCGCTACCGGATCGCTAAGGCTTTGAACGAGGAAGGGACCAAAACGCGCTACGGGAAGGCGTTCAAGACGCAGACGGTTCAGAACATCTTGGGCAGGATGAGATGATGGTATATGGGCCCCTCACGTCGTGTCTGCAAACGCACCGAAGTCGAGCACCTTCGCAAGTTCATAGACTACGCCAAGCTGCTCGTCAACGACGCTTGGTACTACCCGCCGTCTTACGGTTATCAATACATGGTTGCTTTGGCACTCTATTCAAAGTGCCTCACGGTTGCCGAAGCTACTCTTGTGCTCCTTGACGCGGGGTTCGGAGACGAAGCGTTTGGAATGACTCGCACGTTGGTGGACATTTTCCTGACGCTCCGATATATCGCCAACAACGATACACACGAAAGAGCAAAGCGTTACGCCCAGTTCGCGGCCAAGAGCAGCGCAATTTGGGCTGAAATTGTGGAGATATACTGGCCAGCGAAAGCTCAGGCTCTACCAGAACGAACAAAGAGGGTTGCTGCCACGTTCCCTAGTCCACATAGTTGGTCAGGCAAAACCGCCAAGGAAATGGCTTGGGAACCTGACACTGTTGAAGTCGATGATAAGGGAAAACCTCTTGTGCATGATGTTGCTTACCGCATCATCTATCGTTGGACTTCACGATACGTCCATCCGACAGTTGATGCTCTGAGGAATCACATAGTACAGGCTGGTCACGACAATTTTACGGTGCGAAGCAGAAACGAACAGGACATGACGCACTTGGCTGCATTCAACGTCGCATCTTATGTTGCCCACACCATGATTGTCTTCTACCGTTGCATGGGCGATCCGCAACCAGATCGGTTGGCGAGATGGGCACGTGCTCTAATTGAACATCTTGGACGACGACACGACTAGGGGAGACAGAACCCGCCAGCACTAGGAACTTTAAGCAATCCTCAAGTACCAGCCGTTTACGGCATGATGGATGTGATCGGCGTAGAATGGTGCCGGTTTTTTTTAGAGTCCTGAAAGAGACCGTCCAGTCAAATGCTGTACCTTAGCATCGCTCTAGTTTTGATCTTCGTGTTGTACCTGCTCGACAAGCATAGCGCTTGGAAGGGTGCGGCCAAGATCGCCGCTGCCTTAGTCGGGTTGTTGCTGCTCGGCGGTGCTGGAATTTACGGATGGGCAAAATACGAAGATTGGAGAGCCGCGAAAAAGCGTGAGGCAGATGTGACAGCGTGCATCAAGACCATCACCGAAGGGTCCATAGTCTTCGTGCGTACAGGGGACGAAATAAACAATGTCGTCAAATCCTTCTGTGAATCAAATCCGAGAGCGAACATAGCCTGCGGAATAAAAACCGATTCAGACGGAAACCTTACAACTTACGCAATAGGCGACACTGATAAAGGCAACCCCGGCAAAGTTTGTACAGCCAAGGGCTGGGGCCAAGACCCCATGCTGGCATCCACTTGCAAGAAATGGGAGTCACAACATCCGCTCGGTAGTCCTATTGATTTTGTGAGTGCTGAAGAAGCCAATGGGAAACCCGTAGAAGGCGCTGCCATTGGAACACCAGAAGGGTGTTCGGGTCCGCTAGAGGATGCGTACAATACAAAACTGACGAACCATCGCAAACAGCAGAAATGAGGATTGCCAGCGCTTCTCGACGATGGGTCCATCTCAACTGACGCTATCAGGCGTGGCTGTTGAAAAACTCCTTCCCACGAAATTCGCAAAAATAAAATTGCGCTAGGATGCCCTATAAACGACTTTCTTAAATTTTATAGGCATTTCGTATCCCCCAATTTTGGCTGTTTGTGAGGAAACTGGACTTTTTCAACAGCCACAGGCGATTACACTCGTTGACCCTTCGCCCCCGCGCCCGCCCCGCTCTCGCGCCCCAGGACCCTGTTTACTGGTTCGTCACTACGAGCGGCAGACTTCAAATCTCCTACCTCCTATCCCGTCAAACGGTTGAGGGGTAGGTATACGGCGACGGCAAAAGTGCTACACCCCCTCCACCACAACGGACCGCCTATTTCAGGCCCGCCCGCCCGCGCGTGTGGTTGTAGGTTCGTATGAAAATTGTTTCACACTATCGGCGAACAGCGGGATGGGTGTATGATCGGTGCCGTTTTTGAACCAAAAAGGAGATTCCGGCTTCCAGACGTTCCCCCCTGAGTCGTCGATCTTATAGGCTGGAAGTGCCTGAGCAAAACGTGACGCGCTGTTCCTGAAACCACTGGGCAGGCATGAACTCTTTCCCGATTTTTGAACAGGCGTCGCCTGCGGTCATTCAGAAAAGGATCCTTCACTATGAAGAACTCGGCGCTCGCCGCTCTTGCAACGATCTGTTTCGCGATAATTCTCGGTTCCGGTTCGGCTTATGCCCAATCGAACCCACTGCCCCTCGGGAAGGTGAACCAGCCGGTGAAATCGGTTACTTGCCCGGACGGCTTTGACTCTGGAACCGCCTGCCATGCAAGCACGGTCAGTTGCCCTGACACATTGGACATCGGTTTCACCTACGGCGTGGTGAATGCAGGCGGCAAGGACGGAACCGTCGTATTTTTCAACAGCGGCAATGGAACTACCGTCGGCTTCACACAATATGTGCGAGCCTACGGCCCTCCTGCTCATGATTTTCAATCCGTGCAGGTGATTTGGGAAACCCCTTGGGAAGAGACGGGAAATGGAACCGGCTCCAGCCTGAAGAGCGCTGCCTGCCGTCCGGCAACCCTCATGGATTGGCTGCTCAACCAGAAGAACGTCTATAACGGCGGAGGAATGTGCGCCCAGAGTGCGAGCGCCGGATCGGCTGCCGTCGCCTATTCGCTCGCCGAATATGGAGCTTCCCAGTATCTTAACCATGTTGAACTAGAGTCTGGACCGGTCCTGGGCGACGTATCCATGGGCTGCAATCCGAACTCAAGTTCAATCACCGTTTGCCCTGGCAATGACTGTCTGACTGGGAAAGAAGGCTCGTGGCCCGATTCCCTGATCTATGTCGACGGCAACGAGACTTCAATCTCGACATGGACCGGTGCATCTGGCCAGAACGCTTGTGCCCTCGGCGATGGAATCTCGCAATCCCAATACTCGGCTTGGAAGAACATGAGTATTGTGGACGGCAATCAATTCGACTCGACCTTCTCTTACCCCAAAACATCGATTTCGGGCTGGCTGTGCAGCAAGCCTCCCGGCTGCAACGCATCCTGGTGTCAGAACAATTCCGCGGCCCAGGGACAACTCTTCTATGAAAATGTCACCACTTCCAAAAGTGTGTACCGCGTGGATGGTTGCCAAAGCACAGAGGGAGTGGAACAAGGAACCGTTCCCGAGCTTGACGATGAGTCAGGATTACAAGCGATCATCGACGATATGGTCAGCCAGTGTAGCGCACCCCCTCGATGATGCGGTTCAATCGCCGGTTGGCAATTGGAAATCTACCCTTAGCGTTTGAATCTGATTCTGCAATTTGTAGACCTGAAGCCAGTGAAGAAATTCATTGTACGAATTGCGCTTCACAGGGATATCGCGCATTAGTTTCCTAATAAAGTTCTTGCGATCAAATCCACTCTCGCGAGCGCACTTGTTGATGCCGATATCTCGGATATCATTCTTGACTTCGTCGTTAGCGACAACTCTTGTCGCTCTCCCGTACTCAGTAGTTGTAAATTCTAAGACGCTAATCTCGTCGCCCTCTTCCCATTTGCGATCTGTTTCCTTGCCAACGTAGCGAAGTTCCCCGGCAATCACGTGTACACGCTTTAGCAGTCCTATCGTGTCTGCGTTGCAGGGCATGCCATCAGGCGCTAGGCTCTTGGCTTCCGGATGTTCTTGATATTGGATCAAGAGGCGCGCGAATTGCGACGGAAAAACCACGTTGTAAGGGATATTTTCGTGCTCGTTGCTGCAGTTCATCATCGTGTACTTCTTGCCGTTGTGGACATTGACGCATTCGAGGTCAAACCAGTTTTCTTGCTTGGAAGAGAATGGGCACACTAAGCCGGGCCGAGCGCGATCTGGCGAAGGGCGAAGGCGACCAGATCGAGTTCAAGCCGTTCATATCGTCGAGAGACCCGAAGGAAGGGGAAATCGTCGATACCGCGATTGCTTTCGCAAACACTGCGGGAGGTCGGATTTTCGTCGGAGTTGCCGACCGCGACGCCAGCCCGCAAGGTATTCGCGGTCTCTTGCAGGCATTCAGGGGCGAGGGTGCCGACACTGCTTTGAAGAAACAGGTTGAGTGCCTTCGATGGTTAATCAGTAACAAGGTTGCGCCGGCGCCAAGATTTTCAATCGAAGAGATTCACGTCTTCGGTGAGCCGATGGTTGCGATCACAATCGAAAGCGACGATGCGCAGCATTATGTATTGGGCACCAACGATGTGTGGGTACGCAGAGGCGCATCCAACGTGCGACCCAGGCCGGGCGGGTAATTGAATTGTAGGAAATCTGCGGGCTTCTCCGCCGACACTTCTTTTTAGATGTGGTAGAGCAGGTTATCCAGAGGGCTTGGGGGCCATGGGCAGGTGTTTGCGACAGACCCGACGAAGCGCTAACCCATCCTGAGACTGGAGCGACTGTCTGTTGAATCAGAGGCGATTAAAGTGTTATTTGGGGGCTGACCGTGAGACACAAAAAAGCGCACGCGTGATCTGCGTGCGCGGATTCTTGAATGATGGTTATACCGCGACCGGTGATGCGCTCATTCGTATTTTCTGGGGTCGGCCGCTTTCGAGCAGGTCAGTGAGCGCACGGTCGGACAGCGGTGTGCCCAATGCGCGAGCGAAGGCACACTGAATTTCTTCTTGCTTGAAGTACTTCTTACCATCGGGAAAGAGATGCGGGGTTAATTCGGGAGCGTGCTTCGGCTTGTTGTGTGGCTCGGAAAGCCACCGTTGGATGGTCCTCGCCGTGATTCCGAGCAGCACCGCCGATTCCTCGACGGTGAAATATGTTATGCCGTCGATACGTCTCATGCAGGATTCCTCCAGAAGGGTGACTTAGAGAGAGTGGGCTTGGGAAACACGGAAGACGAACCGCTTGCGGGCGATGCGGTACCGGACATTTTCATGTGGGAAGTGATCGCTATTTTGAAGTTTAGAAAAGATCTCCAGTCCTGTCAACAACTTAGCTAAGAGGAGATCTCACTCCGGTCAATCTGCTACTACGGGAAAGCTATGTTAAGCGCGACGGACGCCCGCAGTCAAGCAAAATCTTGGCATTGGCGAAAAGTTACGAAAGTTCGGTCATTTTGTGGTAGTATTGCCTACCTTATGAAACGACGGAAGGCGGGACCTTTGATCGAAACCTAAAGTGGAGAACCGGGGGCGCCACTTTCGGCATTTCATCTGGGGAATCTGATTCAAGCATCAAGCATGAGGTGTAAGTTGCCATGCGGCCAGGAATCAATCTCAAGGTGCATGAACACCGGGTAAGAATTGAAGTCGATCCCTCCGTGGACATTCTGTCATTTCACTACGAGCACAATGACCCAGGAACATTCTCGCTTGTGCAGCAGTTTCCGCTCAGCCAAGCTACAGACGAAGAGGCGATTTGGGATGAATCAAGCGGGCGTTTTGTGCTCGCATCGCAGAAAAAACCGCCATCTAACACCGTCGTGTTCGGAAAGTCGAGCGCCAACACGCCCGAACCGGTCAGCTCAGTGAGTCGTACGCGCGGGGAGTTACGTCGGGCGGTAGGAGATTACATATTCTGGGATGATCTCTGATCGTTCTCACCGGGAAAATTGAAAGTTCTAGAGGAAGCAGCGATCAGTTTGTCGGAGCGCGGACTTCCTTGCGGCCCTCCAAACAGATCGTCGGCGGTTTGCATGTGTAGACTCGCGAGGATTGCGGCCATGAGGCCGATCACTTGTTTCCGGCCTTCGTCCATCCGGGCATCGTATGCCTTTCGTCTTTCGTTCGCTAGTGGACCGTGCTACGCTCAGTTGAGTATCCAAACATGGACTCCCTATACCAGCGTTTGAAAGAGCTAGACTCGGACACATTTCAACGGCTCTGCTTCTATGGCCAAATGGAGAACCACGTTAAAACCGTTCACGCCCGCCATGACTGAGGAACTGGGTGCACGCTGGGCAATCGAGACTACAAGCGAAACGATGCTGGCCAAAGTACCAGTTGCACTGGCTATCTTTGCTCCCGTCGCATCTATGCCCCTAACCGGGAATGGTTGCAACGCTCTCTCCCTCGCCCGTTGGAAGTTGGAGGCCGGGCACGAACTGTCAACCTCGGAAAGCTTATATGAGTGCTCACAAAGTTGCTACTCCGTCGGTCCATTGGGGTGGGTCACGACGAATGAATGTAGCTAACGTCATGGCTTGGGCACCAGAAGGGGTAGCGTCGCCGTTTGACATCAGCAGGTGTGATTTCAAGAAGATGAGTAGGCCGCCTAGTTCCTTCGCAGCGACAGTGAAGACGCGACTGAAGCGGTGCATGCGGCCTTGCAGACGCCTTAAACCTGGCTCTCTCATTTGAGAGTTACTCTTCTTCGGTCCTCCATGGCTTGAGCAGCCATGCAAAAAGGCTGGCAATTCCAGAGCCCATGGCAACAATACTCATTAAGGGCAACCATCCTTTCAGTTCGAGCAGTTCGGCAACAATGTGCCCTAACTCTGTGACATAAATCGCGACAAAGAATAGTTCTAGCCACTCTAATTTCGCCTGAACTTTTGCCACGGTGCGGGCGCTTTTGTTCAGCTCACGCGTTTGTTCGTCCAACCTTCGCTGACGGACTTGTCGCGCGGCTCCATTATTCAGATCACGCAAAACGCTCGCTATCTCATTGAGATTCGTAACCTCATAAAAATGACTCAGGAGTCCGTTTTCCGGAAGGGTGAGCTTATATCTCATCATCGCAAGCTTACCAATTAAGAACTCACTGCGACGGACTGCCCTAGAGATTCGTGCCTCATTGAGTTGCATAGGTCTGACAGTCGCAAGGTCCTCAAAATGTCGGGAAAGCACTACAACTCGAAAGAAGTGTCGCCTTAAAAGCGCTACTTCACGCTCGACTGACGGCTTGAATGCAATTACTATCCCTCGTCTACTCCAGATCCCAATAAGATCCTTACTCTTAAACGTGTGAGCCTGAAGCAGCTCGCTGCCCAGACCTTGCGAGGTTTCTGGATGCAACACATCCCAGAGTCCAGTCGCAACTTGTGCCGCTAAGGCAACCGAACCCGCGCAGCGCTTTCTTCCACGGACCTCGCGCGGAGAGGTAGTTGCTCCAGTGGCCTGGTGGGGCTTCCGCTGCGACGTGCGGGAACATCGACTCTCGGCACAGGCCGCGGCAGCGTCTGCCTGGATTCAAAATACAGAACGGTCACACCATTTTTGGGATCCTGTACGCGCACTGGAGGCGAATAGTCCAATGGTAGATGGATCGAAGCGAGGAACGCGACGATTCCTGCGTGAAGCAGCAGACTTCCCAGAAATGATTCACGGCGAGGTTTCGGAAAGACCGCTGGCAGCAGGTTAAGCCCAGCGAGCCTGCCACCGAATCGAGAGACTACCGCAGAATACAGGTTCGGGTTTGATGCTTAGTATCATCGGTTCCTCTGTCTTCGCCACATTCGGCACGCGACACAGACGATCACGGGTCGGGAATGCGGCCGCTTATCCTTTTATGACTGTGATCCTGACGACCGGACAACCGCCAAAGGTATTAGGGAAGCGTATTGGTGGATACCCTTTGGCTTGCGCAGTATCAAACCACTTCTTAAGAACCTCGTTTACTTCGGGCCCAACCGTTGCGACCGCGTCCTCAAACGCGCCATGATCCCGATCTTGGCCGTATGTCACGAACACGTCAAAGTGACCAGTCTGGGGGTCAATGTCCGCTGGCCCATTGCCTTGAGGCCACCACGCGTTGATGTTCTTGCGGTGGGCAAAAACCCAGAGGTAGGTGCCGTTTGGCACTCTCGCGACGCCGCTTATGGGTCCATCCGGGCCGACCGAATCGCCTTCGCTGGGGGACGTGACGCGTACGTCGCAAGATTCTGCGGGGTGGGTTTGCGCAAATGTGACAAAGACTACTCCGAGTACGAAGCCGACCAGAAGTAGGCTGCGTACGAAAATGTGAGCTGTTCGAATTTTTGATTTCATATCTTCTCCTTCCTGCTAGTTGGTGTCGATTACGCTGCTAAATGCTTCTCTGAAGGCCCGAGCTGCCTCGGGGAAGTTCTTCGCTGCATACGCAGACTCTGCCTGTTGAAGAAACTCCTTCTTCGCTAGCGGCCGAAATCGACCAGGAACAGCTTTCGCTGCCTGCCGAAATTCGGCCGTCGCCTGACCAAACAGCTCCAGTCTTTCGAACTGCCTGCCAAGCTCCACGTGTTGTAAAAACCCCCTTTCCTCTTTGTTCTGTTCACTCAGGTTCTGGATCTGAGTAGCAAATGCCTTTTCCGCTTGCGCGAGTTGGCTTTCTAGCATCTGCTTGGAAACGGCAATGGCGGTATCAGGCGCGAAAATTGCGAGCAAACGCATAGCTCTCTCTCGGCGTTCACGAGGCCCACGCACGATTTCGGGCAGCAAGATCGCGACAACATTGGAATCAGCGATCTTGTGGCGTGCGATCGTTGCCTGTTCCTGCTCAGCGCCCAGTCGCCGGGCAACAGATTCCTCATGGAATTTCAACATCCAGCTGCTCAGAATTGGGAGAAGTACAGCCAAAACAACCCAAGCTGCTTTTGTAACCAAGACAATCTTGGGTGGGCGGTCCTTCCCGACCCGGCCAGAGCGCAGTCCATTCTTTGTTTTGTCTGGAAGTGTGGAATGGCTGCCCAGGACATCTTCTTCGCTGATGGTCCTCACATTCATGGTCACCCCTTGAATCCTGCTTCGCCTCCTGCGGGCCAGCGCGATTACCCCAAGCGCCCTTCATCTCCTGGACAAGACGATAGAGACGCGTCTATCCACGGTCGCTACATAGATAGCGACTCGCTGTCTGGCCCATTGGCCCCTTCTGGTGCGAGGGCAGCCCGTCGGCCACGTGCAAATCTCAATGGAACGCCGGTGATCGTAGCGCCTTGTGTTTTAGCACGCAAGAGAACGGATGCTCGTTGCCCGCGCAAATTTGCGCGGGCGAGAGCCTGGAAGGGTCAGCTTTCGTCGTTGGCTGTCGATATCAGCATCACATCCTACGACGCCGCTTCGCCCAACGAGACTTCCCCACGATCTAGAGGTGAGCTACAGTGCTTAAGGATTAATGAGAGATAACCAATTGAAACCGCCACGCAAGCACGGAGTTGGATTAGGTGCCGCGCCAAAAAAGAGAGTTGGCATCCACGGAGAGCCGAGACGGGAAGCAAGGCTGCTGCGGCAACCTACTCCCCGGCAATGGCAAGCACCTACTCCGTCGCGGAGACAGCGTCAGCTGCGATCTGAGGCATCCGACGCTGTCTCGGGAGTTTAGAAATCGTGGGATTACGAGTATCGACCGCTCCGCCGCGGCCGAGATCACAATCCAAGTTGAAGCATCGCTTTACGCTTCGCAAACACGTTCGATTTTTACGGCCGCTTGGGCTGCTTTGGCTTCTTCCCGCTGGGTGCTTCTTTAGGCAGCTTAGGGTGTAGCCGCCGTCTAATAGTTGCAGCGTGTAGACCAAGAAAGTCTGCCGCTGCTTCGAGCTTGCCATGCTTGAGAGAAACGGCCTGATCAATAAGGAAGCGATCCAATTGATCGCGAGTTTCATCGAAGAAAAACCACTTCCGCGCTTTCTCTATGACTACATCGTCGTTCTGGCCTCTTTCAATTTCCAAATATTCCTCGCTCTTGCGCCGTAAGAAGTTCTGCGAGACAAAAAATGTGCTCTCGGCATCTATGCGGTTCTTCACATCGTCCGCCAGACTCTGTACAAACCCGTGCTCCACGTGGCGACAAAGATTGTCGTCCCAAGCGCTCCAGCCCACCCACGCATCCCTTACGGAGCCAACCATCAGATGCGCGCGCGCCGAATGTAACCTACATACGGCCACGACTTTGGGATTGGCCGCACTCCGATCCCGCGCCAAAGCGAAATTCTTCAGTGCTTGCTCCACAAGCTGTCTTCGCGAATCTGCCTTTTCAGACACTGTTGAGAGAGCCAATAGCGCCTCACCATGTGCGATTCGAGCCTCAACCCAAGCCTCCTTGTAGCCCGATGTCGGACGGTCCGTGTCTCTGCCGGAGGCGAGCCTGATCGCCTCCTTCGCGAATCTCTCAGCCCGATCATAATTACGGACCATGCGTTCGATCCGGCTTTGTACAATCTTAATGTTGCACTCCCAACGACTCTTCCTGGAGTCATCATTTTGCGGAAGATACTTGATCGCCTCGTCGATCTCGCGCCTGGAACTGCTGGCATCCCCAAGGCGAACGTAGACTTGCGACAACTCGTAAGCAGCCCGCAAACGGTATGGATGATCGCACAGACCACGCTTTGCATCGAGCATTAGGTCCTTCGCCTCATGTAGCAACAACCCCTCGTTGTCACGAGCTCGCGCTCGGAGCACAACTCCCAATAGCAGAATACAGTATGCGCGGTGAATCCAATCCCCAGTGCATCTGAGTAGCGAATAACCTGCGTTTAGGAGCATCTCCGATGCCGCAAGATTACCGAGTGTACCCTCTATCCAACCGAGCCCCATGGCCTGTCCGCGGCCAATTCCACAGCTTGCTAGTAACCGCGCCTGGTCGAAGGCTACCTGTTGATCGGTTGTAAATGTCCTCGCAGAATTAGAGGGTTCCGAGAGATCTGCAAACGGCGTCTCGACTACAAATCTTCGTCTTGCCCAGGTTATCGACTCGGCGAAAGATTGCCGTGCTTCTCGATACTCACCCCTCTGACGCAGCACTTGCCCCCTGACGTAGGCAATCCGCGATTTCGTACCGCACAGTTGCTTGCTGGACCGATGCAACAGTTCGACGGCCTGCTCACACGTATCAAGTTTGCGAACAGCGTCATCATAATGCTCATTGCGGTAGTCGACCTGTGCCAGGGACATATGCAACCAGATTCTGCGCTTTAGTAGTGGGGGTGTACTACCTGGCACGTCTTCGCCTTTACGGACAAAGTCATTGAGTTCTTGCCCATTGCACGCGGATAGTGACTCCGCGGCCTCTCCGTATCTTCCAAAGTAGTCAAAAGTCTCGGCAACGACACTGCGTCCTTGCACATAGGCCAAGGCGTCGCTGGCCTCAAGCCGCCGCCATTCGGAATCGTGTTTCACGACTTCTTCAAGTAGTTCGTTGTCAAACTCAGCTCGACGGAGCTTATCGTGAAGGCGCTCCAGTTCAGACATAGGCATTTCCATTGATCGTCGCCGTCAAAGCCTCTGATGCCCGCTTGGCCCAAGGGCAAGCTGCGCTTTGGGACTCGGCATTCAAGATCAGATTGTAGTGCAGCGTTGCCAGATAACAACTTGTTTCTATGGGCCCTCTTCCATTGGACAGCCGGTTCCATGGATGGTTTCGCCATCGCAAGTTCGCGCCGAGATTGATCTTTGTCCCAGCCTCATAAAGCTTGGTGTATTGCGCCGTGGCCCCGCCGAGCAATCGGATATCTCGTGCATGGCCCACAAAAAAAGGCGCACCTCACGCACACCACCTACGCGGGAAATCAGTATTCTTCAGTTGCTTGTCGAGAAGATGGCTGATGGGCCGTCAGTCGTTAAAAAGAGTCGCGGACATAGGCAATGACCGTAGATGATTTACATTGGAAGACTCAGGCAAGTTCGTGCGAGAATATCGGATTGTAATTCTCGATGGAAACCCAGCGGTAAATCCAGAAAAACACGACCGTCTACAATTTCGACACCATCGATGTAGACGGAAAACCAAAAGTGCACTTTAAGTGCTTGAAAGTAATGGTCGGGGAGAGAGGATTTGAACCTCCGACCCCCTGGTCCCGAACCAGGTGCTCTACCAGGCTGAGCCACTCCCCGACTAGGCTGCGGGTGGCAACAAGGAAGGTCATCCACCCGCGCGCTTTTACTTCTTGATAGGCATTCAAATTATAGCATCGTAGGGTTGGCTGGTTCGTTCCCGCTTGCCGATACATTTTTCGCGCTACACTAGGGGCGCATCGAGGCCGCAAGATCCAACGTAATAAAGTTGGCACTCACCATTGACCACCATGATCGTTTTCTGCGCTCATCGTCTATATACGCCGCGGGAAGAGATACTAAACCCGCTCCTGTTTGTTGAGGACGGCCGCATCTCCGCTATATCCTCACGGGCTGAGCGGGAGATTCCGCAGAACGCAACCCTGATTGACTTTACCCACGATTTCCCGGATGCCATTCTGGCTCCGGGCTTCGTCGATATCCACATGCACGGCGGCGCGGGACTCGATGTCATGCGGGCGTCGCACGCGGAGCTGCCACGTCTGAACAAATTTCTGACGACACACGGCGTTACCGGCTACTTCCCTACTACCGTCGCCGCGCCGCTCGATCAGACTTGCGCCGCTCTGGAACGAATCGCCGAAGCGATCGAAGCCGCTCAGGGTTCCCACGCCATCAATGGCGAAGACGTTCAGGCGCTTCCGCTCGGAATCCATTTGGAGGGTCCATTTCTCAGCCACAAGCGGCGCGGCGTGCATCCTCCGGAGAATCTGGTCGAGCCCACGCTGCAGATCTTTGACCGCCTCTGGCAGGCCGCGCGCGGTCACGTGCGCGTGATGACCATCGCACCCGAGCTCCCCGGAGCAATCGAGGTAATCGCCGAAGCGGCGCGACGCCAGGTTTGTGTGAGCATCGGCCACTCGGACGCCGTGATGGAAACTTCCCGAGCTGCGGTAAAAGCCGGCGCCCGCCACGCCACTCATACTTTCAATGCCATGCGTCCGCTCGATCATCGCGAGCCCGGCATTCTCGGCGAAGCGCTTACCAGCGAGCAACTCAGTGCCGATATTATCGCGGATGGAATTCACGTGGCGCCCGAAGTGGTGAAACTTTTCCTGCGGGCGAAGGGCATCGAACGCGCCGTTCTGATCACCGATGCCACCGCCGCGGCTGGCATGCCTGACGGAACTTACCAACTCGGCCCTATACAAGTCGAAGTCAAGAACGGCCGCTGCACCATTGCTGGCGAACTGGATGGCAAACTCGCCGGCAGCGTCCTCACCATGGATCGCGCCGTTCGCAACGTGACCCAGTTTTCCCACTGGAGCCTGCAGGATGCCATCGGGGCTGCGACCTTGAATGCGGCGCGTGCGGCCGGCCTCGCGCACCACGGACAACTTACCCCCGGCGCCGAAGCAAACATTGTGGTGCTGAATCCTGATGGAAACGTAAGAAGAACAATCGTCCGTGGGGTCGCTTAATTTGGTTTCCGCTCTTTGGCTTCGGCCATGTAACGCAAGAGCACGGCCTCGTCGGCTAGGGTGAGCTGATCCAAGAAAGAGGTATCCAGCTTGCCGTCTTCGACCGTTTTCGACGCGTTCGACTGGCGCAGTTTGTCGCCCAGCTCGGGGTCATTGCTCATCACTTGGCTGTAGAACCAGAGGAAGTGACGCATCTGGTCGAGTGACTTGCATAGAACCTGGATGGCTTCGGTCTCCGGCAGAGCGCTCAGGGCTTCCATCAATTCCGGATCGCTGGGCGCTTGCATGGCGGCGCAGTTCAGCTCGCGCTGAATCACGCGCAAATCTTCGGTAACTCGCATCATGCGCGTGTGAAGGTCGTCCATCTGTGGATCGATTCCCGTGGCCATGGTTTGGTTTGAATTGTGTCGTTAGAACATCTCATTGGCAGCGTCAAGCGGATAGATGTCCCACGATCATGCGCTTTCGTAATTCAAGCAATTACTTTGGTCTGGCGACTCATGCCCGGCGGGCTGATGCAGCTGGAATCCGCGACTGGCAAGGCTTTTACCGCTGATCGCGCCGACCTTCGACGCGCTGGCGACGGTTACTCTAAGCGCTAAATTTTTCAAAGCAGCCAATCGTGCACTCGCGATTTGTTCCAAGGTCACCACCGACCACGTGGAGACAGCCACCCATTCGACTTCGCTCAGGGGCAGGCTCTCGGGCCGTCCAAGCCGGGGCAAAGCCCGGCGCCTCCCCGACGAAAGCTGCCTCCCAGTCGCGACCATTGTTCAAGCATCGTCCGTTTGTGATACAAACCTGCCGTAATGGAACTCTCTAACGCTAACACCCCTCGCCCCGACCTCATCCGCGCCATCGGCCGCTGGAGCCTGGTTGCGCTGGTCGTGAACTCCATCATCGGCAGCGGCGTCTTCGGATTGCCCTCCACCGTGGCCGCTCTCATCGGCAACTACAGTCCCTACGCCGTGCTCGCGGCCGGCGCCGGCATGGCCGTGATCATGGGCTGCTTCGCCGAGGTTGCCTCGCGTTTTCAAGAAGCCGGCGGCCCCTATCTCTATGCCCGCGTCGCCTTCGGACGCCTGATGGGCATTCAAACCGCCTGGATGCTCTGGCTTGGACAAGTCGCCGCGCCCGCCGCGAACGCCAACCTGTTTGTAATTTACCTGGGCGAGTTCTTTCCGCACGCCAAAGATCCCCTGCCGCGGGCCATCATTCTGAGCGTGCTCGTAGGTCTTCTAACGTTAATCAACATTCGCGGCGTGCGCGCCGGTGCGCAGGTAAGCAATCTTTTCACCGCAGCCAAACTGGTTCCGCTATTTGCCGTGATCATTCTGGGGCTCTTCGTTCTTCACGACCACCACTGGACCATCGCGACTGCACCCATCGCATCCCCCGGTACCAGCCAGTGGCTGAAAGCCATGCTGCTCCTCGTCTTCGCCTACGGCGGATTCGAGACCGCTCTCGCGCCCATGAGCGAAGCGAAAAATCCCCGCCGGGATGCTCCCTTCGCGCTTTTTACCGCTCTCGTGGTCTGCACCGTGATCTACGCGCTAATCCAGTGGGTGGTCGTCGGAGTCCTGCCCAACGCCATGCACAGCCAGCGCCCGCTGGCCGATGTAGCGCGGCTCGCGGTTGGTCCCGTAGGCGCCGCGCTGGTCGCCGTCGGCGCGCTGATTTCTTTCTACGGATATCTCAGCGCAAAAATTCTCGCCATGCCCCGCGTTCCCTTCGCCCTGGCCGAGCAAGGAGACCTCCCCAAAGCCTTCGCCGCGGTCCATCGCCGCTTTCACACCCCCTACGTCTCCATTCTCGTCTTTGCGGCCCTGGTCTGGGGATTAGCGCTGATCGGCGACTTCAAATGGAACGTCACGCTCTCCGCCGTAGCCCGCCTGCTCTACTACGGCGTAGGCTGCGGCGCCCTGCCGGTACTGCGCCGCAAACAGCCGGAAGGTGCAAGCGCAATGTTCCACTTGCCGGCGGGAAATTTCTTGGCGGTGCTGGGCGTGATCCTGTGCGCGATCCTGGTAACGCGTGTGGATTTCGGCCAGTCCCTGATCCTGATCGCGACCATCGCGCTGGCGTTTGTGAATTGGGCTGTTGTGGCTCGCGCAGGCGCCGCTCACTTTCGCTGACAGCTGATGCACAGATGGAAAGCTGAGCACTGTCGGGTAGGCTAGGATCGGGAAGGGCACGGCTTCAGAGGTTGCGGAAAAACTCACTTGTATTTTGTGAGGGATGAGATACAAGGAGGGATGCGAGGAAACCAGGACGAGCAAGAGGAAGTGTTCAGCTATATACCGCTGGAGAAGCGAGTGCCGCAGGGTCATCCCTTGCGGCGGGTGCGGGAGATGACGGATCGGGCCTTGCAGGAGTTGTCGAGTTGGTTCGATTCGTTGTATGCGCAGACGGGGCGCCCGTCGATTCCGCCGGAGCAAC
>OCZU010001188.1_pt1 | contig 17350 bp, 21 predicted proteins | sample 1539001 | NCBI WGS metagenome assembly OCZU01 (sample SAMEA3539306, study PRJEB22396) | soil metagenome | biome: tundra; feature: field; material: soil | place: USA | collected 2010-05 | depth 0.15 m | reverse complement strand
AGCTGCAGCCGCTCGGCCAGATCGCCCACGGTAGGCTCGCCGGCGTAAGCTTTGACGGCCAACAGCAGTTGGTGCTGGGCGGGTTCCAGGCCGGCCCGCCGCGCCGCCTGCTCGCTAAAACGCAGAAAGCGGCGGATCTGATAACGAAATTCGGCCAAAGCCCGGTAATCGGCCGCGGTCAACTGTGCCGTGGAGGCCCCTCCTGACATATCGTATCACGATATGAATGCGGGGTACCCGCGCACGGGCGCAAGTGCATCTTGCAAATTGCAAAGCGATAGAATCGAGGCATGATGCGAACCGATCGCCGGTCGTTTCTGGCCGCCGCGGGCGCCGCCGCCTTGGCGGGCTCCGTGAACGCAGGCGGCCGCCGCGCCGTCCGCCTGGGCGGGCCGATATTCCTGAAGAGCGAAGATCCGGCTGAACTGGCGCACGAGCACCGCCGCCTGGGCTATAGCGCCGCCTACTGCCCGCAGGCCAAAGCTGAAGACACCGTCCGCGTGCGCGCCATCGAGAAGGCTTTCGCGGCCGAGAATGTGGCGATCGCCGAAGTGGGCGCTTGGGTCAACATGCTGGACCCGGACACCGAAAAGCGCCGCGCCAATCTGCAATACGTGGTGGAGCGCATGGCCCTCGCCGACGCTGCCGGCGCGCGCTGCTGCGTGGATATCGCCGGCTCTTACAATCCCACCGTCTGGTACGGACCCAATCCGAAGAACCTTTCGCAGCAGTTCTTCGACGCCACGGTGGATAACTGCCGCCATGTGATCGACGAGATCAAACCGAAGCGGACCAAGTTCACCATTGAAGCCATGGGCTGGTCGCTGCCCGATGGCCCGGATTCCTACTTGAAGCTCATCAAGGCGGTGGACCGCCCGGCCTTCGGCGTGCATCTGGATGTCTGCAACGTCATCAACTCGCCGGAGCGCTTCTACCGCAACAGCGAAGTGATCGCCGATTGCTTCCGCAAGCTGGGTCGGTGGATCGTTTCCTGCCATGCCAAGGACCTGGCATGGATCGTGGAGCTGAACGTGCATTTCCAGGAAGTAATTCCCGGCCGCGGCGAGATCGATTACCGGACCTATTTGAACGAGCTGTCGCAGTTGGCGGTGGAAACGCCGCTGATGCTCGAACACCTGAAGACGGCCGAGGAGTACGAAGAAGGTAAGCGCTACATTCAGAAGGTAGCTGCCCAGATCGGAGTGACATTCGCATGACCAGAAGAGATTTCATGGCCGCCGCCGCGCTGCCGGCGTTGGCATCGATCCCTACAGCCATCACCGCAGCCAGCACCCGTCTGCCCATCCGCAAAGCCGTGCTCTTCGAGATGCTCCCCAAATCGCTGAGTATTGCCGATCGCTTCAAACTGGCCAGGGATACAGGCTTCGAAGCCACCGAGTGCCCCACCACACCCGACCAACGCACGGCGGATGAAATCAAGAAAGCGTCGGAATCCGCCAGGCTGCCGATTCATTCCGTGATGAACATGGCGCATTGGAAATATCCGCTGTCTTCGGCGGATCCGGCCGTGGTTGCCGAGAGCGTCAAAGGCATGGAAACCAGCCTGCGTAACGCGCACTTCTGGGGCGCCGAGACGGTGCTGCTGGTGCCCGCCGTGGTCAATCCGCAGACCAGTTACCAGGACGCCTGGACACGCTCCCAACAGCAGATCCGCAAGCTGATCCCCATGGCGGAGGAGTTGAAGGTCATCATCGCGGTGGAGGAAGTCTGGAACAAGTTTCTGCTCAGTCCGCTCGAATACGCGAAGTATATCGACGACTTCCGGAGCCCCTGGGTGCGCTCTTATTTCGATGTGGGCAACGTGGCGCTCACCGGCTATCCGCAGGATTGGATACGCACCGTGGGCCAGCGCATCGCGAAGCTGCACATCAAGGACTTCCGCTTCCGGAAGATGCAGGCCGAATTCGTGCCCTTGCGCGAAGGCGACATCGACTGGCTCGAAGTCCACAAGGCGCTGGGCGAAATCGGTTACCACGGCACCGCCACGGTGGAGTTGGAAGGCGGCGATGAAGCCTATCTGCGCGAAGTGAACCGCCGCTTCGAGCTGATTCTATCGGGGGCTTAGAGCGGGTCCTGGAGGACCCGCGCAGACCTGGAGGTCTGCCCCACTTCAATATGGGGAAGACTTAGCGGCATGGGGCGTAGGCAGGCAAATGTAACCTGCCGTGGCGCGGGCGCATCGTTAAGCATGCCATGCAAATCCCTATTTCCAGGCGCCGTCTCTTCACCCTGCTGCCCCTGTTTCCGGCGGCGAAGCTGCTGATCGCTCAGCAGAGCGCTCCATCCAGCCAGCAAAGCCCCACCTTCACCGCGGACGTCAACGTGGTGAATCTGTTCGCGACTGTGCGCGATAAGGATAGCCATATCGTCTCCAACCTCAACAAGGACGACTTCGTCCTCCAGGAAGACGGACGGCCGCAGGTCATCCGCTATTTCTCCCGCGAAACCGATCTGCCGCTGGCCCTCGGGCTGTTGGTGGATACCAGCCGCAGCCAGCGCAACGTTATCGACGCGGAGCGCTCCGCCAGCTACACGTTCTTTGAACACGTACTGCGCGAAAACAAAGACCAGGCGTTCGTTGTCCACTTCGATCACCAGGTGGAGCTGCTGCAGGATTTCACTCAGTCCCGCCAGAAGCTGAACAAGGCGCTGCATGAGATCGAAGTGAATCAGGACGACTCCCAGCAGCAGGGCGGCGGTGGTGGAGGCGGCTATCCCGGCGGTGGGGGCGGGCGCGGCGGCGGCGGTGGCTCGCGCCGCGGCGGCGGCACTCTGCTCTACGACGCCGTTTACCTGGCGTCGGGCGACGACCTGATGAAAAAGCAGAAGGGCCGCAAAGCGGCCGTCATCCTCTCAGACGGCGTCGACCGGGGCAGCAAAGTGTCGATCTCGGAAGCCATCGAAGCCGCCCAACGTTCCGACACATTGGTGTACTCCATCTACTTCGCCTCGAACGAGGGTTTCCAGGGTTTCGGGCGCGGCGGCGGCATGGGACGCGGAGGTGGGATGGGACGCGGCGGTGGAAGGCGCCCGCAGGAAGAGCGCCCCGACGGCAAGAAGATACTCCGGCGTATCTCAAAGGAGACCGGCGGGACCTTCTTCGAAGTCTCCAAGAAGCAGACGATCGATACAATCTACAGCCGGATTGAGGAAGAGCTGCGCAACCAGTATAGCCTCGGCTACACCTCGGATCAGCCGGCGTCCCAGACGGGCTACCGCACCATCAGTCTGACCGCCGACAAGAAGAATTTGACCGTCCAAACTCGCGAAGGGTATTATCCGGTGGCGGCTGCTAGTGGTGGCAAATAGCGGTGCTTCTGAGGGAAACCGCTCCCTTTACAGTCGCGGCTCAGTAACGCTGTGCTACCGTCGAAAGTAGCATGGCGAAGTTCCTGTTTGGCCTGATCACCGGCGTAGTCCTGTGCGTCGCCGGCGTGTTCCTGCTCTTCTTCGCGCTGGCGCGATCCTTCCGCGAAAGCCCGCCCACCGTCGCGCAAAACTCGGTGCTGCAACTCCAGCTTTCGGGCGACATACCCGAGCGTCCGCCGGTGGAAGTCCCCTTCGGCGCGTTCGCGGAACGCCCGGCCTCCACCGTCACCAGCGTCTGGATGATGCTGCGTAAAGCCGCCGTGGATGCGCGCATCAAAGCGGTGGTGCTGGAGCCTGACTCGCTCAGCGTGGGCTGGGGCAAGCTCGAAGAATTCCGCGCCGATCTGGAACGGTTCAAGAAGTCCGGCAAGCCCCTGTTTGCCTTTCTGAAGACCCCCGGCGCCCGTGAATATTACCTGGCTTCCGCCGCCGACCGCATCTATCTCGGCCCCACGGATTGGCTCAATATCAAGGGCATGCGCGTCGAACTGATGTACTTCAAGAAGACGCTGGATAAGATCGGCGTCGACGTGCAGGTGGAGCACGATGGCAAGTACAAGGACTTCGGCGACATGTTCACGCGCACGTCCATGAGTCCGGAAACCCGCGAGGTGATGACCGGCCTTGTGGACAGCCTCTACGATAATCTGGTGGGCCGAATCGCGCAGGCCCGCAAGAAAACCCCCGACGCCGTGCGCGCGCTGATCGATCGGGGACCGTTTCTCGCCAACGAGGCGCTCCAGGATGGCCTGGTCGACCAGTTGCGCTACGAAGACCAGATGTTCGCCGACCTGCAGCAGAAAGTGAACTCCGGCGAATTGCATAAGCTCTCGACCGGCCGATATCAGAAGGTCGCACCCGATTCGCTGGGTCTGGAGGGCCGCCACCGCATCGCCATGCTGGTGGGCGACGGTACCATCACGCGCGGCTCTTCCGACGACGATGGCGTTTCCGACGACGGCATCCGGGCGGCGGGATTCAACAAGCTCCTGCGGCGGATCGCCGGCGATTCGAGCGTGGATGGCGTGGTGGTGCGCATCGATTCTCCGGGCGGCGACGCAGTGGCCTCCGATGAGATCTGGCGCGAAATGAACCTGCTGAGCAAGAAGAAGCCGGTAGTGATCTCGATGTCCGATACGGCCGCTTCCGGCGGCTACTATATGGCGATGACCGGCGATCCCGTCGTGGCTTACCCCGGCACTCTCACCGGTTCCATCGGCGTGGTGTTCGGCAAGCCAAATCTGCACGGGCTCTACGATAAGTTGGGTATCACCAAGGATATGATCGCGCGCGGCCGTTTCGCGGCCATCGATTCGGACTACCGCGATCTTTCTGGCGCGGAGCTGGCCAAGCTGAAGGAAGGCATCGACGCCAACTACCACGACTTTGTCGCCAAAGTAGCGCAGGCGCGCCGCCGCCCATTCGATCAGGTCGAAGCGCTGGCGCAGGGCCGCGTGTGGCTCGGCGCGCAGGCTCAAACGCGCGGCCTGGTGGACGAATTGGGCGGCATCGACCGGGCGCTCGAACTGGTGAAGCAGAAGGCCAGGATACCGGCTTCCGAGAATGTCACCATCGTGATGTATCCGGCGCGGCGCAGTATTCTCGATGTGCTGTTCGGGCGCGCGCCGGAGAGCACCGTCGAGTCGGCCTTGCGGCGATTGGTCAGGGAGTGGCCCCCGGAATTGTGGACCAAAGGCGGGCTGTTGCGCATCATGCCGTATATGGTGACCGCGCAGTAGCGGCGTGGGGCAGGACTCCAGTCCTGCGCGGGTCCTCCAGGACCCGCTCTTCGCGCATAGGGATCAGCCACGTGCGAGCACGCACAGGCCGACGCGGACGTCGGGCCGCAGGACTGGAGTCCTGCCCCACACTTGGTATGGTAATATGGCTATGGTATGGCCACGACCAAAGTGACGTTCACTCTCGACCAGGCCACCATTTCCCGGCTGCAAGAAGCCGCCACCCGCATGACGATGCCGAAGAGCGAAGTGGTCCGCGCCGCCATCGCCGAATACTACGACAAGATCGGCCGTCTCAGTGAGCGCGAAAGGTTGCGCCTGTTGCGCGCGTTCGATGAACTGGTGCCTCGCATTCCGAAGCGCAGTGCGGCTGAGGTGGACCGGGAGTTAAGGTCAATTCGCCGGGCCCGCCGGGCCGGGGGCCGTCGGCACGCTTCGTGACCTTCCTGGACACCTCCGTGCTGATCGATGCCCTCACCGGGCCAAAACGGTCCGCAGCCGCGTTGCGCCGCGCAATACACGACGGGGAGCGCATCCTGCTTCCCTCGTTGGTGCTTTACGAATGGTTTCGCGGACCGCGCCTGCCTCAGGAGTTGTCTGCCCAGGAGGCCCTCTTTCCGAGCGAGACCGCCATCCCTTTTGGTTGGCAGGAGGCGGCGCTAAGCGCGAAGTTGTACCGGTCTCTTCACCGGGCCCGCGGACGCGAGATCGACCTCGCCATTGCGGCCTGCGCGATCACCCACGAGGCAGCGCTTTGGACTCTCAACATTGCCGACTTCAAAGACATCCCGGGCCTTCGCTTCTACAACTCCATCTGAACCATCCTTGCCGTGATATCCTTCTGAGTATCTCGCCCTCAGGCGGATTGAGAGGAGGACAACCGTGCGCGCTTGGCCATCGCTTGCCGTGTTCCTCGCCGTAGCTTCGCTGCCCACGCTCGCGGAAAACTGGCCGCAATGGCGCGGCCCTTCCTTGAACGGCATCAGCACCGAGAAAGACCTGCCGCTGCATTGGAGCACCACGGAAAACATTGCCTGGAAACTGGAAATGCCTGCCAAATCCGGCGCCACGCCGATCGTCTGGGGCAACAACGTGTTCCTCAACGTCGCCGATGGCGACGACCTGTACCTGTGGTGCGTCGACAAAACCAAGGGAACGCCCATCTGGAAGAAGCTCATCGCGGCCGGCAATTACAAAATCAACAAACAGAACATGTCGTCGCCGTCGCCCGTCACGGACGGCCAAAGCGTCTACGCGATGACTGGCATCGGCGTGCTGAAGGGCTTCGACTTCAAAGGCAATGAGCTGTGGGCGCGCGACATCCAGAAGGACTACGGCAAGTTTGGCCTCAACTGGGGCTACGCGTCTTCGCCCTTGCTCTACGAGGATGCGCTTTACGTGCAGGTGCTGCATGGGATGAAAACGCACGATCCGTCGTACGTCCTGCGCATCGATAAGAAGACCGGCAAGACCGTGTGGCGCGCGATCCGGCCGACGGACGCGGTGCGCGAGTCGCCCGATTCCTACACCACCCCCGCGCTTTTACGCTACGGCGATCATGTGGAGATCGTGGTCACCGGCGGCGATTGCATTACGGGCCACGATGCGGCCACCGGCGCGGAACTGTGGCGCGCCACCGGCTTCAATCCCGGCAAGAACCCCGCCTACCGCATCATCGCCTCGCCGGTCGTTTACGACGACGTGGTCTACGCCCCCACTCGCGTGAAGCCGCTGATTGCGTTTCGCGCCGGCGGGCGCGGCGATGTTTCCCAATCGCACAAGTTGTGGGAGTTCATGAATGGGCCGGATGTCCCGACGCCCGTCACCGATGGCAAATACTTTTACTCGGTCAACGATCGCGGCATTCTCTGGTGCCTGAACGCCAAGACCGGAGAAGAGATCTGGGGCGGCAAGCGCATCAAGCCCGCCACCTATAGCTCATCGCCCGTGCTGGCGGATGGGAAGATCTACATCACCAACGAAGAGGGCCTGACCACGGTCGTCAAGGCCGGCCCCCAGTTCGAAGTTCTGGCGGAGAACGATCTGAACGATTACACTCTCAGCTCCCCGGCAATTTCGGATGGCCACATCCTGATTCGCACGGCCAAGTTTCTGTACTCGATCGGCAAGTAAGCCCGCCTCTACGACGGCTTGTAGTACAGCACGATCCCGCCGCCCAGCGCCGCCAGCAAGAACCCCACGTAAAGCAGCGGGTGTGGCGCATTCTTCGGCGGATGCATGGCCATCGAGACCAGCACATTCACCAGCGGCGCTCCTCCGAAAACCAGCGGCATCACATAATTCGGAATCCCACCCGACTTGAAAGCCCAGATGATGCAGACCGCTCCCAGCGCTCCCAGCGCACCGCCGATTACGGACCAGATCGAGCCGCCTGCATTGAAGCCGCTGAGCCCGCCCTGCGACGAAAGCGCCGCCACCGGCACCAGAACGCCGATCAGAAAATAGGCGAATCCCACGCACAGCAGCGCCTTCAGCGGATTGCCGAGCTGCGTCTGCCCCTTGTGCAGCGCGGGTCCATAGACACCCCACGACAGCACCGCGCCAATTACAAAAACGATCCACATTTTGGAACGCTTCCCCTCCCTTTTCTTGGTTACAACCGCGCTTTGTTCCATCAGAATGAAATCCTCTGCCCGACTATGCCATACTACCTGAAAATCGGAGAACTCAGAGGGACGCCCAAATATGGCCCAACTGCCAGCCGCCACGACCGCTCACCGCCTCACCCCAGTGCAATGGGTCATCTGCGCCATGGCCGCCATCGGCTTCGCGTTCGACACCTACGCTTTGCTGGTCTTGCCGCTGATCGTGCGGCCCGCCCTGATGGAAATCGCCAAGGTCAAGCCGGGCACACCGGACTTCAATTACTGGGTGGGCCTGCTCTTCTACATCCCCGCGGTGGCGGGTGGCATCTTCGGCCTGTTGGGCGGATATCTCACCGACCGGCTCGGCCGCCGCCGTGTGCTGGTCTGGAGCATCCTGCTCTACGCCTTCTCGGCCCTGGCGTCGGGACTGGTCAACTCCGTCGGCGCGCTGCTGGTGCTGCGCTGCACTACGTTCATTGGCGTTTCCGTGGAATTTGTAGCTGCCGTGGCATGGCTGGCGGAGTTGTTCCCGGACGCCAAGCAGCGCGAAGCCGTGCTGGGTTATACGCAGGCGTTTTCGTCGGTGGGCGGATTGCTAATCAGCGCCGCCTACTACCTGGCCGTCACGTACTCCAAATCGTTGCCGGCCATCCATGGCGGGCACGAGGCCTGGCGCTACACGCTGATCTCCGGCGTGATCCCGGCGATTCCGTTGATCGTCATCCGGCCCTTCCTGCCGGAGTCGCCCGCCTGGCAGGAGAAGAAGCTGAGTGGCACGCTGAAGCGGCCCAGCATCGCCGAGTTGTTCCGGCCGGAGTATCGCAAGATCACCCTGCTCACCGCCTTGATGTTCGCGTGCAGCTACGGCGCGGCTTTCGGCGCGATTCAGCACATTCCGCGCATCGTACCGGGCTTACCGCAGGTCGTACACCTCGCACGCGCCGCGCAGGAGCAGATCGTGAGCAAGGTGCAATTTCTGCAGGAGATGGGCGGCCTGCTGGGCCGGGTGTTGCTGGCGTTCCTGGCGATCCGCATCGTCAGCCGCCGGCGACTGCTGCGCATCTTTCAGTTTCCGGGACTGTTTCTGGTGCCCTTCGTGTTCTTCTATCCGGCCACCCACGATCTGGGCATGACGGAGGTGGGCATCTTCCTTGCCGGGCTGCTCACCGTGGCGCAGTTCAGCTTCTGGGGGAATTATCTCCCCCGGATGTACCCCACGCACCTGCGCGGCACCGGCGAGAGCTTCGCGGCCAATATCGGCGGCCGCATGGTCGGCACCTCGGCCGCACTGCTGACCACGCAACTCGCCAACGTGATGCCGGGCGCCACGCCGTTCACCAAGCTGGCTTATTCCGCCAGCGCCGTCGCGCTGCTAGTGTACGCTGTGGGGTCCATCTCGAGCTTCTGGTTGCCCGAGCCACAGCAGGATAAGTTGCCGGAGTGAGCGGGACGCCTGGCGCGATGGCGGGAGATCAGTAGGTATCTTCTCGCCGCAATGAGCAGGCCTTCAGATATACAGACTGGCCCTCGATGTCGTACCGGAATCGAAAGCGGCCGGACCGGATACGGTATTGGCCGCCATCGTCCTGCACGCCCTGGAGTTTCTTGATGAGATACCGGCGGCTTCGGTTATGTTATAGAGATCTTCCTTCAGGGCAGCCACAATGCCTCGGTAGTGCTCCGGCAACTCCGGATGGTAGGCAACCAGCTTTTTCAGCTCACGATCAAAATGGCTGGTTGTGAAAACCAGAAACTCCGCTGTCATTTGGAGCGGCGGCGTGGCTTAGCAGAACTGGCCACTAGCGCGTGCAGCAGCTCTTCGGCCGGCCTCGTGCGCCCAGCGCGGACGTCTTTGTTGCTCTGGCGGATCTGCGCTGTAACTTTCGGGTCGCGCAGTTCAAGGTAGTCCTCCAGTTCATCGGCGTCCATGATGCCGATCACAGGAATACCGTCCTTCTCCAGGATGAAATACTCGTTATTGAGGTGGGCGCGTTTGGCCAGTTGGCCGAGATTGATGCGGGCTTTGGTGATCGGCATGCGGTTCAGTATGGCCGTAGAGGGCTTGCTCAATGGGAACTCCTCAATTGATTAATGTTGATTAAAGTATAGCAGGCCTGCCGCAAGCGTCAAGACCACCGGAACGGGTGGGCTTGCTCAGATATAGGATCTCAGGCGTCGCGCCGCATCAACGGAAGGGCAGGCGATGCCTATTGCAGCAAGGGCGCCGGAAAACCGCCCGACACAGCCCAGACCTCGCCACAGTGGAGCACTTTACGAAACCGGATGGTATGTCCGGGACTTTGCCTTTGAGCGGCCATCTGCCCCGGCACTCCCGACTTTCCGCAACTGAATCACCAGGCGCAAGGCGTCATTCACCGCTCTCTCACTGCGAAAGACCTTCCGGACATCGGCGTCCAGCAGAACAAGATTCGTGCCCGCGTGGTACTGTTTCGCGTACTTGCCGCGCACCGCGCCCTTGAGCAGTTGGCGAAGATCATTTTCGGGGCGCAACTCGCCGCTCAGTGTGTCACTGCGTTTTTTCATGGGCTCTTTTCTCACCTCGGGTCAGCGTTCGAGCGCTAATGATCCGGACCCGTTCACGCCGCTGTACGTGAGCGACCATCAGCAATCTACCCCGATTCGACAACCCGACTGTAATGAATCTATTCTTCGCTGAAGGAGTGGTCTGGGTCGGGAAAGTGGGTCGACCGAGAAGCGTGCTCTTGGGAAAGGCCTCATCCGATCCGCTCCATCTTGCGCGCCCGCCATTCCTCCGCCGTGATCTCCCATACTTCGGTGAGCAGACGGCCGGACACATAGTCGCGCTCTTCCGTAGCCACGATGCGCATGCTCTGCCGTTCCGAAATGCGCCGTGACGCCGTGTTCGCTGCCGCTTTCGGAACGCGCAGCAGCGGAAAGCCCAGCGTCTCGAACCAGTAATCGGTCACCACGCCGCACGCCTCGCTCATCAAGCCCTGCCCGTGCCACGGCGCGCCCAGCCAGAAACCGCGATTGATCTCCTCGCCCTTCATCAGGCTGATGCAACCGATGAGGCGATCGGGGTCGCTCTTCAGGCGCAGCGTCCAATGCCAGGCGTCTCCGCGCTCCGCCGCTGGCAGCGCCATTTCGCGATAGTAGGCGTAAACTCCATCGGGCGGAAAGGGCCACGGGATCTGATTCGCCAAGTACCGCACCACCTCCCATTGCGGAAACAGCAACTGGGCTTGCGCCGCATCGGCCAATTCCAGCGGGCGCAGCCACAGGCGCGGCGTCTCCAATTGCGGCGTCACGGCGCGACCTTCACCAGCGCGGCCAGCCGCTTGGGCGCCACCAGCCGGTAACTGCACGCGACCAATTCGGACACTTCATCCCAATCCACTTCGCCCACGTCCAGGCGCAGCGCGACCCAACCCCTGGGTCCGATGTACGCGGGCAGATAGAACCGTTCAGGCTGCGCGCCAGCCAGCGCCTTGTTATCGCTGGGCAGCACCTTGCAGGTTACGGCCACGATGCCATCGCCGTGATGGTCGTTGAGGAAATAAGCGAAAGTTTTCTTCCGCACGAGAAAGCCCGCGTGCGACCCGTGACAATCCCGCGTTGTCTCAGGCAGCGCCAGGCAGATTTTCGTGAGGCGGACCAAGCGACGGTCTTCTTTGGCAGGTTTCGTCATACGGTCACGCTCCGAAGCAGTACAGCTTGCCGTCCTGCGAGCCGATCACGATACGGCCCCCGGCTATCGCGGGCGAGGCGGAGAGCGGCGCGCCGGCCTCGAACTCCCAGACCTTTTTCCCAGTGGGAAGGTCCAGCACATAGAACCGTCCGTCGTTGGACCCCACGTAGACGCGCTCGCCCGCAATGGCCGGCGACGAATCCACGCGCGCGCGGGTCGAGAACGTCCAGATCGACTTGCCCGTTTTGGCGTTGAGGCAGTGCACGGCCTTGTCGCGCCCGCCCACCACTACGCGGTCGCCCGCCACGGCCGCCGAAGAGTAGAACGGGAATTGCCGCTCGGGGTTTTCGTAGCGCCAGGCAACCCGCTTCCGGCTCAGATCCGCGCCCACCACGTCGTTGTTGAACGTGCCGAAATATGCCCACTGTCCCAGCATGGCAGGCGAAGCGCCGGTGTATCCGCCCGAATCGAATTGGAACATCTCCTTGCCATCCGCAATACGCAGCCCGCGAAAGACCTCGTCGCAGCCGGCGATGTAGACCAGACCGCCCGCTATGGCCGGCGTGGCGTGCACGTAGCTGCTGGTGGTGAACTTCCAGAGCACCTTGCCATCCTTCACCGAGAGGCAGTACAGGTTGCCATCGTACGAGCCAATGAATAACCGGTCGCCGGCGATGACCGGCGAAGACCGGATCTCGCTATCGGTCTTGAAGGTCCACAAAGCCTTGCCGTCCGCCGCGCGCACCGCGTGCAGCGTGCCCGCGATGTCGCCCACGTAAACCACGCCATCGTGCACCAGCGGCGACGATTCGTCGATGCCATCCTGGGCGCGATACTTCCAGCGCAGCTTGCCGGTCGCCAGGTCGATGGCCAGCAGATCCGCGGATTCCACGCCCACGTAGACGGCGCCATCGGCAATGGCCGCCGACGATTGAATCCCCTCGCCGGCTTCGTAGGTCCACAGCAGCTTGAGCGTGCCGGGAACCGCGCCAGTGGACACGCCCGTCAACTGTGGATTGCCGCGGAACTGCGGCCACTCGTCCGCCGCATGCAGACATCCAGCCAAAAGGACTACCGCCAGCAATCGCACGGCTACTTCGCCTTCTCGATGCGGTACAGTTTCGACGCAGTGCGCACGACGAGGCTCGACCGGTAGACCGCGGGCGTCGCCATGCACATCTCGTCGAGCGGGTTCTTGCCCAGCACCTTGAACTCGGGACCGGCCTGGATCACGTAGGTGTCGCCGTCTTCGCTCAGAGCGAAGATCTTACCGTTGTACGCCCAGGGCGACGCGGTGAAGGCCGCGCCCGCCGCGTTGATGCGCTGCTTGCCGTAGACTTCTTTTCCGGTGCGCGCGTCGCGGCAGGTCAGAAAGCCGAAGTCCATCAAGGTGTAATAGTAATCGCCGTAGACCAGCGGCGACGGATTGTAAGGGCCGCCCTGGCGCTGAGACCACGCCACGAATTCGTTACTGGTCTCATCGCCTTTCAGACTGATGTCGCCGGACGCGCCCGGCCGCACGGCGTAGATCGGCCGCACCTGATCGCCCACGTAGCCCGACGTGACATACAGCAGGCCGAATTTCGAAAACGGCGTAGGGATGGCGATCGACGACATGCCGCCCAACTCCCAGAGCACCTTGCCATCCAAGTCGTAAGCGCGGACGCGCCGCGTGCCCGCCGTCACGATTTCGGTGCGTTTGCCGCTCTCCCATACGAACGGCGTGGCCCAGTTGCTGCCCTCGTCGCGCGCCACGCGCCAGATCTGTTTGCCGGTCTTGGCGTCCAGGGCCTCAAGGAAAGATTGATCTTCGTTGTCGTTGACGATGTAGAGGCGCCCCTGGTGCAGCACGGGCGACGATGCCGCGCCCCAGCCATAGCGCATGCGAAACGGTCCCATCGGTTGCGACCAGACCGGCTTGCCGTCGCGGTCCAGGCAGAACACGCCCACGCTGCCGAAATAGGCGTAGACGCGCTCGCCATCGGTCACCGGCGTCTCGGAAGCATAGCTGTTCTTCAGATGCCGCGCGGGCGCTTTGCCCCGATGCACTTCGCGTTCCCAAAGCAGCTTGCCGGTCTTCCAGTCGACGCAGTAGACCATCCAGCGATGTTCATCCGCGGGCGGCGCTTCGCGGTTGCCGCCGAAGTACAGGCCTTTCTTCGGAGGCTCTTCCGGCTGTGTGGCGATTACCGAGGTCAGGAAGATGCGGTCGCCCGCTACCACTGGTGACGACCAGCCGCGCCCCGGAATATCCAGCTTCCAGACGACGTTGGTGGTCGGGCCCCAGGTGTCCGGGAGCGCGGCGTCTTCGGCCACACCTGCCGCCGGTCCGCGGAACTGCGTCCAGCCATCATCGACGGCGGCGTCCGCGCACATGGAAAGGCACAGCAGGGCTGCATGAATCGCGAGAATCTGTGGGGCAGACCTCCAGGTCTGCGCGGGTCCTCCAGGACCCGCTCTTCGCGCCACCATGTCCAAGCACGAACAGGCCGACGTGGACGTCGGCGGCAGGACTGGAGTCCTGCCCCACAGATTCACTTCTTCACGTTGTAGCAAAACAAATTGTCCTGTTCCCGCAGATAGAGCTTCCCGTTCGCAATCACCGGCTGGCTCCACGTTGGGAACCCGCCCTTGGGAATCTCGAATCGCGATATCTCGTGGTAGCCCGCCGGAGTGGCGTCCACCAGCCCCACCACGCCCTCTTCACCCAGCGCATACAAGTGCCGGTCCGCGTAAATCAGCGAGCCTTTGCCGACGCTGCGGTCGCGCCACGCCACCTCGCCGGTCTCGAATTTCATGGCCGTCAGAATGCTGCTGGAGAATCCGTACAAATAGTCGCCCACCAGCACCGAAGTGCTGTAATGGTTCTGCATGTTGCGATTGAAATACACCTCCGAGGCGTCGTTGCCGGCGCCGGCCTTCAGCAACACGCAACCCGTGCCATAGTTCGACGAGAGGAAGATCTCGCCGCCATGCACGATCGGCGTGGCGATGTTGGCCGTGCCATTGGCCACCCGTTCGTAACGCCACTGCAGCCTGCCGCTCGCCAAGTCCAGACCCATGGCGGCATCGGCCGTGAAAACCACCACCCTGCGGGAGCCTCCCGCGTCGTAGACCATCGGCGACGAATAGCCGGCCGAGTCGCTTTGCGACTGCCACAGCAGCTTGCCGCTCATCTTGTCGAGGGCCACGACGGCAGCGCCGGGTCCGCCCGGTGTCACGATGACGCGGTCTCCATCCACCAGCGGCGATTCACTGATCCCCCACTGCGGGACCCGGCCGTGGAAGTGGTCCACGATGTTGAAGCCCCAGATGCGTTTGCCCGTGGCCGTCTCCAGACACACCAGCATGCCGTCGGCCGCCAGAGCGTACACGCGATCGCCATCCACGGTGGGCGTACCGCGCGGCCCATCTCCTTTCGATTCCCTGAACGGGATGCCTGCGTGCGCACGCCACAATTGCTTGCCCGTGTTGGCGTCGAACGCCAGTACGAACTCTTCGTCGGCATGCTGGCCTTGAATGAAAAGCCGGCCGCCGGCAATTGCGGCGGACGAGTAGCCCTCGCCCAGCCCCTGTATCTTCCAGACCAGCGGCGGCCCGCCCTTGGGCCAAGCTTCGAGCAGTCCGGTCTCCGACGAGATTCCATCGCGGTTCGGCCCGCGCCACTGCGGCCAGTCGGCGGCCCAGGCTAGTGTGCCGAAAAATAAGCAGAGGAGAGGAGCGATTCTCGATCCCAGCATGTGGAAAGGTTACCACGTGCGGGGCGTGTGGCGCAGTGGGGTTTGGCTGGGGCTTGCGCAGGCGCTAAGGCACGCCGTCGCTCGCTTCCCCGGCGCTAGATAGTACAACAGAAGGGGGACGTTATGCTTGACTCCGCTCGATCTCCAGCCGATAGTGGTTGGGCACACGGACTGCCCGTTTGACAGGTAGGTCAGGGATGTGCGTCTTCACGATTGCGTTGATGGCATCGTAGTCAGCTTGATAGCCTGCGATGACGGATTTCAACGCACCGCTCGGAAGGGCGAAAAAGTCATCCTGCACCCGCAGACTACTGAGGACTGGGGCGTTGGGCACGCTTATGAGGCGGAATTCCCTTTCGTACCCCCAGGCCTCTGCCTTGGTCAATATCATCTCTATCGTCCGGTCTTGCTGGGCTTCGAATTCATGTGGAATCCACAGGGGATATTCCGAGGCATAGAGAACTTGCAGAGCCTTAGCGAAGGATCATTGTCTACACCGAATTCCAGGCAAACACCGTGATGATTTTCAGCGTAGTGCGACCACATCAAAGTGGAAGTGGGATCGCGCGTCAGGCAGCAAATCCGCCGCTTGGACACCATGCGTTGAATATCCTTCGATAGATCGTCCATGAACTTGGCCTGCTCCTTCGGGTCGTTCCGCAGCCTGGCCTCCCACCTCTGTTTCAGGTCCGGGCGCAAAGGTTCCTTGGCTTGCCGGTGAAACCACGCCATTACCTTCTGGAAACCTCAGGATCTTGAAGGCACCGGCTGTCAAGACACGGCCTGCAATCCCACGGGTCATTCAGGTTCGCGGGGTTCGAACAATGGATCTTCCGGTTACGCAGCGTTGTCGACAGGTAGTCGGGGTTGAACCTCTCGTAATGATAAAGCCGCTTGATGCCCAATTGCCCTGCGAACTTCGGGTATGCGCTTCGCTCATGCCCTCATCGTAGCCTCATGCCGTTCGCAGTGCTCCTGCAACTAGGCTGATGGTACATGCCCCGACCACAATTCATGTGGGTGCTCATGGTAGGATGTGGCCGAATGCCGGAGATCAGCCGCTTTTTTGGCATCTTGATTCGAATGTATTTCGACGACCACAATCCACCGCACTTCCACGCGATCTATGCTGGGAATGAGGCGGAGATCGCGATCGAGCCTATCGAGACCCTTGAGGGCAGGCTTCCGGCCCGCGCGGCGTCAATGGTGTTCGAATGGGCTGCGCTACATCAGCGCGAACTGGTGAGGAACTGGCACCGCCTGCACAACGAGCAGCCTGCTGAGAGGATTAGGCCTTTGGAATAGGAGATGATTATGCTTCCACGCATAAAGGGTGTCCGGCACGCCGGAGAGTACCGCCTGGCGTTGAGTTTCACCGACGGAACTACGAGCGAGGTCGACCTGAGAGGGCGGATTGCCGGCCGCGGCGGGGTCTTCGTTCCACTGCAGGACATTGAATTCTTCAGACAGGTCCGGGTGGACGCCGAAGTGGGGACGATCGTCTGGCCCAATGGAGTCGACTTCTGCCCTGATGTTCTGTACAGCCTCGCTACAGGGAAACCGGTTGGGGTTCCGGAGCCAGCTTGAGGCAAGAGCCGGCCGGCGGGCAATTGCGGCGGATGGCTGCAAAGATCACCAAGACGGCGCATGCGGCGCACCGTCGTCAGGCGTCGCAACCGCTCCACACCGAGACGGCCGTCGAGACGCGAGCCCAGCACCCATGGTCAAATTAAATGTGCGTGAAATCGCGATTCAAGGCCACCTGCCTGGCGGTTCTGGAGGACGTGCGGCGGACCCGCAGACCCGTTCGGGTCACTCGTTTTGGCAAACCCGTTGCCGATGTATTCCCCTCCAACGTGTTACCCAAGCAGTGCTGGCTCGGCCGCATGAGGGGTTCACTCGAAACCTCGGGAGACATCGTCAAACCGGTCCGCGCTTTCGAGCGGTGGACCGTTCGCTAACCATGCAACTGCTGCTCGATACGCACATCTGGATGTGGGCACTTCGTTCTCTGGAGAGTCTCGGCCATGCCGCCCGCTCCGCCTTGACCCGATGCGGATGGAAGCCAGGAGTCAGGAGGAGCCAGGAGTCAGAAGGCCAAGCGCGCTTGTCGGCGTATATGAGCTAACGATCGCCCTTCCCGCGCGTCCGATCAAATCCGGGTATCCTTAGAGGAAACACTCATGATGCGACGCTGCGCACTCC
>OCZU010001187.1_pt1 | contig 17352 bp, 15 predicted proteins | sample 1539001 | NCBI WGS metagenome assembly OCZU01 (sample SAMEA3539306, study PRJEB22396) | soil metagenome | biome: tundra; feature: field; material: soil | place: USA | collected 2010-05 | depth 0.15 m | reverse complement strand
CCGGACAGGTATCTGTCCATCAGGCTCTCGTCTTCGCTCTCCTGAATGATCGACTCGATCAGCGAGCCGCGGGACTCGGCGATCCGGTCGGCATCGGCTGGGTCAGGATCCCGTTCCACCCGCTCGCCGCTGGTGTAGTCGTAGTACCGCTCCGACAGCAGGCCGATCAGCCCGCTGACCGCGCCAGGCCCGTCGCCCACCGGCAGGTACAGCGGCGCGACCGAGTCGCCGAACGCCGCACGGCAGGCGGCGAGCGCCTCGTCGAAGTTGCCGCGCTGATGATCAAGCTTGGTGATCACTACGGCTCGCGGGGTGCCGACCGCGGCGCACTCGTCCCACAGCATCGTGGTCAGGCCGTCGATGCCGTCGGCCGCCGAGACCGTGAACAGCGCCGCGTCGGCGGCGCGTAGCCCGGCCCGCAGATCGCCGGTGAAGTCCGCGTATCCGGGCGTGTCGAGCAGGTTGACCTTCACCTCGGCGTGCACCAGCGGCGCCAACGTGAGGTTGACCGAGCGCTGCTGCCTGATCTCCACCTCGTCGAAGTCGCTGACCGTGCTGCCATCTTCGACCCGCCCGGCTCGCTGAATGGTCCCGGTGGCGGCGAGCAGCGCCTCGACCAGCGTCGTCTTTCCCGCTCCGGAGTGGCCGACCAGCACAACGTTGCGCACGTTCTCAGGCTGGCTGGCCACTGGTGCCCTGCCCGCGGCGCCCGATGTTGCCTTCTCCGCCATACCACCGCCTCCTTGGTTTTGCTTGCTGGCTGCTGCTGCCAGCCTTTACCCGCCGGTTCGCGACCACAAGTCCCCAGTCGCAATCGGCTGCGCTGTCTTAGTCTGCGAGCGGGGCTGAACCGGTCGGTGAGTTGGATTGCCCGGCCGCCGGTAAGATCAAACGGACATGCTCAAGGTGCTGAGACCTGGTCTGGCCCGCCTGCTCACGCCGGTGGGCGAGGCGCTGGCGCGCACGCCGCTGACTCCGAACATGCTGACGGTCATCGGGGCCGTTGGCGTGACCGCCGGGGCGCTGACCTTGTTCCCGACCGGGCATTTGTTCGTCGGCACGGTGGTGTGCACCGGTTTCGTGCTGGCCGACATGCTGGACGGGGCGCTTGCCCGGGTGCAGGGCAGCAGCGGCCCGTTTGGCGCTTTCCTGGATTCCACCCTGGATCGGGTCGGCGATGCCGCCATCTTCGGCGGCATCTCGATCTGGCTCGTGACCGGCGGCCATCAGCGGGTGCTGGCCGCGGTGGCGCTATTCTGCCTGGTGGTCGGCGGACTGGTGTCCTACGCCAAGGCGCGCGCTCAAAGCCTGGGCCTGCGTTGTGACGTCGGTGTCGCCGAGCGGACTGAACGGTTGATTATCGGCCTTGTTGCCATCGGGCTCTCGGGACTTGGCGTACCGTATGTCCTTTCTGCTGGACTCTGGATCCTCGCAGTTCTGAGCGCATTTACGTTTGGCCAGCGGGTGTACGCGGTGCGCAAGGCTGCGGTCACGCAGGTCACCGGTCCGGCGGGTGGCCCGGAATCCGGCGCTGCCAGCACCGGCGCCGCGGCAGGCAGTTCCGGCAGCGCGGTCGCATAGCGCGGCTCGCCGCATCTCGGAGGTCATGGTGTCCGGACTGAAAGCCCGGCTGGTCGGCGCCGGATATGCGGTTGCGTGGGCGGCGGTTTGCCGCCTGCCGGAGTCGTGGGCCGCGGGCGCGTTCCGCTTTGTCGCCGACATCGCCTGGCGCCGGCAAGGGCCACGGGTCCGGGTGCTTGAGGGGAACCTGCGCCGGGTGCTCGGAGCCGAGGCGACCGGCGCCGAACTGCGTGCGCTGTCACGGGCGGCCATGCGGTCCTACGGGCGGTACTGGCTGGAGATCTTCAGGCTCCCGGTGATGTCCAAAGAGCGCCTGGTCGATGACATGGTCGAGGTCGGCCACGTCGAGGACATCCTGGCGAACCTGTCGGCCGGGCGCGGTGTGGTCGTCCCGCTGCCGCACATGGGTAACTGGGATCAGGCCGGCGCATGGATGATCGGCCGCGGGGCAGGCTCCTTCACGACCGTGATGGAGCGGCTTGATCCTGAGTCGGTCTACCGGCGGTTCTTGTCCTTCCGCGAGGGACTCGGCATGGAGGTGCTGCCGGCCACCGGTGGCCCCAGCCCGTTCGGCGTCCTGGCGCAGCGGCTGCGGGCTGGCAGGCTCGTCGCGCTGCCCTGCGATCGCGATGTGACCGGCGGCGGCATTGAGGTGGACTTTTTCGGGGAGAAAGCGCTCATGATGAGCGGACCGGCGGCGCTGGCGGTGCAAACCGGGGCTGCGCTGCTGCCCGCTACGCTCTGGTTCACCGGCGACCGGTGGGGCGTGCATATTCATCCGGAGATTCCGGTGCCCGCGGAGGGTGACCGGCGGCAGAAGGCGGCGGCTATGACGCAGGAGATCGCACGCGTCTTCGAGCGCGGCATCTGCGAGCACCCGCAGGACTGGCACATGCTGCAACGGGTGTTTGTCGCTGATCTCGACCCGGAGCGGCTAGCCGCGGCGAGGTCGAAGAGCAGGCCGGAGGCGGCGCGATGAGGATCGGTCTGGTCTGCCCGTATTCCTGGGATGTTCCCGGCGGGGTCCAGGAGCACATCAGGAATCTGGCTGAGGCGCTGATCGACCTCGGTCACGAAGTATCGGTGATCTCACCGGCCGATGACGACGACGCGCTGCCCGACTACGTTGTTCCCACTGGCCGGGCCGTCGCCGTTCCGTACAACGGCTCGGTGACCAGGCTGGCATTCGGGCCGCTGTCAGCAAATCGGGTCCGCAAGTGGGTGCGGGACGGCAACTTCGATGTCCTGCACGTGCACGAGCCGGCCGCGCCCAGCCTGTCCCTGCTGGCCTGCTGGGTCGCCGACGGGCCCATCGTGGCCACCATGCACGGCGCGAACCCGCGCTCGCGGGCACTGCATGTCGCCGAGCCGATCCTGCGGTCGGCGCTGGAGAAGATCAGCGGCCGGATCGCGGTCTCCGAGGCCGCGCGGACCACGCTGGTGGAGCATCTCGGCGGTGACGCCGTGCTGATCCCGAATGGAGTGACGGTCAGCCGGTACGAGAAGGCGGAGCCGCTGCCCGGATGGCCGGGTGCAGGGGGCGCGATCGGCTTCCTTGGCCGGATCGATGAGCCGCGCAAGGGGCTCTCCGTGCTCATGCGCGCCTTCGCCGTGATCGGCCGCGAACGGCCTGAGCTTCGGCTGCTGATCGCCGGCCCGGGGGAGGCGGCCGAGGCCATGGCCAAGCTGCCTGTCGCGCTGCGGGACCAGGTGGTGCTGCTCGGTCAGGTCAGCGAGACCGTCAAGGTGGCTGTCTATCACTCAGTCGACGTATTCTGCGCGCCGAACACCGGCGGCGAGAGCTTCGGCGTCGTGCTGGCCGAGGCCATGGCGGCCGGGGCGCCGATCGTCGCCAGCGATCTGGACGCGTTCCGCCGGGTGCTGCGCGGCGGCCGGGCGGGGGAGTTGTTCGAGAACGGAAACGCCGATGATCTCGCCGCGGCGATCGGCAGGCTGCTTGATGATCCGGAGCGGCGGGCTTCGCTGTCGGCGGCCGCATCGGCGGCAGTGCGGGATTACGACTGGCCGACGATCGCCCGCGACGTGGTCAAGGTCTACGAGGCCGTGCTGCCGGCCGCGGCGCCGGTCGCTGTCGGGCAATGACGACGCCGGTTCTGCTCACGATCATCGCGGCCATCGCGGTGGCCGGCGTCTACATCTCCTGGCGGGCAGGCCGGCTGGATCGGCAGCACGCCAGAGTCGAGACGGCTCGTGCCTCGCTGGACGCGGCGCTGGTCAGGCGCAGCTCGGTCGCGCTCGAGCTCGCGTCATCCGGACTGCTCGATCCGGCCGCGAGCCTGCTGCTCGCCGATCTGGCGCATGACGCGAGATCGGCACAGGCGAGCCGGGAGCTGGCCGAGAGCGACCTGACCCGCGCGCTGCGAGCGGTATTCAGCCAGCCGGACTTCGCATCATCGCTGGAGCGCAGGGACGGCGCTGAGGAGCTGCTTGCCGAGCTGGAGGCCACCGCCTATCAGGTCTTCCTGGCCCGCAAGTTCTACAACACCGCGGTCGCTGCGACGGTGGCGGCGCGCCGCCGGCCGCTGGCCAGGCTGCTGCGGCTGGCCGGCGGCGCCCCGATGCCGGAGTTCTTCGAGATAGACGACACGTTGGCGCCGGCCGGGATGGACGAGCAAGGCACCGATATGCCGCATCTGTCGAGCTGACCGCGCAGCCGGTGATCGGGGCCGGCTGGCCGGTCCGCTGGCTGGCCGGCCTGCCGGCCTGACTGACGGCCCCGGCCGGCCCCGGACGGGCAGCGCCTACCATGGAATGAGTCAACACAGCTACAAAGCGAGGTTTGCGGTGTCAGTCACCAGTTCCACGGGCCAGCCCGAGACCAGCGACGCGACGGCGCCCGGTCTCCCGGTGACCGGCACGCAGCGGGTCAAGCGGGGCATGGCCGACATGCTCAAGGGCGGCGTGATCATGGATGTGGTCACCCCGGAGCAGGCGAAGATCGCTGAGGACGCCGGCGCCGTGGCCGTGATGGCCCTGGAGCGGGTGCCCGCCGACATCAGGGCGCAGGGCGGCGTTGCCAGGATGAGCGACCCGGACATGATCGACGGGATCATCGCCGCGGTCTCGATTCCGGTGATGGCCAAGTGCCGGATCGGCCACTTCGCCGAGGCTCAGGTGCTGCAGGCGATTGGCGTGGACTACATCGACGAGTCCGAGGTGCTCACCCCGGCCGACGAGGCGCATCACGTGGACAAGTGGGCCTTCACGGTGCCGTTCGTGTGCGGGGCCACCAATCTGGGCGAGGCGCTGCGCCGGATCGCCGAGGGCGCCGCGATGATCAGATCGAAGGGCGAGGCCGGCACCGGCAATGTGGTGGAGGCCACCAGGCACATGCGCCGGCTCAAGGCCGAGATCGCCATGCTGTCCACCCTGTCGGCGCAGGAGCTGTACAGCGCTGCCAAGGATCTGCAAGCGCCGTATGAGCTGGTCGCCGAGGTGGCGGCGGCAGGCAAGCTGCCGGTCGTGCTGTTCACCGCGGGCGGACTGGCCACACCGGCCGACGCGGCGATGATGATGCAGCTCGGTGCGGAGGGCGTGTTCGTCGGCTCGGGCATCTTCAAGTCCGGCGACCCGGCGGCACGCGCGGCGGCCATCGTGAAGGCCACCACCTTCTACGACGACCCGGATGTCATCGCCAAGGTCTCCCGCGGCCTCGGCGAGGCGATGGTCGGCATCAACCTGGACACGCTGCCGCCCGAGCAGCACTATGCCAGCCGCGGCTGGTAGCTAGGCCCGCGCTGGTCAGTGGCTGGTGGCGGTCAGCGGGTCGCGGCCAGATCTGACCAGGGTCAGGATCTCGCCGAGGCCGTCCATCGACCAGCTGTCCTCGCTCACATCCAGCGACACCCGGGCGCCGGCCACGTGCAAAGACTCGATGTGCAGCGGCAGGAATCTGGCCGGGACGGCCGGATCGCACCAGAGCTTGCCGGCCGGCACCGATGGGTCAAACCGCAGCAGCGTCCTGAGCAGGTGGAATGGCGCCGCCGAGGCCCATGCCTGCGGCGAGCAGGAGGTCGGGTAGTGGACCGGCTCGCCGAACTCGGTCCGGTCGAAGCCGCAGAACAGCTCGGGCAGTCTGCCGCCGAACCACTCGGCCGCTTCCAGGATGCCCATCGACACCTGCTGCGCCTCGCGGACGAAGCCGTATCGCATCAGCCCGGCCGCGCAGATCGCGTTGTCGTGCGGCCAGACTGAGCCGTTGTGGTAGCTCATCGGGTTATAGGCGCCGCTGGAAGCGGCTAGCGTCCGGACGCCGAAGCCGGAGAACATATCCGGTCCGGTCAGGTGCCTGGCCACAGCCGCGGCCTTGCCGGCGTCGACGATGCCGGTCCACAGGCAGTGGCCCATGTTCGAGGCGAGCGAGTCGATCGGGCGCTTGTCGCCGTCGAGCCCGAGCGCGAAGTAGCCCTTGTCCGGCAGCCAGAAAACCCGGTTGAACTCGTCCTTCAGCACCTGTGCCTTGTCCGACCAGTAGGTCGCCCCATCGGCATCGTCCCGCTCAGCGCAGAAGTGGGCCTTGGCCAGGTACGCGGCGTAGACATAGCCCTGCACCTCGGCCAGCGCGATCGGCGGCTTGGCAATCTGGCCGCTGGCGTCGGTGATGCCGTCGAAGGAGTCTTTCCAGCCCTGGTTGGCCAGCCCGAGCTCGGACGAGCGCGCGTACTCCACGAACCCGTCGCCGTCGCTGTCGCCATAGTTGACGATCCAGTCCAGCGCCCGGTCCGCGTGCGGCAGCAGCTCGTCGACCACCCGGCGCTCCAGACCCCACCGGCGCAGCTCGCCGAGCAGCATCACGAAGAGCGGGGTGGCATCGACCGAGCCGTAGTAGACGCTGCCGCCGCCCAGCCAGAGCGAGGCTTGCATGCCGAAGCGCATCTCGTGCAGGATCTTGCCCGGCTCCTCCTCGGTGGAGTCGTCCACCTTGGCGCCTTGCAGGCTGGCTAGCGTGCGCAGGGTGCCGAGCGCGAGCGATGGATCGAGCGGCAGCACCATCCACGAGGTCAGCAGCGAGTCGCGGCCGAAGATCGTCATGAACCAGGGCGCTCCGGCGGCGATCACCGCGCGGTCGGCGTGCTCGGGGTCGAAGATCCGCAAGCTGCCGAGGTCCTCGGTGCTGGCGGCGAAGACCGCGGCCAGCCGCTCGTCGGACGCCTTGACCAGCGGGCTCTGCCGTCGCCAGTCGGCCAGCCGCTGCTCGGGCCCGGCCGGTCGGTTGCCGTTCTGATGGACCTGCGCGGACCGGAACTCGATCAGGTCCTTGCCGTTCAGCGACGGCGTGACCGTCAGGGACGTGCTCCAGCTGCCATGCGCGGGGACGACAGCGTGCCAGGTCAGCTGGCTGGCGGAGACCTCAAGCTCGGAGCCGTTGTGCTGCCCGCCGGTGATCGACGCGCCGCGCAGATGGGAGCCGCACTGCCGGTTCAGCCTGATCGCATCGTCTTGGACGTCCACGGTCAGGCCATCCACGCTGTACCCGTCGCCGTGCACCCGGCCCTCTTTGACCTCGAAGACGTCGGCGAAATCCCCGGCAACGCCGACCCGCAGGCTGACCGGGACCGGCTCGGAGCTCATGTTGCGTAGCGTTATTTCTTCCTGCATTCCGTCGTTGAGCACCCGCCGCCTGGCCACCAGCAGCGTGCTGTCGGCCAGGCCCACCGCAGGCGGCATCCGGGACAGGAACGTGCAGGCGAACGGCTCGCGTGACTGCGGCGCCAGCGGCTCAGGCACGTGTCCGTTGATGCTCAGCTCCATCCGGCTGATCAGCCGGGTATCGCGGACAAACAGACCCTGAGCCGCCCCTGGCCGCATATCGCCGGACTGCTCGCAGATACAGAAGGTGGTGCCTTCGAGCAGCGTCACCAGGCTAGTGAGCGCTCCTGTCGTGCCGGCCGGCGCGCCGTTGAACGTCCAGACTTGGCCCATCTGGTGCCCTCCCCTTGGACTCTAGCGCGCGGCACTGGCTAGCTTGGCTGATCGCTACCCGCGACGCCGCCACGGCACACCACCGGCGCGCGGATACCCTCAGAGCTGGCTTGTCGCTGCCGAGGGGAGGACAGGTTGCCAGCCGCGGACATCGCACCAGCGACGAATATCGCGCCCGCTGCGGTCGCCGCGCCAGCCGCGCGAACCGGGCCGGCCCCAACTGGCGCCCGAGCGAGCGCGGGCCCGGTAGTGGGCGTGCTGGCCCTGCAGGGCGACGTCGCCGAGCACATCCGTGCGCTGAGCGCGGTCGGCGCCCGCCCGGTGCTGGTCCGCCGACCGGCCGAGCTGGCTGCCGTCGATGGCCTGATTATCCCCGGTGGGGAGTCCACCACGATCTGGAAGCTGGCCGAGATCTTCGAGCTGGCCGCGCCGCTGCGCGCCAGGATAGCCGCCGGGCTGCCGGTTTTCGGCTCCTGCGCCGGGATGATCATGCTGGCCACCAGGCTGGTGGACATCGCCAGCGACCAGGAGACGTTCGGCGCGATCGACATGACGGTCCGGCGCAACGCGTTCGGCCGCCAGAGCGATTCGTTCGAGAGCGACATCACGCTGCGCGGGGTCGCCGGGCCGCCGTTTCGCGCCGTCTTCATCCGGGCGCCATGGGTCGAGGAAACCGGCCCCGGCGTCGAGATTCTGGCGACCGAGCCGGGCACCGGTAGGATCGTCGCCGTCCGCCAGGGTCCTGTGCTGGCTACCGCATTTCATCCCGAGCTGACTCAGGACATTCGCGTACACAAGATCTTTAACGACATGGTAAGGGAACGCCGATGAGCGGCCATTCCAAGTGGGCCACGACGAAGCACAAGAAGGCCGTCGTTGATCAGCGGCGCGGCAAGCTGTTCGCCAAGCTGATCAAGAACATCGAGGTGGCGGCCCGCAGCGGCGGCGCTGATCTGAACGCCAACCCCACCCTGTACGACGCCGTGCAGAAGGCTAAGCGCAGTTCGGTGCCGAACGACAATATCGACCGTGCTCTGCGCCGTGGCGCTGGCCTGGAAGCGGGCGGCGCGGCCTATGAGTCGGTCACCTACGAGGGTTACGCCCCCGGCGGAGTGGCAGTGCTGGTGGAGTGCCTGACCGACAACAAGAACCGGGCGGCGGCCGAGGTCAGGGTGGCGCTGACCCGCAACGGCGGCTCGATGGCCGACGCGGGCTCGGTCTCCTACCTGTTCAGCCGAAAGGGCGTGGTGCTCGTCCCCAAGACGCCGGCGCTCGGCGAGGACGACGTGCTGATGGCGGTGCTGGACGCCGGGGCGGAGGAGGTCAACGACCTGGGCGAGTCCTATGAGGTGGTCAGCGAGGCGACCGACCTGGTGCAGGTCCGGACCTCGCTGCAGCAGGCCGGGATCGACTACGAGTCGGCCGAGACGCCGTTCCTGCCGTCGGTCGAGGTGCCGCTGGACACCGAGACCGCGCGGAAGGTCTTCCGGCTGATCGAGGTGCTTGAGGAGTCCGACGAGGTTCACGACGTGTACGCGAACTACTCGGTCTCCGATGAGGTGCTTGAGCGGCTGGACTGAGCCAGCCAGGCCCGATGACGCCCCGGCTGGATGGGCGGCTGAGGTGGCTGCCGCCCGGTCAGTCCCGCGACACGCCGGGCACGCTCGCGCCGCGCGACGGCGCCAGCCGGTAAGGTCACAGCCGAACACTTGTTCGTCACTGACTCAGATGGTGGGCCGCATGCGGGTGCTCGGCGTCGATCCTGGCCTGACCCGGTGCGGCCTCGGAGTGGTGCAGGGCGGCTCAGGCGTCACGCTTCGCCTGATCGGCACTACCGTGATCGGCACCCCGGCTGGCGCCGACATCGGCAGCCGGCTGCTGCTGATCGAGGAGCGGATCGAGGACTGGCTGGCGACCTACCAGCCGGACGCGGTCGCGGTCGAGCGAGTGTTCAGCCAGCACAACGTGCGAACCGTGATGGGCACGGCCCAAGCTGGCGCTGTCGCCATCGTGTGCGCGGCCCGGCGCGGCCTGCCGGTCGCGCTGCACACCCCGAGCGAGGTCAAGGCCGCGGTGACCGGCAATGGTCGGGCAGACAAGGCCCAGGTGACCCAGATGGTGACCCGGCTGCTCCGGATGACCGACCCGCCCCGGCCCGCCGACTCGGCTGACGCGCTGGCGCTGGCGATCTGTCATCTGTGGCGCGGCGGAGCGCAGGCGAGGCTGGCGGCAGCGGCTGCGGCAGTGAAGGGAGTTCGATGATCGCGCATCTGGACGGGGTAGTGGCGGCGGTCGCGCCGGAAGGGGCGGTGATCGAGGTAGGCGGCGTCGGGCTGCTGGTCCAGTGCTCGCCAGCCACCCTGGCCGGGCTGCGGCCGGGCGGGCGGGCCAAGGTATGCACATCGCTGGTCGTCCGCGAGGACGCGCTGACCCTGTACGGGTTCGGCAGCGAGGACGAGCGCAACACATTCGAGCTGCTGCAGACCGCCAGCGGCATCGGACCGCGGCTGGCGCTGGCGATGCTGGGCACCTTCAGCCCGGATGCGCTGCGCCGCGCGGTGGCTGCCGAGGACGTGACGGCGCTGACCGCGGTTTCCGGCATCGGCCGCAAGGGAGCACAGCGGATCGTGCTCGAACTGGCCGGGCGGCTCGGATCGCCAGGCGACGGCGGCGGTCTGCCCGGGTCCGGGCTCCCCGGCCAGGCCCGGGCCGCGATGGCCAGCCTGACCTGGCGTGATCAGGTCCGGACCGGCCTGGTAAACCTGGGCTGGCAAGCCCGCGACGCGGATCAGGCGATCGCCTCGATCGAGCCAGAGGTGCTGGCAGCCCGAGCCGGCGGGCCAGACGGCGACGACGGCGCCGCGGACCGCTCCGCCGACGTCGATGTCGCCGCCGCGCTCCGGGCCGCGCTCGCCGTGCTGGGGCGCAGATGACCGCTGAGGAGGCCGACCGGTTCGTCTCGCCGCTGGCCGACGCCGACGAGCGGCAGATCGAGGGAGCGCTGCGGCCCCGGCAGCTGGATGAGTTCGTCGGTCAGATCCGGGTCCGTGACCAGCTCTCGCTGGTCCTGGAGGGCGCGATGCGGCGCGGCAAGGCGCCCGATCACGTGCTGCTCTCCGGCCCGCCCGGGCTAGGCAAGACCACGATCGCGATGATCATCGCGGCCGAGCTCGGCGCGCCGCTGCGGATCACCAGCGGTCCGGCGATCGAGCGGGCCGGTGACCTCGCCTCGGTGCTGACCTCGCTAACCGGGGGCGAGGTGGTGTTCATTGACGAGATCCACCGGCTGGCACGGCCGGCCGAGGAACTGCTCTATCTGGCGATGGAGGATTTCCGGGTCGATGTCATGCTGGGCAAAGGTCCGGGGGCGACCGCCGTGCCGCTGGATGTCGCGCCGTTCACGCTGGTGGGCGCGACGACCCGGGCCGGCCTGCTGCCGGCTCCGCTGCGGGACAGGTTCGGCTTCACCGGGCACCTTGATTTCTACGACCCGGCGGAGCTTGGCGTGATTATCCGGCGGTCCGCTGGCCTGCTCGGGGTGGATCTGCGCGAGGACGGCGCTGACGAGATAGCCGGCCGGTCCCGCGGCACGCCGCGGATCGCCAACCGGCTGCTCCGCCGGGTGCGGGACTTCGCCGAGGTGCGCGGCGACGGGGTAGTCAGCCGGACGGCGGCTAGGTCGGCGCTTGAGCTCTACGAGGTGGACGAGATCGGCCTGGACCGGCTGGACCGCGGCGTCCTGACCGCCCTGGTGCGCCGGTTCGGCGGCGGGCCGGTCGGATTGTCGACCCTGGCTGTGGCGGTGGGGGAGGAGGCCGAGACGGTCGAAGTGGTGGCTGAGCCGTTCCTGGTCCGGCAGGGCCTGATAATCCGCACCCCGCGCGGCCGGGTCGCGACCCCGGCGGCGTGGACGCACCTGGGCCTGATCCCCCCGTCACCAGGCCCGGTGACGGACGGGATGGGCGCGGTCACCTTGTTTGACTAGGATCGTCCGGTGGCTAAATGTCACGATTGGTTGCGCGCCGGTCACGATCACTCTGCGGAAGTCGTAGCCTGTTGGTGCGCGGCGCGCGCGCCGCTAAACTTCGGCAGTTGGTCTTTCCCAGCCGCCTGACGCAGGTGCCGGTCTAGCCGGTACGGCGCCGGGGCTGCAACCGGCCGCTGTGGCCATCAACCGGAAGGATGCCCCTAATGGGGACCATGTACCTCGCCGCCACTAGCACGGCATCCAAGGGCAACTCCACGTACACGTTCCTGATCCTGATCGTCCTGGTCGGCCTGTTTTACGTGCTGATCCTGCGACCGCAGCGCGCCAGGCAGCGCAAGGCCACGGCGGTCCAGGGCCAGGTAATGCCCGGGCAGCGGATCCGCACCACGGCCGGGATGTACGGCACCGTGGTCTCCGGCGATGACAAGGACGTTGTCATCGAGATTTCACCTGGCGTTCACGTGCAGATGCTGCGCCGGGCCGTGATGGAAGTGCTGCCGGACGACGACATGACGGCCGATCCGGCCGACGAGCCCGAGGCGGAGCAGCCGGACAGCACGCCGCCGGACGACTGGGATCTCAAAGACCACAACATCTAGCCGCACCACGGGCCCAGGCGCCGCGGGCCCGAACGAGCTAAGGACAGGCACACGTGGCTCCCCCAAGCAAGAAGCCGGCCAGACCGGGCGGAACGGCCTCCCGGCAGGGCGGCATCACCTCCCGGCCGCTGCGCTATCTCGCCGCGCTGGGCGCGCTGGTCGTCATCATGCTGGGCTCGGTGATCGGCAGCACGTACGCACTGCATCCCGGCCAGTGGCATAACGCCTTCAAGGTCGGCCTCGGCCTGGACTTGTCCAGCGGCACCGCCGTGACGCTGCATGCGGTGGCGCCGAACGGCAAGCCGCCGACCAAGGCCGCCATGAATACCGCGATCGGCATCTTGACCAGCCGGGTGAACGGGCAGGGCTTCACCGGCGCGTCGGTGGTGCAACTGGGCGCGAGCGACATCACGGTTTCGATTCCGCATAAGAGCGCCGAGCAGGTGGCGCCGCTGCTGCAGTCCGCGGTGCTGCGGTTCCGCCAGGTGCTGCTGGTCGCGCCCGGCTACCCGGTCGCCATCTCCACGCCCGTCCCGACGCCCACGCCCACCCCGACGCCCAGCGGATCCAGCTCGCCTGGAGCTAAGACCTCGGCCAGCCCGAAGGCCTCGGCCAGCGCGAAAGCGTCGGCCGGCGCGAAGGCGTCGCCCAGTCCTACGGCGTCGGCCAGCGGCAAGGCGGCCACCCGGTCCAGCGGCCGCGGCCAGGCGATCGGGTCACGGGTGCTGTCCGGCGGTAGCGACGCGGCGGCGAAGCCATCCGCCTCGGCCTCGGCTAAGCCGTCAGCCTCGGCGACCGCTAGCCCGTCGCCGAGCGCCAGCGGCTCGCCGAGTCCGACCGCGACGCCGACGCCAAGCACCACAGTGACCACGGGGCTGCCGACCACGGCCGATGCCCAGGGTGACGTCACCATGGTGCACAGCGCCGCGGTGATCAAGGACTTCAACCGGCTGAACTGCCGGCACAAGAACTGGCAAGCCCAGATCTACGGCAACAACCCCAACAACTGGGACGCCCCGAGCCAGCAGATCGTGAGCTGCGACCCGCAGGGCCAGAAATACGTGCTGGACGTCGCGAAGGTGCTGGGAGACAGCCTCACCACAGTCAACGCCTCGCTGAACTCCACCAACCAGTGGGTCGTCAACTTCAATCTCAAGAGCGTCGGAGCCAAGGCCTTCGCCACGCTGACCACGATGATGTACGACAACTACTACAAAAGCTCGACTCAGACTCAGAATGTCCTCGATGATTTCGCGATCGTGCTGGACGGCAAGACCGTGTCGGCGCCACAGATCATTCAGCCGATCACTACCGGCCAGAGCGAGATCACCGGCGGCGGCAGCGGGTTTACCCAGGGTCAGGCCAACCAGCTGGCCAGCGTGCTGAAGTACGGCGCGGTGCCGCTCGCTTTCCGGCCGTTGACGACCACCTCGGTCTCCGCGCAGCTCGGCTCGGCTCAGCTGACCGCTGGCCTGATCGCCGCCGCGATCGGCCTGCTGCTGGTCGTGATCTACTCGTTCCTCTACTACCGGGGTCTCGGCCTGGTGTCGGTCTCCAGCCTGGCCATCGCTGCCCTGCTGTCCTGGCTCTCGGTCATCCTGCTCAGCAGGTTTGAGCACTTCACCCTCTCGCTGGCGGGCGTGGCCGGACTGATCGTCGCGATCGGCATTACCGCCGACTCGTTCGTCGTCTACTTCGAGCGGCTCAGGGACGAGGTGCGAGAAGGCCGGTCGCTGCGCGCGGCGGTGGAGCGAGGCTGGCAGCGGGCCAGGCGCACCATCCTGGTCTCGGACACCGTCTCGTTCCTGGCCGCGGCGCTGCTGTACATCTTCGCGATCGGCGACGTCAAGGGCTTCGCGTTCACCCTCGGACTGACCACGATGATCGACATCGTCGTCGTATTCCTCTTCACTAAGCCGATGGTGACCCTGCTAGCCCGCACGAAGTTCTATGGTCAGGGTCACCGGCTGTCCGGGCTCGATCCAGCCAGGCTGGGAGCTAAATCGCCCTGGCGCGGCAGCAGGTCAGGACCGCCCAGGCCGGTGGCGGGCAGCGCGACCGCGATGTCAGCCCTGGCGGCCCGGACCACCCCGAAGGAGGCGTGATGTCCCGGCTCGGCACCATCGGCGGGCGGCTCTACCGCGGCGAGATCTCGTTTGACTTTGTCGGCCGCCAGAAGCTCTGGTACATGATCTCCGGCGCGATCCTGGTGATCAGCATCGCCGCGCTGCTCTTCCGCGGCCTGGACACCAGCGTGGAGTTCAAGGGCGGCGTCGTCTACCAGTTCGCCGCGCCGGCTGCCACGACGGCGCAGGTCAACAGCGCTGTCACCGCGGCTGGCGGTGGGTCCAATCTGATCATTCAGCAGATCGACGGGAACACCAAGTGGCAGGTGCAGACGCAGGTGCTGAGCGTGCCTGCCCAGTTCCGGGTCGAGAACAAGATCGCCGCGACGTTCGGCATCGCCCAGGCCGCGGTCAGCCTCAACTCCGTCGGTCCGACCTGGGGCGCGCAGATTTCGCAGAAGGCGCTGGAGGCTCTGATCGCGTTCCTGATCGTGATCGTGCTGTACCTGACGGTCGCATTCGAGTGGCGGATGGCCAGCGCGGCCCTGGTGGCGCTGCTGCATGACATCGTGATCACGATCGGCATTTACGCGCTGACCGGCTTCGAGGTCAGCCCGGCTACCGTGATCGGCCTGCTGACCATCCTTGGTTACTCGCTGTACGACACGGTGGTCGTGTTCGACAAGGTCAGGGAGAATACCGCCGGCGTCCTGGTGACCCGCCGGACCGGTTACAGCGAGGCGGCTAACCTGGCGCTGAATCAGACGCTGGTGCGCTCGATCAACACCTCGCTGATCGCGCTGCTGCCGGTCGTCTCGATCTTGGCGGTCAGCATCTTCCTGCTGGGCAATGGCGAGCTCAAGGACCTGTCCCTGGTGCTGTTCGTCGGCATGCTGTCCGGCACGTATTCCTCGATCTGCATCGCGACCCCGGTGCTGGCTGACCTCAAAGAGCGCCAGTCGGAGTACAAGCAGCTCAGGAAGCAGCTCGCGCAGCGGGCTGGCAACGCGAAGCGCAAGGCAAAGGTCTCGGTCGGCGGCGCGGCGACGGACGAAACCGCGATGTCGGCCGACGTTGACGAGTCGGCCGGAGTGCTCGCAGATACCGGCGGATCGGATGATGACCAGGCCGGTATCTCCGTCGCGGCCGCCCGCCCGGTCGGTGCCTCCACCGGCGCGCGCCCTGTGTCCGGGCCGCGGCAGCAGCCGCGGCGGCCCGGCTCGTCACAACGGCGGCCATCGGGCAAGAAGAAGCGGCGGTAGACGCTGGTGTCAGCGGCGCAGGCCGCCGAGCCGCATGACGAGGTCTCCGGGCTGCTGCTGAGCCTAATCCGTGACGTCCGCGACTACCCGCAGCCCGGCGTGGTGTTCAAGGACATCACTCCGCTGCTCGCCGACGGCGAGGCCCTGCGCAAGACAGTCGCCGCGCTGGCGGCTGGCCACGACCGGATCGACAAGGTAGCCGGGATCGAGGCCCGTGGCTTCATCCTGGCCGCGCCGGTCGCATGCCTGCTCGGGGTCGGCTTCGTGCCGGTCCGCAAGCAGGGCAAGCTGCCCGGGCCAACGCATTCCGAGACGTACCAGCTGGAGTACGGCGCCGCCACGGTGCAGGTGCATGTCGATGCCTTCCAGCCGGGGGACCGGGTGCTGATGATCGACGACGTGCTGGCGACCGGCGGAACGGCGGCGGCGACCGCCGAGCTGATCCGGCGCTGTGACGCGGAGGTCGCCGCGCTCGGGGTGCTGATCGAGCTCGGTTTCCTGAGCGGTCGGGCCAGGCTGCCCGGAATCGACGTCCGGGCGCTGCTGGGTCTGTGACCTGGTTTGCTCCCGGCCGCCAGCCGCCGATCCCGCCCGGCTCGGCCCGGCGCAAGTGGCCGCTGGCTACACTGAGATCTTCGACTGACGCTAGGAGCGGCAGGTGGCCGGTGACGTGGCAACGGCCGGAACGGCCGGAGGCGGAGTCACCCAGGCGGCCACGGGGCAGCACGGCCCTGAAGACCGAGAGCTGCACGAGGCTGGCAACGGGGTGAGTCCAGCCATTGGCGCGCCCGACGTCGTTGTGCACGAAGATAGCTCGCCGGACGGCGAGGCCGTGCCCAGGGAAATTGCCGGCGCCGAGGGATCTGCGGCCGGCAACGGCCAGTCCGGCGTCAGGCGGCGGCTTGGCAGGTTCGGCTCACCGCGTGGCGGCGGCGTCAACCCGGTGCTTGAGCCGCTGATCAGGACGGTGCGCACCACCCATCCCAAGGCCGACATCCGGGAGATTGAGCGTGCCTACGACGTAGCCGCGAAGTGGCACGCCGGCCAGTCCCGCAAGAGCGGCGACCCCTACATCACCCACCCGCTCGCCGTGGCGACCATCCTCGCCGAGCTGGGCATGAACGACGACACGCTGTGCGCGGCGCTGCTGCACGACACCATCGAGGACACGCCCTACACCCTCACCGAGCTGCGGGCCGACTTCGGCGAGGACATCGCGGCGCTGGTTGACGGCGTGACCAAGCTGGACAAGGTCAAGTACGGCGACGCGGCCCAGGCCGAGACCGTGCGCAAGATGGTCGTGGCGATGTCCCGCGATATCCGGGTGCTGGTGATCAAGCTGGCGGACCGGCTGCACAACATGCGGACGCTCCGCTACCACCCGAGGCCGAAGCAGGAGCAGAAGGCACGGGAGACGCTGGAGATCTTCGCCCCGCTGGCGCACCGGCTCGGCATGAACACGGTCAAGTGGGAGCTTGAGGACCTGGCGTTCGCGACGCTCTTTCCTAAGCGCTACGACGAGATCGCCCGGCTGGTGTCGGAGCGGGCGCCGCGCCGGGAGGCCTTCCTGCAGGAGGTGATCGAAGAGGTCTCGGTTGATCTGCGGGAGGCCAAGATTAAGGCCCGGGTGACCGGCCGCCCGAAGCACCTGTACTCGGTGTACCAGAAGATGATCGCCAGGAATGTCGGCTTCGATGACATCTACGATCTGGTCGGCATCCGCGTGCTCGTGGACTCGGTGCGGGACTGCTATGCGGTGCTCGGTTCCGTGCATGCCCGGTGGAACCCGGTGCCCGGGCGGTTCAAGGACTACATCGCGATGCCGAAGTTCAACATGTACCAGTCGCTGCACACGACCGTGATCGGTCCCGGCGGCAAGCCGGTGGAGCTGCAGATCAGGACCTGGGGCATGC
>OCZU010001184.1_pt1 | contig 17359 bp, 15 predicted proteins | sample 1539001 | NCBI WGS metagenome assembly OCZU01 (sample SAMEA3539306, study PRJEB22396) | soil metagenome | biome: tundra; feature: field; material: soil | place: USA | collected 2010-05 | depth 0.15 m | reverse complement strand
CCTGAACGTGCTGGGCCTGCTCTACTGCGCGCACGCGGCGCTGCCCCATCTGCTGCGCGCCGCCCAGGACAGCCCGCGCCGGGTCGCTGACATGGTCAACATCAGCTCGGTGGCCGGCCGGGCGGCCCGCAACGGCAACGGCGTCTACTCCTTGACCAAGCACGGCGTCGGCGCGTTCAGCGAGTCCTTGCGTCAGGAGCTGGCCAGGCGCTACGTACGGGTCTCGCTGGTCGAGCCGGGTGCGACGGCGACGGAGCTGGCCGGGCACAACCGGCCCGAGGTGCTCGAGGGCCTGCGGAACCAGTTCGGGCAGACGATGCAGGCCGAGGACATCGCCGACGCGATCACCTACATCGTCACGCGGCCGCGGCACGTCGCAGTCAATGAGATGCTGATCCGCCCCACCGAGCAGGAGCGCTAGCCGGGCGCTAGGCCCGGGCGCTAGCCGGGGAAGCTCTGAATGCCGAGCTCGCCCGCGCGCCGGCCCGGGCTGGGTGGCGGCCGGGATCGCTGTCGCTGGCCGGCCGCCGGCCCGGTCGCTATCACTGGCCGCCGGCGGGCTGGGACGGCGGTGGTCGGGCGGAAGCCCTAGAATCTGAGTTTCGGCCGGCCCTTGTGCCGGCCCGCAAGAGCCATTCCGATAAGTCAGAGGCACCGATCCATGCGCTGGTCCCAGCTGCACATTCCCACCCTGCGGGAAGATCCCGCCGACGCCGACGCCGCGAGTCACCGGCTGCTGTTGCGGGCAGGCTTCGTCCGCCAGCTGATGGCCGGTCACTACAGCACGCTGCCGCTCGGGGTCCGGGTCCGGACCAAGATCATGACGGTGATCCGCGAGGAGATGAACCGGATCGGCGGGCAGGAGTTCCTGCTGCCGTGCATGCAGCCGGCCCAGATCTGGGAGAAGACCGGCCGGCTGGCCGTGATGGGCGAGGAGATGTTCCGGCTGAAGGACCGCAAGGGATCCGACATGGTCCTCGGCATGACGCACGAGGAGATCTTCACCACTCTCGCCGTCGAGCTGGCGTCTTACCGGGAGCTGCCGCAGTTCTGGTATCAGTTCCAGACCAAGTTCCGGGATGAGCCGCGGCCCAAGAGCGGCCTGCTCCGGGTGCGCGAGTTCACCATGAAGGACTCCTATAGCTTCGATCTCGACGAGGCGGGCCTTGATGCCTCGTTCGAGGCGCACCGGGAGGCTTACCAGCGGATCTTCGCCCGGCTCGGGATCCCGGCATTCGGCGTCGAGGCGTCCAGCGGCAACATGGGCGGCAGCGACTCGATCGAGTTCATGTGCCCGTCGCCGGCCGGCGAGGATCTGGTGGCGCTCTGCCCGCACTGCGGGTATGCCGCGAACCTGGAGAAGGCGACGTCGGCGCTGGCTGAACTGCACGACGAGGCCGGTCCGGCCGGGCCGGCCAGGCTGGACACTCCAGGCGTGCGGACCATCGAGGATCTGGTGACCGGATACGGCCTGGCGGCTGACCGCCAGATCAAGACGCTGGTGCAGATCCTGGACGGGCAGCTGACGTTGGTGCTGCTCCGCGGCGACCATCCGCTGGCCGACCAGAAGCTGATCGACGTGACCGGTGCCGTCACGCTCCGCCCCGCTCAGCCAGACGAGATTAAGGCCGCGCTCAGTGCGCTGCCCGGCAGCCTGGGCGCCGTCGGGGTGACCGATTACCCGGTCATCGCGGACGTGGCACTGCGCGGCCGGCGCAACATGGCCACCGGCGCGAACACCGACGACGTGCACCTGACTGGCGTGGATGTCGAGCGGGACATCACAGTGACTACCTGGGCGGACCTGCGCGAGGTCACCGAGGGGGAGCCCTGCCCGCGCTGCGGAACGCCGCTCGGTTTCGAGACGACGATCGAGGTCGGCCACATCTTCAAGCTCGGCCGCAAGTACACCAAGGCGCTCGGCATCACGGTCACCGGGCCCGATGGCGACACGATCGTGCCGATCATGGGCAGTTACGGCGTCGGGGTGGATCGGGCGATAGCGGTGATCGCCGAGGTACATCATGACGACGCCGGTCTCACCTGGCCGGTATCGGTGGCGCCGGCCGAGGTGACCGTGTTGCTGCTGAGCACCCGTGACGACGCGGCCAGGGCCGTGGCCGAGGATCTGTACCGCGGCTTGCTCGACGCTGGGGTAGATGCGCTGATCGATGACCGGGACGTGCGGCCCGGCGTGAAATACGCCGATTCCGAACTAGTCGGAATCCCGTTCCGGATCAGCGTCGGGAGCCGGGACCTGGCCGATGGCGTGGTCGAGGTCACCAGCCGGGCGACCGGCGAGAAGGAGCGAGTGCAAGTCGATCAGGCCGTTTCGCACCTGGTGGGTATGGTGTCCGCCGGGCGCGCCGCAGTGGCCAGCTGACCTAAGCCCACGACGAATCGTCAGGCCGCGATCGGCATGTGGCCTGAGGTTCAGTGCGCTGCGGCTGCCGGGCGGTCGTTCACCGGCTTGTCGCGCTTCAGTGAGCTCAGGAGCGGGTGCGAGGCTTCGACGAGCCTCTCGTTGCGGCTGTCCAGTGCAGCCCACTGCTGGCTGCTGTCCGAATTGCTCGTGCCTGACATGGTGCCTCCCGCAAAGACTGACCGCGTCGGAGGCCGGCACTGGTGTGCCGTTTCGACGCCCTCACTTATAAGAGACGCCCGGCATGTGGCGATGGACTTAAATTCGTGTAACGAACCGACAACTCTTAGCCATCGTCATCGCCGGCCTGGTCAGGGCACCGCGCCGCAGCGCCCGGCGGGGGACGCTGCGGCGTGCGGTGATCGCGCTCGCCTGCGTAGTTCGGGTGGCTAGCTCACGTTCCGTACCGCAGGATCACCGCGGTGCTGGTGCTGGCGCTGAACGAGGTGCGCCGGAAGCCGAACGCGAAAGTGACGGCGCTGTGCGGGGCGTGCGCAGCGCCGAACAGGAACAGATGGAGCGGCGTGATCGGCAGGCTTACGCTCCGCAAGGTGCCGCCGGTGAAGCGCAGCATGCTGCCATCGCCGGGGAATCCGGTGTTAACCGGGATCCACAGGCCGCCCCGGCCGTCACCGGCGATCGCTATCGGCCCGCCGGTGTTCTTCATCGCAGCCCGCCGCCAGCTAATGCCATTGAAGTGCAGCAGGACCGGCGGTCCGCCCTCATCCTGAGTGAATCCGCTGGCCAGCGCCCACACGTTCCTGGCGGACACAGCCAGAATCCCAGCCAGCCCGTAGTGCGAGAACTCGGTATTCCTCGGCAGCAGCCTAGCCACCGAGGTCTTCGTCCAGGAACGGCCGTTCCAGTGCGCCACGCTCGTGCCGCCGTATGCCCAGATACTGGTCGGAGACAGCGCGCTCGCGCCGAGCAGCCCATGCCCAGATCTCGCCTGAGTCCAGCCGCTGCCGTTGAAGTGCCAGGTGCCCAGCTGCTCGCCGAAGACCCAGACATCGTTGCGGTTGACGGCCAGACCTGAGTTGATGCCGTCGCGGAATTGCTTGACTACCGTCCAGGTGCTGCCATTCCAGCGCACCACCTGGCCGTCGAATGTGAACGCCAAGACGTTAGTAGCGGACGAGGAGGATGCGCTGACGACCAGATCATTGAGCTTGCCGGGAAATGCCCGCCTGGTCCAGGTGGAACCGGATAGCTGCCAGGCCTGCGGCCTGGTATTGCCCCTGGCCTCGAACGCCCATGCGGACCGCGAGCCGGTGGCCGTGAGCGCGGTGAACTGCGGGAAGCTCGATCCCGCCACGGTCTTGACGATTCGCCAGGCTGCCCTGGCGGCCGGAACCGGCGCCTTGGCCTGGCGCGCGGCCGGCGCGGCGAGCGCCGCGCTCGCCGCTGGAACGATCAGCGCGCCGCTGACCGCCAGCGCCGCGACGGCGACAGCCGGATAGCTAACTCTGCGCATGAAACCTCCCCTATCCCAGGAGGTGGGACGACCCCCCGCTCCTGACTGACATTGTGCCTGACCATTGCCGGAGCCGATAGCTATCCGAACGGCCATGCCGTTCGCCGCTCATCGTGGCTCAGACCATGGGTAGAGACGACAGTGCGGGCGCGGAGGTTGCGGCGAATGTCAGCCCTGCGTTCCTGAACGGGTCAGACGTGAGTCCAGGCCTGCGTCAGGACGCTGCGCAGGATCTGCTCGATCTCGTCGAAGTGCTCCTGAGTGCAGGTCAGGGGCGGGGCGAGCTGGATCACCGGGTCGCCGCGGTCATCGGCACGGCAGATCAGGCCGGCGTCGAACAGGGCATGGGACAGGAAACCGCGGAGCAGCCGCTCGGACTCGTCGTCGTCGAAGGTCTCCCTGGTCGCCTTGTCCTTGACCAGCTCGATGCCGTAGAAGTAACCGTCACCCCTGACGTCGCCGACGATCGGCAGGTCGCTGAGCTTCTCCAGGGTGGCGCGGAACGCGCCCTCGTTGGCGCGGACGTTGCCGAGCAGATCTTCCTTCTCGAAAACGTCGAGGTTGGCGAGCGCGACCGCTGCGGATACCGGATGACCGGCGAACGTGATGCCGTGCAGGAAGGTGGTGCTGCCATTGATGAACGGCTCCATCAGCCGGTCGCTCACCATCATCCCGCCGAGCGGTGCGTAGCCGGAGGTGACGCCCTTGGCGAAGGTGATGATGTCCGGCAAATAGCCGTACCGCTCGGCGCCGAAATAGTAGCCGAGACGGCCGAAGGCGCAGATCACCTCGTCAGAGACGAGCAGCACGCCGTACCGGTCGCAGATCTCGCGGACCCGGGCGAAGTATCCGGGCGGCGGCGGGAAGCAGCCGCCCGAGTTCTGCACTGGCTCGACGAAGACGGCGGCCACCGACTCAGGACCCTCGCGCAGGATCGCCCGCTCGATCTCGTCAGCGGCCCACCTGCCAAACCCGGCCCAGTCGTCAGCCACGAACTCCGGGGCACGGTAGAAGTTGGTGTTCGGTATCCGGACGCCGCCGGCCGGCAGCGGCTCGTACGGTGCCTTGATCCCGGGCAGCGCCGTGATCGCCAGCGCGCCCATCGAGGTGCCGTGATACGCGATCTCCCGGCTCAGCACCTTGTACCGGCCGCCCTGGCCGATCGTCTTGAAGTACTGCTTGGCCAGCTTCCAGGCCGACTCAACGGCTTCGGAGCCGCTGGTGGTGAAGAAGACCCGGTTGAGGTCGCCGGGAGCAAGGTCGGCGAGGCGCGCGGCCAGCTCGATCGCCCGCGGGTTCGCGTAGGACCAGAGCGGGAAGTACGCGAGCTCGGTCGCCTGCCGCGCTCCGGCCTCGGCGACCTCGGCCCTGCCGTGCCCGATCTGGCTGACGAACAGGCCGGACAGGCCGTCGAGGTAGCGCTTGCCGCGTCCGTCGAAGACGTACTGACCAGAGCCGCGGACGATCAGCGGCACGTCCGAGCCCGCGAAGCTCGACATGCGGGTGAAATGCAGCCACAGGTTGCGCTTCGCTGCTTCCTGGAGCGCCGCGTAGTCCATGCCGGAATCGTTGGTCATCTGGTCCCCCAGTGGTAGGTCTGCTTGCGCAGCTTCAGGTACACAAAGGTCTCCGTTGTCGTCACGCTCGGTATCGAGCGCACGTCACCCAGGATCTCAAGCAGCTGGTCATCGTCCTCGCACACGACCTCGACCAGCAGGTCGAAGGAACCGGCCGTTATGACCACATAGTCGATGGCCTCCATATCCGCGAGCAGGTCGGCTACCCGTTGCAGGTCACCGCTACACCTGATCCCGATCATGGTTTGCCTGCGGAAGCCGAGCGACATCGGGTCGGTCACCGCGACGATCTGCATGACGCCGAGGTCAAGCAGCCGCTGAACCCGCTGGCGCACCGCCGCCTCGCTCAGCCCGACCGCCTTGCCGATCGCCGCATAGGATCGCCGTCCGTCCTGCTGCAACTGGTCGATGATGTGCCGGGAGACCGGGTCGAGCGCCATCGGAGCAGCGCTGCGGTCGCGGGTCGCGGAGTCGGCCTTGGCCCGGCCAGCGGGCGTGGGCTCGGGGGCCGGCAGGTGTGCCATTCCGGGCGCCTCCTTTGCCACGTCCTGCTGTCACGCGCTTGCCGTCCGTCAACTGATTTCGTCGCAGCAGGCGTCAATCGATACTGATTCACTTGTCTGACAGCAGAATACGTGCAAAAGTCGTAGCCGGCCGACACGGGGGGTCCGACCTGCTGCTGGCTGTGGCAGCCAGAGGAGCGCGGGAGGCCGGCGATGACATCGACGAGATCGGAAGCAGCTCACACGCGGCTGCTACGCAACTTCGTGAACGGCGACTTTGTCACGGCGGCCGATGGTGCCGTGAGCGAGGTCGTGGACCCGAGCACCGGTGAGACTTATGCCATGGCGCCGGTCAGCACCCCGGCGGATGTGGATGCGGCCCTGCGGGCGGCCGCGGCGGCGTTCGAGACCTGGCGGGACACCACGCCGGCCGAGCGGAGCCTCGCGCTGCTGCGGTTCGCGGACGCGATCGAGGCCAGAGCCGAGGACCTGATCGAGGCAGAGAGCCGCAATACCGGCAAGCCGGTCGCCATGACCAGGGCCGACGAGGTTCCTCCGCTTGCCGACGAGCTGCGGTTCTTCGCAGGCGTGGCCAGAGTGCTCGAAGGCCGGTCGGCCGGTGAGTACCTGCGTGACCACACCTCGATGATCAGGCGCGAGCCGGTCGGCGTCTGTGCCCAGGTCACGCCCTGGAACTACCCGATGATGATGGCGGTCTGGAAGTTCGCTCCCGCGCTGGCGGCCGGCAACACGGTGGTGCTCAAGCCGTCGGACACGACTCCGGTGTCCACGCTGCTGCTCGCTGAGATAGCTGCCGAGATCTTGCCCGCTGGAGTGTTCAATGTGATCTGTGGTGACCGGGACACCGGACGCGCGCTGGTCGCGCATGAGATCCCTCGGATGGTCTCGATCACCGGCTCGGTGCGGGCCGGGATCGAGGTCGCTCAGGCCGCCGCGTCCGGGCTCAAGCGGGTGCACCTGGAACTCGGCGGCAAGGCTCCGGTGGTGGTCTTCGACGACGCCGACGTGGCGCGGGTCGCGCGGCAGGTGACAGACGCTGGCTTCTACAACGCCGGCCAGGACTGCACCGCGGCTACCCGGGTCATCGCCGGCCCGCGGGTCAGCGCAGACCTGACCGATGCGCTGGCCGAGCTAGCCGGCGGCCTGAGCACCGGCGGGCTGGATCTGCCCGACGCGGACTTCGGCCCGCTCAACAACCCCGCTCAGCTAGCCAGGGTGGCCGGGTTCGTCGAGCGCACGCCAGAGCACGCGCGGATCCGGACCGGCGGCCACCGGGTCGGCGCGGCGGGACTCTGCTATGCCCCGACTGTGATCTCGGGCCTGCGCCAGGACGACGAGATGATCCAGGAGGAGATCTTCGGACCGGTCGTTACCGTGCAGGAGTTCAGCTCGGAGGACGAGGCGCTCCGCTGGGCGAACGGGGTCAAGTACGGCCTCGCGGCCAGCGTATGGACCCGCGACCACGGCCGGGCAATGCGCGCGGCCCGGCAGCTCGATTTCGGTGCGGTCTGGATCAACACGCACATCCCGTTCGTCTCGGAAATGCCGCACGGCGGCTTCAAGCACTCCGGGTACGGCAAGGATCTGTCGATCTACGGATTCGAGGATTACACCAGGATCAAGCACGTAATGAGCTACATCGGCGAGTAGCGATCCCGGCAGGCGCGGCGCCGCATTGGACAACTATGCATCTTTGCAGGGTTGCGGAAAAGAGCGGGTACGCGTTCCGCGAGATCGGCCTGGCTAACCCGTCCCCGCCGGGCCTGGCGCGCATGCCGGGCTGCTGGGCGGCTTCGCCATCGCGGGCGTCGATAACGCTCCGGATACCGCGTACATGAGTCACCCGATGAGGGACAGACGACCCAGAAGCTATCTGTGGTCGGGAAGCTCTCGCTCACCTTCGGTACCTTGAGGGCAGACTCGCTGTCCCGCGGAGCCTCGCGGGACCTGATCAGGAAGATAGCTGAGGAACTATGGGCAGATTAGACCGCGCACAGTGGCGCAAGAGCAGCTACAGCGGCAGCAATGGCGGGAATTGCGTCGAAGTCGCGCGCAACCCGGGTGGCATCATCGCCGTGCGCGACTCCAAGGATCCGCGCGGCGGATCCGCGCGGCCCGGCACTCATCGTCAGTCCCGGCGGCTGGCGGGCGTTCGCTGCCGAGGTGAAAGACGGCCAGTTCGACCCATCCTGACGCTCGTGCCGACCGAGTCGTGAGCATGCGGGGGCATTGTCAGGAGTTAGGCGTAGCCTGTCGATCGACCCCGATCTGGAAGGCTGGCAGCTCCGTGCCCGCGATATCTCCTGCGGTGGCCAGGTCGCTCGCGGACACCCGGCCGCTGCCGTACTGGCTCGATCAGCCGCACGCGCCGCAGGCGACGCCGCCGCTGGACGGCCGGGAGCACACCGATCTCGCGGTCATCGGCGGCGGCTTCAGCGGGCTGTGGACCGCGCTGCTGGCCAAGGAACGCGATCCGGGCCGGGACGTGGTCCTGGTTGAGGGACGCCGGATCGCCTGGGGCGGGACCGGCCGCAATGGCGGTTTCTGCGCGGCCAGCATCACGCACGGACTCAGCAACGGCCTCGACCGGTTTCCCGGCGAGATGCCGACGCTGGAACGGCTCGGCAGGCGCAATCTGGACGAGGTCGAGGCGGCCGTCACCGGGTACGGGATCGACTGTGACTTCGCCAGGACCGGCGAGCTGGCGGTCGCGACCCGTGACTGGCAGCTAGACGGGCTGCGGGAGACCGCCCGCATGGCGCATGACCTGGGCGGCGACCCGGTGCTGCTGACCGCCGACGAAGTCCGCGCCGAACTGGGCTCGCCGGCTTACCTCGGCGGGCTATGGGACCGGGCCGGCTGCGCCACCGTCGACCCGGCCAGGCTGGCCTGGGGCCTGCGCCGGGAATGCCTGGCCGCGGGGGTACGGATCTACGAGCACACCCCCGTCTCCGGGATCAGCAATGCGACCGGGCCGTCCGGTCCGGTCGTCCTGCGGACGCCGGGCGGGGCGGTGTTTGCTCGCAGAGTCGCGCTGGCGGCTGGTGCGTTCGCGCCGTTGCTGCGGCGGCTGCGGTACTACCTGGTGCCGATTTATGACTACGTGCTGGTGACCGAGCCACTGACCAGTCAGCAACTGGCCAGTATCGGCTGGCAGCACCGGCAGGGCGTCGGCGAGACCAGCAATCAGTTTCACTACTACCGGCTGACCAGCGACAACCGGATCCTGTGGGGCGGCTACGACGCGGTCTACTACTACGGCAGCAAGATCAAGGCCGCGCTCGATCAGCGGCCTACCACCTTCGCGCTGCTGGCCGAGCACTTCTTCGCCACCTTCCCCCAGCTGGACGGCCTGCGATTCACGCACGCCTGGGGCGGCGTGATCGACACCTGCTCGCGGTTCTGCGCGTTCTTCGGTACCGCGCGGACCGGCCGCCTTGCCTACGTGGCCGGCTACACCGGGCTCGGCGTCGGCGCGTCGAGGTTCGGCGCGAACGTGCTGCTCGACCTGCTGTCCGGCGAGACCACCGAGCTGACCGAACTTGCGCTGGTCAGAACCAGGCCGATCCCGTTTCCGCCGGAGCCGCTGCGGTCGGTCGGAATCCAGCTCACCCGCGCCTCGCTCGCGGCGGCGGACCGGAACGACGGTCGCAGGAATCTGTGGCTGCGCACGCTGGACCGGGCTGGTCTCGGCTTCGACTCCTGACCGGGCTGGTCGGCCGGGCTGGCCGGCGCCGGAGAGGCTGACGCCGGTTATTGTTATCGGCCTATTTATCTGGGCACGGGTCGATGATCAACGGCAGGTCGGGCAAGCTGGTGGCATGCCGCTGATCGATGTGACCTACGACGGGACGGTGGGCGAGGAGGTTCTGCGTCGCCTGGGCGAGCTGCTGCCAGATGATGCTGGCGAAGCGGTCGAATGTCCGGAGGAACCCTCGACTGGGCCGGCCGAGCCTGGTGACATAGAGATCCGGTTCCGGAAGAAGTCTCCGCTGGACGTGGGCGACCTCGATGTTGTGATCGAGGTCCGTACCAAACTGTTCGAGCACCGTGTGCAGGACAAGCAGCGGCGGGCGGATCTGATCCGCGACCGCCTGTCGGCACTTCCCCTCGGGCAGACAGGCGTTTGGCTGGTCCTCTCCGAGGGTGCATGGAGCCAGAGCTGAAGGCCCTCAGTCGGTCAGTCGACATCGCCTTGGACCACGACCACCGCGGGGGTCTGGCCGAGCAGGCCGATCCGGCGGGAAGTGATCCGAGCATCCGGTACCTGCCGCCGGATGCGCCCGGCAAGTTGCTGCTCGGACATAGTCAGCAGAACGCTGGCGCCGCCGTCGGCTATCCCGCGGGCTGTCAGCGCCGCGACCGCGTCGAACAGCTCGCTCTGCCTGGGCAGCCGTACCTGCTTGTCCCATGGCAGGTTGCTGGCGACGATCCTCGCCGCCACATCGCGGGGGACACCACGCAGCAGGTCATGGCGGAACACGCGGGCTGGCCGGACCGGCTGGCCCCGGTCGGTCCGGTCGGCCTGGGCGGTCCGGTCGGCCTGGGCGGTCCGGTCGACCTGGGCGGTCCGGTCGGCCTGGGCCGCCAGCCGGTCCGCGGTGATCGCGACGGCTTCGGCGTCGATGTCGGAGGCGTAGACCGGCACGGACAGCCGGGCAGCCTCGGCCGGGATGGTCCCGGTGCCGCAGCACGGATCGTAGAGGCCACGCGCGACGACTGCCGGATCCGCGGCCTGCAGAGCGAGGCGGACAAGAGAAGCGGCCACGCTGGGTCGCAGGGCGCCTGGGCGAACGGGTACCGGTTCGCGCTTGCCGTGCGGCCGCGCCGTGAGGTTGACCGAGATATGTACCTGGTCGCCATCGGCCTGGATCCGCAGGTCGACCTCGGCGCGGGATCGGCCCTGCAGGTCCGCGCCGCCGAGCAGCGCTGCGATCGGCACGGACGGATCCCAGCTCGGCCGACGGCGCCAGATCGGGGCACGTGCGGACATTGTCACCGACCACGCCTTGCTGCCCGCCCGGGCCGGATCGCGCGCGGAGAGGTAGCTGCTCGTGGCTTCCGCTGCCTGGGCGCAGAGCCGGCCGAAGCCCGCCGCATCCGGCACGGTCGACGGTCCGGCGACGAGCAGCCGGATGTCGTCGAACGTCCGGCCCTGCGATTGCAGCCCGGCAATGCCGGAAGCGTCCGCGGTGATCACCACGAACCGATCGGCCGGTTCACTGACCGTAATTCTTGGCGCGAGTGCGGTAACTTCTGAGACCACTACATCGGCCAGGCCTTTGGTGAAGTAGACGACGTAGCTCGGGTTCACCAGCGAGGGTGGACTTGTGCCCGGAAACGCCGGTCGTAGATGTCCTCGATGGCGCGCAGTTCTCCGGCGGTGAACGGCGGCAGATCCGCCGCTGCGGCGTTCTGCCGGGCCTGCTGCGGGTTCCTGGCGCCCGGGATCACTGTGCTGACGCCGGGCTGCTGGATCACCCAGCGCAGGGCAGCCTGCGCAGCCGTGCTGCCGACTGGCGCCAGCGCGGCGAACTCTCTGGCCGCGTCGACGCCGGTATCGAAGTCGACCCCGGAAAACGTCTCTCCGGCGTCGAACGCCTCGCCGTGCCGGTTATACGTCCGATGATCGTCAGCGGCGAAGCTGGTGTCGTGGGTATACCGGCCGGACAGCAGCCCGGAGGCGAGCGGAACGCGGGCGATGATGCCCACTCCGGCAGCCTGCGCGGCGGGCAGCACCTGCTCCAGCGGCTTGCGCCGGAACGCGTTGAGGATGATCTGCACGCTGGCGGTGTGCGGCCGCGCGATCGCGGCCAGCGCCTGGTCGCAGGTCTCGACGCTGACTCCGTACGCGGCGATGCGCTGCTCGGCGACCAGCGTCGCGAGGCCGTTATATATGGCTTCCGTCGAGTACACCGCCGTCGGCGGGCAGTGCAGCTGGACTAGGTCGAGCCGATCCACGCCCAGATTGGCACGCGACCGGTCGGTCCAGGCGCGGAAGTTGGCGAGGGTGTACAAGTCCGGGTCCTGGGCGACTCTGCGGCCCATCTTGGTGGCCACCGTTAGCCGCAGGCCCGGATTGCTGGCCAGGAACTGGCCGATCAGCCGCTCGCTCCGGCCGTCGCCATAGACGTCAGCGGTGTCCAGGAATGTGATCCCGGTTTCCACGGCAGCGTCCAGCACCGCAAGCGCGTCGGCATCGTCAACGTCGCCCCAGTCGGCCCCCAGCTGCCAGGTGCCAAGGCCGATCACCGACACTGCCCGGTTTGTCCTGCCCAGCGTGCGTTCTTCCACGAAGTAGACCTTAGTGCTGCAGCCCGCGATCATGCGATCGCGGGGCAGGTCCCGGCCAGATTCAGGTCATCGATCCGCCGACCGAGTACAGTTGTCCGCCGGGCCAGCTAGCCGCGCCCTCATCCCCCGCAGCCGTGCTCGTTGCCATTGAATACCTGGATGCCGACGCCCATGTTCAGCAGGTAGCGGGTACCGCCGGACTGGTAATAAACGTATTCGGTCCTGGCCGTGCCCTCACGGCCGGACGGCTTGAGCACGAGCACCAGGTTGATCACGTCCTGACCTCGGATGTGCGGGATCACCGCGCCATCAACACGCTGGCGATGCCCCCACTGCACGCCCGGTGCCAGCGGCCCGGCCGACCCATTCAAGCCGTGCGGCGGGTATCCCAGGAAGACGCCGAACAGGTCAGTCCCTGTGATCGGCACTGCCCAGGCGGCCACTATCTGCAAGTGGCGCGAGCCGATCAGGGTGACCTTGTCGATCCGGGCTGGCCCGCCGCTGTTGCCGAACGCCAGCACGGCGAAGGTACCCACTCCGTCGCGGGGCGTCCAGAAGCACTGTGAGCCGACGTCGGCGGCGCTGGACCCGAATGGGCCGTCAGTATTCAGGCCTGTACTGCATCCGGCCAGCAGGAGGGCCAGCCCGGCGACCAACCCTCCTATCTTGCAGCGTCGGGTCATCGGTTGCCGGAGATCTTGGCGTCGGCGACTAGGCCGTGCGCGGTGTCGTCAGTGCGCAATGGGTAATTCCTGGTGCCGCAAGCGTAACCGTTAGCGGTGTAGTGGTACGTTACTGCGGCCTGAGTTCGCGAACGCAGTGTGTCGCCCTCGGCGGGATGCTCTTCACGAAGCGGGTACCGCCGTCCACCGCGTACGGGAACGTCCCGGCCTCGCCCGAGATCTGGCAGGTGGCAAAGAGGCCCTCTTCCATCACGGTCTGGCCGAGCCTGCTGGTCTTGCCGGCCACGTCCGGAAAGTCCTGGCTGCCGCCGGTGTCAGTGACGCTGGTGGGTCCCGGCATTCGCGGTCGTTCACTTGCCGTCAGTGATACTGATCCCGATGCTGACGCTGCTCGTGGCATCATCTGAGTACGTCAAGAACTTATGCACGCCCGCGATGGTCGACCAGAGACCTTCGATTGTTGCCCACTTGGGGCCGAGATCCTGGATGAGAAGCCAGCAACCGCCAGGCGGCATGCTTGTTCGGCTGCCAGCCTGCGCCGATTCCCAGCACTAGCCGGCCGCCGCCGATCAGATCCAGGGTGGCCGCCATGTTCGCCACCACGGCCGGGTGCCGGTAGGTGTTGCCGAGCACCAGGCTGCCCAGCCTGACCGCGGTGGTCTGGCTGGCCAGCGCGGCCGGGACGGTCCAGCACTCGAGCACTGGCCCGCATGCTGGCCGCCCTGCCTCGTCGGGCGGCATTAGGTGATCGCATACGTAGACCCCGTGCCAGCCGTCGCGGTCCGCTTGCCTGGCAAGCGCCAGTACATCCCGCCACGGTCGGCCAGGGTCCACGCACAGGCTCAGCCTCAGCCGCACTGCGATGCCGCCTTCGCCGGAGCCAACCGTGCAACGTTAACGCGGTCTAGGCGATCGGTAGCGGACCGAGCGGCTCAGCACCGGTCGTCAGGCTGCGACGGGGTGGCGCTGCGGCCGAAGCACATGAAGCCCCAGTGATTGACCGGCGAGCCGCCGTCCAGACGGTCCACGTACCCGCTGGTCACGAACCGGGCCGTGTTCGGGTAGTCGGGCTGGATCGCGGAGTAGTCGCCCTGGCTGCGGTCGCCGCCGCTGTCCACCGAGGCCGCTGCGATCACCTGGAACAGCTCGTGCGGTAGCGGGTCGATGACGCCTGCCGCCGGGCTCGGCGGGTTGGCAGGACCGCCGTAGGAGAACGAAATACCAATATCGCCATTGGAGCTAGTAGCGAAGGCGGGATCCACGATCCCGACGTTCGGGTTCCAGACGTTGCCCTCCACAACGGCCGGCCAGCTCGTGCCGCCGTCGGTGCTGACCATGCTCATCGGCGTGAGCGGGATCCGGAAGGCCGCGTACTGCACGTGCGCCTGGGGCCAGACGTCGGTCGTCACGCCGACGTAGCCGCGAGCGGCGGTCCAGCCAAGCCAGAGCTGGTTTCCCCTTACCGTCGCCGCCTTCACAGCCGATCCGGCTACCCGGATGGTCCAGTCCTCACCGAGCGGGGTCAGCGATGTATACCCGCATGAGCCGGGGGTGTCGGACTGCGAGCAGCCTCTTGTCGGAATGGCCGTGTGCGGCAGCAGGGCGGAGAACATCAGGCCTGAGCTCTCCTGCAGGTAGTCCACGCCGCCGGTGGTCGCGAGGTCGTCGTTGTTGAACACCCAGTAGCCGACCGAGCCCGAGTTCTGTGCGATCCTGCGGAAGGTGGCGAAGTTCTGCTTGAAGTAATAGATGCTGATGTCGCCGCCGGCCGCGAGCTGGGCCAGGTTGAGCCTGGCCATGATGACGCCCTGGTTGACCCTGTTCCAGGTCAGGTAGAGCGCGTGGTCTCCGACTCCCATCGTCGGGAAGTCGAACGAGGTGCTCGTCTCGGCGAAGACCGAGCGGGTCAGCCGGTAGATGTGCCAGGCCGACTCGACCGGGCGATGGGCGGTCACCGCCGCCTTGATGGCCGCGGGGCTGGCGACGGCGAGCACGTAGCTGTTGTCGTTCGGAGCGGCCGTGGTCGGATCGCCTTGCAGGAGCCAGACGAACCGCTGGACCTGCGGTGCGTACCTGACGACGGTGTCACAGCAAAAGCCGCCCTGGAAGCTGCCGAAGACGGTGAACGGCGACATCCGGGAAAACGTGACGCCATGGTCAACCGAGTAAAAGGCGCTGCCGTTGCCGCTTGCGATGACGACGCCGGCGCCGCTGGCGACCTGTACCTCCTGCGGGAATCCGTGGGTCGGCAGGACGGTGTCCGTGCGCTGGTAGATCCGCACCGGGTTGACCGCGGGGACCATACCCGCGGGAACGACCGTCCTCTTGGTGCCGGTAATCGAACTTGGCGACCCTGGCTTGGTGAATAGCGTGGCGCCCTTGGGCAACTTCAGGTCCGGCGCTTCGTTGTCATCCTCGTCGGCGCCTTTGACCGGCGAAGGCTTCACCGGCTCGCCGACATGCTGCGGTGCTATCGGCTTGGTCATGCGCCCGGCGAAGACGCAGCCGCGGACCTTGCCGGTGGCCATGATGTCGTGATCGATCGTGACCACGAGCGCGTCGAGCTTGCGGCCGAACAGGCCGGTCTTGCCTGACCGGTAGGAGTGCCCCGATTGCAACGGTGACCGGAGCGCGTCGATCACGCGGATTGCCAGGCATGGCGCCCCGCTTCTCAGCCGGCGGTCAGCGAACTTGATCACCGTCCGCAACTCGGTCCTGGCTTTCTTCGTCAGGCTGGTCGCTGCGGCATGGCTGCTGACCAGCTTCGAGAGCCTGGCCAGATCGCTGAGCGCAGTCGCTGGCCCGGGTCCCGCGCCCGCGGTGCTTGCCGTGCTGGCCGGCGCCGAGAAGACCAGCAAGGCTGTCGACGCCGCAGCCGCAAGGCAAGCGATCCGTACTGTCGGTCTGATCATGTCGGCCTTCCATCGTCGCGCGGTGACGGCCTCGCTCAGCGAGCAGAGCGTGGCCCAGGTCCTTACGGTACGAGCGCAGGCCAGGGCGGTGAAATACGGGAAGCCACACGTAATCGACGGCAGATAACGATGGGCCGCACCGAAACAGGGCGCCCCGTACCGCTCATCCGGCCGCTAAATTGCGGACAGAAGGCTTCATGATTTCCCGGCGGCGTGCCATCCTTGGCGCAAAACCGATGCCGGGGGACTCAGCGTGAACGAGCTGTTTGGACGTGCCAGGGAGATCGGCGCGATCGAGCGGTTCCTCGCCGGGATGTCACCTGAGCGCCCTGTCGCGCCCGGTGCGGCCGCGCTGCTGATTCAAGGCGATGCGGGCATCGGCAAATCATCGGTCTGGCAGGCGGCGACGGGCATGGCCGGCCAGGCCGGGTACACCGTGCTGACCGCCCGGTGCGCCGAGGCGGAAGCGAAGCTGTCCTTCACCGCACTGGGCGACTTGCTTGAGCCCATCGCCGAGCAGATCCTGGCGACCCTGCCGCCGCCGCTTCGGCGGGCACTCGATGTGGCGCTGCTCCGCGCTGACGCGGGCCCGGCGGTCACCGACTGGCGCGCCGTGGGGCTTGGCGTTCTCGGCGTGATCCGGCAGGCAGCTGCCTTGGCGCCGGTGCTGGTGGCGATCGATGACCTGCAGTGGCTGGACGGCTCGACGGCCCGCGTCCTCTCCTTTGCGTTGCGCAGGCTGGCAGCCGATCCAGTGGGCCTGATCGCCACCGAGCGGAGCGGCCCGATCGCCGGCCCAGAGGGCTCAGCCGGCCGTCCTGGCGGGGAGACGCCGATCGTGGAACCTGGCGGACTTGCCATCTTGGCAGTCGGGCCGCTAGGGCCAGGATTCGTTGAGCAAGCAGTCAGGTCCAGGCTCGGAAATGCCCTTTCCGATGTGCAAGTGGCCGATGTCGTTCGCACGTCAGCTGGCAACCCGTTCTTTGCTTTCGAGCTCGCGCTGGCGGCGGCAGCGCCGCGGGGAGAAGTACCGGCGGCAGCCGCGGATGTCACGGCGATGAGCGTGCCAGCCGCCATCGCGGCTCTACTGCGACGCCAGCTCGCGCGGATGCCGTCCGATACGCGCGAAGTGATCGCGATGACCGCGATGGCGACCGTTCCCACGACGCACCTGGCCGGGTTGCTGGTTGGTGACCAGGTCAGGGCGGTGGCCGCCCTCGAAGCGGGTGTCGCGGCAGGGGTGCTGACAGTAGAGGGGACCAGGATCAGGCTGGCGCACCCGCTGCTCGGCACCGCGGTATCGCAGGAGCTTCCCGCCGTCCAGCGGCAGGCGATCCACCGCCGGCTCGCCGAACTGGTGGACGACGAGGAGGAGCGCGCCGGGCATCTCGCCTCCGGCGCGGCCGGGCCGGCGGCCGACGTGGCGGCCGCGCTGGACCTGGCCGCCGCACGCGCCAGACGCCGTGGTGCCCC
>OCZU010001183.1_pt1 | contig 17360 bp, 14 predicted proteins | sample 1539001 | NCBI WGS metagenome assembly OCZU01 (sample SAMEA3539306, study PRJEB22396) | soil metagenome | biome: tundra; feature: field; material: soil | place: USA | collected 2010-05 | depth 0.15 m | reverse complement strand
AAGGACGACGCCAAGGCCGCCGACGCCAAGGCGAAAAAGGACGCCAAGGCCAAAGCCAAGGCGGACGCCGCCGCAGCTGACAAGGCCAAGAAGGACGCCAAGGCAGGCAAGGCCGCCACCAAGGCCCCGACGGCCACTCCGGCCGCCACCAAGGGTGATGCGGCGACGAAATAGTATCGGTTCAGTTCCCGTACTCCGAAGCCCCGCGATTCATGCGGGGCTTCGTTTTGGTCTCGGGTAAAATATCGCGGAGTGCCGCGCGTCACGCCATGTCTCCGTCTCCCACGTACAGAACCATCGAAGATACCGTCGGCAACACGCCACTGGTGCAGCTTCGGCATCTGGTCGGCAAGACGAGCAACGTGATGCTGGCCAAGCTCGAGGGCAACAATCCCGCCGGCTCGGTCAAGGACAGACCGGCCCTCTCGATGATCGTCGAGGCGGAGAAGCGTGGCGACATCAAGCGCGGCGATACCTTGATCGAGGCCACCAGCGGCAACACCGGCATTGCGCTCGCGATGGCGGCGACGCTGCGCGGATACAAAATGGTCCTGGTGATGCCCGAGCACCTGTCGGTCGAACGGCGGCAGACGATGGCTGCGTTCGGCGCCGAAATCATCCTGACTCCCAAGGCGGGCGGGATGGAAACGGCGCGGGACATCGCGGAGAAGATGCGCGCCGAAGGCCGCGGCATTATCCTCGATCAATTCGCCAATCCGGACAATCCGCTCGCGCACTATCGCGGCACCGGACCTGAGATCTGGAATGAAACCGGCGGGCGCATCACCCATTTCGTGTCGAGCATGGGAACCACCGGGACGATCATGGGTGCCGGAAGGTTCTTCAAGGAAAAAAATCCGGCCGTGGTCATCGTCGGCTGCCAGCCCGAGGAAGGCTCGCAGATTCCGGGAATCAGGAAGTGGCCGGTCGAATACCTGCCGAGGATCTACGATGCCAGAGGTGTGGACCGCGTCGAATCGATATCGCAGGTGGACGCCGAAGAGACGGCGCGCAAGCTCGCACGAATCGAGGGAATCTTCGCCGGGATTTCGTCCGGCGGCGCTTGCGCAGTGGCGTTGCGCATCGCGCGTGAAGTCGAGAACGCCACTATTGTGTTCATTGTCTGCGATCGCGGCGACCGCTATTTGTCGACCGGCGTTTTCCCGGGCTGAAGCCGCCTCGGTACGCGGCTCGCGCAATTTGCGCCCGACACCTACAACGCTGCGAGCCGCATGACGCCGACGCTGGTCTTCGACATCGAAACCGTGCCCGATGTCGCGGGGCTGCGCCGTCTGCATGGATTGCCCGCTTCGCTTTCCGACAGCGACGTGCTGAACTGGGCGATTCAGCAGCGACGCGCGGCAACCGGCGGCGATTTTCTTCCGTTGTATCTGCAGCGCGTGGTTGCGATCGCCTGCGCGCTTCGCGAGGGTAACGCGTTCCGTGTCTGGTCGCTCGGTGAATCGGCCGATCCCGAGCCGGAGCTGATCCGACGTTTCTTCGACGGGATCGATCGCTATACGCCGCAGCTGGTTTCCTGGAATGGAAGCGGTTTCGATCTTCCGGTTCTGAATCAGCGCGCGCTGATCCATGGGGTCGTGGCGGCAAAGTTCTGGGACTGGGGCGACGACGACCGGGAATTCAAGTTCAACAATTACCTCGGCCGATATCACACCCGGCATCTGGATCTGATGGACGTTGTCGCGATGTATCAGCCGCGCGCCAGCGCGGGGCTCGACGCCATGGCGCGGTTGTCGGGGTTTCCCGGCAAGATAGGGATGGACGGCAGCGAGGTGAGCGCCGCGTATCGCGAAGGAAAGGTCGACAAGATCCGCAGCTATTGTGAAACCGACGTAATGAATACCTATCTATTATTTCTGCGGTTCCAGCAGCTACGCGGAGCATTCACGTCCGAAGAGTACGCCGCCGAAGTCTCGTTGGCGCGGGAAAAGATCGCGTCGTACCAGCAGCCGCACTGGCAAGAGTTCATCGCCGCGTGGGATGCGAACAGCCAGGCGGCATCAGAGCAGGTCGGGGGCATGAATCGCGCCGAGTGACGATTGCGGAATGAAGTGCGTTTCTGTTCCCGTCGTCACCGCGAAAACGGGGGAGCCTGTTGGTTCGAGTGCGTCAACCCAAGCGCGTCAACCGAAGTTCGTCATCCCCGCGAAGGCGGGGATCCATGTTGACTTTAGAGCAAATGGATTCCCGCTTTCGCGGGAATGACGATATTGGGGCATCACGGGAATGACGATATTGGGGCATCACGGGAATGACGATATTGGGGCCTCACGGGAACGACGAGATTGGGGCCTCACGGGAACGACGATATTGGAGCCTTCGCGGGGAACGACGATTCTTGCGCCACCGCGCGGACGGCGAACTGGACGACGCGAGCGCCGTGTACTCTCGCAATCCCCGCTAGGCTCGCAGGATCGGCAACGCCGCGAAGCTTCCACCCAGCGGTCCGCTCGAGGGAACGCCCCACCAGCGGTCGAGCGCGGTGGCGTAGACGCTGCGAAAGTCGATGGCGTAGCTCGGGTTGCCGTCGCCGGAGAGACGATCGAGCGAGGGCTGCTCGCCGTACAATCCGCCCGCGACGCGCCCGCCCATCGCGAAATGGGCGCTCGCCGTGCCGTGATCGGTGCCGTTCGACAAATTTTCCTTGGGCCGGCGTCCGAACTCGGCATAGGTAATGACCAGCGTGTCGTTCCACTTGCCGAGCTCTTGAAGCGCGCTCTTGAGCGCGACCACGCCACCCGCGAGGTCTCCCAGGAGCCGCGCCTGCGTGCCCGGCTGAGCAGTGTGAGTGTCGAAGCCCGTGAGTGTCACGCGCACGACGGCGACGCCGGCCTCGTTGGCGACGATCTGGCACGCGGTCTTGATCGCGTTTCCGAACCCGCCTTGCGGAAATTCCGTCTTGAAGGCGTAGTTGGCGTTCAAGTGCGATGCGGCCTGCATGATATCCGCTTCCACTTTGAGAATGTGCGCCAGCGCCTTGTTGCGCGATTGACCCTCGGGCGTGGCCAGCCGCGCCTGACGGAGAAACTGTTCGGTGTTGGCGAGCGCGATGGCGCGCGTTCCACCGCCGGCGAGCGGTCCCAGGTCGGGCGAGCCGATGATTACGCCATCGGCGGCGAAGCTCTTTGGTGTGGGCGCTGCGCCGAAAGTGCGCGTCAGCCATCCGTCCTGCAAATATTGCTCGCTGTTGGACGCGGTGTCCCAGATCTCGATGGAGCGGAAATGGGAAAGGTTGGGCGCCGGATAGCCGACACCCTGCAGCACCGCAAGCTCGCGCGCTTTCCAGAGCGGCAACAAAGGCTCGAGCGCGGGATGAAGCCCCACGCCATCGCTTAGCTGCACGACTTGTTCGCGCGCAATGCCGATCTTGGGCCGCAGCGCGTAGTAGGTTGGATTGGCGTACGGCACCAGGGTATTGAGCCCGTCATTTCCACCCTTGAGCTCGATCAGAAATAGGAGCTTGCGGTAGTCCGCGCCTGGAGCAGTCGCGCCCCAGGCAACTTCGCTCATCAGCTCCGGCGCCAAGCCGACCAGCGAAACCGAGCCCGCGAGCTTGAGAAAATGACGGCGATCCATGGATTTCTCCGCGCTCACTTGAGCTGGTAGGCCGCGTCGAGGACCAGAGCGCGAACCAGGATCAGCGGCTCGCTGTTCGCATCCGGCGCCGACTGAGGTGCCGTGGCGAGCAGCATGCGCGATGCCGCACCGCCGCGCGTCGCCGTTCCGCGCGATGTGTCGAATTGCGACAGCCACACGCCACTTTCGAATGGCACGCCGCTCATGCCGCGTTCCATTTCCCGCATGAAGCGAACCTGGCGCGCCTTGTCCGGGTCGAGCGCGCCCTGCGGTTGCACCGCTTGTTTGGGAATCGTCCCCATCATGGGCGCATCGGAAGTCGCGGCCGCCTGTGCGTAGGTGCCGGGGATCATGCGGGCTTGAGCCTCATCGCCGCGGAAAAGCCGCTCCAGAAACTGCTTGCGGGCGAGCAGGGTGCTGGCATTGATCCATGTTTCCTGACCTGGCCAGCCTTTGACGTTGGGCGGCGCGAAAAGGTTCTGTCCCATGCCGGCCGCAGCGACTGCAAACGGCATCGCTTCGCGCGGCTTCATGTCGAATTGGCGCAAGGTACCGACCACCAGCTCGACCGGTGATTTGACGAGCACGGCACGATTTTCGCGGGCGTAGAACGCCTCGGATGTGAATATGTCGTGAAGAGCGACCTTGATGTCGTAGCGCGAATCGCGAAAGCGCCTCGCGATGCGACGTATCGTGACCTCGTCCGGATCCGGCGAGACGAACTCGCGCCAAAGCTTGCGGGTGATGAACTCAGCGGTGGCCGGCTGCGCGAGAAGGATGTCGAGCACCTGGTCGCCATCGAGATTTCCGGTGCGGCCGAGCACGGTCTTGACGCCGTCGTCGTGGATGAATCGGCGGAAGACGAACTGACCGCTGGCGCGGTCGAGGCTCCAGCCGGTAAAAGCGCGCGCGGCTTCCTTGATGTCCTGCTCGCTGTAGTTGCCTTCGCCCAGCGTGAAAAGCTCCATCACCTCACGGGCGAAATTCTCGTTCGGTGAGCCCTTGCGGTTTTGCGCGTTGTCGAGATAGATGACCATCGCCGGATCGCGCGCGACGGCATGCAGCAGATCCGCGAAATTGCCGAGCGCGTTCGCGCGCAGCGTCGCGTTCTGGCGATACATCAGCTCCGAGAGCTTGACCTTTTGCTGGCTGGAGACGAAATGGTTGTGCCAGAAAAGGGTCATCCGCTCCGTCAGTGGAGAAGTTGTCGCCAGCATTTCGCCAACCCACCAGGCGCGCAACTCCAGCCCTTCGCGAATCTGCTCCTGCTGGAACATCTTCTTTTCGGCATCGCTGGCGTCGACTCCGCGCCGCGGATAACGCAGCGGTCCGGTTTCGGCCGTCCACGCCGGCGGCGCGGTTACCGGGGTTGTGCGCGCGCCATCGAGAAGTTTTCGCGCCGCCTGTTCCCGCGTCATGCCGGCAGTGCGCTCTATCTCTGACTGGGTCGCTCCGAACCCCGCCCGGTTCAGCAAATGCCGCGCATCGTCGTAGCTGAGCACATCGGCCACAGCGACGGCGGCGGCAGCGGTTGGCGCGAACGCAGGAGATAGCGACAGACCGAGCGCGATCAGGCCCGAGGCGAGCGCGTCACGCGTGCGAAGCAATGAGAGCTTCATCCAGGAGCGAGAGGTATCGCGGAAAGAGACAGTGCAACAACGTATGAGTGTAGCGGCGTGTTGACGCGGCCGCCTGAAGCGGTTGTAACAGCGTGTTGCCGAAGGCGCGCGCGGCGGGTGGATTACAGGTGGATCGTGCCTCGCCCCAGCTCGATGACGCGTCCGGACACGAAAATCCGGCCCCCGGCGCCAACGGCCAGACCGAGCTTGCAGTGCCGGCCGACGAATTCGCCTTGAGCGATGGTCCACTGCTGAGGAAGCGCGGCGCCGGTCGCGACCAGCCAGCCGCCCAGATTGGCCCCCGCCGATGCCGTGCCCGGATCCTCGACCATCGCGCCGTGCTTGGGGAAGAAAAACCGGGCCAGTATCGACTGCGGTCCGTCCGCCGCCCACACATAGGCCATCGCCCGAGTCGCGCCTCCGTCGAGTCGTACGCTGCCGTGGCGTGCCATCAAGGCCGCGTTGGGCGCGCAGCGGCGTACGGCCTCCGCGCTGACGAGCGGAATCACCAATTGCTCGCTGCCGGTATTGATCCACAAAGGCGTTGCTCCCAATTCCGATGCGGTCAGTCCGAGCATCGCTGACAGTTCCTCGCGTGACGCGTTCACGGCACGTGCTGTCGGGGCCTTCGCTTCGAGCGTCCAGACGTCGCCATGCGCGATCACGGGAATCGTTCCCGCAATCATCTCCAGCGCCAGCGCGTCACCCCCGCCGGTCAGCTTGCGCACGACGTGTGCGCTGCCAAGCGTCGGGTGTCCTGCAAAAGGCATCTCGAAGGTCGGCGTAAAAATTCGCACTCGCGCGTCGGCAACGTTCGAGGGCAGGATGAATGTCGTCTCGGACAGGTTGAATTGCAGCGCGAGTGCCTGCATGTCCGCGTCCGAGAGTCCTTTCGCGTTCTCGAACACCGCCAGCGGATTTCCCGCGAGCCGTTCTTCGGCGAACACGTTCACGATCCGGAAGGCGAATTCGCGCGTGCCATTGCTGTCGTTCATGGGCTGTCCTCAGGCACTATCGTTCACGGGCCATCGCTCAGGGGCTATCGCTCAGGAGCTATCGATCAGCAGCCGAGATTGGGCCTCGGTCATGGCGATGACGTCGGGCGCCAGGGCCGTGAATGCCGCGGTCGATGTATCCGCGACTTCGATCGTTCCGCCTCCAGCAGCGCCGCCGGCGAAAAAATGACGCTGCAGCGAGCGCGTGTAGAGCGGATCGTAATGGAGATCGAGCAATTCGCCGATGAGCGCATCCCACTGCTTTGCTCTCGCGAAATCCTCCCAGCGCTTCAGCACCGCCTTGCCGAGGAGCGGCGTCAGGGGCAGCAATCGTTGCGTCAGCGGCACCGAATCGTCCATGTGCGGCGCGTACTCTTCTTTGATCAAGCGCACGCGCTGCGCCAGCCCGGCGACCAGCGTGAGACTGCGTGCGCGACGGATGCAGCCGAGCAAGGTCTCCGGTAGCTGCAGCCTGCCGATGCGCTTGCTCTCGGACTCCACGAACACGACGCGCGCCGGGTCGAGGCCCGAAAGCGCCGCCGCGATCGCCGTTTCAAAGGCCTTTTGCGAGGGCTGCACCGCGTCGGGAAACTCACCCAGCAAGGACCCGCGATGGCGCGCCATACCCTCGAGATCGAGAATCTGCGCGCCTTCCACCGCGAGTGCGGCGAGGAGCCGGCTTTTACCCGATCCGGTGAGGCCGCACAGGACCACGAAACGATAGCGCGAGGGAAGCACTTCCAGCCGGCCGACCACATGCCTGCGATACGCTCGGTAGCCGCCGTCGAGCTGCATGGCACGCCAGCCAACCTCGTTCAGGATGTGGGCGAGCGCGCGGCTGCGCTGTCCGCCGCGCCAGCAATAGACCAGCGGTTCCCAGTCGCGCGGCTTGTCGGCGAGCGCACCGTCGAGCATCGCGGCGATGTTTCGTGCCACGAGCGCCGCGCCCAGCCTGCGCGCCTCGAATGCGGAACCGGTGTACAAGGTGCCGATGCGGGTGCGCTCGGCGTCGTCGAGCACCGGCAGATTCACTGCACCGGGAACGTGATCGTGCGCGAACTCCGACGGGCTGCGCACATCGATGCGGTCGGGGAAGGCGTCAAGCGTGTCGACGCTCACGCGCAGCGCGACGGCGTGGCGCTCGCTCATCGGGACTTGCCCGGTTCGCCGAGCAACGGCTTGAGCTGCGGCCACACGTTGTCGAGCATCCTCGCTTGCGCGGCGATCACCGGATGGATGCGGTCGCCTTGGAACATCGCGTCGTCTTCGGCGAAGCCTTCGAATAGAAAAGGCACCAGCGCGACCTTGCGCGCGCGCGCGACGTCGGCGAAAGTCGTTTCGAATCGATGCACGTATGCCGGGCCGTAATTTGGCGGAAGCCGCAGGCCCACCATCAGCACGCGTGAGCCGCTCTTTTGCGCCGCGGCCGCCATCGCATCGAGGTTTGCCTGCATTGCGTCCAAGCTGCCGCCGCGAAGCCCGTCGTTGCCGCCGAGCTCGATCACGGTCACGGCGGGGCGATTCTTGGCGAGTAACGCGTCGAGACGTGCCCGACCTCCGGCGGTCGTGTCGCCGCTGATGCTGGCGTTGACGACGCGGTGCGGATAATGCTCGGTGGCGAGACGCTGCTGCAGCAGCGTGGTCCAGCCCGTTTCCGAGGGCAGTCCGTAGCCTGCGGAAATGCTGTCGCCCACGACGAGCACGACGGGCGCCGCGATGGCGCAGGCGCTTGCTGCGAGTGCCGCGAATACCGAGAACAATAGTCGAACGAACGGACGGCGCGGCATTCTGACTCCCGGAAGCGAAGCAACATTCTAGCGCGCTGCCCCTTGGGCTCACTTCGGATCGGATTGGAGGCGTTTCGGCGCCCGGTACAATGCTCGCCGCCGCAACGTCTTAAACGCGTCCGGCTGGCTTTTCCTGCGTATGGAGTTGTCAAAGCCCGTCCGCGGCTCAATGTTGGGTTTAACGCCTTCGAATTGCTGCCCATGCCTTCCACCGTCATTCGCGCCGTCAAACTGAGCAAGCAGGTCCAGAGCGGATCGTCACCGCTGATGATCCTCGATGATGTCAGCTTTGACGTGGATGCGGGCGAGACGGTGGCGATCGTCGGACCTTCGGGCTCGGGCAAGACGACGCTGCTCGGACTTCTCGCCGGACTCGATCGCCCGACGTCGGGCGAAGTATGGTTCGGCGACACGGCGCTCGATCGGCTGTCCGAAGACGGGCTCGCCGCGTTGCGTCAGCGCTGGCTGGGTTTCGTCTTTCAATCGTTCCAACTCTTGCCTGCATTGACCGCGCTCGAAAACGTCATGCTCCCGCTCGAGCTCGCCGGTTCGCTCGACGCCGCGCCACGTGCGCGCGACTGGCTGGCGCGCGTCGGCCTCGCGGCGAGGATCACCCATTATCCGAAGCAGCTCTCCGGCGGCGAGCAGCAACGCGTTGCAATCGCGCGAGCTTTTTCCGGCGAGCCTCGCGTGTTGATGGCCGACGAGCCGACAGGAAATCTCGATGGTGCGACCGGCTCCGAAGTCGCCGATCTCATGTTTCGTCTCAACCGTGAACGCGGAACGACGCTGTTGCTTGTGACCCACGATGCGACGCTTGCGTCACGGTGCGGTCGCCGTCTCTCGCTGGCGGGCGGTCGTCTCGTCGACGACGCAGCACTGACGGGTGGCAAAGCGGCCCCGAGCCCGGCGGCACCAGGCGCATGAATACGCTGCGGTTGGCATTGCGCATGCTCCGCCGCGACTGGCACGCGGGCGAGCTGCGCGTTCTGATTGCCGCGCTGGTCCTGGCCGTCGCGAGCGTCGGCACGGTGGGTTTCTTCACTGACAGGGTCAAAGGCGCATTGACGCGGCAGGCGAACCTGCTTCTCGGCGGCGACCTGCTCCTGTCCGCCGACCGGCCGCTGCCGGACGATTACGCAAACGAAGCCCGCCGGCGCGGTTTAGCCGTCGTCCCGGCGATCAAGTTCAACAGCATGGTGCAGGCTGCGGCGGGTGGCGCGACCGATGGTGCGCCTGCTGCTGCGTCACCCGTTGCGCCAGCCGTTGCGCCAAGTGAGGCGGTGCTGGCGGACGTCAAGGCGGTGGCGGCGGGCTATCCGCTACGGGGCGCGATTACGCTCGCGGATCCTGCGCTGCCCGAGGGAACGACCGCGACGGGCATTCCGCCGCGCGGTGTCGCCTGGATCGACGGCCGGCTGGCCGCGCGGCTCAACGTCGGCAAGGGCGCGAAGCTGTCCGTGGGCGACACGATCTTGACCGTCGGCGAGATCGTCCTGCAGGAGCCGGAAGTCGCCGGCGGCCTGCTGTCGATGGGTCCGAAGCTGCTGATGAATCTCGACGACGTTCCGGCGACCAAGCTGCTGCAGCCCGGCAATCGAGCAACGTATCGCCTGCTCGTCGCGGGAACGGCGACCGACGCGTTTCGCGACTGGGCCAAGGCACGGCTGGATCGCGGCCAGCGGCTGGAATCGATTCGCGATTTGCGGCCGGAAGTGCGGCAGACGCTCGAGCGCGCGGAAAAATTTCTGGCGCTGGCGGCATTGGTTGCGGTGATGCTGGCGGCAGTCGCGGTCGCGCTGGCAGCTTCGCGGTACCTGCGCCGGCATCTGGACGCCGCCGCGATGATGCGCTGCCTCGGCGCGCCGCAGCGTCAGATGCTCGCGCTGTTCGCACTGCAGTTCCTGGCACTCGGATTCGCGGCGAGCGTCGCCGGCTGCATCGTTGCGCTCGGCGGACAGCAGTTGTTGGTCGCGCTGCTCGGCGCGATGGTCAGCACCGATCTGCCGCCGCCGTCGTGGCTGCCTGCCGTGTCCGCCATGGCCACGGGACTGCTGATGCTCATGGGCTTTGCGCTGCCGCCGCTGTTTGCCCTGTCGCGCGTGCCGCCGCTGCGCGTGTTGCGACGCGACATCGGCATGCCGCGCGCGGGCGGCTCGTTCGCGTACGCGCTGGGCGCTGTGACCGTTGCGCTCCTGATCGGCTGGCAGGCACAGGACGTCAAGACCGGCGCGATCATGGTCGGCGGCATCGCGGGCATGCTCGTCGGCGCGGCGGTTCTTGCGTGGGGCATGATCGCGCTACTGCGCCTGCTCCCACAACAAGGCTACAGTTGGCGCTACGGCCTCGCGAACCTGCGGCGCAGGCCGCTCGGATCGAGCCTGCAGATCGGCGCGCTCGGCTTGGGTCTGATGGCGCTGCTCCTGCTGACGCTCGTGCGCGGCGACCTGATGCGAAACTGGCGCGCGAGCCTTCCCGCGGATGCGCCGAACGCTTTCCTGATCAACGTGCTGCCGGATCAAATCGATGGCGTGCGCGCGACGCTCAAGCGCGAGCTCGGCGTCGATGCCCAATTGTCGCCGATGGTGCGTGGTCGCCTGGTCGCGATCAACGACACGCCGCTCGATACCACGCGCCTTGCCGACGAGGGTGCGCGACGACTCGGCGAGCGCGAATTCAACCTCTCGTGGACCGACACGCTTCCGCGCGGCAATCGCATCGTCGCGGGCGAGTGGTGGAAGGCCGGCGCAGGCGCGGACGGAATCGGCGGCGTTTCGCTCGAAGACCGCATCGCACAGTCGCTTGGCATCAAGCTCGGTGACAAACTCACCTATGACATCGTCGGCACGCGAGTCAGCGCCAAAGTGACGAGTCTGCGCAAGGTCGATTGGGATAGCTTCCGCGTCAACTTCTTCGCGCTGTTCTCGCCCGGCGTGCTCGACCGCATGCCGCTGACTTATATTTCCGCGGTGCGGGCGGGCAGCGGAAGCAGCTGGCTGACACCGCTGCTGCGCGACTATCCGAACGTGCTCGTGATCGACGTCGGAGCGCTCCTGCAGCAGGTTCAGACGATCATCGAGGAGGTTGCGCGCGCGGTCGAGTTCGTGTTCCTTTTCACGCTGCTGGGGGGAGTGCTGGTGCTCGAAGCCGCCATCGCTGCGACGCAGGACGAGCGCCGGCTCGACGCCGCGATCCTGCGCACGCTCGGCGCGAGCCGGCGACAGCTCTCTGCGGCGCAGGTCGCCGAATTCGTCGCGCTCGGCGGATTGGCGGGCCTTGTCGCCGCCGCGGGTGCGACGGCGATCGGTTACGTGCTCGCCGACAGGACGTTCCTGATCCCGTTCAGCTGGAACCCCTGGGTGTGGGTGCTGGGTGTCGCAGGCGGTGCGATCGGCGTCGCCGTCGCAGGGTGGCTCGGCGCCCGCGCGACGCTCAAGCAATCTCCGCTGGCGGTGTTGCGGCAATTGAACTGACGGCGCCGCCGCCAGCGGAGAATGAACGCCCCCTGAAACGGCCGAGACTTCACCGAGGCGCTACTTAGACTGCGACGGGAGAATGCGTGCTACGAACGCGCTCCGAGCATCGTCTCGCGACTCAATAGCCGCGCGACCGCCGCGAGCGCAATCACGGTCAGCAGCGCGGGCACGAGCGCGCTTTGCAGCCAATCGATGGCCGCTATGGCGTCGCCGCGCAACGCGCGGGAGAGAAGCGTGTACTGCGCCGAGATCGGCGCCCAGAGCAGCCACGGAGGCTCGCGTTTCTGCGCCATGAGCTGAATGAACGGCAGCATCGTAAAGAGGAACAGCAACACGCCGACGTTGGCCTGCGCCTCTTTCAGCGAACGGCCTCGCATGCCGACGTAGAGAAGCAACGCTGACAAGAGCGCGATCAGCGGTGCGAGTATCCACAGGAACCTCGCCAGCTCGATCGCGCCGAAAAGAAACGGCACGCCGATCGGGGGCAGCGGCGCGAAATTGAGCGTGAGATAAAATCCGATCAGGGTCAGCACCACCACCGCCGCATCGAAGGCGCCGATGGCAGCCCACTTGCCGAGCGCGAGTTGCAGCGGTGTCAGCGGCGTCGCGAGCAAGGGCTCGAGCGAGCCGCGCTCGCGCTCGCCGGCGGTCGTATCGAGCGCGGGCGCCATCCCGCCCATCATCGACGCGAACAACCCGTAGAACGCAACCAGGAACAGAATCAGCGAACCGGATTGCTGCGGCGTGGCTAGATCGACGTCCTCGACCTTGAGCGGACGCGCGACTTCGGCGGCAATCCCTCGCAGCAACAGCCGTTGCGTGCCCCACAGCCGGTTGTACGAGGCGAGCAGCGATTCCGCGGAATTGATCGCAGCACGAGCGCGATCACGCGACCGGTCATAGACCAGCCGCACGGTGCCGGCCTTGCCTGCGGCGACGTCGGCCTCGAACGCCGGGTCGATCCAGAGTGCGACGTCGAGTTCGCCCGCGCGTATCTTTGCCTCGTAGTCGGCGGGTGCCGTTTGTATCGCCACCTGCTCGCGTTCCAGAAATGCAATCAGCGCAGGGGCATATTCGGCGCCGGCAACCGGTAGCTTGAGCTCGCGCGCCTTGTCCGCCTGGTTCGCGGTCATGTTGAAGATAAGCACCAGAAAGACCGGTCCGGCAGCAATCGCCGTCAGAAGCGTGACCAGGATCGTGCGCCGATCGCGTACCGTATCGACAATTTCCTTGCCGGCAACGGTGAGGATGCGCGCCGCCCCGCTCATGCCGCCAAGCCTTCTCCGGAGCCGAGCAAGCTCACAAACGCGTCTTCCAGCGACGCGCGACCGGTGCTGCGCATCAAGTCCGTTCCCGTGCCGCTGGCGATTACGCGACCGTGGCCGAGGATAACCACGGTGTCGCACAGCGCGGCGACTTCCTGCATCACGTGGGACGAAAACAGGATGCACTTGCCGGCTTGACGAAGCCCGCGCAGAAGCTCGCGCAGGCTTCGGATGCTCATGATGTCGAGTCCGTTGGTGGGCTCGTCGAGCAGGATCGTCGCCGGATCGTGCACCAGTGCGCGGGCGATCGCGACCTTCATACGCTCGCCCTGCGAGAAGCCGTGCGCCCGGCGGTCGGCGAGCGTGCCCAAGCCAAATTGGGTCAGCAAGGCGTCGACGCGCGCATCGAGCGTCGCGCCACCGAGACCGTGCAGGCGGCCGTAATAACGCACGTTCTCGCGCGCGGTAAGACGCGCATAGAGTCCACGCGCATCCGACAGCACGCCGATGCGACCGCGCACCGCATAGCGGTCACGCACCACGTCGAGCCCGTCGACGGTCGCGCTGCCCGCATCCGGCGAGATCAGCGTTGCCAGCGTGCGCAGCAGCGTGGTCTTGCCGGCACCGTTGGGTCCGAGGAGGCCGGTTATCTCGCCGTCTTGCGCGCGAAACGTCGCGCCTGCGACGGCGCTGATCTCGCGATGCTTGCCGAAGTGCTTCTCGAGTTTGTCGACCTCGATCACTTGGGCTCCAGGAGCGACGAAAAAATCGGCGGCCGTTTGCTCGTCGCCAGGTAATCGAGACAGGATTGAGGCAGCGTGGCGAAGCCCGCAGCGTCGATGAATTTATCAACCAGGCGCGGGGCGCACGCGTGCGGCGTCACGATATGTCCGTATCCTGCAGCGATGACGTGCCGGCTGTTCGAAAGCGACGCGGCAACGATTTCGCCATTCGCCGGCGGCGTGACAGGATCGAGCGAGCCGGAAAGGATGAGCGTCGGAACCGCGCTGGCGAGCGGCGCGTAGAAGTCGTCGGGCAGCGCCGGACGCGGCCAACCATCGCAAGCCGCGAGATTGCGCGCCGCAAGCGAAGGCGCGCGGAGCGTCGCGAGGATCCTGCTCGTATCATCAGCCGTCACTCGCGGCGCGTCCTCGGCGCACGTCACCGCGTAATACAGGGCGAGATTCAGGTTCTGCTGCAGATCGCCTGTGGACAGCGTTGCGGCCGCCATCAGTGGCGCAAAATCGCCGGCCTCGGCACGGCCAAGGAGCGGCGGTATGAGGCTCGCCAGCTCGGGTCCATACACGAGACCCTGCAAGGCTCCGACAACGGTGTCGAACGTCATCGGCACCTCGCGTAGCGCGCCGGTACGCGGATCGGCGATCTCGACGCTCGGCGACGCGTCGAGCGCCGTCTTGATCCGCGCCAATGTCGCATTCAGGTTGGGATACGCCCGCCTGCACGCGGCGTCTTCCGCGCAGGCAGCAAGAACTTCGGCGAGCGCTGCGTCGCGCGCCGGCCACGCGTCGAGTGAGATTCTCATCGCCGGCGGAGCGACGCCGTCCAACACCATGCTGCGAACGCGCGAGGGATAGCGGCGCGCGAATTCCTGCGCGACGCGGGTGCCGTAGGATCCACCCCAAAGGTTGATTCGGTCGTAGCCCAGCGCGGCGCGAACCGCGTCCACGTCGGCGACCGTTTCCGGCGTGCCGTAGCGGGAGACGTCGACCTTGCCCGATGCGCGCAGTTCCGCCAGGCACCGCGGTGCGGCCGTCGCAGCCAGATCGGCGTCGATCAGCTCGTCGAAGGGATCGCGTGGCTCGAAAGCGGCGCACGTCAGAGGGGCCGACTTTCCCGCGCCGCGCGGGTCGATCAACACGATGTCGCGGGTGCGGCGGACTCCTTCGAGCGCGAGCGCAACGGGCACCAGCGCCTCGGCCGACTGACCGGGACCGCCCGCGAGCATGAACAGAGGATCGGCATCCGGACTGAGCGTGTTGGCGGGCAGTATCGCGACGGAAAGAGCGAGCATGCGATCGTCGGCCTTGGACCGATCTTCCGGCACCTCGATCGTGGTGCACTGCGCGGCCGATGCGAGCTTGGCCAGACGGCACTCGTGCAACGCCACGTGCCGCGTCGGCGCCCTGTCGCCGCACGCGCTCAGCAACAATGCAAGCAGCGAGGCGGCGCACGCGCGACGATCGATTGCGCACGGCAGCATCCGGGATGGCCGTTTCATCATGCGCGGAATGGTAGCAGAGGGGCGGTGAGGCTCCCGGGTTGGCGCGCGCGGCAATGACAGTTATCCGTGGACACGCCGCGAGCCGGTTTCTATACTCCTCGATTCAGATTGCCTCCCCCCATGCCCACCCATCCGCTCGAGCCCGGTATCGTCGTCGATTTCAGCGATCGACTGACCTACGCAGGATATTTGCATCTCGACACCTTGCTGTCGTCGCAAAGCCCGCTTTCGGGCACGGCGTCAGGATTGCCGCGGCACGACGAGATGCTGTTCATCATTCAGCATCAGGTCTCGGAGCTGTGGATGAAACTCATGCTCCACGAGCTAAGGGCCGCGGTCGCGTTTGTTCGCGTCGACCAGCTCGATGCGTGCTTTAAGATCCTGTCGCGCGTGAAACTGATTCAGAAACAGCTTTTCGAGCAGTGGGCGGTGCTGGAAACGCTGACCCCCTCCGAGTACGAAGGCTTCCGCTCGTCGCTTGGCAGCTCGTCTGGCTTCCAGTCGGCCCAATATCGCGCGATCGAATTTCTGCTCGGCAACAAGCAGCGCGCCCTGCTCGATGTATTTCGCTACGATCCCGCGGTACACGCCGAGCTGACCGCCCTGCTCGAGGCGCCGTCCTTGTACGACGAATTCCTGCGCCACCTGTCGCGACGCGGCCTGAATGTGCCGAAGGCTTGCGTCGAGCGCGACTGGTCCGAACCGCATCAGCCCAACACCGAGCTGGTGCAGGTATTCAAGCTCATCTACGACCAGCCGGAGAAGTACTGGGACGCGTACGAAATGGCGGAGAAGCTGGTCGATGTCGAGGAAAGCTTCCAGCTCTGGCGCTTTCGCCATCTCAAGACCGTCGAGCGCATCATTGGCCGCAAGCCGGGAACGGGAGGGTCGTCGGGAGTGAATTTCTTGAAGAACGTGCTGGCGCACAGTTTTTTCCCCGAGCTTATCGACGTACGCACCGTGATCGGCGCTCGATGAACGCGAACCTGGACACCGCTGGAACCATTGCGCATGCGATCGCCGCGCTTGGGGCAGGCAAGCTGACTGAAGACGGCATACGCCGGCACATCGCGCCGCTCTTTTCGCGCGTGCTCGGCGCCAATCGCAATTGCGTGTACCTCGCCAATCACTCCCTTGGCCGGCCGCTCGACGCCACCGGCGACGATCTCGCTCAGGCAGTCGGTCTCTGGCAATCGAAGCTTGGCGAGGCGTGGGACGAATGGCTGGCCGAAATCAACGCCTATCGCTCGCGTCTCGCCCAATTGCTCGGTGCTCCGCGCCCGGATTGCGTCGTCCCCAAGACGAGCGCCGGGCAGGGACTGCGCGCGATCCTCAACACCTACGATGGCGTTCCCCGCGTGGTCGCGACGCGCGGCGAGTTCGACTCGATCGACCTGATTCTGCGGCAATACGCGCGCCGCGGCCGTATCGCGCTTGATTTTGTCGAGCCGCGCGATTCGGGACGGTTCGACGCTGCCGACCTGCTGGCGGCGGTGAGGCAGGCGGACCTGGTCGTCATTTCGCAGGTCGCGTTCCACACCGGACAGGTGTTGCCCGAGCTTCCCGCGCTGATTGCCGCGGCGCATGCCGGCGGCGCGCGCGTGCTGATCGACGTCTATCATTCGGTGGGTGTGTTTCCGGTCGACGTCGCGGCGCTGAACGCCGACTTCGCCATCGGCGGCTCCTACAAGTATTTGCGTGGCGGCCCGGGCGCGGGCTTCCTGTACTTGCATCCGCGGCATCTCGACGGCAGCCTGTCGACGCTCGACATCGGCTGGTTCGCGAAAAAGGACCATTTCGCATACGAGCGTCCGGATCCGCCGCAGTTCGCCGAAGGCGGCGACGCTTTTCTGGAGTCGACGCCGCCCGTGATGACCTGCTATCAGGCGCGCGCAGGTCAGATCTTCACGCAGGCTATCGGCGTTCAACGCCTGCGCGACTACTCGCTCGAGCAGCAGCGGAGGCTTGTCTCATCGCTTGCCGAGCGTGGCGTCCTCGCGACCGGCGGCAGCGCCGACTACGGCGCCTTTGTCGTGGTCGATTGCAAAGGCGACGCAGCCCCGCGCGATGCACGTCGTGCCGTCGAAGCATTGGCCGCTCGCGGCGTGATCGCCGACGCACGCGCACATCGCATTCGTCTTTGTCCGGACGTTTTGACGACTTCCGATGAGCTCGACGTCGCAACAATGGCGGTTGCAGACGCCATTTCGATGTGATCGCGCCGCGCCCGACGCGTCTACCCGCGGGGTGCGCTACCAGGCCCTGCTTGACTTCGCTTCGCCGAGGGATTCCGCGGCGTAGGCGCGAGTGCCGACGCAAGCAAGGCTAGCGTGCATGGACAATAAAGTGCACCAGCGTTAGAACCAGCGCCACCAGGAT
>OCZU010001182.1_pt1 | contig 17364 bp, 14 predicted proteins | sample 1539001 | NCBI WGS metagenome assembly OCZU01 (sample SAMEA3539306, study PRJEB22396) | soil metagenome | biome: tundra; feature: field; material: soil | place: USA | collected 2010-05 | depth 0.15 m | reverse complement strand
GCCCAGATCATCGACGCCAGCCGGTCGGCGGGCAACGGGCCGCCGGCCAGCGCCAGGGCGACAAGCGCCACCCGAGCGCGGCGACCGCCGAGTGCGTGCCCGGCGACAGCGCGCCCGTTACTCGACACGGCCACGGCGCCAAGGACGTCGACGCGCATGCCGCCCCCCCGCTCAGCACCAGGCATTACACAGACGTTACGCCGCGCGGCTGTACTGCCAGCAGGAGATCAGTGATCCGGCAGCGCCACGGCGGCGTCGCCGGTCGACGTTTTGCTAGGAGAAGCACTGTGCCAGCCTCGCTCCGCATCCTCGCCGCGGCGCTCGCCACGAGCGCGGCGATAGTCCTGCCCATGGCGGGACAGGCGACCGCCGCCACCGCCGCACCATCTCGGCCGATGGCACCAGCCAGCCCGGCCGCATCAGCCGGCCTCACCGGCCGGCCCATCACGCTGCAGAACAACGCCGAGTTCAGCGGCTACGACGTCGGCGTCGATGCCGCGGGCACCGCGTTCGTCGGCTGGATCGGCGACTCAGGCGGCGGCCGCAAGATTCACCTGTGCACGCTGCCGCGCGGTGCCAGGAGCTGCCGCGGCGGCATCCAGACGATCACCCCGCCCGGGGAATTCGGGCCGTCCACGTCATCGGGCCTGCGGGTCCTGGTGACACCAGGTGGCCTCGTGACCTTGGTCTTCTTCCATGACACGGTCGCATCGGAGAACGGGCCGAACGGCAGCGAGATCGCCATCGCCACTTCACAGGCGGGCGGCCCGCTGTCCGCCGCACACGACGCAGCCACCGGGCCGAGCTTCGGCGAATTGCTCGACGCCGAGCTGGGGCCGAACGGGACCATCTGGGCGGTAAGCACACGGTCAGGCGTCAACGTCCTGCAAGTGCGTCCCGGCCTGGGCAGCCCCTCGGTGAATGTCACCGCACCGTACCAAGTCACCATCGCGAAGCTGGCCTTCAGCGGGTCGACCGGTGTCCTGGCGATCCAGAAGGACGGCGCGATCACGATCCCCGTGTCATTCGCCTCCGAGCGCGGCGGCCACTGGTCCGGCTTCCGCGCGCTGGCCCGCACCTGGACGTCGGACGCGAACCTAGGCCTGGTCAAGACGTCAGCCGGGATCCGGTTGCTTGCCAGCGTCAGCAACGCGGACTACTTTCCGGTGGTGTCGCGGTGGAACGGCAGCGGATTCACCCGGCCGACGCAGACCGGCGACCACAATAACTGCCATCCATCCAGCCATGACCCGGTGGCAGATTCCAGTGGCCGGATGGCCGACGTGTCCGAGGAGTGCTCCGATGTCGCGATTGCGAACCTGACCGACACGCTGCATGCTGCGGTGTTCCGGTTCGACACCCACGGAACGTTCGCCGGCGGAATCCCGCAGCTCGCGACCACGCCGCGCGGCCGTGCCTGGGTGGCGTGGTCGATCGAGTCGACGGTCTCGAACAAGCTGCTCGTCGCACCGCTGCTGCTGCCAGGGCGGATCGTGATCAGGACGGCCAGGTCCGGCCGCGACCGGGTGACCCTGCGCGGTCCGGCCTCGTGCCTGCCGCCGGTGAACCTGACCATCGGCGTCAGCGGCTCGCCCGCCCGCGGCAGCCGGGTCATCCGCAAGGTACTCAGGCTCAACGGCAGGGCGCTTGGCTCCACCACACTGCGCGGCGGCACCCTCGTCGCGGGCCGCAGGTACACACTCACTGGCAGCGTCACCTTCGCTGGCAGCGGATCCCGCCGGACGGTGACGGCACGGGTCACATTCCGCTCCTGCCCAGGCACCTGACCGCGGGACCGCGGTCTCGGGGAGCCAGGTCCTGGCACCGGAGCTAGCCAGGCTCCCCGAAGGAGCGCGGGTGTCTTTCAGGAACTGCTACTGAAAGACATCCGCGCTCACGTTCGCGTTACCAGCCGAGCTCATCTAGCCGGGCGTCGTCGATGCCGAAGTGGTGCCCGACCTCGTGGATCACGGTCCGGCGCACCTGGCTGGCGACCTCCTCCTCGGACCAGCAGATCGCGCAGATCGCGCGCCGGTAGATGGTGATCCGGTCGGGCAGCACGCCGGAGTACTGCGACGTACGGCTGGTCAGCGGGATGCCCTGGTAGAGCCCCAGCAAGCCGCGCGGACCCGGATCGTGCTCGACTGTAACGGCGACGTTGCGCATCAGCGCGCCGAGGTCTTCCGGGAGATCATCAAGCGCGGCTGCGACCATCTCTTCGAACCGGTCCGGTTCCACCTCAATCACAAGTCCATTGTCGGCCGGGCGCGGACTGCCTGGGCAGCCGGGAGCGTCAGCCGGGCCCTAACCGCCGCGCCGGCTGGGGAGTCCGGAGCGTCAGCCGGGCTTGGTCGGCTCACGTGCGGCCCGACGTCGGCCAGTGCCGCGGCCTGCTGGCCCGCCCGGCGCCCGGAGAAGACGCAGTCGGCGAGCGAGAGTCCGCTCACGTAGGAGTTCGAGCACAGGCCGACGGCACTGCGACCTGCCGCGAACAGCCCGGCTACCGGTGCGCCATCCGGGCGCAGTACCTGCCCGGAATCCTCGGCGACGACCAGACCACCGAGCGTCAGCATCGGTGCCGGGTAGGCCAGCCTGGGCCGGATCGACAGGTCGATCAGCGAGTACGGCGGCTGGTCGATCGCGGCGACCATCTCAGCGGGCTTGCCGGACTGATCCGGCGTGCCCGACGACGCGGCCGCGTTATACGCGGTCAAGGTCGCCTCCAGCCCGCCGGGATCCACCCCTGCCCGTGCCGCCGCGGCCACCAGCGAAGGTTCTTGCGTCCTTGCCGTCGTCAGCAGGTACCAGGCTTGCAGTCGCTGGAACCAGAGCGTGCTGCCCCACAGTTGCCGTTTGGCATCGGAAATGATCGAGCTGTCGGCGACCAGCCAGGCCCGGCCGTCATGGCGCCGGATCATCGCCTCGCCGATCGCGGCGCCGTACCTGGACTCGTCGCAGACGCGCGTCCCGGCCCGGTCAACGAGCACGCCGCGCAGCAAGGCTGATGGCGGGCTGATGAACCGCCACACGGACACATGACTGAGGAACCTGGTGGCGCCGCCAGCCTCCGTGCCGAGCCTGATGCCGCTGCCGTCATCGGCTGGCGTAGCCAGCGGAAGCCCGCCCCGGTACGCGGGCGCATGCTCGCGCATCATGTCCCTGCTGGCAGCGAACCCGCCGGCGGCCAGCACGATACCGCGCCTAGCGACCACCCGGACTGCCCTGCCATACCGCCGTTCCAGCCAGGCGACCCGCCGGTGCAGCGCCCGGCCCAGCTTGGGCACATACAGGTAAGGTTTCGCCGACCAGTCGTGCAGCACCCGGTGTGCGAGAGCGGCCCAGGCCGGCGCACCGTGCAGGGTCGAGCATTCCGCTGCCACCACGCGGCCATCAGCGTCGGTGATCAGCCGCCGTGCCGTCGTCTGGTCAAGCACGACCGCCCCCGATTTCCGCACCGCCGCGGCCAGCGGCTCGAACAGCACCGCTCCTGAGGTGCCAGGGCCGACGGCCCGGTGACCGCGCGGAACGGGCGGCGTGACATGGCCGAACGATCGCTCGCTGCCGGAGTAGTACAGATAGTGCTTGTTCGTCGGGTAAGAGGTCTTATCCGGGCACAGGCTGCCCTCGAATGGCACTCCGTGGCCGGCCAGCCATGCCACCTGGCCAGCACTTCCTTCGCAGAACGAACGCAACGTCGCCGGTGTCACCGCATCGCCGACTTCCAGCTTCAGGTAGTCGAACATCGCGTCCGGGGTGTCGGAAACTCCGGCCTCCATCTGCTGCAGCGTGCCGCCGCCGGCGTAGACGACGCCGCCAGAGAGCGCGGTCGCGCCGCCGCCGGTGAACCGCTCGATCACGATCACGCTGGCACCGGCCGCGGCGGCCTCGATCGCGGCACAGGCGCCTGCCCCGCCGAAGCCGACAATTACCACATCGGCGCTGTATTCGGCTGGCCTGGCTCTGTACTCAGCCGACGTGGCGCTGTGGTCAGCCGAGCTGTCACCGGACTCGGGCACCGGCGCCGACGCGGCGTTGGCCGGCTCCGGCACGATGGCCTCCGCTTCCCCCTCGGCTGCAACTAGAACCTGTTCTAACATAGCCGCAGGAGGCGCTATGGCATCGGAAGTTCCGGAGTTCGACGTCGTCGTGGCGGGCAGCGGAGCGGCCGGGATGACCGCTGCGCTGGCCGCCGCGGACCGCGGCCTGAGCGTGGTCGTGATCGAGAAGACCGGATACTTCGGCGGCTCTACCGCACGGTCAGGCGGCGGCGTGTGGGTACCGGGCAATGCGGTGCTCAGCCGTGCCGGTGTCCGGGACACCCCGGAGCAGGCCAGCGCCTATCTCGCGCACGTGGCAGGCCCCGACGTTCCGGTCCAGCGCCAGCGTGCTCTGCTTGAGCACGGTCCCGCCATGCTCGCATTCGTCCAGGCGCGCACCCCGGTCGACTTCGCCTGGATTCCTGGCTACGCCGACTACTACCCAGAAGCCCCCGGCGGTCTGGCATCAGGCCGGACCATCGAGCCGGTCCCCTTCGACGGCCGGGTACTCGGCGAAGACCTTGCCACGCTCAATCCGCCCTATGTGCCCGCGCCCGACGGCATGACGATCACGGCGGCCGACTACCGATGGCTCAGCCTGGGAACCCGGCATCCGCGCGCGATCTGGACCACCGCGAAGGTGATCGCCCGGATGGCCCGCACCAAGGCGCTCCGGCGGCGCATGCTCAGCCTCGGCCAGGCGCTCGCGGCCGGACTGCGCGGCGGGCTCGCCGCCAGCGGCGTCCCGGTCTGGCTGGACACCCCGCTGACCGGCCTGCTGATCACCGATGGCCGGGTCACCGGCGTGCATGTCGTGCGCGATGGCCTGCCGATGACGATCCGTGCCCGCCGCGGCGTGCTGCTGGCGACCGGCGGCTTCGAGCGGAACGCTGAGCTGCGCCGCAAATACCAGCGCCAGCCGATCGGAACCGACTGGACCGTAGGCTCGATTGGCAACACGGGAGACGGGATCATCGCCGGCCAGTCAGCCGGCGCCGCGCTCGACCTGATGGACGACGCCTGGTGGGGCCCGACGATCCCGCTTACCGGCGGCCCGTTCTTCTGCCTGGCCGAGCGCAGCCTGCCCGGCTGCATCCTCGTCAACGGGGCCGGCCAGCGGTTCGTCAACGAGGCCGCCCCCTACGTCGATGCCGTGCACGCTATGTATGACCTGCACACCGACGACAAGCCGCACATCCCGGCCTGGCTGATCACCGACCAGCGATACCGCAACAGCTACGTCTTCGCCGGCCTGCCGCCGCGCAAGCCGCTGCCCCGGCGCTGGTACGCCGCCGGTACCGTCTTCCGTGCCGAGGATCTGGCCGGCCTCGGCGGACAGATCGGCATGCCAGCCGACGGCCTGGACGAGACCGTGCGGCGCTTCAACGGCTTCGCGCTGGCCGGCCGGGACGAGGATTTCGGCCGCGGCGACTCAGCCTATGACCGCTACTACGGCGACCCGCACTGCCGCCCGAATCCCAACCTGGCCCCGCTGACCAGACCGCCGTTCTACGCGATCAAGATCGTGCCTGGCGACCTGGGCACCAAGGGCGGGCTGCGGACCGACGAGCGTGCCCGCGTGCTGCGCCCCGACGGCATTCCGGTCGATGGCCTGTACGCGGCCGGCAACGCCAGCGCGGCAGTGATGGGCCACAGCTACGCCGGCGCCGGCGCGACGATCGGCCCCGCGATGACCTTCGGCTACATCGCCGCCCTGGATATGGCTGGTGCCGCCGATCTTTGACCCGCGGCATCACCCGGTCACTCCCCGCCGCTGGGGTTTCTGGTGCTGTCAGCGTCGGCGCCCTCGGCGGGTCGCCCCCCGCCCGTTAAGCCTGCCGGGTCAGCGACGGGCCGTCCGGCGGCCCGTCTGGCCGGTGTCGGTGACGTACGTACGATTGCCAATGGTCGGCAGTCGGTCAGCGGGCCTGGAGCTTGCGCCGGTCGCGGCGCATGATTCGCCTTAGCTGAGTAATCCGCGCGGTTCCTGCCGCGGCCATGATTAGCGCCCCTGCGATAGCGGCGAAGAGCAGCGCCACGGCCAGCGACAGGCGCAGATGAGCGCCCAGAAAGCTAATACTCACAGCGCGCGCGTTCTGAATGATGAAGATCATCGCCACCGCGAGGGCGAGGGCGGCGGCAATCAGGCCGGTGCGCATGCCGCTGATCCGGCTACGCAGCCCTCCGTGCTGTTGCGCGGGCGGCGCGGGCGGCGGCGGCGGGGCGGAGCCATTAGCTGAGGGCGGCGGCAGAGCGCTGCTGGCGGCGTGCTGTGCGGCTGGCTCGGTCATGGCGTTGCTTACCTCACGAACGGGACCGGCGTTAGCAAGACTGGCCGGTTCCCTATTGCTGACCCTGGTGCTTGGCCGTGCTCGGCCGCATTTCCCGGCGTCTGCACTCAAGGTTACATCCGAAACTAGAAACTAGCAATGTATTTCTAGAAATAGTGCTAGGTTGTTACCGATGGAGAGCTGGAGTTTCCTGACCAATCACGCACGGGTCCTGCTGGGCATCGCCCAGGATCCGGGCGCACGCCTGCGCGACATCGCCGCCATCGTGGGCATCACCGAGCGCACCGCCTACGGCATCGTCACGGACCTGACCGCAGCCGGATACATCGTCAAGCACAAAGACGGCCGCCGTAACCGCTATCAGATCCAGGCGCACCTCCGGCTGCCAGAACCTGCTAGCCAGCAACCCGCGATCGGCGACGTCCTAGCCATCTTGATGGGTGCCCCGCAACGCAGAAAACCGACCCGGTGAACCCGGCCCGCTGCGCAGCCGCGTTGAGTCAGCGCGGGTAGGCCCGGCCGGATCAGTCGGCGGCGAGGATGAGGCCGCTGGTGGGGACGCCGGTGCCGGCGGTGATCAGGACCGGGCCATCGCCTGGGATCTGGTTGACCGAGGTACCGCGGACCTGGCGGACGCCCTCGGCGATGCCGTTCATGCCGTGGATGTAAGCCTCGCCGAGCTGGCCGCCGTGCGGGTTGACCGGCAGCCGACCACCGATCTCGATCGCGCCGCCGGAGATGAAGTGCCGCGCCTGCCCGCGCGGGCAGAAGCCGAGCTCCTCCAGCTGCATCAGCACGTACGGGGTGAAGTGGTCGTACAAAATGGCGGTCCTGATGTCAGCGGGACCGATCCCGGCCTGAGCCCAGAGCTGGCGGGCGACGACGCCCATCTCCGGCAGGCCGGTCATGTCATCCCGGTAGTAGCTGGTCATCGTGAACTGGTCAGGCCCCGCGCCCTGCGCCGCGGCCCGGATCACCGCCGGGCGCTGCCGGAGGTCGCGGGCCCGTTCCAGGCTGGTCACCACGATGGCGACCGCCCCGTCACTCTCCTGGCAGCAATCCAGCAGCCGGAGCGGCTCGGCGATCCAGCGCGACGCCTGGTGCTCGGCCAAGGTAATCGGCCGCTGGTAGAACCACGCGCTGGGATTGGTGGCGGCATGCCGCCGGTCGGCAACGGCCACCACGCCGAGGTCCGCGCTGGTCGCGCCGTAGACATGCATATAACGGCTGGCCATCATCGCCACGGTCGCGGCCGGGGTGGACAGCCCCATCGGGTAGTGCCAGCCGTTGTCGATGCCCGAGGATGTCGGCATCGCTACCGCGCCGACCGAGACCTGGCCGAACCTGCGGCCGGACCGCTCGTTCAGTGCCCGGTAACAGACCACCACGCTGGCTGCGCCGGTCGCGACGGCCATCGCCGCCTGATGCACGGTGGCGCACGCTGCTCCGCCGCCGTACCCGATCTGGCTGAAGAAAGTCAGCTCGCCGATGCCGAGCTCGCGCGCGACCGCGACCTCGGCGTTGCTGTCCATCGTGAAGGTGACCAGACCGTCCACGTCGGCCGGGCGCAGCCCGGCATCGGCCAGCGCGGTCTTGGCAGCTTCGGCCGCCAGGCGCAGCTCGCTGCGGCCCGAGTCCTTGGAGAACTCCGTCGCCCCGATCCCGGCAATCGCCGCTGCCGGAGCACGCGATCCGGCGAATCCGCCGGTCATGACCGGCGCCGCGGGATGTCGATCCGCACCGTACCTGTGACGTGGTCGCCGAGGCCGCACCGTCCGGCGACAGCGACCTGGCAGCAACCATCGACCTGCTCGGTCACGTGCCCGGAGAACGTGAGCGTGTCGCCCGCGTAGCACGGCGCTCCGAGCCTGATCGAGATCTCGCGCACGATCGAGCCCGGCCCTGCCCAGCTGGCGACGTACCGCTGGACCAGGCCGGTCGTGGTAAGAATGTTCAGGAAGATGTCCTTGCTGCCGCGAGCTACGGCCTGATCCCGGTCGTGATGGACGTCCTGGAAGTCGCGGGTGGCCAGGGCGGTCGAGACGACGAAGGTCGGGCTGGCCTCGATCGCCAGCTCGGGCAGCTGGCCCTCGGCTAGCCGCCAGGCCGGCATGGTCAGCTCATCGTCGATCCTGACGTGGGCGACCCGGACCGGCAGGCCGATCTTGACCTGCTCAGGATCAGCGCCGAGCAGCTCGCCGAGTATCCGCACCCCCTCGTCGAGCTGCACGAGGACGATCACCATCGGCAGCCGCTTGCCGGGCACCGGCGGGTGATGATGCACGACATAGCTGTAGATCAGGCCAGTCCCCGCGGCGACCACATACCCCTGCGTCCCAGCGCCGCATTGCGGGCACATCGGGCCCGGCGGGTGCCGGAGCGCTCCGCAGTCACCGCAGCGCTGGATGCGCAGCTCGCCGGCCGCCGCGCCGGCCCAGAAGAACGCGGTATCGGGTGAGATCACCGGCCGCAGTACGAACCCGGCCGGCGCCGCGTCAGCCTGCGCCGCGTCAGCCTGAACAGCGCCAGCCTGAACAGCGGGACGCCCGGCCGGCGGCGGCCGGAACTTCAGGATCCGGAAGTTCATCGTCGCTACGGCCTCGTCGCCGCAGTACCAGGTACTGCGGGTCGTGACAAACCAGCCCTCCCCCAGCGCCGTCCGCTTCGGACCGGTCACGTCCACCAGCTCGGTCCGGACCGCCGGCTGCTCCCCGTGCCGCAGATAGCGGTGGTAAACCTGATCGCAGTTGGTCGCGACGACCGAGCTATATCCGGCATCATCGAGCACTGCCGACATGTGGCCGAGCGGATCGGTGACGTCGCGGGCTCCGTGCAGCCCTGGCATCGTCCAGACCTGGATCATCGCGGGCGGGGCGACCAGCGAGCCATGCACAGACGCGGCCGCGGCGTCGGCGTCGGTGTAGACCGGGCTGGTGTCACCGACCGCCTCGATCCAGTTCCTGATCATCGGCAGGTTGACCGGGTCACGGGCCTGACGCGGGCTGCTCTGGCCAGCCTGCGCGACGCGCTGCGCTACCGCGCGGATGCTCGCGCCCGCATCCAGGTCGGCAACGGCACCAGAACCGGCACCGTCAACCGCGGCGCGGCCCGCATCTGCCAGGTCAGCTGTCCCCGTCACCTGGCCTTCCATTAGCGTGGCACCCGGGGCAGCCCCAGCCCGGCCGTTGCGATCAGCTCGCGCTGGATCTCGTTTACCCCGCCGCCGAAGGTCAGCACGAGATTCCGCTTGCCCTGCACATCGAGCCAGCGAATCAGCTCCGCAGTCGGCTCGTCAGCCGGATCGCCGTGCCGGCCGACTACTTCCGCGAGCAGCTGACCAAGCCGCTGCAGCCGCTCCGAGGAGTACACCTTGGTGGCCGAGGCGTCCGCGATGTCCACGGTGTCGGCCACCGCGACCTGCCAGTTCAGCAGCTCGTTGACCCGCAGGCTGGCATGGGTCTGAGCCAGCACCCGGCGGACATCGCTCTGCGCGGCGACCGGCCGCCCGTCTGGCCCGGTCATCGACCTGGCCCAGCTCAGCACGCGATCATGCATCGCGCCAAGCCGGCCGGCTGGCCCGAGCATCACCCGCTCGTGATTGAGCTGGGTGGTCACCAGTTGCCAGCCCGCGTTCTCATCCCCGACTCGCATCGCGACCGGGACCCTGACGTCGGCGTAATAAGTAGCGTTGACGTGGTGCGCCCCGTCACTGGTAATGATCGGCGTCCAGGAGAAACCAGGATCGGTGGTATCCACGATCAGGATCGAGATGCCCCGATGCCGGGGAGCGTCAGGATCGGTCCTGACCGCCAGCCAGATGTAGTCAGCGTCGTGTGCGCCCGTGGTGAAGATCTTCTGGCCGTTGACCACGTATTCGTCACCATCTCGCACCGCCCGGCAGGCTAGCGCCGCGAGGTCGGTCCCGGCACCCGGTTCGGTGTAGCCGATCGAGAAGTGCACCTGGCCGGCCAGGATCCTGCGCAGGAACAGGTCTTTCTGTTCGGTGGTGCCGAACGCCTGCAGCGTCGGTCCGACGGTCTGCAGCGTGACCGCGGGCAGCGGCACGTCGGCACGAGCCGCCTCGCTAACAAATATCTGCTGCTCGACCGGGCCGAACCCGCGACCGCCATAGGTGGCCGGCCAGCCGACGCCGAGCCAGCCGTCACGGCCCATCCGGCGGACGATCTCCCGGTACACCTGACCGTGCCGGTCGGTCAGCATGGCCAGGCGCTCGGCCGGCGTGATCAGGGTGGCAAAGTACGCGCGCAGCTCGCCGGTGAGTGCCTGCTGGGATTCGGTCAGCTCGATGTACATGCCCGTGCCCGCCTTCAGTCGCCTGTCCGGTGCTCGAGCCCGCCGGGGCCGGGGTCGACGCCGGGGTCAGGCTCGCGGCCACGCTCGCACACCGCCCGATCGCCGAGCCGGTCCAGGCGGTCCTGCGCACCGCCGACGAACCGGGCCAGGTCGTTGATCATGGCCGAGTAGCGGTGCAGCGGGTAGCTCGCGTCCACGCCGATCCCGCCGTGCAGGTGATGGCAGGTGCGCAGCGCCGCAGGCGCCTCCTCCGCCAGCCAGTAGGCAGCGACGTCCGCGTCGTCGCCAGCCTCGCGGCCGGTGTCGAGCCGCCAGCAGGCCGAGAGCGCGGCCAGGTGCAGCGTCCGGCCGGTGATGTACACGTCGGCGATCTGCTGAGCCACCGCCTGGAAGGTCGCGAGCGGCCGACCGAACTGCTCACGGGTGGCGAGATAGCTCGTGGTCAGGGCCAGCGCTCCGGCCACCGCTCCGTCACCGGCCGCGGTCGCTCCGGCGGCGGCAAGCTGGTACAGGTCATCCACGGCCGCTCCGGCCTGGGCTACGCCCCGTTCACCGAGACCGAGCACGCCAGTGATAGGCACGTCGACGAGCCGGACGGTGCATTCGGGCACGTCGCCGGAGGCAGGCGTGGGCAGCAGGTCAATCCCGGCCGCGTCCACGTCCACGACCACGACCGCACGACCCCCGGCCTGCAGCCGGGCCGGAATCAGGAACCAGGACGCCTGCCCGGCGTACCGGACGCCGACCTTCGTCCCGCTGACAGTCCCCCAGCCGCCCGAGTTACTCGGTCCGCCGGTCAGAGTCACCACGGTGCCGGGCTCAGCCGCCATCCCTTTCGACGGCTCGCGCAGCGCCGCGGTCAGGATCGTCTCGCCAGCGCCCACCCCGGCCAGCAGCCGGGCTTGCAGGTCCTGGCTGGCCCAGCGAACCACCGGCAGGACGCCGAGCATGATCGTCTCCAGCGCCGGCACCGGGACCGCTCGCCGGGCAGTCTCGGTGACCAGCGTGGCCGCGTCGAGTACCCCCAGACCATCGCCGTCCAGCCAGCTCGGCAGCGTCAGCGCGAGCAGGCCCGCCTTGGCCAGCGCCTGCCAGGCCGCCACGTCGTAGCCCGGCTGGCCGATCGGACCCGGCCAGTCAGGTCTGGTGCTGGCGAGCCCCGCGCCGCCCAGCACGTCCGCAGCCGATCCGGCGATCACCTGCTGGGTCTGAGTTGGCTCGAAGTCCATTCAGCGGGCCTCTTCCCTGGGCAGGCCGAGCAGGCGTTCGGCCACGAGCGACAGCAGGATCTGGCTAGTGCCGCCCGCGATACTCAGACACCGGGTCATCAGGAACTGATGCACGACCTCAGCGGCGGCACCATCGGTGGCCGCGCCATCGGTCCCCCCTAGCGTCAGCGCGGTCTCGGCGAGCGCCTGCCTGTGCTCGACACCGAGCAGCTTGCGCACGGCCGACGCAAAGCCAGGTTCCGCGCCGCCCAGCACGGCACTGGCCAGCCTGTCATCCATCGCTGCCAGGGCAAGTCCCTCGGCCAGCCGCGCGCCGAGCTGGTCGCGAGCGATTGCGTCCTGGCCGCCGACCGCGTTGGCCACGGCTAGCAGTTCCTGCACCTCAGCGCTCAGTGCGCTGCCGCGGCCCATGGCGACGCGCTCGGTGGCCAGCGTCGCCCGCGCGATCCGCCAGCCATCGCCAGGCGCTCCGACCAGGCAGTCCTCAGGCACGAACACATCGTCAAGGAAGACCTCGTTGAACATCTCGCGCCCGGTCATCTCGCGCAACGGCCGGATGTCGATCCCCGGACTGTTCATGACCACGAGGAAGAACGAAATGCCCCGGTGCTTCGTCGCCGCCGAGTCGGTCCTGGCCAGGCAGATTGCCCAGTCCGCCGCCTTGGCCAGCGAGGTCCACACCTTCTGCCCGGTCAGCAGCCAGCCACCGTCGACGCGGACCGCTCTGGTGCGCAGCGAAGCCAGGTCCGAGCCCGCTTCCGGTTCGCTGAACAGCTGGCACCAGGCGATCTCGCCGCGGAGCGTCGGCCCGGCGAACCGGTCCTGCTGCCCGCGGGTGCCGTAGCCCAGGATGGCCGGCACCGCCCAGCCGCCAATCGACAGATCGGGCTGGGTCAGCCCTGCGCTAGCCAGTTCCTCGTCGATAACGAGCTGCGCCACCGGATCGGCCGAGCGGCCGTACGGGGCCGGCCAGTGCGGCGCCGCGTAGCCGGACTGCGCCAGTGCCATCCGGCGGGCGTCCGGCGGGAGCGCCGCTATCCGAGCCGCCTCCGACCGGGCTGCCGAGCGAACCGCACCGGCACCGGACGTTTCGTTAATGCGCAATCGTGGGTCGCTGTCGCGGCGCATGCCTGCGAGTGCGAGCTCAGCCGCCCGCGCACGCCACCCGGCGCTGCCACCAAGCAACTGGCGCAGCGCCAGCGCCCGCCGCAGGTACAGATGCGCGTCGTGTTCCCAGGTGAAGCCGATCCCGCCGAGTACCTGGACGCAGTCCTTGGCGTTGTCGACCGCCGCGTCGAGAGCGAGGGCGGCAGCAGCGGCAGCGGCCAGCGGATGAGACGCCTGGCCGGCTGCGCACGCGGCGTCCCAGGCCGCGGCCGCGGCCAGCTCGGCCCGGCACAGCATTCCGGCGCACAGGTGCTTGACCGCCTGGAACGACCCGATCGGCCGGCCGAACTGGCGCCGGGTCGCGGCGTACTCGGCTGCTGTCCGGCTGCACCATGCCGCCACGCCAGCCGCCTCAGCCGCGCCGAGCGTGGCGGCGGCGTCCCGCACCTGTCCGGTGCACAGCCCGTTCAGCTGCTGGCCGGGGCTCGCGAGGGCGTCGTCGAGCCTGACGTCGGCCAGCGCGCGGGAGAAGTCGACCGGCGTCCGCGAACTGACGTGCAGGCCAGGGTCGTCGGCTCCGAGCACGAACCATCTCTCGCCGGAATCTGTCCGCGCGCCGAGCAGCAGATGCGTGGTGTCCCCCGCGCCGAGCACCAGGTCACAGCGGCCAGTGACGCGCAGGCTGCCATCGGCCAGGGCCGCCGCGGACAAACTGCCTGGCGACAGCGCGACCGCGACCGAGGCTCCCCCGGCGGCCAGGTCGGCGAGCAGAGCGGCGAGGAAGTCGGCGCTCGGCGGATCGGAGCGACCGGGATCAGCGGGCAGGTGGCCGGCCGGCCCGAGGCCGGCTAGCAGCAGTCCGGCGAGCAGCGTCGGCAGCACCGGGCCGGGCACGAGCCAGGCGGCCAGCTGCTCCACGACGGCGGCGAGGTCGGCCACCGAGCCGCCAGCGCCACCAGCCTGCTCGGGCACGGCGATCCCGAAGACTCCCAGCTCAGCGAGTGCCGACCAGTACTGGATTGCCGACTGGGCGCCGAGCCGGCCGCCGGTCGCTTCCAGGCCGCGGACGGCGGCGATCGGGCCCGAGCGGCTGGCCCAGTGGCTGACCGACTCCGCCATAGCCAGCTGGGAGTCAGTGACGGCAATGGGCACTGGTCCTCCCTGCTGGTCGGCGGCAGACAAAATTAGAACACGTTATACTGAATAACGGCTAGCGCGGCGTCAGCCTGCGGACAACGAGCCGAGGTTAGCCAGCGGGCGGTTGGCAGGCGTCAGCGGACGCTTCGGCCCGCCCAGGCTTGGGGGGCGGGAATGCCACGTTGCGCGAGGAACGCCATCGCTAGGTCAATGCTGCGCAGCCAAGACCCCGAGAGGCCTGGATGCCACCACTGAAACCTGTGGCGCCGACTGGTCATGCGCCGACTGGTCATGCTCTGAGCAGCGGCCCGGCTGAGGCCGAGCTCGGCTCTGCCGCGCAGCGCGAGCGCCGCAAGCGGATACTCGATGCCACCTTGGCCCTGGCATCTAAGGGCGGTTACGACGCGGTTCAGATGCGCGAGGTCGCGGAGCGGGCTGACGTGGCACTCGGCACCCTGTACCGGTACTTCCCTTCCAAGATCCACTTGCTGGTCTCCGGGCTGGCCAGGGAGTTCGAGCAGACCAAGGAGCGGCTGGACCGGCGGCCGATCCCGGGCGAGACGCCATATGACCGGATGCTTTACGTTCTCGGCCGGGTGACCCGCAGCATGCAGCGCGAGCCGCTGCTGACCGAGGCCATGACCCGCGCGTTCATGTTCGCCGATCCGAGCGCCGCTGCCGAGGTCAACGCGGTCGCCGCGCTGATGGAGCACGTACTCACTGACGCCATGCACGACGGCCAGCCCACCGAGGATGAACGCGCCATCGCCCGCGTCATCGGCGACGTATGGCTGTCTAACCTGGTTGCCTGGGTGACCCACCGCGCCTCGGCGAACGACGTGGCCAACCACCTGGAACTCGCCGCCCGGCTCCTGCTCCGCTAGCCACGCACGGGCACCTAAGACCGGCGTGCTGAACGAACCCGCGGGAACATACGTGATCTGAGGTAGTAGTGATTCTTCCTGCGTGAACGGAGATATGCGATGCGTAACCGAAGGTGGGCAGCAGTCGGCTTGGCTGCGGTCGCGCTGTTTGCCGCGGCATGCGGCAGTAGTGGCTCGTCCGGTACGACCGGCGCGGGCGGGACAACCCCCGCTTCCTCGCCGACCAACGGCTCGTCCAGCGCGACCCTGGCGAGCGCGAAGATCGGCGGCACCACGGTAATGACCGATTCCAAGGGGTTCACGGTGTACTGGTTCGCCCTGGACACCACCGGGAAGTCGAACTGCTCAGGAACGTGCGCCACGTTCTGGCCGCCGGTGACCGGACCCGTCACCGCCGGCGCCGGGGTGACCGGCACGCTCAGCACGCTCACCCGGGCGGACGGCACGACCCAGGCCACCTGGAACGGGCACCCGCTCTACACCTACAAGGCCGACACCTCGCCAGGGATGAACTCCGGCAATGGCCTCAACGCCTCTGGCGGCGTGTGGCACGAGATCGTCCTGTCCGGCAAGGCAGCGCCTGCGCCCAAGTCGAGCTCCAGCGGCGGCGGTAGCGGAGGCTACGGGTACTGACCGGTAACACACCCGGCTTCCTGGCCGCGGCAACTCCCGCTGGGAGCGGCCGCGGCCTGCGTCTGGGGGCCTGCTCCTGGCTAGCTGTCCGATGGCGGCGGCAGGCCGAGTGCACGGCGGAGCAGCTTGACTTCGGCCTCAACGGAGGCGTCGGCGGCCCGTCGCATGGCGTCCGCGGATCGCAGTTCGGTGAGCGACGCCGATTGCGCCTGCCGGTCGGTAAGGACGATGCGGCTCTGATTGGCCAGAACCAGCGCCCGCGCGAGGGCGTCGACCCGCGGCGGAAACGGGATCTTGAGCAGGCGCTGATCAAACCAGCGTTCCGTCCTGGCCTGCGCCCGCAGGTCCGCCACGGCCGCGGCGAGATCGTCGCGCTCGTTGTCAGTGAGGCCGTCTTCTTCATGGTCGAGCCCGCGATTGGCGGGCACCGCGATCGTGAGGTACTTGCGTGCGAGCACCCTGACGGTTTCATGCGGCTCTGCCTGGACCGTTGAGGAAGGGCTCTCGGCCGGGGACGGGCTCGCGCCTGACGGGTTCGCGTTTGACGGGCTCGCAGCCGGTGACGGGCTGGCAGAACCCGATTCAGGTGGACTGCCAGCGGCGCAGCCACCGACCAAGATCAGCGCGGCAGAAGCCGCCGCCAGACCGTTTCCGAGCCTGGCCATTGGCGGCCAGTCGCGTGGGCGCGTCATCAGCCAGTGACCGGGAACTCCGCGCCGTACCAGGTCTCGATCAGCCAGCGCGAGATGGAGACCGACGGCGGGATCAGCAACTCGCCGGTCTCGATACTGGCCCGCAGATCGTCCCGGCTGTACCAGCGCGCTTCAGCGATCTCGTCGGCGTCGACCGTAATGTCCGTGCTGGGCGTCGTCGCGCGAAATCCGAGCATCAGGTTGTGCGGCATCGGCCACGGCTGGCTGGCCGCATAGCTGACCGCGTCGACCACGATGCCGACCTCCTCGTGCACCTCGCGCGCGACGGCCTGCTCCGCCGACTCGCCCGCTTCGACGAATCCAGCAAGGACAGACACCCGACGCGGCGGCCACTGCGAGTTCCTGGCCAGCAGGCAGCGGTCATCTGGATCGCTGACCAGCATAATCACGGCAGGGTCAGTGCGCGGGAAGTGCTCGCTGCCATCGGCCGTGCAGCGGCGGGAGTGCCCGGCCTGCTCAGGTTCCGTGGCCGATCCGCACCGCGGGCAGTACCCGGCGACCGCATGCCAGTTAGCCAGTGCCACCGCGTGGGTGAGCAGCCCGGCGTCCCGGTCCGCGAGCAGCGGCCCGGCATCACGCAGTCCCGCCCGGCGGACTGTGGCGTCGTCGTCGGTCGCAGGCAGCGGAGCGCCGACACCGAAGTAGGCGACGCCGCGGGAATCGATGCCGAGCAGGAAGCGGGTTCCTTCGGGCGCCTGCTCGGGCGGCACGAAGACAAGTTCAGCGGAGCTGTCGTCGTATCGCGCCAGAACCCGCCCGTCCTGCACGATCAGCACCCGAGTCGTCGGATCGGCCCAGGCTCCGGCAAGCCAGTCAGCATCAGACCGCCGAGCGGTCGACCGTTCGATCCCGCCCCTGACCAGCGCGGTCCCGCCGAGCGCAAGGACCGGAGCACCCGCTGCCTGAGCGGTCGCTCCTTCTTTGGCCGATCCAGGCTTATCCAGAGCCGCAATTTCCGCTGGAGCTGCCACCGCCTCAGCATATGGTCTGGCCCACAGCGAACGCAGCCGCGATGCTCC
>OCZU010001181.1_pt1 | contig 17372 bp, 15 predicted proteins | sample 1539001 | NCBI WGS metagenome assembly OCZU01 (sample SAMEA3539306, study PRJEB22396) | soil metagenome | biome: tundra; feature: field; material: soil | place: USA | collected 2010-05 | depth 0.15 m | reverse complement strand
CGACGATAGGACATACCGAGCGACTTGGCCGCCGCGGTGATCGACCCGGTGCTGGCGATGGCCTCGAGAAGCTCGATTTTCCCCGGGCCGACAGCGATGTCGTCGCCGCTGCGGATACGCAGGCGAAACTGGACGTCGGGCTTCATGCGCGTCTCAATGACGGCGCAAGCATGGGCCTTGGCTCAGTGCTAATCGCCTCCCAAGGCTCCAATTCGCTACTCCACCGTCACCGACTTCGCGAGATTCCGCGGCTTGTCGACGTCGGTGCCGCGCAGCACCGCGGTGTGATACGCAAGCAACTGCAGCGGGATGGTATGCACGATGGGCGAAAGAAGCCCCGCGTATTCCGGCAGGCGCAGAACATGGACGTCGTCACTGGTTTCAATATTGCTGTCGGCGTCGGCAACGACATACAGCTCGCCGCCGCGTGCCCGCACTTCCTGGAGGTTCGACTTGAGCTTGTCGAGCAGCGCGTCGTTGGGTGCGATGGCGACCACCGGCATGCTCGAATCGACCAGTGCGAGCGGGCCGTGCTTGAGCTCTCCCGCGGGGTACGCCTCGCCGTGGATGTACGAAATTTCCTTGAGCTTGAGCGCGCCCTCGAGCGCGATCGGGTAATGAAGGCCCCGACCGAGAAATAACGCGTTCTGTTTTTTTGCGAACCGCTCGGCCCAGGCGATGATCGCGGGCTCCAGCGCCAACACCGATTGAATCGCGCTGGGCAGATGACGCAGGTCGCGGATCCAGCGCGCTTCGTCTTCGGCGCTGAGCCGGCCACGCGTCTTGGCAAGCGTGAGCGTCAGCAGGAAGAGCGCCACCAGTTGCGTGGTGAACGCCTTGGTCGATGCGACCCCGATCTCTGTGCCGGCACGGGTGAGATACGTGAGCTCGGTCTGCCTCACCATGGAGCTGGTCGCGACGTTGCATATCGTCAGGTTGTGCCGCTGGCCGAGTTTTTTGGCGTGCGCCAGCGCGGCGAGCGTGTCGGCAGTTTCACCCGACTGCGAGATCACCACGACCAGCGCCTTGGGATCCGGAACGCTATCGCGGTACCGGTACTCGCTCGCAATTTCTGCTTGCGCCGGCATGCCGGCGATGCCCTCCAGCCACAGGCGGGCGACCATCCCTGCGTAATAACTCGTGCCGCACGCGAGCAAATGCACGGCCCCGACGTTCGCGAACACGTCCGCCGCTGTCGGGCCGAACAATCCCGCCGCGATTCCGCCGACGCCTTCCAGCGTGTCCGCGATGGCGCGCGGTTGCTCGAAGATTTCTTTCTGCATGTAATGGCGGAAAGGCCCGAGGTCCACGGCATCGTCGGCGGTCTTGACCGTGACCACCTCCCGCGTGACGCGCGCTCCGTCCGCGTCGTAGATCGCGTAGGACTCGCGCCGGATATCGGCAACGTCCCCCTCCTCCAGATACGCGACGCGCTGGGTGACCGGCGCAAGCGCGCTCGCGTCCGACGCGAGAAAGTGATCGTGCTCCGCGACCCCGACCAGCAACGGGCTGCCCGCGCGCGCGCCGACGATGCGGTCCGGCTCCCGGGTGCTCATTGCCGCGATTGCGTATGCGCCGCGGAACTCGGCCACCGCCTTGCGCACCGCCGGCAGCAGGTCGCCGTCGTAGTGCGAATGAATGAGATGGACGATCACTTCGGTGTCGGTCTGGGTGACGAATTCGTATCCCTGCTGCTGCAGCCGCGCGCGCAAAGGCTCGAAGTTTTCGACGATCCCGTTGTGCACCACCGCGATCTCGCCCTTGCTGACGTGGGGATGTGCGTTGGTGGGCGTCGGCGCGCCGTGCGTCGCCCAGCGCGTGTGCGAGATGCCCGTGGTGCCGTTGATCCCGGTTGATTTGGCCTGCGCCGCGAGGTCGGCAACGCGCGCGGTGCTCACCAGCCGATGCAGGCCACCGTTGATCACCGCCAGCCCGGAGGAATCGTAGCCGCGATATTCAAGGCGCCGGATGCCCTCGATCAGGGTTGGCACGACGTTCTCGCGGGCGACGGCGCCGACGATGCCGCACATGATCAGCTCTGCGCTTTCCGGGGCCGCTTCCAGCCGGGCACCACGACCTGCTTTTTTTGCGAAATGGTGAGCTCTCCCGCGGGCACATCGCGACTGATGGTCGCGCCCGCGCCGATGGTCGCACCCTTACGCACCGTGACCGGCGCGATGAGTTGTGTATCCGATCCGATGTGTACGTCGTCCTCGATGACGGTCCGGTGCTTGTTCGCGCCGTCGTAGTTGCAGGTGATGGTGCCGGCGCCGACGTTAACGTCGCGGCCGACGCTGGCGTCGCCGATGTAGGCAAGATGATTGGCTTTGCTGCGCGCGCCGATCGTGCTTGCCTTGACCTCGACGAAATTGCCGATATGGACCTCATTGCCGAGCACCGTTGCGGGCCGGATTCGCGAGTACGGGCCGATCCGGCACCGGCCGCCGATCTCGGCGTCTTCGATATGCGAGAAGGGAGCGACGGCACTTCCGTCACCAACGTTGACGTTCCTGAGGACGCATTGCGCACCGATCGACACCGCATCGCCGAGCGTCACCGTGCCCTCGAAGATGCAGTTGATGTCGATCGTGACGTCCTTGCCGCAGTGAAGCGTTCCGCGCACGTCGATGCGCTCGGGGTCGGCCAATGTGACGCCGTCGCGCAGCAAGGCTTGCGCCGCCCGGCGTTGCAGCGAGCGCTCGGCAGCGGCGAGCTGAACCCGATCGTTGACGCCCTGGAATTCAGTCGCGTCCTCCGTCGTGACTGCGACGACCGTCACGCCGTCGTTCACGGCCAGCGCAACGACGTCCGTCAGGTAGTACTCGCCCTGCGCGTTGTTATTGGTAAGGCGCGCAAGCCATTGCGCGAAACGCTCGGTGTGAGCGGCAATCACGCCGGTGTTGATTTCGCCGATCGCACGTTGCACGGGGCTCGCATCCTTCTCCTCGACGATCGCGCGCACTTCGCCCGCGGCACCGCGGGTGATGCGGCCCAGGCCGGATGGATCGCCGGGCGTTGCGGTCAGCACCGCGAGCTTGTCGCTGTCCACCGCGGCGACGAGGCTCGTCAAAGTCTCCGTCCGAACGAGAGGGACATCACCGAACAACGCCAAGGTAACGCCATCTTTGGGCAAATGCGCGAGTGCACATCTCAGCGCGTCTCCGGTGCCGAGCAATTTTTCCTGCCTTGCCCACGTGAGATCCTTCCCCGGCAGCGCGGAAGGCACCTGGTCGCCTCCGCTTCCGTACACCACACAGATCGCTCGCGGTTCGAGCGCCCTGACCGCGCGCAGCACATGAGCAAGCATCGGACTTCCGGCCAGCCGATGCAGGACCTTCGGTTGCGCCGAGCGCATCCGCTTGCCTTCACCGGCGGCCAGAATCGCGACTTGCAAGGGCATTTTCATGGGGCTCGAATTATCGCATCTTTTGCCGGGGCGTCAGCGAGCCGCCCTGCGGCACCGTGCCGATGGATTGCGTGCGAAAATCCGCCCCATGACAGTCATCGCAGTTTTCAATCAAAAGGGCGGTGTCGGGAAAACGACGACTGCACTGAACCTTCTCGCGGGCATGGCGCAGCGCAAGCAGCGGCCACTGGGCATCGATCTGGATCCGCAAGCGCACCTGTCGGGAATCTTCGGCATCCGGCCGCGATTGGCTGACGATTCGGTGTATTCGTTTTTCATGCGTCAACGACCGCTGGCGGAAATCTCCCAGATCACCGAGAGCGGCGTTTTCCTCTGTCCCGGCCATCTGGAGCTGACCAAGCTCGATACCCTGCTGGGAAAAAGCGTGAACGTTGTCAACCGCCTGCGCAGCGCGCTCCACGGCGCCGATGCTGCGCCGGATTCGGTGGTGATCGACTGCTGTCCACTGTTAGGAATCTTGTCTCTCAACGCCATCTTTGCCTGTGACCTTATCGTCATCCCGGTTTCGGCCGACTACCTCGCCTTTCAAGGTGCGCAGCAGGTCGAGCGGAGCCTCAATGCGCTGGAGCCCGTGCTGAAGCGTCGGCTGCCGCGTCGATACCTGCTCACCCGCTTCGATGCGCGCCGCAAGATGAGCTCGGAGGTCTTCGACCTGATGGCGATGGCATTTCGGCCCGGCGAGATCTGTACGACACGAATCGCCGAGAATGTAAGCCTTGCGGAGAGTCCCGCGCGCCAGCTCGACGTGTTCCGGCACGCGCCGCAGAGCGCTGGCGCACGCGACTACAGGTCGCTGATCGACGAGCTAGTGGGCGCCGGGCTTGTTGCGTAACATCGAGCGCGCTACCGCAGGCACCGTGGCGGGATCGTTGCTGATCATCCCGATGACGCCTTCGAGATCGAGCGGGTCGCTGCGCCGCACAGATTCGGAATGACAGGCGATGATTTCGCAATGATGGTACATCTGTCGCAAGCGTCGCTCCGCATCCTGACGATTGGCAGACATGATGCAGATGTTATCGACACGTTGGCCGCTGCGCGTTTTGATGTTGAAGCCGAAGCGGATCATCACGATGCTCTCTCCCGGTCCTGCGCGTGAACCCATCCCGCTTTTTCTGCCCGTTTGTTTCCATATCAGGGCCTTGTCGGGTTGGGTTGCGATGATAGCTTAAGTTTCGAATGCAAATATCGTTCCGGAGCCGTGTTTGGGACCAAAAGGCAGGCTGGTGACCTGCATACCTGCCCGATCGGCCCGCTCCGGCGAAGGGTGGCTTCCTGACGCCTTGCTGACCATGGGCTTAGTAAGCGCTCACACCAATTCTCAGGTTTCGGCACTGGCAGGCGGCGTCTCTTCCGACATCTATCGCGTCGACCTGCCCACCGGCGTCACGGTTTGCGTCAAAAGAGCGCTCCCTAAACTTCGTGTAGCGGCCGATTGGCGCGCGCCCGTCAGCCGGAATCGTTGGGAAGCCGAGTGGATGCGTGTCGCCGGAGCGATTGCGCCTTCGTCGGTTCCGCGAGTGTTGGGCGAGGACCGCGACGCGGGCTGCTTCGCCATGGAGTATTTCCCGCCCGACCGTTTTTCGCCGTGGAAGGCGTTGTTGGCGTCCGGGACCATCGACGCGACCGACGCGACCCGGGTTGGCGACGCGCTGGGCCGTATTCACGCTGCGACCGCCGACCGCAACGATGTCGCCGCGCGCTTCGCGACCGACGATATCTTCTACGACATACGGCTCGAGCCCTACCTCGTCGCCACGGCGCGCGCGCACCCCCGGTTCGCGCTCCGGCTCAACGAATTGGTCGAGACGACGCGGCACATCAAGCGCACGCTCGTCCACGGTGACTTCAGCCCAAAGAATATTCTGTGCGGACCCGATGGCCCCGTGATCGTTGACGCCGAGTGCGCGTGGTATGGCGATCCCGCATTCGATCTGGCCTTCGTGCTCAATCACCTGCTCCTCAAAGGCGCATGGCGCCCGCAGTGGAAGGCGCGTTATGTCGATGCATTCGACGCCCTTTGCGGCGCATACCTTTCGCATGCGACGTGGGAACCCGCTGATCGATTGGAAGCGCGCACGGCGGCGTTACTCCCGGCGCTGATGCTGGCACGCATCGACGGCAAGTCTCCCGTGGAGTACATCACCGAGCCCGGGACAAAGGACCGCGTCCGCGCATTTGCAGGCGCGCTTCTCTTGCGTCCTCAAGCGAGACTGGCCGATATCGGCGTGCGTTGGGCTCAAGCGGAAAGCACCTGACGTGAGCAGCGAGATCGTCTCGGTCCACGGCCGGCGGGTGTGGGATTCGCGCGGACGCCCGACCGTCGAGGCGGAAGTCCGACTCGTGACCGGTGCCGTTGGGCGCTCGATCGCGCCAGCCGGGGCATCACGCGGATCGCGCGAGGCGGCCGATCTCCGCGATGGCGGGGCGCGACTCGGCGGCAACGATGTCACGCGTGCCGTTGCCAACATCAACGGCGAAATTGCGGATGCACTCACCGGTTTCGATGCACACGATCAGGCCGCGGTCGACGCGACCCTGATTGCGCTCGACGGCACGCCGGCCAAGTCGCGGCTGGGTGGAAACGCAATGGTCGCAGTATCGCTTGCCGTCGCGCAGGCGGCCGCCGCGGCCGAAGGGCTTCCATTGTGGCGCTATCTGGCCGGCGAGCGAGCCGTCTCGCTGCCGCTGCCCGAGATCCAGATTTTCGGCGGCGGCGCCCACGCCCGCAGGCGCATCGACATCCAGGACCTTATGGTGATTCCGATGTCGGCCGAGTCATTTTCCGAAGCGCTTTGCGTCTGCGCCGACGTGTATCGCGCGGCCGGCACGTTGCTGGACGAGGCGGGCACGCGCTCCGGTGTCGCCGACGAGGGTGGTTATTGGCCGGCGTTTTCGAGCAATGCCGAGGCGCTCAGCGTTCTCGTGCGTGCGATCGAGCGCGCGGGCTATTCGCCCGGAGACGAGGTTGCCATTTCCTTGGACGTCGCGGCATCGGAGCTTTGCCGCGACGGACGCTATTACCTTGGCCTCGACCGGCGCGAGTTCGACAGCGATGGTCTGACGGAACTATTGCTCGGCTGGATCGACCGTTATCCCATCGTTTCGATCGAGGACCCCTTCGCCGAGGATGACCGCGATGCCTGGATCGGATTTGCAAGAGCTGCCGGCGCGCGCATACAGATCATCGGTGACGACTATCTGACCACCAGCGCAGCGCGGGTCGACGCCGCCGCAGCCGATCGGGCATGCAACGCGGTCCTGCTCAAGCCCAATCAGGCGGGCACGCTGAGCGAGACCCTCGCCGCGCGGGACGCCGCAGTGCGAGCGGGCTTCGGCACGATCGTCTCAGCGAGATCCGGCGAGACCGAAGACGTCGCCATCGTCCATATCGCAGTGGGATGGAATGCCGGTCAGCTCAAGGTCGGCTCATTTGCGCGCGGCGAGAGGACCGCGAAATGGAACGAGGGGCTGCGCATCGAAGAGGCGTCGGGCGCAGCATACGCCGGTGCAACGGCACTGCGGCGCGCCTCGTCCCGTTGAATCGGACGCCGGACCGGCGCACAATCGCGCCAGCTTATATATCCAGCATCTTCCCGGGAGGTCATCAATGTTTTGCGGACAATGCGGTCAAGGTATCGCCGACGACGTCAAGTTCTGTTCCCATTGCGGCGCGGCCGCTCCGGTGCCCGTAACGGCCCATCCACCGTCGGCACCGTCGGCACCGCCGGTGCCCCCCGCCCCTCCCGTCCGACCTGCGCCACCTCCGGTGGTCGTGGTCGCCCCGCCGATTGCACCTGTCCCATCAGAACCGGTCGCGCACGTTCCTCCGATGGCGTCTTCGCCAAGCCCGGCAGTCGCACCAGCACCGGTCGCCGCAAGCGCGCCGCGGCCTGCGGCCGTCTCGATCGCGATTCCCACGCCGCCCCCACCGCCGCCGCACATTCCACCTCCGGGCCCAACTCCGTCCGGTGGTCCGGCGAACCCGCTGCCGCACTTCGATGCAGCCATGGCCCAGGGGATATTCGCACGTATCAAGGGAATACTACTGTCACCAAAGACCGAGTGGCCGCTGATCGCGGCGGAGACGAAGACCTCCGGCGAGATCTACATCGGCTACGTGTTCCCGCTGGTGGCGATCGGCGTCATCGCGACATTCATCGGCAGCACCGTGATCGGCGTCAGCGTGCCTTTCATCGGCAGCGTCAGGACCGGCATCATCGCCGCCGTGTTCGCCGCCATTCTCGGATTTGTTCTCGCCTTTATCGGCGTGTGGCTGATCTCGTGGCTGGTCGATATCCTTGCGCCGACGTTCGGCGGTCAGCGCGATTCGCTGCGAGCGCTGAAGGTCACCGCCTACAGCTATACGCCGGCCTGGATCGCTGGGGTCTTCCACATCATTCCGATGCTCGGCATTCTTGCCATCGTCGCGGGCCTCTACGGGTTGTATCTGCTCTACCTCGGCCTGCCGGTGCTGATGCGCAGCCCGCAGGACAAGTCCGTCGGGTACACCATCGTCACCGTGCTTTGCGCGATTGTGGCGGGAGTCATACTCGGCGTGCTGAGCGCCTGCGCAATCGGCGCGCTCAGCTTCCTCGGGCTGGGGGCAATGGGCAAGTTCAGCTCTCACAATGACGGTGCCGCCGATACGGCGATGGCCGCCGGCGCATTGTCGAGCATGTTCGGCGGAAAATCAGACGCCGACCGAGCACGCGTGAGCGATGCGATGGGCAAGCTCGCGCGCATGGGTGAAGAGGCCGACCGTGCTGAAAAGGCTGCGCGCGCATCAGGATCCACGGATCCCCGCGCGGCGGCCGGCTCTGCGGTCGACATGGGCACCGCGCTCAACGCGGTCGGACAGATCATGACCGGCGGCAAGGATGTGCAGACGGTCGATTTCCATCGCCTCAAGGACATGCTGCCCGAATCGATCAACGGAATGAAGCGAACAGAGTCCTCGGGTCAGAGCGGCGAAGCCATGGGCATCAAGGCATCGAGCGCGACCGCGCGTTACCAGGACGCCGACAACGGGAGCATACAGGTCGAAATCTCCGACCTGGGCTCGCTGTCAGGTCTCGCCGGACTCGCGGCGAAGTTCGATCCGAGCATGGAAAAGGAAACCGACACCGGGTACGAGCGCACGACCAAGATCAACGGCCAACTCGTGCACGAACGCTACGACCGCCGCGCCAAAAGCGGCGAGGTCAGCGTGATTCTGAATAACCGCTTCAGCGTCACGATCAGCGGTTCGGGCGTCGACGCCAAGGCTCTGACCGGCGCGCTGCGGGAGATCGACGTCTCCAAGCTCGCGACGATGACCGCGTCGAAATAGCCTCGGCCGCGCCAGCCGCGTCGTCTCAGGCCAGCAAGAACTTCGCGAGCTCGGCGAAGCCCGCTCCGGCCTCGCCGACCGTCACGTACTTCGGCGGCGTGACGATCGCGTCACCGAAGGCATGCACGTTTGCGACGCCAATCGAGTAACTGAAGAAGTCGAACATCGGCGCGTCGTTGGGCGAATCTCCGACAAAAATACACTGCCGCTCCTTGGCGTCGAGGTCGATGCCGAATTCCTCCGCGAGGAGCGTTCGCGTCATCGTCAGCTTGTCATAGCTGCCGAACCACCCGTTGACGTGGATCGAGGATACTTTGGCGCGCATGCCTTCCGAGCGCATGATCGCGACGATGCGCTCGACGTCCGCGCGCACGAGCGGCGCGACGTCCTCGCAGTAATCGATGGCCAGGTCGGTTTCCCGGTACTGTTGATCCGACGCGAGCGCGCAACCGGGAATCTCCCGAAGGATCTTCTCGCCGATCGCCTGCAGCCGCTCGCGATTGCGTCTTCTTTCGGCTTCATCGGTGACGAAGCGTCTTCTCAGCGTCCGGGCTGCGTCGTCGTGCCTCATGTACACGGCGCCGTTCTCGCCGACAACCGCGTCGACCGGCCACATGCGCGCGATATGGTCGCACCAGCCCGCAGGCCGGCCGGTGACCGGAATGACGAGGTATCCCGCGCTGTGCAGCGCTTCCATTCCAGCGTACGCGGAGGCGGTGATCCGTCCTCGCGTCGACAAGGTATCGTCGATATCGGTGAGAACACAGCGGATATTTTTCCGTACCGCATCCGGAAGCGCGGTCAGCGCCTTCATGACGCAGGCGCTCGCGAGCCCGGCCGGTCGTGCAAGTATCGAGACACGGCGTCGCGCTCGCGCGCGCTCAGGTGCAGCCCGCATTTCGTGCGCCGCCACAGAATATCCTCGGCGGTTGTCGCCCACTCCTGCGCGATCATGTATTCGATTTCGGCGGCGAAAAGCGTGTCGCCGAAATGTTCACCCAGATCCGCGGTGGTGTCGGCATTGCCCAGCACGCGCGACGAACGTGTTCCGTGACGGCGAGCCAACGCTCCGAGCAGTCCCGGATCGAGCGAAGCGTATCGCGCACGCAGGTCCCGCTCGAACGCGGCGAGGTCGCTCTTCACCATATCGCCGCCCGGCAACGGCTCGCTCATGGTCCACGGTTTTTTCATTTGGGGGAAAAAAGGCGCGAGCTCGCGCAACGCCTCTTCGGCGAGACGGCGAAAAGTGGTGATCTTGCCGCCGAAAATCGAAAGAAGCGGCGCGGCGCCTGTCTGAGCATCGAGCTTCAGCACGTAGTCGCGCGTCACCGCCGCGGGATCGGCGGAGCCGTCGTCGTACAGCGGCCGCACCCCGCTATAGGTCCAGACAACGTCTGCAGCCGAGATCGGCTTGGCCAGATAGGCGTTGGCGATACCGCACAGGTAGGAGATTTCCTCACCCGTTATTTCGGGATGCTCGTATTCCTCGACCGTGATATCGGTGGTGCCGATCAACGAGAATTCGCCCTGATACGGAATCACGAAAATGATGCGGTTGTCGGAGTTCTGCAGGATGTAGGCGTGCGCTTCCTCGTGGACGCGCGGAACGACGATGTGGCTTCCCTTCACGTGCCGTACGCTCGCTTGCGTGGGTTCGGCGCTGACTTCGTCCTGCACTTGTTTTACCCACGGTCCCGCCGCGTTGACGAGCGCACGCGCGCTCACCTCCTGCGTTTCCCCGTTCGCGTCCTGCAACGTCATCTGCCAGACGCCACGTTCGCGGCGAGCCGCAGCCAGCTTGGTGTGCGTACGGATGTCGGCGCCTTTTTCGCGGGCGGAAATGGCATTGAACACGACCAGGCGAGCATCGTCGACGCGCGCATCGGAGTAGACGAAGCCGCGGTGAAACGAGTTCTTCAGACCCGCGCCCCAGCGACTGTTGGAGAGATCGACACCGAACGAGGACGGCAGCGTTTTGCGACCGCCGAGGTGGTCGTACAGGAACAAGCCGGCGCGTATCATCCATGCCGGCCTCAGGTGCGGCTCGTGGGGCAGCACAAACTGGAGCGGCGAGATGATATGCGGTGCCGCGCGAAGAAGCACTTCGCGCTCGGCCAGCGCCTCCGCCACGAGCCGGAATTCGTAATACTCGAGATAGCGCAAGCCACCGTGGATCAGCTTCGTGCTCCACGAGGACGTGTGCGATGCCAGGTCGTCCTTTTCGAGCAGCAATGTCTTGAGGCCGCGCCCAGCCGCGTCGCGCGCAATGCCTGCGCCATTGATGCCGCCCCCGACAACGGCGAGGTCGTACACTGCTTGATAGGGTAGGGGCATCGTTCGCGCTCAGCAGCGCGCATTTTACCGTAGCGGACTAAGCGAGCGCTTTGCGTTACCATCGCGCCATCTCCTCCTTGCGTTTGCGCTCTCCCGCCTCCATGAAAATCCTGCCCGAAATCGACGCGATCGTCCCCGAAATGAAAGAGTGGCGGCACCACATCCACGCGCACCCCGAGACCGCCTTCGAGGAAACGGGGACCAGCGCGTTCGTCGCCGAAAAGTTGCGCGCATTCGGGATCGAAGTGCATACCGGGATGGCGAAGACGGGCGTCGTCGGCGTGCTCCGCGGCAACGGCGGCAACGGCAACGCCATCGGACTTCGCGCCGACCTCGATGCATTGCACGTGCTCGAACGCTCCGGCGTGGCTTATGCGTCACGCAACGAAGGCAAGATGCACGCCTGCGGTCACGACGGCCACACGACGATGCTGCTCGGCGCGGCCAAGGCGCTCGCCGGCAAGAAGAGCTGCGAAGGTACCGTGTACTTCATCTTTCAACCCGCCGAGGAAAACGAGGGCGGCGGCCGGGTGATGGTCGAGGAAGGGCTCTTCGACAAGTTTCCGATGCGCGCTGTCTACGGCATGCACAACTGGCCGCGCAAGCCGCTGGGCTCGTTCGCGATGCGCGCGGGCCCGCTGATGGGCGCGTACGACATCTTCGAGATCATCGTGACCGGCAAGGGCGCGCACGCGGCCATGCCCTATACCGGCAAGGATCCGATGCTCTTCGTCGCGCAGGTGATCAATGCGCTGCAAACGATCGTCGCGCGTAATCTGCATCCCCTCGATGCGGGCGTCGTCAGCGTCACGCAGGTGCACGGCGGCGACACCTGGAACGTCATCCCGCAGGAAGTCGTCCTGCGTGGAACCGTGCGCACATTCAAGCGCGAAGTGCAGGATCTGATCGAACAGCGGATGCGCACGATCGTCGAAGGCGTCGCGGCGACCTTCGAGATGTCCGCGACGCTGCGTTACGAGCGCCGCTACCCGGCACTGGTCAACGCCGAGACCGAAACGCGGCACGCGATCGCTGCCGCGACTGCTATCGTCGGCGCCGACAACGTCGATACCGATCCGATGCCGGAAATGGGCAGCGAGGATTTCGCGTTCATGCTGCAGGAGAAACCCGGCTGCTACGTATGGCTGGGCGCAGGGCGGGGGCCGGAGACACCGAACATTCACAGTCCGCACTACGACTTCGATGACGATGCCTTGGCGATCGGCGCCAGCTACTGGGTGACGCTCGCGGAGCAGCAGCTGAATGCCGGAGCTGCGCGAACAGGCTCGTAGCGCTTCGCCGCCCGTTTCGCCGCCAACTGCCGCGCACGGACCCGCGCCGCGGATCAACGCAGCCCGAGCAGTTCCCGGGTGTGACGGGCGATCATTCGTTCCTCGTCGGTCGGGATGACCCACACGGAAACGGGTGCGTTCTCGACGCTGATCCGTGGACCGCCCGTTCCATTCGTCTTCGCGTCGATCTTTACGCCAAGCCACGCAGCGTCGTGGCAGACGCGCTCGCGGATGGCCGCCGCCTGCTCCCCGATGCCACCGGTGAAAACGAGCGCGTCCAGGCCGTCAATGGCAGCGACCATCGAGCCCAACTCGCGGCGGAAGCGGTACACAAAAAGATCGATGGCCGCGCGAGCTTGCGGCAGATCGCTCGCCAGGAGCGTCCGCATATCGCTCGAAATCCCGGAGACGCCGAGGAGGCCGGATTCTCTGTAAAGCAGCGTTTCGATTGCGCGTGCATCCATGCCCAGCTCGTCGATCAGATACAGGATCACGCCTGGATCGAGGCTGCCGCCCCGTGTCCCCATGACGAGGCCGTCGAGGGGCGTGAAACCCATCGTGGTGGCGATGCTCCTACCACCCTTCATTGCGCATAAGCTCGCGCCGTTTCCCAGATGGGCCACGACGACACGTCCGCGCGCAGCCGCTGCGTCGAAGGCAGGCAACGCCGATGCGATGTATTCGTACGACAGTCCGTGAAAGCCGTATCGCTGGACGCCGCGCGCCGTGATCGCGGGCGGGAGCGCGAACGCCTGGGCAAGCGGCGGCTGCGTGCGGTGGAACGCAGTATCGAAGCATGCAACCTGAGGCAGCGAGGGCGAATGCGCGGCGATGACTCGCATCGGCGCAATGTTGTGCGGTTGATGCAAAGGTGCGAGCGGAATCAGTCGCTCGAGCGCGGCCAGGACGCCCGGGTCGACCTTGACCGGCACTGTAAATTCGCGCCCACCGTGGACCACCCGGTGGCCGACGGCTGCGAGTCGCGTCGCTCCCAACTCGCGGCTCAGAAATTCGAGGAGGTACGCGATCGCGTCGCCATGGCTCAAGGCACCAGCATCTCTCCATTTCTGCTCGTGCACGACGCGGTCCTGCGCGTCCCTGACGTTGAAACAGGGCGAGCCCTGAAGACCTTCGATCTGACCCCGAAGCCGGGGATGCGCGTCATCGCGCGCGTCGGCATAAAGCGAGAACTTGAGGCTCGACGAGCCCGCGTTCAGAACCAAAACTGCGTCGGTGCGCTCGCTCATCATGCTGATCGGGTTGCGGCGACGGGCGAGCTCGGCACCTTGAACAAGGGCAGCGGTGCCGCCCTCGTGGCGATTCGCGCTGGCCTAGCTTCGCCTGCGCAGCCGGCGAATCGCCGCCAACTGCGCCATCGCGCCGGCAAGCTCACCTTCTGCAAGCGCGATGTCCGCTTTGGAAGTCCTGTTCTGCATCGCCTCTTCCGCAAGGCGCTTCGCCTCGAGCGCCTTGGCTTCGTCGAGATCGCGAGCGCGGATCGCAGTGTCCGAAAGCACGGTTACGACATCGGGCTGAACTTCGAGAAATCCGCCCTGAACGTATACGATCTGCTCTTCCGCTTGGCCCGGCACCTTGATGCGCACGACTCCGGGCTTGATCTGAGTGATGAGCGGCGTGTGCCGCGGATAGATACCGAGCTCGCCCATCACGCCCGGAAGCACGACGAACTCCGCGTCGCCGGAGAAGATCGACTCTTCGGCGCTGACGACATCGACGTGAATGGTATTGGCCATGGTTTTTCCGGGCAAGATCGCTATTGCAGCGTCTTCGCCTTTTCGACCGCTTCTTCGATGCCGCCTATCATGTAGAACGCCTGCTCGGGCAGATGATCGAACTCGCCGTCGACAATGGCCTTGAAGCCGCGGATCGTGTCCTTGAGCGAAACGAATTTTCCCGGCGAGCCGGTGAAAACTTCGGCGACAAAGAACGGCTGCGAGAGAAAGCGCTGAATCTTTCGCGCCCGCGCGACCGCAAGCTTGTCCTCGGGCGAAAGCTCGTCCATCCCGAGAATCGCGATGATGTCGCGTAGCTCCTTGTAGCGCTGCAGCGTCTGCTGCACGCGCCGCGCGGTCGTGTAATGCTCCTCGCCGACGACATTGGGATCGAGCTGGCGGGAGGTCGAATCCAGCGGATCGACCGCGGGATAGATGCCGAGCGACGCGATATCGCGCGACAGCACGACGGTCGAGTCGAGGTGGCCGAACGTCGTCGCGGGCGAAGGATCGGTCAGGTCATCGGCCGGCACGTACACTGCCTGCACCGAGGTGATCGAGCCGGTCTTGGTCGACGTGATGCGTTCCTGCAGCGCGCCCATTTCCGCGGCGAGCGTCGGCTGATAGCCCACTGCCGACGGCATGCGGCCGAGCAGTGCCGAAACCTCGGTCCCGGCAAGCGTGTAGCGATAAATATTGTCGACGAAGAAGAGGACGTCGCGGCCTTCGTCGCGGAAATATTCGGCCATGGTCAACCCGGTCAGCGCGACACGCAAACGGTTTCCGGGTGGCTCGTTCATCTGCCCGTACACCATCGCGACTTTGTCGAGGACGTTCGAGTCCTTCATCTCGTGATAGAAGTCGTTGCCTTCGCGCGTGCGCTCGCCGACGCCGGCGAACACCGAAAAGCCGCTGTGCTCGATGGCGATATTGCGAATGAGCTCCAGCATGTTTATGGTCTTGCCCACACCCGCGCCGCCGAACAGCCCCACCTTGCCGCCCTTCGCGAACGGGCACACGAGGTCGATCACCTTGATCCCCGTCTCGAGCAGCTCGGTCGAGGGTGAGAGGTCCTCGAATGCCGGCGCATCGCGATGGATCGACATGGTCTTCTCGGCGCCAATAGGGCCCGCTTCGTCGATCGGGCGACCGAGAACATCCATAATTCGGCCAAGCGTCTTCGGCCCGACCGGGACCATGATCGGCGCACCGGAGTTCTGCACCTTCATGCCCCGCCGCAATCCGTCGGACGAGCCTAAGCAAATGGTCCGCACGACGCCGTCGCCGAGCTGCTGCTGGACTTCGAGCGTCAGCTCGGCGCCTTCGAGCGTGAGCGCGTCATAGATCCTGGGCAGATGCTCGCGCGTGAATTCCACGTCGATGACCGCGCCGATGCATTGGACGATGGTTCCTTCTTTCATGTTGCCTTCCCCAATTCAAGACTCATATTCACGCCGCCGTCGCTTTGTTGTACAAGCCGTGGATCCAACCGTGAATCAAACCGCTGCCGCGCCGGCCACAATTTCCGACAATTCCTTGGTGATCGCCGCCTGCCGCGACTTGTTGTAGATCAGCTGCAGCTCATCGATGATCGTGCCGGCATTGTCCGACGCGGCCTTCATGGCTACCATGCGCGCGCTCTGCTCGGACGCGATGTTCTCGTTGGCCGCCTGGAAGATGATCGATTCGATGTAGCGCGTGAGGAGCCCCTCGAGCACCGTCTTGGCATCCGGTTCGTAGATGTAATCCCACGGAAACGCGCGCTTTTCGACCTCGCCTTCGAGGTCGGCGATGGGCAGGATCTGGCTCTCCACCGGCGTTTGTTTCATCGTGTTCTCGAATCGCGTCGACACCAGGTGCAATTCATCGATCTGTCCAGCGATGTACGCGTCGAGCTGCACTTTCACCGGCCCGATTAACTTGTCGAGGTGCGGGCGATCGCCGAGGCCGATCACTTGCGAAATCACGTTGGCTTTCAGCCGATTCATGAAGCCCAGGCCCTTGTTGCCAAGGACGGTGACCTGCACGCCCACGCCTTTCGCCTGCCATTCCTTGATCTTCGAAAGCGCGAGGCGCAACGCGTTGGTGTTGAGACCCCCGCAAAGACCCTTGTCCGACGTGATCACAATGAGCCCGACATTCTTCGGCTCGCCCCTCTTGACGACGAAGGGATGACGATATTCCGGATTGGCGTGCGCGAGGTGACGAGCGATTGCGAGCATGCGACTCACGTAGGGACGCGAAGCGCGCATGCGTTCCTGGGCCTTTTTCATTTTCGACGCCGCAACCATTTCCATGGCCCTGGTGATCTTGCGCGTGTTTTGCACGCTCTTGATCTTGTTGCGGATTTCTTTTGAGCCCGCCATCGCAATTCCTACAAATGATTACCTACCGAGCGTCATCCCCGCGAAAGCGGGGATCCATTTTGCGAGCGTCAACAACCAATGGATTCCCGCTCAGTTACCAAAATGAGCGGGAATGACGGCCAAGGGTCTGTCCGTCACCTATTTTCATCATTCACACTAGAACGTGCCGTTCTTCTTGAAGTCTTCAATCGCAGCCGACCACGCCTTCTCGCCTTCGGCGTCCATGTCCTTGGTTTGCTCGAGCTTGTCCATCAGCGCGCCGTACTTGCTCTTGATGAATTGCCGCAATCCGGACTCGAAGGCGAGGGCCTTCTCAACCGGAACATCGTCGTAATAGCCCTTGTTCACCGAGAAAAGCGTCAACGCCTCCTCGGAAACCGACAGCGGCGAATATTGCGGTTGCTTCATCAGCTCGGTGACCAGGCGGCCGCGATCGAGCTGCTTGCGTGTCGCTTCATCGAGATCGGATGCGAATTGAGCGAACGCGGCGAGCTCGCGGTACTGGGCCAGCGAAAGGCGCACGCCACTGCCCAGCTTCTTGATCACCTTGGTCTGAGCCGCGCCGCCGACGCGCGACACCGAAATGCCGGCGTTGATGGCCGGCCGGATGCCCGCGTTGAAGAGATCGGTCTCCAGAAAGATTTGTCCGTCGGTGATCGAAATAACGTTGGTGGGCACGAACGCGGTGACGTCGCCCGCCTGTGTTTCGATGATCGGAAGCGCGGTGAGCGAACCTGTCTTGCCCTTGACCGCGCCTTTGGTGAAACGCTCCACCCATTCCGGATTGACGCGTGCGCCGCGCTCCAGGAGCCGCGAGTGCAGATAGAAAACATCGCCCGGGTACGCCTCGCGCCCAGGGGGGCGGCGCAGCAGGAGCGAGATCTGGCG
>OCZU010001179.1_pt1 | contig 17373 bp, 8 predicted proteins | sample 1539001 | NCBI WGS metagenome assembly OCZU01 (sample SAMEA3539306, study PRJEB22396) | soil metagenome | biome: tundra; feature: field; material: soil | place: USA | collected 2010-05 | depth 0.15 m | reverse complement strand
ACACCTTCCAAGGCAGATTTACCGAATTGGTCCCTGACGAAAAGATCGTGGAAGTTATTGAGTTCGAGTCGCAGGACCCGAGATTCGCAGGCGAGATGACGATGACCACGAGCTTCGCCGACACCGACGAGGGAACTAAAATCACAGTTCTCTGCGAGAGCATACCGCCAGGAGTTCGGCCCGAAGACAATGAAGTGGGCACGAAACAAGCCCTTCAGAAACTGGCTACGCTCATCACCGGCTGACCCGATCCGCAGGCTATGCGCTGCCCTTGGTCAGTAGCGGCAGCCGCACCGTGAAGTTGATCCACAAGGCGTGGATGAACCAGCAGACGTGAGTGCAGCAGCATGCCGCTTCTACTGCCCGCCGGCTCGATGGCGCCGAGCGGCCCCGGCGGTTCGGCGTAAGGCAGGAGCCGGTCATAGGTTTCCAGGGCATCCGCCGGCCGCCGGGCCGGGTCCTTCTCAAGCAACTGCCATACCAATACCTGCAGCCACGGGTGCAGGTCGCCGCGGGGTTGTGGTGCGGCCAGGAGTTGTGTGCGATCGACGGGTTCCAGATCCACCTGCCTGCCACCGACGCCAACAGGGAAGAGTTCGGGTCCTCGGGCACCAGCGACGGCAGTGGCCCGTTCCCGCAGGCACGGGCGGTGCTGGTGACCGCGCGGGCCGGCCGGGCGATGCTGGGCGCGGCGATGGACGCCTGCAGCGCCGGCGAGCAGACCCTGATCGCCCGCCTGGTCGCCGGGCATCCCGGAATCTTCGCCGGCCGTGTCTTCGTCGTGGACCGCAACTTCCTCGGTCATGAGCTGGCCACGGCGATCCTGGACGCCGGCGGGCATCTGGTGATGCGCGTCAAGCAGGGCATATCAGTAATTGTTACTGCCGTCCGAGGTCAGCTGGTTCCGCGCGTCATAGGTGAAGGTGACCCCGTTGCTGGTCAGGTTCCCGGCCTTGTCATACCCATACGTGTGCGCGGTCCCGTTGTTCCAGCCGGTCAGCCGCCCCGCCTCTTCTGGGGCAACACTGTCTAATGGGGATGAGTCCGGAGGATGCCGTCCGCGTCAACTAGGTTGAAGGTGATTCCGTCATGACCATCATCTGATCTGGCAGGCCACTTACCCCAAACTATAAGACTGCCCTCAGGATGATGCATTAGCAGCTCCGTCAGTTCCCCGGGGCCGCTAATTATTTCCATATCGACTTCAATGCTCCCAGCCGATGGGTACCCAAGGACGAGTTCTTTATCTGTTGTGATTCCGTCAAACATTCGTTGCTGTGCGGCTTCAGTGTCAGTCTCGACGTGCAGCTGATTTGCAAAGTAGAACGAGACGCAACTGCCGCCACGGAGTACATCAAAAATCAGCTCAAGCTCTGCTGGCGACCGCGCGAAGAACCATCTTGTGGCACCACCCCCCCTGGCTAGCCGCTCAAGGATAACGATCTCACGCCACGATGAGCCGAGCCGTCGAGTTAGAACTGGGTCGTTCCTTAGCTGCTGAGACATCTGCGACGACACTATTCCTACCTCACTTCGGCAGTCGATAGGATCCAGCCTCCTCTAGAGATTTGAACATTTCATCCAGAGGATTTTCCGGACCATTAAGCATAATTGCATTGCGGATTTGTTCTGGAGACGCGAACACGCTAACATGTCCCGCTGGATTGTTATCCATAATAACCGATCCGCCAGGCAGTTGGTCGGTTCGGACGCCCCAGATCTTGTCGCCAGGACGGAAGATCTGCTGGCCATCGGCAGAACTCGAGACGGAACTTCTAAATGACACACCAGACGGGTCGGTAAGGGCGCCGTCTGTACGGCTACCCGTCCGGAAGATGACGGCCGGCACGCTGTTACCGGGTTTCGCTGCTGGGGCGGGGGTTTCGGGTTGGCCGGCGTTTTTGGCTACGGCGGATCCCCAGATCCCGCTGCACGGCTTTGGGGCCGGCTTGGGTGCCAGTGCCCGGGTGATCGCCGCCGCGCACGCGGCGCTCGCGCACCCGCCGCCGACCATCGCGGTGAGCATGTGCCCGGACGGGTCGGTGCCGGTGACCGGGCTGTCGTTCACATACGCGTGCAGGTCGCCGCCCGCCGCCGGGTCACCCTGCGCCGGGGTGGTCACCTGGTCCTGGTTGAGGAACTGGCCCGCCGCCGGGTCATAGAACCAGGCCCCCATGTCGACCTGCTTCGTGGCCGGGTCGGTCCATCCGCCCTGGAACCCGGCCTGCACCGCCGTCCCCGCCGTGGCGATCACGTTGCCCCACGGGTCAAAGGTCGACGACTCTGTCAGTGTGGTCCCCGCCGGGGTGAACATCCCGGACAGGTCCATATGCTGATCAGTCAGCGCGATTGTTTTCACCCCGGCCGTGGTGTCCACCCCGGTCACCGAGCCGGACGGGTCACGCGAATACGTCGCCGACGGATCGGAGGCGACCTGGTCACCCATCCCGGAATACGTCAAGGTCACCGGCGACGACGCGGTCCCGCCGGTCAGCAGTCGCCCGAGCGCGTCATACCCGTACGAACTCGCCCCGGCGGTGACCTGCTGCCCGAACGCGTCCGACGTGAACCCAGTCACCGCCCCCTGGGCGCTGGTCTGGGAGGTCACATCACCGTCAGGCGAATAGGCGTAACTGTTGCTGCCGTCGGAGGTCAGCTGGTTCCGCGCGTCGTAGGTGTAGGTGCCCCGTTGTTGCTGGTGAGGTTCCCGGCCTTGTCATACCCATACGTGTGCGCGGTCCCGTTGTTCCACCCGGTCAGCCGGCCCGCCTCGTCATAGGTGTAGCTGTTGGTGACCGTGCCGGTGCCGCCCCCGGGCGCGGCCAGGCCGCTGGTGGTCATCGACGTGACGTTGCCGCTGGCGTTGTAGCCATAGCCGACCGACGCGACCTGCGCACCCGCAGCGGTCTGCACCATCTCCGACGCCAGCCGGTGCAGGCCGTCACGGACAACGAGACGGTGATCAGCGAGAGGGATCTGCAGGACGGCAAGGCGGCAGGACGAGGGCGCGCGCGACACACACGGGACCGTGAGCCCCGCACGCGCAGTCCCATGCCCCCGCGTCACGCACGCTGGAACGCGCGACGCGAACCGGAGCGGGCTTCCCGCGACGGGATTACTTCAGCCTCAACTCTTCCCGAAGTACCTCGTCCCAGGGAGCCGGGTCACCCAGAACAAGGCGAGTGACGCAGACGGCGAGCTCGCGGAATAGCAGCGGACTCGACCCTATCGGTCCGAAGGCGGCCCGATCGAAGGTCAGCGAACCACCAGGAGTCGCAGACAATCTATCCACGCCCGCAAAGAACCCGTTGGCTATGCCGTCTACGTACTCTGACGGCAGACCGAAAATGGCCTTTTCTGGTGGACTGGCGAGCGAGCCATCGAACTCGCCTTGCTCGCCACCGAGGACAGATATCTTCAGCAACTCGCCCGGCACCTGCTTGTAGGTCCCACCGAGAAGCCCGTATGACACGACCGGACCACGCGGTATAGCGACCTCGACAGCGAGGCTCTTGTCCTGAGTCACAGCTCCTGCGTCCGCCTTGACCACATGATCGGCTACTGGCCTGCCCGTCATGGCGGGCAGTTCGGTAGATCCCCAGAGACGACCGCGAGCGAAGTCGTTAAAGCGGGCCTCGATCATTGGCCGATCCCCCAGAAGTTGAACCAGTTGCTGTTGAAGTACTCTGGCATCTTCTGAATCACCTCAGGCGCGTAAACGCTGAACGGGGATACGCCATATTTCGCCAGCGCGGCCCCGTGCGCTGTCGCGTAATCCATTCCCTGCCTCATCAGAGTGGATTCGGTGAGTTCGTGCATGTAGAACGAGGCGTCGGCCCCCGTAACTGGCTGGCCGTTCGCCAGGGCTGTACTCAGCCGACTGATCATCGCGTCGTTCGGCGAGTGCGGGCCGAACTGCGCCAGATGCTCCTGAACCTGGGCCAGCCCACGCTCACTGACGTTGATCGACCGCCCGGCAAGGCTACCAAGACCCTCGCCACCCTGCGCGCCCGGCAAGAACGCACCCGTTCCTGCTTCTGGGGTGGGGGTTTCGGGTTGGCCGGCGTTTTTGGCGGCGGCGGCGGGTGGCTGGCGGGTGGCGGTTTCGGCGGTGTCGGTGATCGCGTTCGCGGCTGCGTCGTCCCCGGCGGCGCCGGCTGCGCCACTGAAGATGCCGCCGAGCGCGTCCCCCGCCGCGCTGACCAGGCCGCTGGCGGCTCCGCCGAGAGCCTCGCCGATCGAGCCGGTGACCACGCCGACCGCGGCGGCCTGCGCGAACGAGTTCACCGAGCAGGCGCCTTTCTGCCCGTCGTAGCATTTGGCGCCCTGGGTGACCATGGAGGCCGCCACCCCGGCCAGGGCACCGCAGCCGATCGCCCCGACGCCGCCGGTCAGTGCCGTGCACCCGGCGAACACCACCACCCCGACCGCGATCGCGGCGATCGTCGCCGCGTGTTTCTTCACGAACGACGCGGCCGCCTTCACCGTCGCCAGCTCAGTCTTCGCCACCGCCTCCGCGACCTTCACCACCGCCGTCGCGGTCTTATAGGCAGCCGTCACCACCACATGGACAGCCGTCCTCGCCACACTGACCGCGGTTCTCGCCACCGCCTTCACGGTGCGCACCGCGTAGGTGGCGGCGGCGTGGTAGGCATCGGAGACTTTCGCCACCGCGACCGCCGCGACGTGCCTGACCACGGTGACCGTCTTCCTGACGACCGCGATGGTCTTGGCGGCGATCTTCTTCCCCTTCGCCACGGCGGCGTGGTAGAGGTGCAACGCGCCGCATAGCGAGAGCCAGCTGCACGACTTGGGGGCCGGCTTGGGTGCCAGTGCCCGGGTGATCGCGGCCGCGCACGCGGCGCTCGCGCACCCGCCGCCGACCATCGCGGTGAGCATGTGCCCGGACGGGTCGGTGCCGGTGACCGGGCTGTCGTTCACGTACGCGTGCAGGTCCCCGCCCGCCGCCGGATCACCCTGCGCGGAGGTGGTGACGGAGTCCTGGTTGAGGAACTGGCCGGCCGCCGGGTCATAGAACCGGGCCCCCATATGAACCTGCTTAGTGACCGGGTCGGTCCACCCGCCCTGGAACCCGGCCTGCACCGCGCTCCCCGTGCTGGCGATCACGTTCCCCCACGGGTCAAAGGCCGCCGACCCGGCCAGCGCGGTACCGGCCGGCGCCACCATGCCCACCAGGTCCATGTGCTGATCGGTCAGCGCGATTGTTTTCACCCCGCCCGTGGTGTCCACCCCGGTCACCGACCCCGACGGGTCACGCGAATAGGTCGCCGACGCATCCGAGGCGACCTGATCACCCATCCCGGAGTAGGTGAGGGTGACCGGGGACGACGGCGTCCCGGCGGTCAGCAGCCGCCCCAGCCCGTCATACGAATACGAGCTGGCCCCGGCGGTGACCTGCTGCTGGTAAGCGTCGGAGGTGAAACTGGTCACCGCCCCCTGGGCGCTGGTCTGCGAGGTCACATCCCCGTTGGCGGCGTAGGTGTAGGTGTTGCTGCCGTCGGAGGTCAGCTGGTTCCGCGCGTCGTAGGTGAACGTGGCCCCGTTGTTATTGGTGAGGTTCCCGGCCTTGTCGTAGCCGTAGGTGTGCGCGGTCCCGTTGTTCCACCCGGTCAGCCGCCCCGCCTCGTCATACGTGTAGGAATTCGTGACCGTCCCGGTACCACCGCCCGGGGCGGCCAGCCCACTGGTGCTCATTGACGTCACATTGTCATTGGCGTTGTAGCCGTAGCCGATGGAGGCGACCTGCGCCCCAGCGGCGGTCTGCACCGTGTCGGAGGCCAGCCGGTGCAAACCGTCATAGCCGAGCACCTGCGTGTCGTTCCCGGACCCGTAGGACACCGACGACACCTGATCCATGCTGTTGTACGACAAGGTGCCCGTGGTCCCCGACGCCGCATCAGCCGCAGTGGCCAGCCGCCCCGCCGTGTCATACGTGAACGCCGACGTCCCCGACGCATCCGCCCGCGACGTCATCTGCCCATCCGCGTTATAGGCGAACGACGACGCCCCCGCCGACCCGGACGCCGACAGGACCTGGCCCCGGTCGTTGTAGGTGAACGACTCGGCCGTCGCCGGCTGATACCCCGCCGACCCCTGCGCCCCGGCCGCCGCCGTGGCCGCCGACGTCACCCGCCCGTTCGCGTCATACCCGAACGTGCGGGCGGCGGTCGCCGCGGCCGCCCCCGACCCGGTCTGCCCGGTCAGGTTCCCCATCACGTCATAGGAGTTACTGACCGCCACCCCGCCCGGCAGGTCCTGGGTGACCACGTTCCCGGCCGCGTCATACACCGTGGTACCCGTCGACGCCGCCGCACCGGTATTCGCGCCCGCGGGCGGCTCGATCACCGACTCCGCCAAACCCAGCGAGTTGTACGTCGCATACGTGGCATGCCCGTTGCCGTCGGTGTACGCCGTCTGGTTCCCGCCCAGGTCATACCCATAGCCAACCGCCACCGACGACGCCGACGTGACCGGCTGCACCTCACCCGCCAGCACACCCGTCGCGTCATACGTGAAGGTCTTCGTCACCCCCATCGCGTCGGTGGAGGAGATCATGTTGCCGTTGCCGTCATACGCCGCGGACGCCGACCGCAACTGCGCCCCCGACGCGCTGTAATCGGCGGTCCCGGCCTGGTTGCCGGCACTGTCATAACTGACCGTCGAATACGTGCCATCCGGGCTCGTGGCCTTCACCGGCCGGCCCGCCTCGTCATAGCCGTAACTGGTGGTGTTGTTCGCCCCATCGGTAACGGAGGTCTGCTCCCCCGCCGCGTCATACCCATACGAGGTCAGCACCCCGGCCGGGGACTTCACCGACTGCAAATTCCCCGAGCCGTCATAGGTGTTCAGCGTGGTCAGCGACTGCAAGCCCGGGTACCGCTCCACCTGCGTCCCCGTCAACTGCCGCTGCATGAAGTCATACGTCGCCGTCGTCTGAGCACCGGCCGGGTCGGTCTGGGACAGCAGATCCCCGTTGGCGTCATAGACGTAACTGCTGCTCTTCCCGTCCGGCGTGGTCACCGACGTCTTGTCACCCAGCTGATCGTAGGCAGTGCTGGTGGCGTGCCCCAGCGGGTCGGTCTGCTTGGTCAGCTGCCCGTTCGGGTCGTACTGGTACGTGGTCAGCGGGGTGACCGCCGCCGACCCCGGCGGGGTGTAGGACGGGTCAGTCCCGGAGGTCAGCTGCCCGTCGGCGTCATAGGTGTAGGTGGTGGTGTTGCCGTTCGGGTCCTGGCTCTCGGTCTTGTCGCCGAACGTGTTGTACCCGGTTGTGCTGACCGGGTGCGCGTTCTGGGTCACCGGCGCGCCCGAGGACGTCGAGTAGACGGTCGCGCTGACCGCGGGCTCGGTGGTCTGGGCCAGCTGCCCGGCCTCGTCGTAGGCATAGCTGGTGGTGTTGCCGTTGGGGTCGGTGGACGAGACCGGCAGGCCCCGCTGGTCATACGCCGTCGTGGTGGTCTGCTGCCCCGACCCGGCCACCGCCGCGGAGGTGCGCCCCGCGGAATACAGGGCCGTGATCTCCGGGGCCGACAGGACCCGCGAGTAAGCCTGGACGTTGCTGATCTCCCCGTCGAACCAGTCGGTCAGGTTGCCTGCCCACTGGTCCTGGCCGATGGCCAGCGGGCCGTTAGCGGCGAACGGCGTCGTATCGGTCGCGGTGGTCCCGGACTGCACCCCGTTCACGTACAACGTCATCGTCCCGGTCGACGCGTCGAAGGTGCCGACCAGGTGAGTCCACGTGCCCGCCTGCGCGGCGGAGGCAGACTCCGCGACCAGCCAGTTCGCGGAATTGGTGTCGGCGCTGGTCCGCCCCCAGGCCCAGTTGCCGGTCGAGGTGTCGTATTCGAGCTCGAACCCGTCCATCGACGTGGAGTGCTGCGACACGACTCCCTGGTAGTTGTTCATCCCGCCCGCTATGTTCGCCCACGCCGACACCGTGAAACTCGCCGACGTGTCCAGCACCGGGCCCTGCGTGGTGATCCCCTGCCCCGCGTCGCCGGGGAACGACGCGGCACCATCCGACCAGGTCACGTTCGTTGCGGTTCCGGTGTTGCCGGCCCCGGAGGAGTCCGGCACCGCGGTTCCGCCGGTCTGGTTCAGTGGCCACGCCGCGGCCGGGCGCCCGGCCGCGGCGCCGTAGGTGGTCGAGGAGGTGACATCGCCCTGCGCGTCATAGGTGTGCCCAGTCGACTGCGACCCGGCCGGGCTGGAGACCGTCTGGGTCAGCACCCGGTCATCAGGGTCGAACGTGGAGCTGACGGTCCGGTTCACCCCGGCCGGGTCAGTCGTCTGCGCAGCCACCCGCCCCACGGCATCGACGGAGTAGCCGGTGGTCAGCGTCCCATTGTTGCTGACCTGCTGGGTCATCTGCCCGGCCGCGTTATACGTGTTGTTCTGCAGCACGTAACTGCCCGAGTTACCGGCCACGGTGGACGTGCGGGTCTCGGTCACCGGCAGCCCGTTGTCGGTGTAGGTGAACGACGTGGTGAAACCCATCGCGTCGGTCTCGCTGGCCAGCCGCCCCGCCGGGTCATACGTGCGCGCGTCGGTAACCAGGTTCGCGGCCGCCTGCGAGCCCGACGGGGACCCGGTATAACCCACCAGCGTGGTGGACAGCTGTTTCCCGTCCGGGTCATAGGCATAGCTGGTGGTGATCCCGCCCGGGTCGGTCTCGGACGTCTTGTTGCCGTATCCGTCGTAGCTGTAGTGCGTCACCCCGTTATCGCCGTCGGTCGCGCTCGCCACTTCGTCATAGGCGTTGTAGGCGTAGGACTTGGTGCGGGAGGAATCGCCGCCGGTGGCATCCGCGACGGTCTGCGACAGCACATCACCATCCGCGTCATAGCTGGTGGTGGTCACCGCCTGGTGCACCGCGCCGGTGACCCGGTCCGTGACCGGCGGCGATGTTTCCGTCACCACCTCGCCCAGGCCGTCGTAGGCATACGAGGTGGTCTGCCCGGCCGGATAGGTGTCGGAGACGTCCTGCTTCGACAGCACCCGGCCCAGGTTGTCGTAGGTGTAGGTGATCGTCTCGCCGAGCGGGGTGGTGACGGCGGCCAGGTCCCCATCGGAGTAGTACGTGTAGGAGGTCACCGCCCCGGCGGGGTCCGTCACGCTGGCCGGCAGGCCAGCCGGCGCGTTCCCGCTGTCGGCCGCCGGGAACGCGCTGGTCCCGTCGGTGTAGGTGATGGTGGTGGTCCGGCCGTTGGGGAACCCCGGCACCGGCGGCCCGGTCTGGCTGGTCTGGTCCCCCCACTGGTCATAGGTGTAGGAGGTCAGGTACGTATTGTCGGCCGCGGACGCCGACCCCTCCCCCCGTGCGGTGAGCAGGACATCATTCTGGGCGTTGGGGGTCAGCTGCGCGGTGGTGTCGTCCGGGTAGTAGGTGTTATACGAGGTGGAGCAGGCGCTGGTGGCCTGGTCCTGGCAGTCCGACTGCGACACCACGTTCCCGCGGGCGTCGTGCCCGGTGACGGTGGTGTCCCCGTTGGGGTCCACGACCGTCGACAGGAACCCGGCCGAGTCGTAGCTGTAGCTGGTCCTGTTCCCCAGCGCGTCCGTTACCGACAGCTCCCGGCCGCCCTGCATCGGGTCGTACGTGTACGTCTCGGTCTTCCCGCCCGGGTCGCCCACCTGCACCGTCTCGGTCGGGGCGAGCCCAGACGCAGCCGACTTGTAGGCGGCGTAGTGGGCGGTGACATCGGCAGCCGGCAACTGGCTGGGGTAGAACGCCAGGTCCGAGATCGAGCCCTGGAAATGGCCGAGCGGGTCGGCCGGGGCGAACGGCCACGACCAGCCGGCGCTCTGGCCCGCGCCCGCATAGATAAAGGGAAGCCCGGTCGCGGCCAGCGTCCCCGCCGCCGTGCCGACCACTGCCCCGTCCAGGTACAGGCTCTGCGAACTGGTGGACGCCGACAGCACCGCATGGTGCCACTTACCGTCGTTGACCAGGCCCGGCGAGGCCATCTGCGCGGAGACGTTGTTGATCCAGAACTCCCCGCGCAGGCGCCCGTCAGTGCCGACGTACAGGGCCGGGTCGTTCTCGCCGCAGCCCGCCGAGTTGTCACCCAGGGCGCACTGCTGCTCGTCGAAGAGCACCCCGCCATTGGTGTCGCCCGCGGCCATCTTGAACCACAGCTCAACGGTATTGGGGCCGGTGGTTATCTGGTCGGTGGTGGGCAGGGCCAGATAGCCGGTGGAGCCATCGAACGTGGCACCGGTCACGTCACTGAACGGCGCAGACCCCGCCCCGCCGAGGGTCACCCCGCCGTTGTAGGTGGCCAGGCCGCCCTTCACCTCGTCGTAGGCGTCGGTGGCCCCCGACGGGTCATTCAGCCGGTAATAATCCGCCGGGTTCGAGCCCAGCACGGCCGCCCGGTACACCTGCGAGGACCCGGTCACCGCCGGGACGCCCACCGTCCAGGCTCCCCCATCGGAGTTGGTCACCGTGGTCACCCGCGCCGTCACCGGGTCGTAGCCGACGCTCGCGTAGGTATTCCCGGACGGGCGGATGATCGAGGTCAGCAGGGACGCGGCGGTGATCCCCGCCTGGCGCAGCCCGGTCACATCGGATTGCACCAGCGGCCGTGCGTAGAACGCCACGTCGGCGATCGACCCGCTGAACGGCGCCGCGTACCCCTTGTTGCTGGACAGGCTGTATCTGGCCTCGTCGGGCCAGCCGCCGCCGATATACCCATTGCCGATGTAGTCGTTCACTTGCGAGCCGGTGTTCACGCCCCGGCCGGCGGTGATCGCCCCCGACTTCGAGCCGGCCACGCTGCCATCGAGGTACAGCGTCTGGGTGCCCCCAGCGGCCGACAGGACCGCCTGATGCCACTTGCCGTCGTTGACGGCCGCGGACGTGACGATCGGCGCGACCCCCGAGGCGTACCAGTACTCGGCGTTCAGCTTCCCGTCACTGCCGACGTACATCGAGGGCGTGTAGAAGTTGGGCGTCGTCGAGGACGTCGCCAGCGAGTCCTGGCTGTAGGAGAACAGCACCTGGCTGGAGGAGGTGGTCTTGAACCACAGCGACATCGACTCATACGACGCGGATGACACCAGCGAAGCCGGGAGGGCAACGAAGGAACTGGACCCGTTGAACGACGCGGCGGTGGCCGCGCTGCCGGCCAGCGGCCCGGACGCCCCCAGGGTCACGTTGTCATACGTCGCGTTGTCGGTGCCCTCGTTGGCGAGCACCGATGAGTGCGCGATCGTGCCGGACGTCTCCGTCATCGGCCACACCGACTGCGGCCCCGCATCCAGCGCCGCGGTCTGGAACTGCGACCCGGCGGTGTAGGAGTACTTCGTGCACGTGCTCGACGAGGTCGGGGGGCACACGCTGCTCAGCTGATCGCCGGAATAGTTGTACGTCCAGGTCAGCGCGGTAGACGACTGGCCGGCCGTCACCGGATCGGTGGATACGGAAGCCACGTGCGGATCCGCCGCGCCGCTGGGTGTCGCCCAGGTCAGGTACAAAGCCCGCCCGGAGGTCGCCGACGTCATCGCCGTGATCTCGGTCCCGGACCAGGTGAACGTCACCGCCCGGCCTACCGCGTCCGCGACCGAGGTGATCCCGTACACCTTCGCGCCGGTGGTGCTCAGCAGGTGGGTGAACGAGTAGACCGTCTCGTTCTTGTCGGTCAGCGTGTACCCGCCGCCGCTGACCGTGGCCAGCGTCGCGAACCGCCCCGACGGCGGGGAGAACGTCCCGTTGGAGTTCTTGCCGAAGCCAACCTGCGAGCCACCGGGGTAGGTCACCGTCACCGACGTGAGCGTCCCGGACGCGGCGTCCTGCTCAGCCGCCCGTGCGTCGAAAATCGATGACCATCCGGACCCGAACCCTCCGGCCAGCCGCCAGTCCCGTGAGTTGTAGTCCCGCGTCACATCCAGCGATGGGCCGGCTGTCGCCACCGACGCGTCGGTAGATTCCGAGGTGTAGTTCCCGGACGCCGGATCGTATCCATTGCCCGAGGAGTTCTGCGACAACGTCGAGGTGATCAGCGGCTGCGGGACCGCGGTGGACAGCGCCGACCAGGCCGGGGACGGCGAATACACCGTCCCGTCATAGGCCTGCACCGTCCAGTAATAGGTCTGCGACCAGGTCAGGTCCCCGGCCGGCACGGTCCAGTCCCCGGCGGCGATCAGGCCTGAGTCAGCGATCTTGGTTCCGTTGGAGTTGTAAACGAGGAATTCGTATTGCAGCGCGTGGGTCGACGTCGTGGACGCGCCGGCCAGCAGTTCGGGGGTGAGCGTGGGTGCGGAGTACCCGTTCGGCGGCCACTGGGTGTTGATCTGCGGGGCCTGGTCGTTGTAGGTGATCTGCAGGTAGGGCGTGTAGTTGGACTCCATGTCCGAGTCAAAGGCGCGCGCGGTCAGCGCACCGGTCGCCCCGTACACCGCCAGCCCGTAATCCGGCTTCGTCCCGAACGTCCAGGCATCGATCGCGCTGGCGCTCAGCGGCACGGACACCCAGTCCCCGACCGACACGGTGCCCGCGCTGTTGGCGCACGCGTGCGGCGTGGCCGGTGCGGCCGACCCGATCACGGGGCCGAACGAGGGCCCCGGGTACGCCTTCACGCCCTGCACCGACCAGGCCTGGGTCACCTGGGCCACGTCGATAGTCGACGGGCTCGTCCCATTCGTGCACGCCGCCGCGGTGGGCGTGGCGGTCCACGAGTCGAACATGGCCAGGGTCGCCGACTGGACGTTGTATCCCTTGCCATCGATCGGGACAGTCCCGCCCGCGAAGCTGATCAGCCCGTTGGCGTCCGACTGCGACCCGCACACCGCTGTCGTGCACTCCCCCGTCTCGATGATCGTGTCCGAGGAGAAGTCACCCGGGCCGTCGGAGTTCGTGTACGTGGTGTCGTTCTGCCCGACGATCGAGTCGATGAACGTGGGGTCAATGTCGACCGGGAACACGCGGGCCGGGTCGTTCAGCCATGACGGGTCTACCGTGACCGTCAGCACCCAGCCGCCCGCCGCCTGCTTGGCCAGCCCGTAGCTGACTTTCCAGGTGGTCGCCCCCCGCCCGGTCCCCGGATTGATCTTGGAGTCGGCGGCGAACGCCAGCGGGATCTCACCGGCCTGCTTGCCGGCCGCGTCGGTGAACACCACCTGGCCGCCGGGGGCCAGGGACGGGATCAGTCCCTGCACGTCCAGCGGGAAGGTGAACACGTTCCCGGCCGCGGCGGACGCCAGGACGATCGACTCCTTGACGCCCGTCGGCCCCGACGTCTCGGTCACTTTCGCGCCCGGCAGGATGCCCGGATAGGCGGCGGTGGACCCGGACACCTGCGCGGTCACCGGGGCTTCGCCGGCCACCGACCAGCCCACCGACTCCCCCGTCGCGAGCTGCACCTGCGCCAGGTCCGTCGTCGCGGCCGCGGTCGTGGTCACGGCCGGGCTCGCAGCCGTGGCCGGCGTCACGGCCGGTGTGCTGGCGGGCGAGCTCGCGGTCGGTGTGCTGGCAGGCGAGCCGGCCGGAGTGCCTGCCGGTGTCGCGGCCGGGGCCGCCGCGCCGGCTGCGCCAGAGGCCGCCGCGAAAGAGATCGGCACCGAATTCGCCTTCTCCTGCAGCCGGCCGCCGGTGCCCGCGACGAGCGTGGTGTCAACCGGCGCCCACACGCCCTTGGACGCCTGGTAGTTCATCGGGTACTGGGAGACCCGCCGGGTGACCGACCCGTCCGCGTTCTGGTACCACGAGGCCGTGGCCGAGGACTTCGCGCCCACGAACGTCGAGGTCGCCGGGTCGAAGGCGGCCTTGCTGCCGTGCGCGCCCGCCGGGCCTGCCGTGAATTTGCGATCGTAGGGCTGGTAGGCCGGCAACTGGCCCGCCCCCGCCTTCACCGCGTTACCGGCGCCCTTGCCCGCCCGGGTCGCCGACGCCGGTACCTGCCCGCCACGCCCGGCCGACCCGCTTTTTTGCGCCGGCACCACCGCGGCGGGATGCGAGGCGAATAACCCCTGCAGCCACGCTGTGACGCCTGAGAAACCCAGCCGACCAGACGTTGCTGTCGCTGCCTGGGCCGGTTGCGCCATGCCCAGGAAGCACAGCACCATGAGCCACGCCGTCAGGCGCCGGGACCACCGGCGGGAACGCCAAAGTTTCACGCCGCAGTCACCGGCATCTCTGGTCAGGAGCCCGGTAGCGCAGGACCGGGCAGTAAGGTCACGGATGCCCGGCTGCCAGGCTTGCCATAGTGTGCGGTGGTTTGCGCTGGCTTGATCTTCACTGCCGGGGCCCCGCCCGTCAATACCTGAACGTCAAGAAGAGCTGCCAGTAAGTAATGGCCTGGGCCGTGATTCGCCAAGAAAGCGAAAAATGGTGCAGGTCACGCGGGTGGCCATTGATTTCCGCTGTCTCACATGTGAACGAAGCCAGATCAGGCGCCTATCCGCCGCCCGCTGCTACCGCTTCGCGCACGGCCCCATCGACCGCACCCGACACCATCCGGGCGTCCCCCGGCCCCACCACGGTCAGGTTCCCTGGGCCGTGCTTCCCGCCGATTACGACGAAACGAACACGTGGCAGCGCCTGGGCCTGCGCCGAGGCGGCGGCCACCTCGGCCGGTCCCGCCGCCAGCACCACATTGCACTGCCGCATCACCAGCGTGTTCATGAAGATCGCGGCGTTCGCCTCCGTCGCTGGCCCGGTCACAGCCAGGTACTCCACCTTCGCCCGGGTCGCCAGCGACGCCGACTGCATCCCGGCCCACACCGGTGCCGACGCCGGATCAGCCAGCCCAGCGGGCCCGGTCAGCAGGCATGCGGCGAACGGCAGGTACTGCCGCTGCCGGGCCGGCGGCACGTACCGTGACGGGGTGGCAAGCGACCACACGACCACCACGGCCAGCACCGCCACCGCGGCCAGCACCGAACCGGTCAGCATCCAGTCCCGGCGGGAAGCCGGCCGCCACGCCCACCACGGCTTCCGCGCGGGCCGCTTCGGATACAGGCCTGTCCGGCGTTTCCTCGCTGCCACCAGGATCACCCTCCCGCGATAGACCCAACGCCGGCGGAGAAGGCCACGCGGCCGGAGCGGAGCCAATGATAAACACCAGTACTGCCACATGCCAGCGTCGACACCAACGGCACCAGGCCACACCATCAAGGGGCCATGGCAATCATCGCCGGGCACAATTACGCTGGTGCCGAGCGCCGCAGCGGCTGCCCAGCAGGGAGAACGGATGACCGAGATCAACGATCTTGCGCTGGCTGGCTCGCGGCCCCCCGTCAGCCGAGGCCGCCTTGCCGGGCGGCGGGCCGCGACGGTGGCGCTGGGCGCCAGCCCGCTGTGGTCATTCAGCCTGCTGACCTGGATGCCGTTCACGGCAATCGCGTGGCGCCGTCGTCGTGCCCGCGACTGGGCCATCGCCGCCGGATACGGCGCAGCCACCGTGGTCGGCGTCATCTGGGCCGAGAACACCGCCAGCATCGGCGCCGAAGCGATCATAGCCATCATGATCGGCGCTAGCATCCACGCCTTCTACACCCTCAGCCAGCTCGACCGGTTCGGCCGGACCGCTGCCAGGCAAGACACCGCGATCGCCAACGCCGTCGCCGCCCGCGAGCACCGCATGCAGGCCCGCCGCATCCTCGCCGCCGACCCGATCCTCGCCCGCGACCTGCGTATCGGCCGACCGGACCGGCCCCGCGACTACGACGACGGCGGCCTGGTCGACGTGAATAACGCGCCCGCCAGCGCCCTCACCGGCACCCTCGGGCTCACCGAAACCGAAGCCGCCCAGCTCATCGCAGCACGGGAAGAGCTCGGGCTACTGCTAAACGTCGACGACCTCACCGTCTACGCCAGCATCGACCCGCGCCGCGTCCACACCCTGCACGACCTCATCGTGTTCGGCCCCGCGTAAGCAGTCCCTCCAGCGACGCCAGGAAAACCCCACGCTCGATCAGCACATCAATCATTCAACCCCGGCTGACGACTGCGGCCCGGGGATGCTGCGGCTGTAGTCGAGGCTGAAAGTCCGCTCGACCCATTTGACGCCACCGCGCGGCCCGTCTGGATCGGGTTCCTCACCACTGCCGATGCGCCCGCGCAAGGCCGCCAGCTCAGCAGACCGGTCCAGCGTGCTGGTCACCTCGCCGTGCTCAAGCAGCAACTCGGCTACCTTCTCGAACTTCCACGCGGGATGGAATCCCATGTGGACGTACGTAGTGCGGATGAAGCCCTGTCCCAGCAGCAGGCCACCGCTGAACGGGACCCGCACGTCCAGCTCGCCCGCCTCCCACCCAGGACCTGTCCACGAGGGCCCGAGGACAGGTGTGCCGCCGAGTAGACCGGATCTGGGGCATCGGGCTGGCCGCTGGCGATGAGCGGGCCGCCTCCCCGGAGACCCGGCGGGGGCTTAACCTGCTGGGCTTCGCCCTGATGGAAGCCCGCCACCGACTGCGATCCAGGAACGACTCGCAACAGGCGGCGCCGGCCTGACCCACAGCCCCGCGTGGCGGAGGTAATCCGCCTGAACGGCCTATGCGGAGCGTGGTGTTGCCAAGTGAAATCGAATGTGCCAGCCTCGATCCGCTCGATGAACCGGGCGATGTTGCCGGCTTGAGGCAGGGCATCCTGCCAGCTTGCGCTGGTGATGTCGATCAGCATGACCGGCGCCCGGTCGCGCCGGGCATCGGCGGCGGGGAGCTTTGCCGTCGGCGTGGCCTCGGTGAATCGCTATGGAGCGGCGTCGTGTCAGAGGAAACGCGCCGGGTCCAGGAAGTCCGTCGCGCAGTACGGGCGCTCACCGACGACGATCTGTGCCAGCAGCTCGCCGATGCCCGCCGCGTGCTTGAAACCGTGACCGCTGTCCCCGCCGGCCACGACGACACGGGGCTCGGTGTTCAGCCGGCCGACGAGGAACTGCCCGTCGGGTGAGTCTGTGACCAGGCACGGGATGACCTTCGCCGGCTGGGGATCAAGGCCGGGCAGTGCTCGCGCCACGCACGAGCTCAGCTCATCGATGTCGGTGTCCAGATGGATGTAGCGGTCCATCTCCTCGGGGTCGATGCCGGCGCCGTCTGAGCGGATCCCCGCACGCTCCAGGCCGATCTTGATCCCGTAGTCCTCGGCGGATCCGTGTCCCCACAAACTCTCGCCGTCGTGGCGCTCCCAGATAAAGGCCGGGAACCTGTCCAGGGTGAATTCTTCCGATCGGGGATCACGGGGCCTGAACCAGTACATGGGCGTCCTGCGGGGGGCGAGGGGCAGGCCGGGCAGCAGCGTGCCGAGCCACGCACCGGCCGCGATGACCACCTGGGATGCACGCCATCCGGCCGTCGGGGTGTGCACGGTGACGCCGTCACGGCCGGCCTCGATGCCGCTGACCATCGTGTGCG
>OCZU010001177.1_pt1 | contig 17392 bp, 17 predicted proteins | sample 1539001 | NCBI WGS metagenome assembly OCZU01 (sample SAMEA3539306, study PRJEB22396) | soil metagenome | biome: tundra; feature: field; material: soil | place: USA | collected 2010-05 | depth 0.15 m | reverse complement strand
TGGACCAGGGTGTGGAGCCCCTTTTGGCAGCGTTGAGAGAAATCGTCAAGAAGCTCCCCAACACGCCCAGTTGCGCAGGCCGTGTGCGGCCCGCGTAATGAACGAACGACATTGCGCAGCGACGTTCGTTTCGCCGCCTCCTCCGGGTCAATGAGCGTAATAGAGATGTTTCGCCAGCTACCGACGCCAGGCATTCGAAGAAACAGTCCTTTTGATCCCGTGTTCCGAGAGGGTTTCACTGTGCGACTCGCCACGCATAGCCGAGTCGTCACGTTCACTCAAAAGGTATTTCGGGTGGATGCCGTGAGGGTCAACTATCTGATTGGCAATTGGCTCCGGCGACCTTGCCCATCGTATTGCCATTGCCCTACCGAAAACTTCCTGCCCATCATTCAGGTGGCGAAAGGTGATTTCGCCCCGGCACTGAAGTGCCGCCGCACGTTGCATCCATCGCGCGATGCGCGGTAAGGGTTCGTTGCGCAGCTTTAGGCGGACGTGTCGTCGCCCATTCCTTCCCGGATTCCTTCCATCAAGGTGTATAGGGCGAGCGCGTGCCTATTGCTCTTGAACCGTGGGTAACTCTGAGTCCTTGCTTTGAGGACCGATGACGAACGAGGTGCCGGCGCTGGTCAATGCAGTCGGGAAACCGCTCACGGTTGTCGTAACAGGTATGGCGCTGACGTAGTTCGAGATGGTTCCTCCGCCGGGGGAAAGGCGTCCAAGATTGTACATCTTCCCCCCAAGAGAGAAAGCCCGCGTCGACACCCAATCATTCGAAAACGTGACCACAGCCGTGCTCCCGGTAATAACGATCTGGCCCACACGGGCGCTGAAAGAGCCAATAAGCGGGCCGCTTGAAAAGGTATCGGGCTGATTCCAGTCCCCATTCGGGCTACTGTTTAGATAGAACTTTACGACTGGAGCCGACGTCGAAGACCAATTCAGCACCACCACGTTTCCGTTGAGGAGCGGAGCGGCGGATATCACATTGCTCCGAAACGTGATCAAGGCGGTCTTCTCGCCCGGAGTTCCGGTAAATAAAGGTGCCGAGACTCCGTCAAGAAAATTCACGTACCCTATTACGAAGAAGGTACCGCTCGGACTCTGTAGAAGTCTTGATACGAAGTGATACGCTACGCGGCCCGCCGGGGGGCGCCCCTCTTGGGCCAACGCCGGAGCTACCGCAATGGCCAGCATCAGTAGCGCCGTTGCTAGAAAGGATCCTCGAAACTTGATTGTTTGCATCTTTCTCTCCTTTTTCTGTCGCTGTGGGCTGCGGGCCAAGGGTATTTTTTCCTCTAACTCATTGATTTTCGTCATTTGGTTCTTGCCTCCCAATTAAAGTCGATCCTGTTTCGTCACCCAAGCGCAACAAAGTTTGAGCGGGAATGACTGGGTGCCACACTAGGGGCGTCGCGGTCGGGCGTCAATGGGTGGAAGCTGAGTTTCGTATGAGTTTCGAATGAACCCGCAAGTGATTGACTTATCAGTATCTAAGGAGCAAGCCCGCCCGTCTCCCGCAGTAAATCGGTTGTATAATCCAGAAACAGGATGACTTGGTCCCGCCTTGAGCGCCTCTCCCAGCCATTTCGAAGTGCTGCGGTTTGATGAGTTTGAGCTGAACATTCAAAGCGGAGAATTGCGCAAGCGCGGCAAAGTTCTCCGACTCCAACCCCAACCAGCCAAAGTTCTCTCGGTGCTCGCTCTGCAGCCCGGCAAGCTGGTGACGCGAGAGGAACTCAAGCATCAGATCTGGGATGAAGCCACCTTCGTCAACTTCGAGGAAGGACTGAATTTTTGTATCCGCAGCATTCGTGCGATCTTGCATGACAGTGCGGACGATCCTCAGTTCATCGAGACTCTGCCGCGTCGTGGTTATCGTTTCATCGCTCCAGTCGAGCAGTTGATACCGGACGCTTCCGAAAGGATCGATTCCCTGGCAGTTCTACCACTGGAGAACTTGTCGCACGACCCTGATGAGGACTATTTTGCCGAAGGCATGACGGACGAACTCATTACCGAACTGGCAAAGGTCCGCGGCCTGCGTGTGATTTCACGGACATCGGTCAAGCAGTACAAGAGGGTACGGAAATCTCTTCCGGAAATTGCCCGGCGGCTGAATGTCAGTGGAATCGTGGAAGGTACTGTCTTACATTTCGGGAACCGGGTGCGCATTACGGTCCAGTTGATCCGCGCGCAGAAAGAGGAACATCTGTGGGCGGAAAGCTATGAACGTGAGATTGGAGATATTCTCAAGTTGCAAGGCGAGCTCGCGCGTACTATCGCCGCTCAGATTCATGTCCGGCTCTCTGCCCACGATCAGCTTCGGTTAAGTTCTGCTCGGCGGATCGATGGGTCAGCCTATGAGGCGTATCTTCGAGGACGTTACTTCTGCAACAAACGTACTGAGGAAACTCTAAAGAAGGCTCGAGAGTACTTCGAACAAGCGATTGCGAAGGAGCCGAGCTATGCTTCGGCCTATTCAGGTCTGGCCGACACCTATTTTTACAGCGGGTATTACTTCGGGAAAATGGATCCAACCGAGGCCATGCCGAGAGCCAGGAATGCCGCGCTCAAGGCGCTGGAGCTGGACAACGCGCTCGCTGAGGCCCACACGTCGTTAGGGTTGGTGAAGTTCTTTTTTGAATGGGATTTGGCCGGAGCTGCAGAAGAGTTCACGAACGCCATTGCCCTGAATCCCAACTATGCGACCGCTTACCATGCGCATTCGGTGGTGCTGGGCGCGGCGAAGCGCCACGACGAGTCGATTGCCGAGGCCAGGCGTGGCCTGGAAGTTGATCCTCTTTCGATTCCCGTGAATAACATTGTGGGAGAGATGCTCAGTGCTGCACGCCAATGGGAGCGAGCCATTGATCAGTATCGCAAGACGATCGAATTGGATCCGAGGGTCGCACTGGTGCATGAGAATCTAGGGACAGCGTTGGAGGAAATTGGTCGTTACGACGAAGCGATAGAAGAATACGTCATAGCCCGAACTCTTTCTGGAGAAGACGATTGCATAGTGGCGGAGCTCCGCAGGACATACGGGACATACGGGTTGCGCGGTTTTCGACAAGAACAACTTCGGGTTGCATTGGCGCGGTGGACCGGTTGGCATGTCGACACATTTCAGATCGCCTTTCTTTATGCGCGCTTAGGCGATCCGAATCAGGCGCTGGCATGGCTGGAAAAAGCACGTGAAGCTCGCTCTGGAATGTTGATTTGGATAAGAATGTATCCGGACTTTAAGAACGTCTTCTCCCACCCGGAATTCCAGCATCTCGTGCGACGCGTTGGTCTGCCTGAGTGAGCCTGTAGCCTGAAATGCTTCTCAGAATCAAGAACCCATTTTGCCCCCGAGTCACAGCCTACCGAAAGTTATTCCGGCCAGAAAATGGGCTTCTGGGAAATTGGAACTTCCGTTCGGAGCTAGCTGATTTCTGGCGGATGCCGGTTGACGGCCTAACCCCACACCCACACGACGGCCGCCGAGACGACGGCGCTACTGTTGCAAGAGGAGTTCTGCGCACGGGGACTTCAACGGAGCCGCTCAGTTCTGGCGTGGCTTCTGAGCTTCTTGCAGCAGGGGACGGAGCGAGTCGACGGAAACTCCAATAGTGCCTCCGGAGAATCCGTCCGTGAAAGAGGAAAAAGATTCCTAAGCCGGTCAACGCAAGTCCGTACCAGCGTTCGAGCTTTGCCGCCCGCGTTTTGATCGCCAGACGAGCCCCCAGATGAGAGAAAGGGACTGCGCCCAGTGCGACCAGGCCGGTAACGAGCCACGAAATGTGGCCAAGGTAAGCGTGAACGATTGTGCCTGGTATGGCGAGGACGGAAGAAACCGCCAGCGAACATGCGAAAGCCTTCTTCATCGGCTGCTTGAGGAATTCCGTGTAGCTGGGCACGAAGAGAAATCCGCCGGCGTTCGCCAGCAATCCCGAAATAAATCCCACGCCAGTTGCGACTGTGATTACTCGTATTCGCCAGTAGGATGGGCGCAGACCCTCTGGGTTATCTGCAGCTTCTTTAGCGAGCGAACGGTCTTTGGGAAAAAACAGAAAGGAAAGTCCGAATCCAAGCACAAGAACCCCTGTTACAACCAACAACGGTCTGGCACCAACCGAGTGAGACAAGAAGGAGCCGGCCACGATGGCGGGGGTTCCGATGCCTATACTCCACCAAACGATCTCCCAATCCAACAGCCGAGAGCGCCAATATTCTGCGGAAGCAACTAGGGTGCTCGGTACGGTTGCAGGAAGCGGAGATGCGACCGCGACAAACCCAGGGAAGCCCAGCAGGCTAAGCAACGGAGTGGCCACCGCGCTGCCTCCCTTTCCGAAGAGGCCGCCGAGAAACCCTATGATTGCGCCTGTCAGAAGAGCTCCCAGATGTTGCCAGGTCAATCAGTTCCTCCCGTTGTGTTAAGCAAAGATTTTCACGCCGCCATGGGGGGCTTGAAAAGACATTCGCTCCGGTAGTTCAGTTCCTGCCTTTGTGTACTGGTTTTTCACTCCGTCGAGACTCGACAGAACAGGAGTTAGTGCGTCAAGTGGGCACACCAAGCTTGGGCAGCAGCCATTGGGTCAACACTAGGTAAGCAGCGATAAAAACGATCATCCACGCCCATTGCGGCATTTCAGTTTGCTCCTTCCAACGAACCCTTTGATCTGTGATGCCTCGTTTGTGTACGGATTCCGTTCCTACGGGGTGCACCAGCAGCGTATCGTTGCACATGAGCGGCCTGCCTCGCCGTGCTACGGCACACCAATTCACACAGCTTGAATACCACCGGATCAGCAATGCTGTACAAGACACTGTTACCGGAACGCTCGCGACCCACGAGCCCGGCATCGAATAGGATCTGAAGGTGTTTCGATATGTTGGGCTGATTCCCGTCCAACTCGCCGACAATCTGGTTAACGGTCATTGCACCGTCTTGAAGTGTTTGCAGGATGCGGAGGCGGCAAGGTTCCCCGAGAACCTGGAATCGGCGGGCGACCAACTCGACCATCTTCTCGTGGATCATCGTCCGCCTTCCGAACAGACAAAGGACTTATTCACTATATAATTATACATGCATATAGTTGGAGATCGCCAGAAGCCAGGGAGTTGCCCGAATGCGGTCTGACATCGACGAAGCCGTCGTCTTGCTGAAGCGCGGGGGCGACGGTGCGCTTGAGGGAGCAGTGGAGCTGCTGCAAGGGGCCGTGTTTGCTTTCAGTATGAGAGTGTGCGGACAACAGCAAGATGCCGAGGACACCATGCAGGAAGTCCTGGTGAAGTCGTTGCCCTACCTATCAAAGTTTGACAACTCCAGAGCTTTAGCGACCTGGTTGTACAAAGTGGCGAAGAACCGCTGTCTCATGAACCGCCGCAAGAGCACATTCGCGCCGAAAGAGGAACTTTCCCTAGAGGAGTTGATGCCTAACCAGGAGGAGTTCGAGCGGCTCGACGGGCTCACTAGTATCACTCCAGAAGGTTCGGCCATTAGTGGTGAACAGCGGCAGCGGTTGCGGGAGGCGATTCGGTATCTGCCGCCGCACTATCGCATCATTCTCGTGTTGCGTGACATGGAAGGCTTCACCGATGAAGAGGTCGGGGAGATCACCGGCTTGCGCCCAGGGACCATACGTGTCCGACTCCACCGGGCCCGCTTATTCGTCCGGAGGGAACTCGCGAAGTTGAACGAGGGAGCGAAGCACGGTATTACGGGACGATTGCGGCGAAATGTGGGAGCCCCATCTGGTACCGGTCGCTGCAGGAAGGTCTTTGCCGGGCTGTCGGACTATCTTGATGGTGAACTTGACGACTTCTCTTGTGAAGAAATCGAGACCCACATGAACCGCTGCGAACCATGCAAGAAATTCCTCCGCAGTCTGGAGTCGACCATACAACGCTGCCAGCAGTCACCTGCTGACTGCCCGGATCGGGAAAGGACGGCTGCCCTAAGAAAGAAACTGCTCGCGACCTACAGTCGGGCACTCGCGACCAGCGGGAAGTGACTGGATCAAAGACTGTTAGGCCGCTCTACGTCGCCTCTTCATAGCAGCTCCATTCTTCTCTTTTTATTTCCTGTAACAAATTCGTCGGGTTTGCATTTATTCATGTGGCTCCCTTGGAGGAGCCAGTGAGGGAAACCCATGATTTCTGCAAAAGTTGAACTGACACAGGCGCTTGCCCAGCAAAGACAATTCGTTGCTCGAACGGGTAGTGAGCACTATTTCTTGCTGGACGATAGTGCCGGGGGAACCGGACCTAAACCCATTGAGCTAGTTGCAGCCGGGCTTGCTGGATGCACGGCCTTCGACGTGGTCACGATTCTCCGCCAGAAATATCACCAGAAAGTCACCGGCTACGAAGTGCGGGTGGAAGCTGACCAAGCGGAGCGCCCGCCGCAGGTGTTCACAGCAGTTCGGATTCAGCATGTTGTTCGAGGTTTTGACATTGATGCTTCGGCCATCGAGCAGGCGATTCGCCTGTCGGAGGAGAAATATTGTTCAGTCGGTGCGATGGTGCAAAAGACGGCCAGCTTCCACACAACGTTTGAAATCGTTGCCGAAAAGACAGAGTGGGCGGATCAGGCAGAGCCAGCCGCAACCCAGGCTTAAGAGGTTGCTAATGCAACCGCTTCCCCAAACTTAGTGATCCAGGTCACGGCCTGAGTCTTGGTCCTGAGCGCAGGATAAAAGGAGCATACCAACTCGTTTCTCAATCGGGTCTTGTCCCTATGCGTATCGATATTGCTGCTCGCCGTTCTTTTCCGATTCCGCGATTGGTTGTCGCTGTCCTCTGCGTCAGTGGGACGATGTTCTCCCAATCGTCGCCGGAACCCTCCCCCCTTTCGTTACAGCGGGCCGCCACCATCGCCATGGAAAAGAACCCACTGCGCAAAGCGGCACTGGCGGATACGAAAGCTGCATCGGTTGGGATTCAGGAAGCCCGTTCTTTTCTGATGCCACGAATCAGCTTTTCAGAAACAGCCACACGGGGTGACGATCCCGTCTACGTGTTTGGCAGCAAGCTTCGGCAGCAGCGTTTCACCATGAACGACCTCACACTGAACCAATTGAATACCCCGTTGCCGTATGGGAACTTCAGCACCCGTTTCGGTGGAACCTGGAACCTGTTCGATTCCTTTGCTTCCTGGCACGCGGTCAGTCGTGCCAAGGAGATGAATGCCGCCTCCACCCACCAGTTGGAACGTACCGACCAGGAGATTTTGTTTCGCGTTGTCCAGGCCTACTACGGCGTGCTCCTTGCTAAAAAGCAAGTGGAGGTCGCCGAACAATCGGAGAAGACGGCGAAGTCGATCATGGACCGCAGCCAAGTGCGATTCGACAGCGGACTGGTTGTGGAGTCGGACTTGCTTACCGCGAAGGTCCGCCTGGCGAGCCGCGAACAAGAACTCATTCGCGCGAAAAACAATCTGGAACTCGCCCGAGCCCAACTTAATACCGCGATGGGCGTTCCTGTGGATGCTGGGTATCAACCCGCAGACCCGCTTGCCGACCAGAGTCTCGCGGTTCCCTCGCTTGCTGACGTGGAGCAAAAAGCACTCACGAGTCGGCCAGATCTGAAGCGCATTGAATCCGAGGAGTCCGCGCAACAACTGAGTGTCGCCATCGCCAAATCATCGTTCGGTCCGCGCCTGAATGCCTTTGCTGGGTGGGAGATGGACAATCCTACGCTGCTGGCAGGTGGTGGCGGCAACAACTGGCTTGGGGGGATCGAGTTGCAGGTCGACCTCTTTCAGGGTGGCGCGAAAAAGGCGGCTCTTTCGCGAGAGCATGCCATCGCCGAAAAGATAGCGGCGCTGAAGCAAGCCGCCAGCGACGCGGTGCGATTGGAGGTGCGCCAAGCCTACTACGACGTGGACTCCAACCGCCAGCAGGTGGGTGTCGCACGCTCGTCGATTGCGCAGGCACAAGACAGTCTACGCATCAACCAGAATCGCTATGAGGGAGGCCTGATTACCATTACTGACCTTCTAGGCGCAGAGGAAGCGGCCCGCCACAGCCAGACCGATTATTGGCAGGCGGTTTATCAGTTTCACATCAGCTCCGCCAACCTTGAGTTGGCGAGCGGGACCTTGAATCTGCAATCACCGGTGGTCAATCCATGAATCCGATTTCTACTGGGAAACAAAGAAACCGAATAAGACTCGCATCCGTGGTGACAGCGGGTCTCCTCTTGCTCGCTCTTGCGACCCTTGTAGGCTGCTCAAGCGAGCATGAAACCGCCAGCGCTGCCCCGGAGACCGTAAGCAACGTGTCCGTGTTGTCTGTGCAACCGGCGAACGTTCCGGACCTGGTGGAGGCCGTTGGTACGCTCCGCGCGGCGCAGACGAGCCAACTTGCCGGCCAGATGATGGCGAACATCGTTGAGATTCGGGTACACGAAGGAGACCGGGTCCAGCGCGGACAGGTGTTGGCCGTCCTCGACGAAGCCCAGCCGCGTGCGGCTCTCGACCGCGCGACGGCGGCAGATCTCGCATCGCAGCAGGGAATCACGGCAGCCGACTCCGACCTTGCCTTGGCGGAATCCACCTTCAAGCGCTATCAGACCTTGTACGAGAAGAAGTCGGTCAGCCCGCAAGAGTTCGACGAAGTCAAGGCCCGTTACCAGGCGGCAGAGGCGCGCCGCGACATGGCCCGCGCCGGGCAGACGCAGGCGAAGGCGGCCCTCCAACAGGCACACACCGCTCTCGGGTACACCCGCATCCTGGCCCCGTTCGATGGCCTTGTGACCGAAAAGAAAGCGGATGTCGGTGCGCTCGTCAGCCCCGGGATGCCAATCTTTACCGTGGAGGACCTTCACCGCTACCGACTGGAAGCCACCGTCAACGAGACTGATCTACGGTACGTCCGCATGGGACAGCAGGCTCCCGTCATCATCGACGCCGTGGGCGATAGAGAGCTCAAAGGACGGGTTGTCGAAATTGTTCCTGCGGCAGACGCAGCGAGCCGGAGCTTCCTGGTGAAAATTGAAATACCATCTGACCCGGCGCTGCGATCGGGGCTTTTTGGCCGGGCGCAGTTCTCTCGCGGGGAAAAGTCATCCCTTCTAATCCCGCGAACTGCCGTCGTGGAGCGCGGGCAATTGCAGGGAGTCTACGTGCTCGATCAGAACAAGATTGCCGGCTTGCGCTATATCACGCTCGGTAAACCATCAGGCGCCCAGGTGGAGGTGCTTGCCGGCTTGCAGGCGGGCGAAACGCTAATTTCCGATCCGGGTAGCCGGGAACTCAGCGGCAAGAAGATTGAGTCACGCTAGGAGCCATGGATGAGCACTGCTAACAAGAATTCCGGACAGGCTAGCCAGCACCCAGCACTTCGCCTGGCAGGGAAAATCGCACATGCCTTCATTGATTCAAAGCTGACTCCGCTGGTCATTGTCGCCGCCCTGCTCCTGGGTGCATTCGCCATCCTCGAAACGCCACGCGAAGAAGAACCGCAGATCGTGGTCCCGATGCTTGACGTTTTTGTGCAGATGCCGGGTGCGTCCTCGCAGGAGGTTGCCCAGCGCGTGAGTCTGCCGATGGAGAAGTTGCTCCGCGAAGTGCCTGGCGTCGAATACATCTATTCGATCAGCCATCCCGGCATGAGCATGTTGATCGTGCGCTTCTATGTGGGCACGAAAGAAGAAGACGCGATCATACAGACCTACAACAAGCTCTACTCGAATTTCGACCGAATCCCGCCCGGCGTCTCGCAACCAATCATCAAAGTTCGCTCCATCAACGATGTTCCGATCATGGCCTTGACGCTTTGGGGAAAGAATTACGATTCCTATCGTCTGCGGCGAGTCGCGGGCGAGTTGGAAAACTCGCTCAAGAAACTCGACGATGTTTCGGAAACGGCGATCATCGGCGGCCAACCCCGCCAGGTTCGTGTGGTTTTAGACACACAACGGCTCGCTGCCTACGGTCTCACGCCAGGAGCAGTGGTTGGCCAGTTGCAGAGTGCAAACACCCGCGGACAGGCTGGCAGCTTCGCCCGCGACAACCGCGAATGTCAAGTCGAAGCGGGCCTGTTTTTCACTCGGGCCGATGACTTGCAGCCAGTTGTAGTTGGAGTTCACGGCGGCCGGCCCGTGTATTTGCGCGACGTGGTGGACAAGATCGAGGACGGCCCGGCCGAGCCCGACGACTATGTGCTCTTCGCAAATGCCAAGGGGACGAGTGCTCACGCAGCCAGCTCTGAATATCCCGCCGTGACCATCACACTCGCCAAGCGCAAGGGTACAAATGCGAGCATCATCGCGGACAATGTTCTGGAAAAAGTGAGCGCAATGCGCGGCTACATGCTGCCTGCAGATCTGAATATCACGGTCACACGAAACTACGGCGAGACTGCAAAGGATAAGTCGGACGAACTCCTCAAACACCTGCTCATCGCAACGTTGTCCGTCACTGTGTTGATCGCCTTGGCCTTGGGCTGGCGCGAATCCGGGGTCGTGCTGCTGGCCGTGCCGGTGACTCTGGCTCTCACGCTGGCAATCTTCTATCTGTTCGGCTACACGCTGAACCGGGTGACATTATTCGCTCTTATCTTCTCCATTGGCATATTGGTCGACGATGCCATCGTGGTGGTCGAGAACATTGTCCGTCATTTTCGGTTGCCCGAGAGTCGCGGGCGTTCGTTGGTGGACGTCGCCGTGGAAGCCGTGGACGAAGTGGGAAATCCCACGATTCTGGCTACATTCGCTGTGATTGGCGCGATTCTGCCGATGGCGTTTGTGCGCGGTCTCATGGGTCCTTACATGCGGCCGATCCCGGTCGGAGCATCGGCAGCGATGATGTTCTCATTGGTCGTAGCGTTTGTGGTCTCACCTTGGGCCGCTTTGCGCCTGTTGCGGCATTACGCCGGAGACGGTGGACACGGCCACCACGAATCCGAGGGATGGACCACGCGCTTCTATCGCAGGATCATGAACCCGCTGATTCTCGATGCGCGCCGCCGCTGGATGTTTTTCGGTGGGGTAGTGATTCTGCTGCTCGCGGCGGTTGCTTTCGTCCCGTTGAAGTGGGTACGCGTCAAGATGCTGCCCTTTGACAACAAGAGCGAGTTTCAGGTCATGATCGATATGCCCGATGGCACGCCGCTGGAGCAAACTACGCGGGTAGCACAGACGCTGGGACATTATCTTGCGCAGCAGCCGGAAGTCACCAACTACCAGATCTACGCGGGCACGTCAGGGCCTTATAACTTTAACGGTCTGGTCCGACACTACTTCCTGCGACGGCAGCCCAATCAGGCAGACATTCAGGTGAATCTGTTGTCCCGTCATGACCGTAAAGCGCAAAGCCATGAAATAGCGCGCCGCTTGCGTCCGGAGTTAGACAAGCTCGCCGCGCCCTTTGGCGCTCGCGTCAAAGTTGCCGAAGTGCCGCCCGGTCCGCCGGTACTGCAAACTCTGGTCGCCGAAGTGTACGGACCCGACTACAAAGGCCAGATTGAACTGGCAGCTCAGATCAAAGAAGTCTTTCAACAGACACCGGGCGTCGTGGACGTGGACTGGTACGTCGAAGACCCGCAAACCAAGTACGACCTGAAAGTAGACCTCGACAAGGCGTCGCTGCACGGGATTTCCGCTGCGGACGTTACTCGCACTTTGCAGGTAGGACTGAGTGGGGCAGATGCCGGGCTGCTGCACGATCCCCAATCGCGCGAGGATGTTCCGATCGAGGTGCGCCTTTCACGGCCCGATCGTTCCGGCATCCAGGACCTTGAGAGCCTCAAACTCCCCACTCCTTCCGGCGGTCAAATCGCGCTGCAAGAGGTGACGAATTTGCAACAGACCACCATCGATACCAGTGTGTATCGCAAGAATCTGCAGCCAGTGGTCTATGTGACGGGAGATGTGGCAGGTGGAGAAGAAAGCCCAGTGTACGCCATCATGAAGATGAGCGATGCGATCGACAAGATCAAATTGCCCGATGGCTACGGGGTGAAGCAATACAAGGGTACGACCATGCCCGAGCGCACCGACCGCTTCTCCATGAAGTGGGATGGTGAGTGGCACATCACGGTGGAAGTCTTCCGCGACCTCGGACTGGCCTTTGCGGCTGTCTTGGTCTTGATCTACGTGCTGGTCGTGGGTTGGTTCCGCTCGTTCATTACGCCACTGGTCATCATGGCGCCGATTCCGCTCACCTTGGTCGGCATTCTGCCGGCCCATGCCATGATGGGCGCTTTCTTTACGGCGACCTCGATGATCGGCTTCATTGCTGGAGCCGGAATCATCGTGCGCAACTCAATCATTCTCGTCGATTTCATCGAACTGCGGCGCTCGCAGGGCATGCCGCTGGAAGAAGCCGTCGTGGATGCGGGCGCGGTGCGCTTCCGCCCCATGCTGCTGACCGCAGCCGCGGTGGTCGTGGGAGCCAGCGTGATCCTGTTCGATCCCATTTTCCAAGGTCTCGCTCTTTCCCTGATGGCAGGCGAAGTAGCTTCCACGGTGCTCTCGCGCATGGCGGTGCCCGTTCTCTATTACATGAGCGAGCGGAGGAACAAGACGAAACCGGGCGTCGCCGAATCTCATCTTGAGGAGGTACAAGTATGACGGTAGAACGTGGACTTCGACTGATGGCGGGGGCGTTCATTCTCCTTTCGGTTGCTTTGGGATATTGGCTGAGTCCCTACTGGTATCTGTTCACTGCGTTTGTGGGACTGAACCTGTTCCAATCCGGACTAACGAACTGGTGCCCCGCGATGTTCGTGCTTCGAAAGCTGGGATTGCGCGAGTCGTTACCACTTGTCTCAAAAGGCTGATGGATCAGGCGATTCGACGAAACCAATGACATCCATCGTCCAAGTCGAATATCGACTCAGTCTATTGTCGATTCGCCAAGAGATTCTCGAATCGCTCGGGCACCCGGTGATTTCTGTCGTAGGTTCGCGCGCTGCACGGAATCTTGATCTCTCGAATCGATCGCCTGGAGTCATCGTGATCGGGCATGGCGCCTCTCGGCAAGAACGCCAAGGCCTTATCAATTACTTCCGGAAGGCCGTGCCGGGCGTTCCGCTTGTGGCACTTCTGCGCAGTCGCGATGACGACTTTAACACCGTCGATTACAACTGCCGGGCCGACGATCCACCTCTCTGGGTGAGGACAGTCACGCAGGCTCTTGCCGGCATCGAATAGCAACTGCCCACTTCAATCCGAATTTTGGAGGTGATGGCTAGCAATGATTTGAATTCGATTCTCCCCACACAAAAGCGCTCGCGGCTTCTGTCTTGAAGATAGGAACATTGTCTTGAGCACAGGGAATAATCGTCAGCGCAAGAACGGCAAACGTGACTGCAATGGTGTGTTGCATTGTATTCTGGGCCACGCCGAGCAGCGAACCTGATAACCGGTGCAGGCCAAAAGAGAATTCCAGTCCCTTGTAAATCATTGGCGAACGGTGCGCGAGTGGCAAAAATACCAGTGGGAGGTGTGGCTGTAATTGTGGCTGTATGTCGCTAAACATTGCCAACTTTTCAAACATTTTGAGTGGTTCTCTGTGCGCACAAGACTTTCGTAAGTTATTGGTTTATTGTACGTTGCTAGAGTGTTGATGGGGGGGCACTACTTGACTCTTAATTAGTGAGATCTGAGATTCTCCACATGACACCTGCACAACAGCAGGCGACCAACCAGCCTTACATACCTACAACGCACAGCGAGTGCGCTGCATGTTCTTTGACTTTTCGTTCTAACCCTGTCTAGGAAGGCCCCTAAGGCCTTGGAAGACGATTCGGCTGGGACAGTTCCAGTTTGAACTATCGCATGGCCGGAGATGGATACCGCTCGCGCCATTATCTAGAAGTGAGGAGGAACGAGACATGGCAAACGAGAGAGTTAGAGAGAGTTAGAGAGAGACACCATCCCTAAGCTTTCGGCTTAGGTCGGTGCAGGCCGTCCGGGGACTAGCGAACGGTGCTTGCACGAAGTCGAACAGCATTCGAGTCCGTTCGAATTGCGTCCGATTCTGATTCGAATAGACATGAGTAATCTGAAATGCCACTTCAGATTACTCAACGCCCGCCCGCAACCAACCCTGTTCCTTTAGTAGTTGACACGCCTACGCAATATGCGTAACAATATACGCATTATGCGTAGCTCTTCTGTGCTGACTGCGTTGTTCCCACAGGTACGGCAGGGCGTGCTCGCGGCTACGCTTGGCCAGCCAGATAAATGGTGGTATCTGTCGGAACTCGCCGGCCGTTTGGGCACGAGCCCGTCGAGCCTTCAGCGGGAGTTATCATCTCTGGTGGCAAGCGGAATATTGGTGCATCGTCGGGAAGGCACAAGGGCTTATTTCAAGGCGGAGACCCAGTCCCCGGTGTTCCGAGACCTGCAGCAGCTCTTCGAAAAAACGGCAGGGCTGGCTCCGATCTTGGAGCACATACTAAAACCATTTGGGAACAGGATTCAGAGTGCTTTTATCTATGGTTCTGTGGCACGAAACCGGGAACATGCGATGAGTGACGTGGATGTGATGGTCATCGGCAGAGCAGGTCTTGCTGACCTGTCTCCAGCGCTTCGCAAGGCGGAGGCGCGGCTGGGAAGAGAGGTCAACGTCACTGCCTATTCCCCAGAGGAGTTTCGGGAGAAAATCAAATCCGGCGACCATTTCCTTGCCGCCGTTTTACGAGGACGGAAACAGTTTGTGAAAGGAGGCCAGAGTGACTTGGACGAGCTTGTTGGCAAATAAGGAAGCCCAGAAACACAAAACCTCCAAGAAGGAATTAGACAATATGCGGGCCCTGATCGCCCGCGACCTAGCAGACGCGAGTCTTGCTGGCCTTTCAGCAGATCGGCGATTCGCCACTGCCTACAACGCTGCGCTCCAGGCTGCGAATATGGCTATAGCCTGTGCAGGATATCGGATCATGAGCAAGGTCGGACATCACCGGGTATCGTTGGAGAGCACGAAACTGGTGTTGGGTAAACCTGCGCAGAAGTACACCGACTATTTTGAGACATGTCGGCGAAAGCGAAATACGATCGACTACACCTTCTCCAACGTTGCGACGGAGACAGAAGCAAAGGAGATCCTCATCCAGGCATCCTAGTTTTACAGCGAAGTCGAAGACTGGATCACGAACAATCACCCTTCACTGAAGAAGTAGAAACGGCCACTGTTTGGGCTCTGCGAACTCTCACGGACAGAAGCAAGTTCTTTCCCGCACTACCATTCGCGCAAATCGTGAGGCCACGTCACATTGACTATTCGAAGTCCGGCGAAGCGTTTTGTTCGCTTCGCGCTTTGCTCTCGCGGTCATCAGCCGACTGATTTCGTCATAGTGCCACGGACGGAAGTCATGCGTGTTGACACCAACGTCCATTGATAGTGAAGTCGGCGATTCCGGCAGGCGCGCACGTGAATGCCCGTAAAGATGCCACGATCCGTGATGCAACCGATTCCAGACGCGCATGGCATAGTGGCAGAGCACGATCGGTTGGCCATGTATGGAGATTTCTGCAAGGTTGTTGAGCCAAGAGAACTCTTCAGTCAACTGGCGAGCTTCTTTGTCGTGATTGCCGGCAAGCGCAAAGATCTTCCTGCAACGAATCTGCTTGCGGTGCTCCAGAACCCGCGCCTTGCTTCCGATGCAGAAATCTCCAAGAAAATAAAGGATGTCATTGGCCTTAACGGAGGCGTTCAAGCGTTCGAGGATCGTTTTATCCATCTCCTCAACACTTCGAAACGGGCGATTACAGTAGCGGATTATGTTGTTGTGCCCAAAATGAAAGTCTGCTGTGAACCATGTGTCCAGCATAACGTCCTTTGAGACCCCTAGCGAAGTGATCTGCGCTCAATGGTGGTTTGCATTTGGCTGCGGAAGTGCCTGGGCGGGTACGTTGGGAGCCGCCAGCCCCTGTTGTGACTGGGCCGCGCTTGGTGTCTCCGGTGCTGATTTCCGTTCGCTAGCAAACCAAGTGCCCAAGAAAAAGCCCAATGCGAGGGCGGCACTGGCAACGATGGGCAGCCAGGTCGCCCAGACCTGTTTTTCCAGCCTATCAAGTAAATCGTCGATCTGTTGTGCTCTTGCAGTCATGCTCCGGGAAAGCGACTCATTAGCGTTTCTGACCTTGGCAATCACTCCGCCGTCAGGGTGAGCCACTTCCCGGAGTACGTTGACAAGTTGCATTTGGATGGAGTTCATTTCAGAACAAGACTGGCCAAGCGCTCTCGCGGTGTCCGGCAATCCGGATTGCTGAAAACACTGGCGCAAGCTTTCTCCCAACAGTTTTGCAATTCGAGGCGGGTCCAAGCCCGCCTGCAATTCCTTCGGTAACTGGGCGAGGCGTGATTCAAGTTGTGATGCGTATTCTGCCATTCGCTTCTCGACTGCAGTGGCCTGAGACGCTGAACTTTCTAGAATCTTTCGCAACGACTTGCGTTCTGCAGCGATCTCTGCGGGCATTTCTCGCGTGAGCAGCGCGAGGATGCCCATTGCCTCCAGTATCCGAAGCATCTCATCGTCTGGGCTGAGCGTGCGCGTGTGTGCGATGACTCGGTAATACTCAGCTCGTCTCTCTGCAGGCACCAGGCCTGCGAGTTCGTCGAATAGAGTCTGGCCCTCTGCTTCCTTTTCGCTGAAAGCAAGCGCTGCCTGATCTGTGTTCATGGCAGGAACATCTCCTTTGCTCGGTCGAATTCGGAGAAGAGCCGCCGCCGATAGCTTTCGGCGCGCATCACGATCGAGGCACGCTTCAGTTCGTTGATGGAATTCTGCCTTGTCGCAACCTGGCCAAGGCGGATTCCGTGTTGCCGGGCGGGGTTCTCAAGTTCCGCCAAGCGAAATTCCATCCGAATCACGGTCGGCGACAGCGCTTCGCGGAAACGAATGGCTTGTTCAGCCGAATCCCAGTAGCTGAAGTCTGCCTGAGGACTTGTCGCATTCTGAACAATCAGATACTGCGCCCGTTCCTGCAGTCGGTTTGCCCACGCGAGGACACTCTCAACACTTGCCGGGTCTGGCGTGACAACGCCCACGGCAGTGAAGCGCGCGCCGGTGGCCGCGACATCCTCATACATCGCGTCGAACCAGTCGCTCGCTACTTGCCCGGAACCGGCTCCCATGTCAGCGAGGATGATCGCCGCGCCGGATTCGAGCTGATCTACGAAAGCATCGAGACCGGCTGGCGTGTGAATATTCACCTTGGCCACCGACCCATTAAAAAAGTGCTTGAGCGAGCCCCGAGCCTTGTTTTCCGTATCGAGGTCGAGCGGCGTGAACGGAATTTCGTTGGCTTCGAACCACTCAGCTAGGGCAACCATCAAGCCGGTTTTGCCAACTCCGCCTTTGCCACCCATGGTGAAGACGACTCGTTTGTTCTTTTAGAAAATAAGACAAATTACCCTGATCTCAGAAGCTAACGACTCGGGCAAGAGAGC
>OCZU010001176.1_pt1 | contig 17401 bp, 19 predicted proteins | sample 1539001 | NCBI WGS metagenome assembly OCZU01 (sample SAMEA3539306, study PRJEB22396) | soil metagenome | biome: tundra; feature: field; material: soil | place: USA | collected 2010-05 | depth 0.15 m | reverse complement strand
GCATCCGCAGCCACCGCAACCTTCCCGCGGAGCAGGTCTCGCGGCACCTTTGAGCCCTGGTAGGGCAGCAAATCATCTGCCATCCACTCGTCGACATTCCCGGCCAGGTCGTAGGCACCGTAAACGCTTGCACCCTGCGGATAAGCCGTCACATTGGTCGACGATCCGACGTTGTAGTAGGTATTCAAGCGGCTCGGATCCATCTTGTCGCCCCACGGCCAACGTCGCCCGTCGGTACCACGGCCGGCCTTTTCGAACTCAGCTTCGTGCGGCAAACGCTTGCCCGCCCATTCGGCGTAGGCGGCGGCGTCACTCCAGGTTACCATCGTGACCGGGTTCAGCAGCTCGCCCTGGGGAACGCGCCCGCCTTTCCAGTTGAGCGGGGGTCGTCGCTGGGTAGCGGCGACGAAGCGCGCGTATTGGGCGTTGGTCACCAGATACTTGTCCAGGTAAAACGCTGGCAGGGAAACCTTGTGCTGTGGCTTGTCCTGTGCATCGGCCCGCTCCAGGTCCGTGCCCATGACGAAGGGGCCGGCCGGGACGCGAACCATACTATCGAGTTCCTCCCACTGTTCGCGGCTGAGCAATCGCTGTGCCTCTGTGACCGTGTAGCCGGATGTCGCGGTGCGTCCGGCTTCGTGGTTTTCCTGCAGCGTGATGTCCTCGCCGGCAGCACGCTCGCGGGCACTTTCTTCCGTCAGATCGTAGGTTGCCAGCTTGCGCATGTCGCCTATGCGCAGCGCCCCCAGCATGACGACGTGAATCGTGCTGCCTACCATGACCAGCACCAGACAAGTCAGCAACGTAATCGATAGGTAGCGGCGACGATGCCGCCTTTCCCTATCCGACAGCCCGGCCGGGCGATACGTCGGCACCAGTGCCATGCTCCAGACCTCTAGCGCTGATTCGGTCCGGCCTGCTTAGCGACGGCCTTCTGAGGAGCAGTACGCCCGTAGGTGCGCTTGATCATGACCTCGCCGATCACGCCACCGAGCGCGGACGACTCAATGGTCAGGATGACGAAAAACCCCCACCAACCCAGCGGGATCAGTACGTCTCCCGGCGGCACGCCGGTGATATGGGCAATTTCGATGTAGCTGAGCGCCCGCACGAACAGCGGCGGGAAGTAAGACAACCACTTGCCACCGAAGCCGTAGATCGCCGACACCAGGACTCCGGCCAGAAACGGCACGAGAAACATGTCCAGGACCCAGAGTGGGCTGAAATACTGCAGAACATTCCCGGAAAACGCCTCAATCTTGATCCCAAGAATCCGGTCGGCGAAGTGGTTGAATACCGACGCCAGAATCAGCGCCCCCGCACCGCGGTACAGACGCTGGGAATTACTTTTCCGCATGGGAGTCAGAATACGCCTTCCCGGTGAGCTTTTCATACTCGGCGATACGCGTGCTCTCCAGGTACCAGTCTTTCACTTTGAGGCTCGCCATGTATTGCGCGAGAGCGCGTCGCTCAGTGTCTGGCAGCCCTGCTAGAGAGGGCATCCGGTACTCCAACTTCAGGCGACTGGGCAGAATGCTTTGGGGATTTGGGGCCGAGAAATAGCGGTAAAACCATTCCTCACTTCGCAGCGAGCCGATGCCATCGAGCGCAGGCGCAGGTACCGACTCAAACGCACTACGCACCGTCCACAGTGAATGGCATTGGCGGCAATTCTCGCTGCGGTATAAGTCCCCGGCCTGGCGGGTCAATGTCGGAGCGGCGGTACTGTAGAAGGGGATGCCCCTGTCAGGCTCGCGCTCCGAGCGCAGGCGGATCACGTTGCGCGCCATCAGGCCGACAACGACCACTCCGATGGTTGCCAGTATCAGAACTTCGCCACGCTTCAACTTCGCCACGCTTCATGGCGGCCACGCTTCATGGCGCTGGTCGGTGCTGCTCCGCTTGAAGCTGCAGATGCCTGTCCCGGCTGGCCATTTGTGCCGCCAACACCTTGCGGCTGTGGCTGTACTCGTCAGGAGTCATCTTGTCCTGATCGGTTTCGGTGAAGACCAGGTATTTGATGTCCTCGTCAAACTGTTCGTTGTGCCACGCCCAGAGGATGCCGTAGATACTGGCGAGGATGATCATGGCGCCGACGATCAGCCATAGGTAGATACTCCATCCGTCACCGAGTGAATCTAGAATATCCATAGTCGATCACCCCCATCCGATACCATCCCCGGCAGCTAGAATAGAACACCGGATAACATCTGCAAGCAAGCAAAAACCACGGCAGCCACGACCCCAAGGAAAATGGCGCCGAACATCATCTTTTCGCCCGTTCGGGTGACCTTCTGCGACCGTGTACCATGCATTACCGCAAAGATAATCCCGGTAAACACGACGATCCCGACCAGCAGCATGAAGAAAACACCGGTACCGAAATGCTTGCTGCGCATTCCCTCGATGCTGAGATCAACGCCCACCCCCACCGCCGCCGGCACCCCGCTCAGGGCGGCTTGCGCGAGTGACACGCTTGCCGCCAGGAGCATCATACAGGAAAACTACCCTTTGATCTGCGGAGTCTTTTTATCATACCTATCGACAAAGAAGCTGTACACAAAGGGGGCGATAAACGCAAGGCCGACGGGCAGCAAGAGCGCCAGTGGACCGTAATCTAAATCAATCATTTCGCTTAGCCTCCAGGGCGAATGAAACCGGCGATTATCAGTGACCGTCAACGCCGTGGCGGGGTACCCACGTAGCGGGCGGCAGCCGCTTCACGACCAGGAACACGCCTATGAAAAACGCCGGGAGATAGAACACATCGATGTTGTAGCCCTTGTCCCAAAAGGGCTGCTGGCGAACCCGCGTTCCGTCAGCACGCCAATTGCCCTCAAAATTTGCCAGAACGACGTTGGCGCCGACCACCGTGTAGTCGCGAAGATCGATGTTTTTGTCCGCCTGCAGGGCCTGAATCTGAGCTTTGATGAGGCGTAAATCATCCATGGTCAGCGGATGGCGCGCCAGCAGGGCATCGTTGCTCGTGCCCTTGTTCATGGCAACGAGCACCTGCATTGCAGCCACGTCGTCCTTGGCTGCCAGTACTTCGGGATTGTCCATGGAGTTCACGTAGGGCGCGTACAGGGCCGCCGTCGGCCGCTGCCCCCATAGCGGGAGGGTAATGGCGAAGGCGGTAAATGTGGTTAGAATGACCAGCCAAATCACCGGGATCGGAATGGGATTATTGTCCTCCGTGAGTCCGCCCAAAGTTTCCCGTTCCCACAGGTTTTCGGCTTTTTCGACAGTGGCAGTGTCGCTCATCGTCACCATCGGTGCGTTAAAGGTCCAAGCCATCGCTTTGTCTCCGGTGTTCTGCGCTGGATTATTTCATGTTCAGCATGAAATCGATCAGTGCACGTATCTCACTGTTGGGCGCGTAGGTCGGCACGTCTGGCGGTACATCCAGCTTGCCGGCGCGGTACGCATTATACTCTTCATTCCATTTGGCATAGTCGATCTTTTGCCCGTTGGCATCGAGCACTCCCCAGAGGTAGTCAAAGCGCGGCATGATGGAATGCGGCTGAACCAGCCTGGGATTGAAGAAATGCAACATCATCCATTCCCTGGAGGAATTGCGTGAGCCCACGTGCAACAGGTCCGGTGCCTTGCGGTCGGAACCGAAGGCTGTCGGCGACTCACCATTGAAGTCGCCCAGCATCGGGGGGGCACCGAAGACCTGCCAGTCCTGGGTTTGCTCAGGCAGCAGTGTATGGCACCACCAGCAGCCCTCACGTACGAACAACGTCTTGCCTGCTCCGGGGTGCGCTATGTTCTCGTCCCCAGCAGCTCGAAGCACGGCATCCGGACTCCACCCCTTTGTGGCAGTGGCGTCCTCTATGTAGTAGCGGTTCTGATCATCACTCTTGACCAGAAAGACCGCACCGTCGGACTTTCGAGCTTCACCGATTCGACCGATTTCGACGCTGAGCTTCCTGGCGTGTGCGCCGAGATTGTCCGGGTGCATGACGCCGCCCGGAAAGGGTGTGCCCTTCTCGTAGACATAGACGTAGGTCGGTTCCATGAGCTGCCCCGTCTTCGGGTCAGCTTTGAGGAGCACCTTGGTGGGCTTGTGCCAACCGAGCAGCAGGGGATCGTAGACGCTCCAGCCGGTCTCATAGCCCGATGCCAACTGTTTGTCCATCGAGACATTGGTGGCATCAACGTTCGCGATCTCCACGCTAGGCAGCAACAGTGTGATGCACATGGAGCCACCGAGAGCCAGGGCAAACATGCGAGCGCCGATTTTATACTCTCTAAAGTTCATCGTTGTCTCCCGTCACAGGTGGCGCGGCCTAGCAGGAACTAGCGTTCGTAGGCCAGTTCGTGGGGCATGCGACCCTTCGGAACCACAGTGCCGAGGCGCGTCGTCATCCACATGTTATACAGCCAGACAAGGTTGCCGAGGAACACCAACGACCCTCCGAGCCAGCGGGCAATCATGTACGGGTGTTCAGCGATCACCACATCGATATAGGGAACCTCATAGATTTTGCCGGCGCCCTGAATGAGACCAGCGATCGTCATTGACACCCAGTAGACGGTGAAGCCAATCAGCAAAGTCCAGTAGTGGACGTTGCCCAGCGTGAGCGAGTAGAGCTTACGCTTCAGGATCGTCTGCAGGCCGAGGTAGACGGCAGCGATTTCCATGAACGTTGAAAATCCGAGCAGTGCCAGGTGCGCGTGCGCCACGATCCAGCCGGTGCCGTGAATATACCAGTTGATCGCACGCGTCTGCTGGAACCCGCCCTGCATATTCAGCGGAATGGCCAACAGAGCACCCGTTACAGTGAACCGGACCTCCAGATTCTCAACAAACATGTTCCATTTGCCTTCCATCGTCAGCAGGATGTTGGAGACGAAGGCAATGGCCGGTACCAGGATCAAAACGCCTTCCACCGAGGCGAAGGACTTCAGCCACTCGGGCAGCGGAGCGGCCATCAGATGATGCGCCGCCGGCGTCGAGTAGAACACGACAATGGACCAGAAATGCAGGTGGCCGATGCGGTGGGAGTAAAGCGGATTACCGGTCACCTTAGGGATCGTGTAGTACGCGATGCCAGCGGCCACCGGGGTAATCCACAGTCCCAGCACATTGTGTGCGAACCACCAGGTCAGGTAGGCCTCGGTCAGCCCGGTCAGGTGGAAGTATTCCGGCAGATTGCCGACTAGGAAAACGATAATCAGCATGAAACTGGATGCAGCGAAGAACCAATTGGTGGTGTAGATCCCCTGCGTGCGGCGATTGATGATGGTCATCCAGACATTGAGACCGAGAGGGAGCGCCATGAACAGGGCAATGTAGATATCGATGAACCAGGGGAAATCGGAGTACTCGCGCCCCGAGGTCATGCCAGCCCATAGCAGCGTCAGACCGAGGGACAGGCCGATGTTCCAGAGGAAACAGTTCCAGAGTCCCAACTTCTCCGACCACAACCTGGAGTTGCCCAATGCCGGCGTGATGTACATCATGGCCATGGCGAAAGCCATGGAGATCCAGCCGAAGATGACCGCGTGCACATGCACCTGGCGCATGTGACCGAACGATACGAACTCCAGACCATAGACAAAATCCGGAAAGGCTAATTTGGCGGCATTGAACGCCCCCAGGCCAGTCCCGATCACAAACCAGATGATGGCTGAGAAGCCGAAGTAAACCGCGGCAGAACCCGGCGGGATATCCTCGTTCTTAGCTAACAGGTATTTGAACATCTGTCTCTTCCTCGCTTCAAACCGAAAAAGCCCTGATCCCTTGGAGCAGACTTAAATTAACAGTGGGGGCGTGATTTACGCTGGCGCACCAATGCACAGACTGTCGAACACCCCCTCCTGTTCCAGACAGGCACACTATCGACCTAACAGCCTGTCGGACTGAGGTTTTCGCAACGTGAAATCATGAATTCTTCCCCTCATAAGCAATACTCTTCAGGTCATTATCGGCCATACACCCTAGTCGTTAGGCCATACGTGTTTTTAATCGAAACCGGCAGTTAATGCAATGCTGTAGAGGTTCTGATCAATAGATTTTGCGCGGATCGTGTTCGATCATTTGTCGAACGATACATCGGCTCAGAAATTGGCTCAAGACAATAATGATAATCGTTTGTATTTAATGCGGGTGAATAAGCCATTGGGTCAGTTCCGTATGGTAGTGCCCGCACTCGATAGCATCGGCCGGGCGGATCGATTGCAGCGATGTCAATGGATAAGTCCGTATCTCTTCATGGTGCCGCGCACCAGGAAGAAAGCCGTTGCAAATATCACCAAGGACGCAGCGATGGAGAACAGCGAGAACATCGGCAGCGGCGAAGTCGCAGCGGTACCTGCGATCCAGGTGTAGCGCTCAACCCAGTAACCAACACTAATGGAGACGGCGGCGACCGCGATCACGCCGCGAGTATTACGCGAATAAGGAAACACCAGGATCAAAAATGGGATGACGAATCTCAGGATGAAAAACAGCCAGAAAAGCCTGGCAAAGGGGCCGTTCTGTAGCTGGAAAAGGCGCCCGGTCTCATCGGGCAGATTGGCGTACCAGATGATCAGGTATTGGGCGAAGAAGGTATAAACCCACAGGACCGTGAAGGCGAGCATCAGCTGCGCCAGAAAATTGAAGATGTACTCGCCCAGCGGCGTTGTGAGCGCGCCGTAATGCGCCAGCAGCATCACGGTGAGGGCCAGCACGGCGAGCACCATACCAAAGGAGCCGATGAAATGGTACATGGCAAAGATGGCGCTCGACCAACCTGGCAGCAACGTCATTTCAAAGTCCCAGGCGATCATGGTGCAGAACAGCACGTGGGCGAAGGGTATCAACAGCGCAATGTTCCGGAAAGTGTGCGCCTCCTCGGGGGATCGCGTTGAAACGGCCTGAAACTTGATGAACAGACCGTACAAAACACCGATGACAAGGAAACCAATGATCTCGCGCGCCGCCAGAAACCCGAGACTATTCCAGGCTGGCAAGGGCTCAAACGAGCCCACCCAGGGGAAGGTCGCGGAGCCGCGCAGCAACAATAGGATCAGCAGGCAAAATGCCAGCGGAAACAGCGCGAAGAAGGAAGCACTGAGATACCGGATATCATAGCGCCACTTGGCATTGACCAGGTGCAGTAGCGCCGCCAGCGTAACGCCGCCCAAGGCGAGATGGAGCACAACCAGGAAATCAACCGTGACCACAGACCAACTGGCAAAAGGCATCGTGATCTATTCCTGTTGTCGAGATTCAGGGACCCGATTTGCCGACCACGCCATCACTGACCAACCCATGACGTACATAATTGACAAGATCCCAGACCTCGCTCGGGGACATATCATTGCCGTACGACGGCATCAACGCACCGCCGAACGCTACCGTGCCGTATATATAACCCTCGGGCAATTCCTTCTGCTCGCGATCAGCAGTCAGGTCAAAGGGTGGGATCAGAAACTTCGCGCCGACCAGGCCGTCGCCTTTACCTGATTTACCATGACACGGCAGGCAGAAAATCTGGAAGAATTTCCGCCCCCGCTTGACTGACTCCGCCGTCGGCGGGTTGGGGTTGGCCAGTTTCATGGCGCCATCGCGATCATGCACATGGATCAGGGTCTTGGTGCCAGCCATCGGTACTGAGCGATGCGGAAATGGCCTGATGGCATCCTCACCATGCTGCGGTTTGATGCTGATCTGATTGGCCATGTCCCGGCTCCACGGCCAGGCGCCGGCAACTGCAGGCAACAGCGAGATGCACACGAGCGCGAACCATGCCGCTCCTCGCCGCCTCATTGGTATTTCGGCTCTTCCGGCCGAGCTCGGCCATGAGTAACCGGTTGCGCAGAGCAGACGGCGCACGCAATGCTGCAGCAGTTGGCGATCCGCTTGGGGATACCGATCCATGTCAGTCACTTTCCCCCGAAGACCAGCCCGTGGAGCAAGATCGAGCATCGCATATTTTGCCACATCCCCCCAGCATTGGCGCAGCCGGCCCCGAATCAGTCACGAAGTCATTCTCAATCTGATCGCAAACACCACCACCACTCAAGCCGGCTTGAGAATCCGCGCGGATTGGGCGAGACGTACTTGCCCTGCCGATATCCAGATCACCGATGATCAATTCGATGCGTTATATCTCAAGATGGCCAGGTTCCATGGCGATTCAAATTATGCATTCTTGCCGCCACGCTCCCACAATTGATCCTGTTATTTTCACGCGGCTCGTAAGTCCAGATGACCCGGTATTTCTTCAATATGCATTGAATGACATTTATGGGCTGCTCGACACTTCGAGCGCGTGATGTCTCAAAAAAATATCCTTGATAGCGGCGGCCGCGGCCAGATCTGACTTGACCAGCAGTCCGATCTTGTCCACGGAGATGTTCACGTTGTACAGCGGGCTGCGCCGGCCTGGAAGTTTCCAAAAAACGATGCATGCAATGACCGTGAAGAACACCGAGGTCAGGATAAACAATTCATAGGTAATGACCATGTTGGGGGGGATCGGAACCATCGGGAACCCACCCCTGGGCTGCCGCAGAAAACTTGCCTGTGCCGAAGAAATCAGCAGGAATCCGAGACTCGCTCCCAACACGGCGCCAATGAGCGAGAACAACTGTATATAGACCGGGCGATAGCCTAGTTCTGCAGCACACTCCGGGTGCTCGATGGGGGATTTCAAGATGACATCCGTCATTTTAAATCCCTTGATGCGCGATTCCCGCAGCGCCGCGATGGCAAGGGCTGCCTCGCGGAAATCACTGAACAACGCCAAGGTATAGGATTTTTCGCTCATGGCCTCAACTCTTCCACCTGAACTTTGCCCAGCACTGAGCCGGCCTGCTGTGCGCGGTCCTTACGGGCCTCACGGCGGTGGTAGACCATTTCCTTGACCTCGTACATCGAAACCGACGGGAAGATCTTGCAGAACAGCATGAACAACATCGTGAACCAGCCAAAGCTGCCGGCCACGATACCCATCTGGACCCAGTTTGGCCACCAATGCCCGGTCCACAGCCATGGATAGTAGCCATGGGCAAAGGCAGGTGTGAGGATCATGAAGCGCTCAATCCACATTCCCACGTTCAGCAGCAGAGAAACAACCATCAGGGTGGGAATGTGATTGCGCACTGCTTTGAATGCCAGCGCAAACGGCACCACCGAGCCGAGAATGTTCATCGCCCACCACCATGGCGCATACATGCCCGTTGCCTTGAAAATCAAAACCTGCTTCTGGTAGACGTCGCTGCCGTACCAGACCGTCGCATACTCGATGAGATTCAGGTAGGTCCATATCATGGAGATGGCGAACGTCAGCTTGCAGATCTTTTCGAGGATCGGCATCGTCATGTACTGCTCGAAGCGGAACGTATAGCGCAGGATGATGAAAAGCGTAATGATCGCGGCACAGCCGGAATACAGCGCACCGGCGACGAAGTAAGGCGGGAAGGAAGTGGTATGCCAGCCCGGCGCCTGCGAAACGGCAAAGTCGGTGGCCACGATCGAGTGCACCGAGACAGCCAGGGGAATCAGCAGGCAGGCTATCGTGAGGTAGGTGACGCGAAAGTTGGACCACTGCCGGTCGGTACCCAGCCAGCCCAACGAGAGAAACCGGTAGAAGACGCCCCGGAACCCAGTCGCTTTGTCCCGGCAAATGGCCAGATCCGGGATCATGCCAAAGTACAAAAAAATGATCGACGACGTCAGATAAGTGCCGATCGCTGTGGCATCCCAGACCAGGGGAGAACTGAAGTTTGGCCACGCCCAGCGTTCGTTCGGATACGCCGACACGTAATAGAATTGCCATAACCTGCCAAGGTGCACTATGACGAACAGCCCAGCCGTCATGAGCGAAAATGTCGTCATCGCCTCGGCAAAGCGGTAGATCGGCTTGCGCCAATCAGCATGCATGAGGTGCAGGATCGCTGACAACAGCGTACCGGAATGGCTCATGCCGATCCAGAAGATGAAGGTGGCGATGTAGAGCCCCCAGACTTGCGGATTCTCGAGGTCGGCGACGCCCAGACCGGTGTTATATTGATAGATCTCGCAGAATACCCCGTACGTGAACAACAGCAAGGAGGCGAAGAAGATCACCCAAAAGAGCGGACGCGGACGCTCCAGACTGCGCAGCACATCCTCGTTGATCTGTGCCCAGTGGATATCCTCATCAATATCTTTGGCCTTGGCGACAAAGCGCCGCTCAATGGCGACCTCTGTGTCGTGGCTCACGTCGTGTGTCTCAGATACCATTACAGTCTAACCGCCTTGTTTTCCCTTCGGCACAGCGTGGATCCGGGCTTGATCTGCTCCCGCTTGATCCGCGCGCGTGCGATCTTCTCAATGATTGACCCGACGCTGCAACTGCTCGCTGCTGACTGGCCCGATAGCCGGGCAACTCCTGGTCACGCGACACCTTACACTTCCGAGGAGCGCAGACGTTCGAGATACACGACGGATGGATAGGTGCGCAAGTCCTCTAAAACCCGGTAGCCACGCAGATTCTCGTCCTCCTTTTCCTGCGGGGTGGCAGACAACTCCATCTGCTGAGCCTTCCACATTTTGGCGACCTGCGAGGAACTATCGGCGAGATTACCAAAGTGAATGGCCGAGGTCGGGCAAGCCTGGGCGCAGGCCGTGACGACCTCACCATCCCGCACGGTCCTGTCTTCGGTGCGCGCCTTGGACTTGGCCTCGTTGAGGCGCTGCACGCAAAACGTGCATTTTTCCATGACGCCCTTGCTGCGCACGGTAACATCCGGATTCAATTGTTGTTCCAGCGGGCTGGGCCAGGCGCTCTCCGGATAGTTGAACCAGTTGAAATACCGCACCTTGTAAGGGCAGTTCGCCGAACAATAGCGCGAGCCCACGCAGCGATTGTAGATCTGGGAGTTCAATCCATCCGGCGTATGGTGGGTGGCGCCCACCGGGCAAACAATCTCACAAGGGGCTGCCTCGCACTGCTGACACATCATCGGCAGAAACTGCGCGCCCTGTTCCGGAAATTCCTGCTTAAACTCCGTGCCTTCGCCCCAGTAACGCTCAATGCGCAGCCAGTGCATCGCCTGACCTTTGAGGAAGCGCTCCTTGCCAACCACGGGCAGATTGTTTTCCGCATAGCAGGCCACGGTACAGGCATTGCAGCCGGTGCAGGCATCAAGATCGATGACCATGGCCCATTTGTAGGGTGCTTCCTTGTACTGGTCCGGCTGCGGGCGCTTGACCCGAAGTTTCGACCAGTTGGAAAACAGGTTATCGAATGACAATTGGCGTCTCCTTGGCAAGATCCACGCGATCGGCCGCGAGCGTCGCGACCAGCTTCCTGCCCTGCTGCAGGTTGGTCGCTCCTTCGTCTTTGCTGATGAGTTCGTTCCGATCGGTCTTGCTGATGGCGACCTTGGTGGCGTAGATCGCAAGCTCGCCGGTCTCCTGATCAAATACCGGATCGAGGATCTTCAGCGGATTGACTCCGACGTTGGTGGCATAGCGACCATAAGACTCATGACCCTGACCAATCGGAACCGCAACCGAATCCGGGTGTATTCCGGGCATCAGGTAGGCTTTGGCTTGAATCGAGCCGTGAGCGGACTCAATGATCAGCACATCGCCTTCGCGCACCTGCATGGCGTTGGCAGTGCTGGGATGCAGCTCGACCCAGGAATCCCAGACTATGGTAGTCAGAGTGTCCGGGGACTCCTGCAGCCAGGGCAGATTCGCCGGACGGCCATCACGGAAGCTTGGCCTCACGGACGGGATCAGGCTGAAGGGGTACTTGACGTCGATGTTACTCGGCGCGGGTTGCTGGAACATCTCCGGTTTGATTTCCATCGCAGACAATGGCAGCAATGGTGCCGGTCGACGTAGAACCCCACTGCTCAGGGCGTTTTCCCAAAACTCCTCGCCGTCAGCCTGGGGATCGAAAGCGGATTTGGCATTGATGACCGCGCTCTTCAGGTAGGCGTAGTAATCCGGGAAGGCCTTGTAGCTGTCTGGTTTGGTCTGCTTCAGCAGATCGAGCAGGACATCGCCGAACGAACGAGTGTCTGGGTACAACTTTCCCATCAGCGGCTGCTGGATGGAGATCTCAAACCCATCAGGTTGAGAGGCCGCAACGTGGGTGCCAAAATCTTCCAGTGGTGATATCAGCGGCAGCACCACGTCGCACTGCATGGCCGTTTCATCCAGCTCCGTGACCCATGCCGCCTTGAATGGAACCTTCTGCAGGTTCTCGGCAAATTGCATGAAGGCTGGCGTGCTGTAGACCGGGTTGGTCTTGTAAATCAATATAGACCGGTACTGGCCGGCAGACATCAGCTTGTTGAGCTCCGCCAGCGACTTGAAATCGCCAGCAGTCGGTGCCATCTGTGGAAACGGCAACTCGGCGCCACGCAGCAGCGTTTTCCCCTGGTTCTGGAGCACGACGTTCAGCAGCGCGATCGCGGCCGTGTTGCGCGATCCGTGTGCATGCCCTTGTGGGTAGCGACCGGCGAGCACCAGGCTCGGCGTATGCTCCCATAGCATGGCGGCCAGCAGCGGAATCAGATCGGCCCGCACTCCGGTGATCCGGCTCACCTTGTCCTTGTCGTAAGGCTCAACAGCCGCGATCAGTTCGGGAGAAAAATTGCCGACGTACTCCTTGCGCTGCAGCAGCTCACGTGCAAGACCCAGAGCGAACACCCCTTCTGTTCCCGGCTCAATGGGCACCCATCGATCAGCGTTGGCACCGGTCAGGGTCATCTTTGGTTCGATTTGCACCAGCAGACCACGGCGGGCGGCCTTGCGAAACCTTGCATACTGACGCGCTGCGCTGATCGGCGAGTCGCCGGCGCCGAGAAAATCACTGCCGAATGACAGGATCAGGCCCGCCTTGTCTATCAAAGCGACGGGCTGATCGACACCAAACAGCTTGCGATTGACCGATGTCTCGACTGCGGTCGACAGAGCATCGTAAACCACATGATCCGTCGCAACGCTGACATCAACCAGATTGCGCAACAGGATTTGCTGGTGGCCACTCATCGGTCCGGTCAGCCAAACCTGCCGACCCGTCCCGCCGGCGGGAGCAAGCTTTGCACTCAGCAAGGCCAGCGCGTTTTCCCAGGTAGTCGGTTGCAGTGAACCGTTTTCCCTGACCATCGGTTTGGTCAATCTATCGGGACTGTAGTGTTGCTGTACCGCGGCCTGCCCCAGGCTGCAGATTCTTCCACCGCTGATGGTCGATTGCGGGTTGCCTTCCAGCTTGAGGATGCGCCCTTCCCTGACCCGCCCCATGACGCCGCAGGCCGAAGGACATTGCGTGCAAGTTGACGCGTAATAGACGCCGACGCCAGGCACCACGAAATTTTCCGGCTGCACATAGGATTCGACCAGCTCGGCGCCTGATTCAATGGAAGTGTTGCCGCAACCGCTCAGCACCATCGTGGTTCCGCCAAGACCGAGGACAGTCAAGAAATCCCGGCGGTTGATGCCACTTTCGCTCACGATCCCCCCACTGATCTCACGAGCATGCCTAACGTCACGATCATATCACAGCCTATTTGTGACATTGCCAACAGTCGCTTGGCCCGTGACTGGTCTTATCACTGACCGCGTCAATCTTGTGATCCTTTTCGTGGCAGCTGACGCACCACCCCATCGATAGGGCCTTGACGCGGCGCGCAGTGGTCATTGAAGCCACGTCGCCGTGGCAGTATCCGCAGACTTCCCGCGTCGGGCGCTCCTGCTTGAATATGAAGCGCTGGATATGGCGCTCATGATTGAAACGCACGAAGTCCGGCAGGTCATGCACCTTTTTCCAGGGAATAGCTTGCTGCTTCGCCCAGTAATCGAGCAGTATTTTGATGCGCGGCTTGTCCTTGACGGATTCGATACTCTGATGACAGCCGATGCATTTGTCGAGGCGTGGAATCCCGGCAACCGCGCTGCGCCTGGCATACGTATGACAGTACATGCAGTCTATTTCCATCCCGCCTTTTTCCCTCGGTCCGGCATGGATGTAATGGGGAAACTCGATGGGCTGTGTCACGACGGGCCCAAGCGCGAAATAACCATCAGAAGTCTGGCTGCCGATGGGTCCACCCGGTTCAAAGGGGTCCGCGAACGCGGTGTAGGCAGCGAGAGCGAGGGGAATGACCATCGCCGCGTACATCCAACCGCGAAAAAATACGCGCCTGGTCATGCCAAGGACCCTCCGCTTATTGCTGTTGTAGTTATGCGCTTCTCTCAAAGGTCTCTTTCGTAGAATAACGCCACTCCGACACCCGCCCCACCCCTAGGCATGGTCTAGGAAATCGACGCAATCATAGGACAACACCGGCTTCACAGGCCAGCGCTTCCTCGCAGGTCTTCAGCAGGATTATCCCCGATTGGCGCCGCTGCGCCGGCCACCGAATCGTCCCGGCAACAAACCGACCTGCTACATCAGCCGGCAGTTGCAGGCTTCACCACAAAGCCTATGCAGTAGCCCTTTGGCGGAATCTCTGTATCGCCGGGATACAGCTTGCAACCATTCACAGCCTCGTCGTTCCCCGGCTTATCCTTATTAGGGATGAAATTGACGCACTTGGAGCACTGCTTGTCGCCGCTGGGTGTTCCCTGAAATTTCAGGGCCGCCCGAACTGACGCATTCTGCGTCGCAGAGGCCCTGCTGGAAAATCCGGCAAGTGGAACTGCAGCGAGCGCCGTAACACCAACCTTAAGTACTTGGCGACGCGAATGTTTCGCTTGATTATCCATTTAAATCAACCCCTTTAATCGATTGTCTGCTTGTAAACAAACCCCGCCCGGACCCACGAGCGTGCCAAATTATCTGAGCGCATACGCTCGCTTGTCAATCTCCGGCCCAATTGCGAATGTACGCCGCAAATTCAGCGGGGGGAAGGGATGAATATGCTATAAGCTGCTTGCCGTGCACTGGGACGCACGGCCGTATCCTGCGGTTTGAGCGCGCCCCCATCGTTGAGCTCTCTGCGGGCCGGTGGCCGATTCAAACGACGTCTCGCAGCCAGCGGAATTTAGCCGAGAGGTGTGCCCGCGAATGCAAATTATCAAGCTCGCAAGTACCTCTGCACTAGCGCCTGGCGCGACTGCTCCGGCAGGATTTCCCTCCAGCGCCAATCCCACCCGTGCGAATTCCGTGCGCTATCACGGCCGGCGGCGCCTAGTACAGGCGATCTCGTTCGCCCTGGCAATCCTGGTGCCCGCCACGGGTCTGATGCGCATAGACCCCAGCGCCGGCGCTTTGGTCGTGCTCGACCGCCAGATATGGTTTGCTGATTTCTTTCTGATTGCAGGGCTGTGGATCCTGCTGGCCAGCGCCTTGGTCATGCTGTATTCAAGTGCCGGGACAGTATTCTGTGGCTGGGTTTGTCCGCAGAACATCCTGTCGGAATGGGGAAATTACGTGACTCGCAAGTTCCTTGGCAGACGTGCCAAGGTGAACCTCGATGGCAGCGCCCCGATTGTTGCCGCAACAAAGGACAAGCTGCTCAACTGGATCCTGCTCGGCTTATCGCTGCTCAGCGCCTCGCTGGTAGTTGCCCTGGTGCCACTGTTTTACTTCTACCCTCCGGCAACCGTATGGTCCTTCGTGACCTGGCACGTGGATCCGCACCTCGCAGCTTCCCTGCACTATATCTATTTTGTCTTCGTCCTGATCATCCTGCTGGATGTCGCCTTTATCCGCCACTTCTGGTGTCGCTTCGCCTGTGTCTACCGAGTTTGGCAGCACAGCTTCCGTACCCGCGAGACCCTGCATGTCCGCTACGACGCCAGCCGCGCGGACAGTTGCAATAAATGCAGCTATTGCGTGAGCGCGTGCTTCATCGAAATCGATCCACGCAAGACAGAGACCTATGACAGCTGCATCAATTGCGGCGAATGCGTCGATGCATGCAATCGCATGCACCACAAATCGGGGAAACCGGGACTGCTGACCTTTGAGTTCGGCGAGCGCAAAGCGCAATCAGAAGCCCGGTCGCGCTTCCGTGACAACGCGACCTCGCTGGCTGCACGCAGCAAATGGATGCTGGTGCTGGGCGCGCTCGGCGCCTGTCTGTTCCTCTGGGGCTTGCGAACCTGGGAGCCGCTCCATGTTGTGGTCTACCGCGCCGAAGTGCAGCAGTATCAGGGTAATCGTGACTACCGCATTGCAATATCGAACAAGCTCTACCACGCCAGGCAAGTGCTGGTGCGCGTGACCGGGCTGGCTGCGGCGGATTACAAGTTGGGGGCAACAGAAGTCAGCCTGCCCTCTGCGGGACATGAATCCGTCCTGCTGTCGCTGTCCGACAGGCTGCCACACGGGGTGCACGCCTTTGCCGTGGAAGTGACCGCGGCCGGCTGGCACACCCGGTTTCCGATACAGCATCTGTCAGAATAGGGGGTGCAACACGATGGACGAGCAGAGCAAACCCACCACTTCGCTGGGCTCGGTGGAGCCGCAGTGGGGAAAAGCGGACGCAGAGCACTTTGGCTATGAATCCGATGAAGATCGCAAATCCAAACGTGGCCTGGAAGATTGGGAGCTGGTGGAAAAAATCCCGGAGTCACAGAAGTCTGTGCCCTACTGGTTCTTTGCCGTCGCGGCGGTGGTCGTCCTGGTTGGAATCGGGTTGAGCTTTCCATTTTGGGGACTTCGCCCCGGCGACGAGCGCCCCTGGATAGACTGGGGCTTCCTGGTGGCCATTGTCTACATGGCTATTGCCGGCTCCTTCGTCTGGTACATGGTGCGCATGTACGGTTCATCCAAGGCTGGTCGATTGGACTCGGACCCCGAGAAGGAAAAGCCCGAGGATGATCACTGAACTGCTGCGCAGCCGGCCGATCGGCGCCGGGCGCGTCGCGCTGCCCGCTCTCATGCTGGCTTTGTTCGCCTGTAGTAGGGGCACGCAGGTCTCGCCCACCGAGAATTGGCGCGACTTGCAGATTCACGTGGAATCGCGCAGCTATGCCCCGATCCCCGCGATGAAAGAGCTCCTGGTGTTCGTCAATAGAAGTCGCGGGCTGCCGGCCTGGGATTGCCGGGTGGACCTGCGCACTTCAGATGCGGATCCATGGAAGCCGGCCATCGAGGACGGTCACGTGGGTGTCTATCGCCGCGCGACTAGAGTCGACGCGGGAGAGCATTCAGTGCTGCAGGTGTGGATCCGCGCGGAAGGCAACGAAACGGTGCTACGCTTTCCCCTGAGCGTTCAAACCTCGTCGCTGGCGGGGAGCCGGGACAAAATGGTGAGCGCGACGTTGGCGAAGTAGACCATGAATCCGGCCGCCATGACTGTCGATGCGACAACGACCAGCGTACCGTACCAACGGTGGACAGCCGTCAAGGCCATGCGATCCTGGAACATCAAGTTCCCCTCCCAAATGCCGAAAACCATCAGCACCGCGTAAAAACTGAACACCCCCAGGGTCATCAACCAGAAGGAGTGC
>OCZU010001173.1_pt1 | contig 17434 bp, 15 predicted proteins | sample 1539001 | NCBI WGS metagenome assembly OCZU01 (sample SAMEA3539306, study PRJEB22396) | soil metagenome | biome: tundra; feature: field; material: soil | place: USA | collected 2010-05 | depth 0.15 m | reverse complement strand
TGGCCCGGCGTGCCCGGTGCCTGGCGGCAGGTAGTCGAGAAAGTAGAAGCTCGGCCCGGCCCGCTGGGCGGCTGAGATGGCGGCGGCGGGCTGGATGGCTGAGACCGCAGTAGCCGGCTGGACCGCAGTAGCCGGCTGGACCGCAGTAGCCGGCTGGACCGCCGGGACGGCGCTGGCTGGCTGGACCGCTGGGACGGGCTGCAGGCCGGGCAGGGCGGCAAAGAACTCGTTCGCCATCCGGGCCAGCATTTTCTCGTCGGGCAGCCAGTCGGGGACGCCCGTCACGCCATCACCGGTAGGTGTGATCGTATTCATGGAACTTGCCTACTTCTACCTTGTCGAGGACCGCAAGCGCGTCCGGGGTGAGCACCGCGAGCGAGCAGTACAGCGAGATCAGGTGGGACGCGATGGCGTTCCGGTTGATGCCCATGAACCGGACGGAGAGCCCGGGCCCGTGCTCACCGGGGAGGCCAGGCTGGAAGAGACCCACGACGCCCTGCCGCTCTTCGCCGACGCGCAGCAGCAGGACCTGGGTCTGCCCCTTGACGACCGCTACCTTGTCGGACGGGATGACCGGTATGCCGCGCCAGGTGATGAACTGCGAGCCGAACAGGCTCACCGTCTCCGGCGGAACCCCGCGGCGGGTGCACTCCCGGCCGAAGGCCGCCACGGCGCTCGGGTGGGTCAGGAAGAAGGCGGGCTCCTTCCAGACCTTCGTGATCAGCTCGTCGAAGTCGTCCGGCGTCGGCGGGCCGGTGATGGTCGAGATGCGCTGCCCGGCCGCGGTGTTAGCGATCATGCCGTAGTCCCGGTTGTTGATCAGCTCGCTCTCCTGGCGCTCCTTGATCGTCTCGATGGTCAGCCGGAGCTGCTCGCCGATCTGGTCGTACGGGCTGCTGTAAAGGTCGGAGACCCTGGTGTGGATGTCGACCACGGTTGAGACGGAGCTGAGGAAGTACTCGCGCGGCGTCTCGTCATAGCCGACGTGCGTCTGCGGCAGCTCCGACTCGTCGCGGGGCGGGCAGGCGATTTCGACGTCCTCCGGGTGCACGACCCGGTTCAGCCGGTAGATTCCCGCCTCGACCGGCACCCACGGCAGCAGCCGGGTCAGCCAGCGGGGCGTGATCGTATCCAGCTGCGCGGTGGTCTTGGTGGCATTTGCCAGCTGGCGCGCGGCAGCATCGCTGAGAGCCAGATGGATCTGGTCGTCGTTTGGCATGGCTTTGGCCTTTCCCATAGATCAAATATCATTGTGTTATGACCGATTTGCGGGGCGAAGGGCTAGAAGTCACCTATTCCGGCAGGATTTAAAGGAATTAGCGGGACGTTCGCCTCTGCGCGAAGCGGCGGCGGCGGCGGATCCTGTCCGAAGGACTGACCAACGGCGCCGCCGCGTGCAAGAGCGCCGACCAGTGGCAGGAGGGCTGCTAACCATGAGAATTGCCGATGACGTCACACAGCTGATCGGGAACACGCCCCTGGTGCGGCTGCGGCGGGTGACCGACGGAGCCGGCGCGCAGGTCGTGGCCAAGCTGGAGTCGTACAACCCGGCGCACAGCGTGAAGGATCGCATCGGGGTCGCGATGCTCGACGCCGCGGAACGCGACGGTCTGATCGGGCCGGACACCGTCATCCTGGAGCCCACCAGCGGCAACACCGGCATCGCGCTCGCCATGGTCTGCGCGGCCCGCGGTTACCGCTGCGTGCTGACGATGCCTGAGACGATGAGCAAGGAGCGGCGGCAGCTGCTGCGCGCTCTCGGCGCCGACCTGATCCTCACCCCCGGGCCGGACGGCATGCCAGGCGCTATCGGCAAGGCCGAAGAGCTAGCCAAGAGCGACGACAAGTACTTCATGCCGCAGCAGTTCGAGAATCCGGCCAACCCGGCTATCCACCGGGCGACCACCGCCGAGGAAGTCTGGCGGGACACCGACGGCGCGGTGGACATCTTCGTGGCCGGGGTGGGTACCGGAGGCACGATCACCGGCGTGGGGGAGGTGCTCAAGGAACGCAAGCCGTCCGTGCGGCTGGTGGCGGTCGAGCCCGCTGCCTCGCCGGTGCTGTCCGGCGGCAAGAAGGGGCCGCACCCGATCCAGGGCATCGGCGCGGGCTTCGTCCCGGACGTTCTCGAGCTCAGCATCATTGACGAGATCGTCACCGTCGACAACGACGCAGCGTTCGACATAGCCCGCCGGATGGCGAAGGAAGAAGGGCTGCTGGTCGGCATCTCCTCTGGCGCGGCGGTCAGTGCCGCCGTGCAGCTGGCACACCGCCCCGAGAACGCGGGCCAGCTGATCGTGGTCGTGGTTCCTGACTTCGGAGAGCGGTATCTGAGCACTCCGCTCTTCGCGGACCTGGACGGTTAGCGATGCCGGGGGCCTGGAAAGGTGATCTTCGGGCGGCGCGGGAACGGGATCCGGCCGCCCGCAGCACCGCCGAACTCGTGCTCTGTTACCCGGGCATCCATGCGGTGTGGGGGCACCGGGTCAGCCACTGGCTGTGGCAGCGCGACCGCAAGCTGCTGGCCAGGTCCTGCTCCGCGCTGACTGAGGTGCTCACCGGAGTGGACATCCATCCCGCCGCGGTACTCGGGCCAGGGCTTTTCATCGATCACGCGACGGGCGTGGTCATCGGCGAAACCGCCGAGGTCGGTGCCGACGTGACGATCTACCACGGTGTCACGCTCGGCGGCAACAGCCTGGAGCGCGGGAAGCGGCACCCGACCGTCGGAGACCGGGTGACCATCGGGGCTGGTGCCAAGGTACTCGGGCCGATCACGATCGGCCACGACAGCCGGATCGGTGCCAACGCCGTGGTGGTCAAGCCGGTGCCGCCCGACTCGGTCGTAGTCGGCGTGCCTGGTCAGGTCATTCATCGCAGGCAGCCGCGCGCGGCCACCGCACCCCCTGACCTTGAGCACACCCTGCTGCCCGACCTCGTCGGGGTTAGCCTTAATGCCCTCCATGCGCGAATCGAAGAACTGGAAGCCAAGGTCAACGGCGGTACCGCAGCGCCGCACCCGGCCAGCTCCGAGGTGTGGTACGACCAGGACTTCTCGATCTGAGTTCCGCAGCTGACGGTCACGGGCCGGCCCGGGTGGCTACACGGCCCGCGAGGGACTCGAACCGGATTTCCTGACCATCGGCAAGACGATCGGCGGCGGCGTGCCGATCGCTGCCTACGGGGTGAGCGCCGAAGTCGCCGCGCCGGTGATCGCGAGCACGTTCTGGCACGAAGCCGATGTGGGCGGGATCGGGGCACGCTCGCCGGGAACGCGCTGTCCCTCGCGGCGGCCCGCGCGACCCTGGGGGAAGTCCTCACCGATGCGGCCTTCGGGACGAGGGAGCCGCTGGCCATCCGGCTCGCCGAGGGCGTTCGCTCCGTCATCGCCGAGATGCCACAACATGGCGCTGACGTCGCCTGCCACCACCGCGGCTCAGGCCGACCTGCGCACCAGCGCGTTCGCCGAGATCGTAAGCGATCTCCTGCACTGAGGCAGGCAGTGCCGCCGAGCCGCAGCCTGGCCGCCGCAGATAGCGCATCCGGAGCCAGCGCGTCCGGCGTGGGCGCTTCCGGCGTGAGCGCTTCCGGCTTCAGCGTGTCCGGCGTCAGCGCCTCCGGCTTCACCGCGGCAGGAGGTCCAGCTCGCCAGAGCTGATGCGAGCGGTCACGGCGCTGGCCGCGCGGCTGGCCCGGGGGATGCCGACATGCACGTAGCCAGCGGTGACCTGGCTGCTGACCTGGTAGAAGGTCGTGCCAGGCAGCCGGAGCGCGGCCTGCGCGGATGTCAGCGTGACACTAACCTGACGGGGCGGCGTGTCGAAGCTAGCGTTCAGGTGCCCCGAGGTGATCGCGGCCGTCACCGTCGGGCTGCGCAGGCCGGTGGCGCTGACATCGGCGCTCTGAGCAGTGATCTGCAGCGGTCCGGCGAGGCCGGACAGCACGAGGTGGCCTGCCGGCTGGCGCAGCACAATGGCGGCGCGAGCGGGCACGATCAGCCGGTAGTTCCCGGTGCACGGGCTGGCCGCGGCGCACCGGTAGGAAAGCCGCAGGACGCCGGTGGCGCGGTCCAGACCGACGGTGACGGCCGGGGCATGGCCGGTCCAGTGCAGCTGACCGGTCATCCGGGCCTGGCTGGTGGCCGCGCCGACCACAGTCAGCTGGCCCGGCGCCGCCTGGAGGTCGACCGCGGTGACCGGTCCGGCGCTGACCGAGCCGACGTGGCTCAGGCTTCCCAGACCGCCCGGGCCGTCGGATGGCGGCCCGCCGCTTGCCGCTGCTACCGCGGCGGCCGCAACCGCGACGACCGCGACTGTGACCGCCGCGACTGATGCGGCATGCCACCTTCGGTGCGCCGCCTGGGGTGCGGCGCCGCCTGGCGGGGGACTGATATTCACGAGTAGTGCCTGCCCTGCTGGGCCTAGATGATGCACCCGCGGCGCCTGCGGCGCCCGGCAGCCCAGCGCGCCCGCCAGCCCGTCGGTTCCCATATAACACCGATGGCACTCAGCGGCGCCGCGAGCGGGCTGAGCGAAAGCTCAAGGTCTTGACATTTGCGCACTATGAGTAGCACGATCCTGGCGGTCTGGCGGTCTGGCGGTCTGGCGGTCTGGCGGTCTGGCAGGTGCCGGAAACGGACACGAGCAGACCTGCAACCGGGCAGGGGAGGACCTCGCGTCCTGCCTCCGGTCAGGTGACGACTAGGTGGCGCAGGAAGGAACAGCGATGATAACGCTAAACCCCCATGGCGCGGCCAGGATGGATATGTGTCGTGGCTGACTGGCAGACGCCGTGGCGGCAAGCCAAGGAGCGCACGGCGGAGCAATACGGGCGGCATGTCGGCCAGTCCGTCGGCGCGCTGCCCACGCCGGCCCTGATCGTCGACGCGGCGGCCCTGGAGCGGAACATCAGCGTCATGGCGGCGGCCATGGCGGGCCAGGTGGCACAGCTGCGCCCGCACACCAAGGTGCAGAAGTCGCCCGACCTCGCGCTGCTCCAGCTCGCGGCCGGCGCGATCGGGGTCACCGTCGCCTCGGTCTGGGAGGCGGCCGCCATGGCGGCCGGCGGAGTGCCCGACATCCTCATCGCGAACCAGGTGGTGCCGCCGGAAAAGGTCGCGGCGGTGGCGGCACTGGCCGGCCACGTGAACCTCACCGTGGCCGTCGATGACGTGCGGAACATTGATGCGCTGTCGGTGGCGCTGACCCGCCGGGGCACCGAGGCTGGCGCCCTGGTGGAACTTGACGTCGGCATGGCGCGCTGCGGCGCACGGAGCGGACCGGAGGCGCTGGCGCTGGCCGAGCGGGTTCACGCAGCACCAGGCCTGCAGCTAAAGGGAATCCAGGCCTACGAGGGCCACTGCATGCTCGAGCCGGACCGGCAGCGGCGGATCCAGCTGGCGACCGAGGCCATGGAGTACGCGGCGTCGGTGAAGGTGCTGCTGCGCGGCGCGGGACTGCCGGCCGGCACCTTGTCCGGGGGCGGCACCGGTACCTACGACATCACCGGCTCCAATCCCGAGGTGACCGAGCTGCAGGCCGGCTCCTACGTCTTCATGGATGCCTTCCATGGCAATCTGGTTCCGGGTTTCGAGGTATCGCTGACCACGCTGACGACAGTCATAGCGCGGCATGGAAATACGGTGATCCTGGATGCCGGGCGTAAGTCGATCGGCATCGATTTCGTGCTGCCGCGGTTGCACGGTTACGACTATGTAGCCAGGTATTTTGCCGAAGAGCACGCGCTGTTTGAGGTAGATGACCGATTCAGCGCTGACTACGGGCAGAAGGTGCGCCTGGTGAGCGGTTATGCTCCGACCACCGTTAACCTGCATGACGTGATCTTCGTGATCCGCGACGATCAGGTCACCGATGCATGGCCGGTATTCCCCCGCGGGCCCGGCCATTGTGGATTTCTCAGTAGCCTCGGGCCCGGGTTGCCGTAGCGCGCCCGCAGCTGCCAGTCAAAGAGGTGGGTGTGAGGACGGAAAAGGCCGCCGACGTGGGACGACCGGGCGCGGACGAACTCCTGCTCCGGGTCGCCTGGTTCTACTACAAGGACGAGCTCACCCAGGACGAGATAGCCAAGCGGCTGTCGGTTTCCCGTGCCTCGGTCGGCCGGATGCTGGACCGGGCCCGCAAGGTCGGGCTGGTGTCGATCAGCCTGAACCCGGATCATCTGGATGCCTTTGTGCTCAGCGGCGAACTGCGCCGGACATTTGGCCTGGCCGAGGCGCTGGTCGTTCCCGATCACGATAAAGAGCCCGTCGACCATCACATTCTGAACGCCAGGCTCGGGCTCGGCGGGGCGCAGTTCATGGCTACTCACCTGAGGCCGGGCGCGGCCCTTGGCGTCGGCTGGGGCGAGACGGTGTCGAGGGTGATTGCCGCCACCAATTTCGGCGCGGTCGGCCCGGTGCACATGGTGACCTTGACCGGCGGTGTCGATGGTTACCTGCAGACCCTGCTGTCGTCGAAAAGCGGGGGCACAGCGGAATCTGAGGGGACCACCGCGACGATTATTCCATCGCCGATCGTGGCGTCCACCCCGCAGCTGGCCGGCGCGATGAAGGCGGAGCCCACCATCCAGCGGGTGCTGAAGCAGGCCTGCGGGGTCGAGCAGGCCCTGGTCGGGGTCGGCACGCCGACACCGGAAGCGACGATCGTGCAGATGGGCTACCTCGGCGACACCGACGTCGGCAAGCTGCGCGATATCGGCGTGGTCGGCGACATCCTCGGCCAGTTCTTCGACGCCAGCGGCCAGGTGGTAGAGCTGCCGATCCATGACCGGCGGATCGGCATCGAACTGGCTGACCTCGCCCGCATCCCGAAAGTGGTCGGGGTGGCCGGCGGCCTGCACAAGGCCGAAGCCATCCTCGGTGCCTTGCTTGGCGGGTTCCTTGACGTCCTGGTGACCAACGAGCTCGTCGCGATCCGGCTGCTTGAGCTGGAGCGCGCCCTGCGCGGCGGCGCGCGGTCAGTCTGTCCCGGTCATCGGTGACAGCGTGGTCATCTCGACCGCCTCGCCGGGGCCCAGTTCGGCGATCTCGTCGCCGCAGCACACCAGGATGGGCGGCTGCACGCCCGGGCCCGCCGACACCCGGATCTGCTTCCCGGCGATCCGCAGCGTCAGGATGTGCCCGCGGTAGCGCATCGTGAACTCGAGCGCGCCCAGCTCCTCGGGCCAGTGCGGGTTCAGCCGCAGCGTGTCGCCGCGGATCTCCACCCCGGCGAAGCACCGCTGCAGCACGTCGACCGAGCCGGCCATGGCGGCGAGGTGGATGCCCTCCGCCGTGGTGCCCCCCTGGATGTCGGCGACGTCACTCTTGAGTACCTCGACGAAATAGTCGAGCGCCTTGTGCCGGTGCGCCCGGGCCAGGACCCAGGCGTGCACCAGGTTGCTCAGGGTGGAACCGTCGGAGGTCCGGGCCAGGTAGTAGTCGATGGTCCGCGGGATCACCGCGGGGTCCCACTCATAGCCCAGATGCTCAAGCACCTCGCCAAGCTCGTCGGCGGAGAGCAGGAAGAACAGCATGAGCACGTCGGCCTGCTTGGATGCCTTGTACCGGTTGGGGGAGTCGTCCTCCGCCTCGAGGATCCGGTCGAGCCGCCTGATCTCGCCGAACCGTTCCCGGTAGGAGTTCCAGTCCAGTTCCTCGAGCTTGTCGTAACCCTCGAACTGGCTGATGATCCCGCCGTCGTGGAATGGCACGAAGAGCTTCCCGGAGATCTCCTCCCAGCGGCTGATCTCCTCCGGTTCCAGGCTGAGTTCCTCGGTGAGCTGGGTGCGCAGCTGCTCGGGCAGGATCGCCAGCACGTCGAGGGCCCGCAGCAGCACCCAGGCCGCCATGACGTTGGTGTAGGCGTTGTTGTCGATGCCGTCTGTCGGCGCGGACGGGTAGCCGGTGTGGAACTCGTCCGGGCCCATGACCCCGCGGATGACGTACCGGTCCCGGCCGTGATCATAGACAGCGGCACTGGCCCAGAAGCGCGCGATGTCCAGGATCATCTCCGCGCCGTAGAAGCGGAGGAACTCGTCGTTGCTGGTGGCCTGGTAGTACTGCCAGACGTTGTAGGCGACGGCGATGCCGACGTGACGCTGCCGGTGCGTGGTGTCGGGCACCCACCGGCCGGAGACCGGATTGAGGTGGATCTGCTGGTTCTCCTCGCGCCCGTCGCTGCCTGACTGCCAGGGGTACATGGCGCCTGAGTACCCGGCCTGGCGGGCCGCCCAGCGGGCCTCCGGCAGCCGGCGGTGCCTGTAGCGCAGCAGGGTCCGGGTGATCTGCGGGAACCGCAGGTTCAGGATCGGGAAGACGAACAGCTCGTCCCAGAGGATGTGACCCCGGTAGGCCTCGCCGTGCAGTCCCCGCGGCGGCACCCCCACGTCGAGGTCGATGCTGTTTTCGGAGACCGTCTGCAATAGGTGGAAGACGTGCAGCCGGATGATGCGCAGCGTCTCGTCGTCGCCCTCGATCTCGAACCAGGACCGGTCCCACAAGCGGGCCCAGGCCCGCACGTGCCGGTCCAGCAGCTCATCGAAGTCCCCCGCCCTGGCCAGGAGATTCACTGCTGCCACGGCGGGCCCGGAGATGGCCCGGTCCCGCGAGTTGTAGACGGCGACCAGCTTGTCGATGATGACGGGCTCATCCTGGGTGACGTCGATCACGAGGTCATGGGCGATCCAGCCCGGCTCGACGGACAGGGTCCGGTCCACGCTGACGTGCTGGTGATCGTGCAGCACGCGGGTCCGGGCCGCCTCGGCGATCCGGATATGGGACTGCGTGGTCTCGGCGACCAGCACCAGGGTCTCCTCGTCGGCCTCCTCGGCCAGGACGGGACGCAGGTGGCGGCCGGACAGCTTCCGGTAGCGCGCGACACCGGAGTTCTCCACGGTGCCATCGAGCGCCGAGCGCAGGTCAATCCGGCCTGACCAGTCCTCGGCCACGAGCGTCGTCTGCAGCCCGCACAGATGCTCAAGTTCCATGTGCACGAACCGGCGCTGGGTCAGCCGGGTGGTACGGCCTGCCGCGTCCCTGAACCGGGTCACCCGGACCAGGACGCCGCGTCGCAGGTCGAGCTCCTGCCGGTACTCCAGCACCTCGACCTCGGACAGGCTGAACCAGGGCCCGCCCTCGACCCGGAAGGTCAGCGGCAGCCAGTTGGGCAGGTTGACGATGCTCTCGTTCTCGATCGTCTGGCCGTCAACGGTGTCACGGAGCCGGTTGTAGCAGCCCGCACCGTAGGTGCCCGGGTAATGGACGTCGTCGGCGCGCGACTCGGGTGCTGCCCCGCGCGTGGCCAGGTAGCCATTGCCCAGGGTGCACAGCGCCTCGCGCTGTCCCTCTTCGTCCGGGCTGAAGCCGCCGTAGCTCAGCGACCAGGCGCTCACCGGCCCGGCCGGAAGATGGTCAATCCCGCCGGTCATTACGGCCCCCTTGCCGCCAGGCGAGCCAAGGAGGCTGCCGTCCTCGTCGCGTACGCCATTGTCGCCTATCGTCCGTCTCCGCGGCCGCCCGGAAAAGAGGCGAAGGTCCTCCGGCCCAGGTTAGCCACCGCGTGCTGGTTGTTTCCCGGCTGGCGAGCGGGTAGGGACCTCTGTCGAGCACGCACATCGGCGGTACGAGGATGAACGCCCGTGCTGGAGGAGGTTAAAGCGGATGTATTCATTGCGGCACGCCTGCCGCTCCGGCCACGGGCGGGGCTGGTGAGCGGCGCCCACGCCGGTGGCGCCCACTCCGCTCACTCCGCGCTGCCCGTCCACGGCGAGCATGGCCGTCACGAGCGTGACGCCGGCGCCGGCCGGGGACAGGAGCACCCGCACCAGAAATGGTGGACGCTGGTCGCGGTGTGCCTGGGCACCTTCATGCTGCTGCTGGACATCACGATCGTGAATGTGGCCTTGCCGGACATCCAGGATGCGCTGCACTCGAGCTTCTCGGGGCTGCAGTGGGTGGTGGACGCCTACGCGCTGAGCCTGGCTGCGCTCCTGCTGACCACGGGCAGCCTGGCGGACATGTACGGGCGGCGGCTGTTCTACGTCATCGGCCTGGTTATCTTCAGCGGCGCATCACTGCTGTGCGGCCTGGCCGGCAGCACGCTCATGCTCCAGCTTTCCCGCGGGCTGCAGGGCATCGGCGGGGCGATCATGTTCTCGGTATCCCTGGCGCTGCTGGCCGAAGCGTTCCGGGGCAAGGACCGCGGCATAGCCTTCGGCGTCTGGGGAGCCATCACGGGCCTGGCCGTTGCCATCGGGCCGCTGCTCGGCGGCGTCCTGACCTCTGGCCTGTCGTGGCGGTGGATCTTCTTCGTCAACCTGCCGATCGGGGTGGTGGCCGTCGCCATCACCATGACCCAGGTGGCCGAGACCCGGGTGCCGCATGCCCGGCGGCCCGACTGGGCCGGGTTCGTGCTGTTCACCGCGGCCCTGTCCAGCCTGGTCTACGCGCTGATCGAGTCCAACGAACGGTCCTTCTCTGACGGGCTGGTCCTGGGCTTCTTGGCCGCCGCCGCGGTCTTGCTGCTGCTGTTCGTGGCGGTCGAGTGGCGGGGCAAGCACCCGATGTTCGACCTGAAACTCTTCGCATTGCCGACATTCAGCGGGGGGTCGATCGCGGCCTTCGGCGTCAGCGCGTCGATCTTCGCGGTGATCCTGTACCTGGTGCTGTACCTGCAAGACATCCTCGGTTACAGCGCGCTGGCCACCGGCGTGCGGCTGCTCGTGCTCTCCGGCGGCATCCTGGCTACCTCCGCCATCGCCGGACGGCTGTCCTCGCGCGTTCCGGTGCGGTTCCTGATCGGGCCCGGGCTGCTCATCGTCGGCGCCGGGCTGCTGCTCATGCGCGGGCTCGATGCGAGCTCGTCCTGGACCCATCTGGTCCCCGGCCTGCTCGTCAGCGGGCTCGGCGTGGGCATGGTCAACCCGCCGCTGGCATCCACGGCGGTGGGAGTGGTGAAACCGGCCCGGGCCGGGATGGCGTCGGGCATCAACTCAACCTTCAGGCAGGTCGGGATCGCCACCGGGATAGCGCTGCTGGGAACACTGTTCTCGAATCACGTTTCCAGCGAGGTCCGGGCTCGGGTGGCGAAGGTCCCCGGCCTGGCCGGTCATGGCCCGCAGATCGCGACCGCAGTTCAGTCAGGACGCATCAAGCAGCTGATCGGGCAGCTGCCCGCGCATGCCAGACAGGACGTCTCGGTAATCACCAAGGCTGCGTTCACCAACGGCCTGGACCGCATCCTGCTCGTGGCGGCGATCATCGCGCTCGTTTCCGGCGTCGTGTCCCTCGCCGCTATCCGCAGCCGGGATTTCGTCGTGCAGCGGGGCTCGCTCCGCGATGACCGGGGCACCTGAGACCGCGGGCCGGCCGGATCGGTTCCCCGGGCCGGTTCCGGGCGCCGGTTCGGGGCGCCGGTTCCCGGGCCGGGTCCTCGGGTGCCTTCCCCAATGCATATAACGGTGTTACACAGATTCATGCGGCAGGGCGGGCGCCGCGCCGGTGCGTCGCAGCCAGTAGCCGCCCTCGGTGAGATGAAGGGCTTCCGACCATGACTAACGGCGGCACCGGGAGGCCCCTGCTGCGGACGCTGGTCGCCCTGACGCTGATCAGCGGCCTGGTAGACGCCGTGAGCTACCTGGGACTCGGCCACGTCTTCACCGCGAACATGACCGGGAACGTCGTCGTCCTGGGCTTCGCAGCCGCGGGAGCGGCCGGCTTCTCGGTCCTGGCCAGCCTCACGTCGCTCGGCGCCTTCCTGCTCGGTGCCTTGTGCGCCGGCCGGGTCGCCACCGTGGTGCACGGCCGCGGCAGGTTGCTGTTGCTGGCGATGTCGGTTGAAGTGATCTTCGTAGCCGGAGCGACGGCTGTCGCGCTCGGAACCGCCACGGTTTCGTCTGGCTGGTCCAGATATACGGTCATCGGGATCCTCGCCTTTGCCATGGGCGTGCGCAACGCGACCGTCCGGCGGCTCGCCGTGCCCGATATGACGACTACCGTCCTGACCATGACCCTGACCGGCCTGGCCGCGGACTCGCGCCTGGCGGGCGGGGACAACAAAGGGACCGCCCGCCGGACTGCCTCGGTGGCCGCCATGCTGGCCGGCGCGGTCGCGGGCGCCGCGATGTACCTGCATACCGGGGCAGGCCTGCCGTTGCTGGTCGCGGCGCTGGTCGTCGGAACCAGCCTGGTGCTGTTCTGGCGGTCCGGCGCTGTCACGATGGATACGTGAGCGATACCCCGCAGATCACCGATGACGAGGCCGGCGCCCGGCTTGAGCTGACGGCCGGTGGCTACCAGGCCGAGCTGGTCTACCGGCGTAACGGCAACCGGCTGGTGCTGCTGCATACCAGCGTGCCCGCAGAGCTGGCAGGCCGCGGCATCGGCGGTCAGCTGGTGCGCGCGGCCGTCGACAAGGCGGCAGCGGCCGGGCTGACCATCGTGCCGTTGTGCCCGTTCGCCAGCGACTGGCTTGAGCGCCATCCAGAAGCCGGGGCCAAGGCCAAGGTCGATTTCGGCGGACGTAACGTCCCCGATGATGTCAGCTAGCCGCCAAAGCGGGGCGGGCACACCTCGTGTACCCAGTGGCCATCGGGCAGGCGCCGCGCATCGTGGCCCGCCGTGATGACCGACCCGCACCGTTCGCACGTCTTGCCGGGAGCGTGGGCCTCATGGTCAGCGATGAGCGGATCCGTCTCGTCTCCGTTGTCCCGGTCCTCGCCTTCCTCCGGAAGCTCGCCCAGGGACTCCCGTTCTTCTTCGCCATACTCCGGTCCGAAGTCCGGCCGAATGGTCATAGCGCTCCCCGCATACCTGCGTTGTGCAGGCGCCCTTCGCCTGTGTGAGCTTAGTCTGACACCCCGTCGGCGTGCTGTGGACGCGGGGTGAGTGAGCGCCGGCTGCTACCCGGCGGCTCGCGCGCGCCGGGTATTTTTTTCGCCACAACACATCATTTCGGTTGAAACCGCAGGTCATCATATGCTGGTCTGTCCTAGCGGGCCGCGTCATCCTGTTGCGCTCCCGCAGGGGGTAGGGCGGCATGGGCGAAGATAGCCGCGGTCCGTCGTTGCCACGGCGAGTGCCGGGCGCCAACAACGCGCCGACGCCGCGACGGCAGCCGGCCCGGACGGCGCCGCGCCCTGGTGCTGAAGGTCATCCCGTCACGAACCCCCCTGAGCTTGCGGCGCCGGAGGGGGCGCCACCGGTCCTGCCGAGGCGGGTACCAGGTGCCAGCGCTGCGCCGAGGGCGCGGCAGCCGCAGCCGCCAGTACTGCCGGCTTCGCTGGTGCAGCGGCTACGAGCGGCAGCGACAGCTGCGCCTGCGGCAGCTGCGCCTGCGGCAGCCCCGCCCGGTGCTCCGCCGCTTCGGCAGCCGCGGCCCGGCGCTCCGCCGTGGGACCCGATCCAGAACGGCCGGAGAGCGGTGAGCGCTCCGCCATCCGCACCGAGCCGGAACAACCCAGGGCAGGTGCGCCCGGCAGCCGTGAGGCCCGCCATTACCGGAGCCGGGCGTCAGCCGGATCTCCGTGACCAGCGGTCAGCGGTCAGCAGGACCGCCTCGACGCAGCCGGTTCCGGAAGCGCCACCGGTTGCCAAGACTCTGCCGGCTGCGAAACCACCGCCGGTTACGAAACCACCGGTTCGGGAAAACCGGCCGGTTCCTGAGACACGGCCGGTTCCCGCAACACCGCGGCGCGCCCGTGGCAACCGGTGGAGAGCCGCGCTCAAATGGCGGATGCTCGGACTGGTCGCCTCGATCCTGGTGCTGGTCACCGCGGGCGGGGTGATTGCCGTCATTGCCCGGCACCCGGCAGGCAGCGCCGTCCGGGCGGGCCGCGGGGCCGCGCGCGGCGGCCAGAAGCAGGACGCGATCGGCGCGGAGGCGCTGACCCGCAATCAGGCCTCGTCCTGGATCGCTCATGAGGTGAGCCGCGACGCCATTGTGTCCTGCGATTCGCTGATGTGCCAGGCACTCGAAGCCCGCGGGATTCCCGCGGGCGACCTGCTCGTGCTCCGGCCGGGCGCGCCCGATCCGCTCGGCGCTGAACTAGTCGTCGCGACAGCAGCTGTCCGCAGCCAGTTCGGCAGCAGGCTTGCCACCGTCTATGCGCCGACGGTGCTCGCGAGCTTCGGCACAGGTAACGGGGCCATCGCCGTCCGGGTGATCGCCCCGGACGGAGCCCGTGCCTACGACGCGGCCCTGAGCGCAGACTTGCAGGCCAGGAAGGTGGTCGGGGGCAAGCTCGTGCATAACAGGCGAATCACGGTCGCGGCACCGGCGGCGCGGCAGCTCGCCGCGGGCGACGTCGATTCGCGGCTGCTCGGCTTGCTGGCGACGCTGGCGACGCTGAACCCCGTGCACATCGCGGCATTCGGGGATTCCGGTCCTGGCGCCAGCGCAGGCGTCCCGCTCCGCTCCGTCGACCTGACGGCGCCTCGCGATGCGCCCTGGACCGGGCAGTCCGCCTACGTGGGCTCGGTGCTCGCGTTCCTGCGCGCGCAGGTTCCGCCCTACCTGGCCGCGAGCGTCGGGCCGGTGCCGACCGGCAGCGGGCAGACCATGCTGCGGATTACCTTCTCAGCGCCGAGCATCCCCGGGTTGCTCCCGCGCAAGGCGTCATGACACCGGGACGAGTTAGGGCAGGGCCCGCTAGGGCGCGGGACCTGCTGGTCCGCTCCGCGGGCCGTATCCTGCACAGGTGTGAGCCCGGCTGCCTTCGTCCGCGCGCATACGCGGCTGTGCGCGGTGCCGTCGGTGCCGGAGATCAGCCTGTATCTGGGCGAGGAGCCGTACGGCATCTGGGAGCAGACCGAGCACGAGCAGGGTGACCAGGGCCTGCCGCCGCCCTTCTGGGCGTTCGCCTGGGCAGGTGGCCAGGCGCTGGCGCGCCACCTACTCGACCACGCTGACCTGGTCGCGGGCCGCAACGTGCTGGATGTGGCGTCCGGGTCCGGGCTGGTGGCGATCGCGGCGGCGAAGGCGGGAGCCACGCCGGTCACGGCTACCGAGGTGGACCGGTTCGCCGCCGCGGCGATTGCCCTTAACGTGCAGGCCAACGGGGCCAGCGTCACCGTTTGCCTGGCGGATGTCCTGGATGGGGACGGCGGTGACGCGGAGGTGGTGCTCGCCGGTGACGTCTGTTACGAGGCAGCGATGGCCCAGCGCATCCTGAAGTTCCTGGGCCGGGCCAGTGCGGGTGGCCGGGACGTGCTGGTCGGTGATCCTGGCCGCGCCTACCTGCCGCGCGCCCGCCTGGAGCCGGTGGCCCGCTATGACGTGCTGGTCTCGCGCGCGCTCGAAGATGCCGACGTCAAGCCCGCGACCGTGTGGCGGCTGGCCCGGCCTAGCTGCTGACGTGCCGCAGCCCGGCGCCGTCGTAGAGCTGGCGGGGCCGCGAGATCCGCTGCTCGCTGTCGAGGATCCCCTCCACCCACTGGGCCAGCCAGCCGGGCGTCCGGCCGATCGCGAACAGCACCGGGAACATCTCGACCGGGAAACCCATGGCCTGGTAGATGATGCCGGAGTAAAAGTCAACGTTCGGGTACAGCTTGTGGTCGACGAAGTAGTCGTCGGCCAGGGCGATCCGCTCGAGTTCCAGGGCGATGTCGAGCAGCGGGTTCCGGCCGGTGACCTTGAACACCTCGTCGGCGACGGTCTTGATGATCGAGGCACGCGGGTCGAAATTCTTGTAGACCCGGTGCCCGAAGCCCATCAGGCGCAGCTCGCCCCGCTTAACCCGGGCGATGTACTCAGGCACGTTGTCGACGGTGCCAATCTCGTTGAGCATCTTGAGCACCTGCTCGTTGGCGCCGCCGTGCAACGGCCCGTAGAGAGCCGCGGCCGCTGCGGCCGCTGCCGAGTACGGGTCGGAATGCGCGCTCCCGACCGCCCGCATCGTGGTGGTCGAACAGTTCTGCTCATGGTCGGCGTGCAGGATGAACAGGACATCCAGCGCATGCTCAAGCACCGGGTCCGGGCGGTAGCTCAGCTCGGTGGTCTTAGCCATCATGGACAGGAAGTTGCCCGCATAAGACAGCTGGTTGTCGGGGTAGGCGTAAGGCAGGCCGACCGCGTGCCGGTAGGCGAATGCGGCGAGCGTCGGCATCTTGGCGATCAGCCGCTCCACCTGCTTGTCGCGCTTGCCCGTGTCGAAGATCGCCTTCGCGTCCGGGTAGAACGTGGACAACGCGCCCATCGTGCTGACCAGGATGCCCATCGGATGGGCGTCGTGATGGAAGCCATCAATGAACTTCTTGATGTTCTCGTGCACGAACGTGTGGTGCGTGATCTCCTCGGTCCACGACTGCTCCTGCTCGGCAGTGGGCAGCTCCCCGTGCAGCAGCAGGTAGGCGACCTGGAGGAACGTACAGCGCTCGGCGAGTTCCTCGATCGGATAGCCGCGGTAGCGCAGAATCCCGCGATCCCCGTCGATGAAGGTGATCGCGCTGTGGCAGCTCGCGGTGTTCAGGAACGCCGGGTCGTAGGAGAGTACGCCGTAGTCATCATCGGAGGTCTTGATCTGGCGCAGGTCGGTGGCCCGGACCGCGCCGCTGGAAATAGGGATGTCGTAGCTCCGGCCGGTCCTCGAGTCGGTGACGTGAAGCGCACCGTCGCTGCTGCTGACACTTTCAGACCCAGTCACTACGATCACCCCTTCTTTACCCTCATTGCTATCATCTGTCATCTTGCGGGCGTCGCTTGCCTCTGGCATGTCCGGCCTCGGGCATACCCGCCCGGGCCCTGCCCGATTCAGGCGGGCCAGATGGCATCGCGGCTGGCCGGCCAGCCGCACCGGGTCCGGCTGCTAGGGCTTCCTGCCTATGCCGCAGTAGGTGGGCAGATCCCGGTCGAGTGCCGGGTCGTCGGGGCCCGGCCGCCACCGGTTGAGCGGCACGAGGCCAGGCTCGACCATCTCGAGGCCGCTGAAATACGCGCCGATCTGCGCCTTCGTCCTGGGAGTCAGCTGCGCACCCATGCGCTGGTTCAGGCGGCCGGTCGCGGTGGCCACCGTCTCAGCGTCGATGTCCTTGGCGGTGTCCGAGGCGGCCAGGTAGCCGCCTGACGGCAGGCCGGCCAGCAGCCGCGCAATGATGCCGTGCGGGTCGTCGGAGTCCGGGATGTACTGCATGATCATCAGCGTCATGACGGCGACCGGCTGGCCGAAGTCGAGCGTCTGCGCCGCTGCCTGCAGGATCTTCTCCGGGTCGCGGGCGTCGGCGTTGACGTACGCGGTCGCCCCTTCCGCGGTGCTGGTCAGCAGCGCCCGGGCGTGCGCCAGCACGATGGGGTCGTTGTCCACGTAGACGATCCGTGCTTCAGGCGCGATCGCCTGCGCGACTTCGTGGGTGTTGTTCGCCGACGGCAGGCCGGTACCGACATCTAGGAACTGCCGGACGCCGGCGTCCGCCGCCAGAAACCGGACCGCGCGGCCCAGGAAC
>OCZU010001172.1_pt1 | contig 17444 bp, 21 predicted proteins | sample 1539001 | NCBI WGS metagenome assembly OCZU01 (sample SAMEA3539306, study PRJEB22396) | soil metagenome | biome: tundra; feature: field; material: soil | place: USA | collected 2010-05 | depth 0.15 m | reverse complement strand
CCGGCATCACAATAAGGGCGTCGCCCTGGGCCGCCTGGGCCGGGACGAGGAGTCGCTGGCGGCATACGAGCAAGCCCTGGAGCTGAAGCCGGGTGACCCTGATTTGCAGAATAAGCGGGGCATAATATTGGTCCGGCTTGGACGATTGGCGGAAGCCCTGACGGCCTATGACGACATCTTGCGCCTGACACCAGACACCCCCGGCAGCCGGGCGAACAGAGGGGAGGTGCTGCTGCTGTCCGGACAGCGGGCTGCCGCTGAGGTTGATCTGCGGGAAGCCATCCGGCTTCGGGATACTGAAACTCTTGAGGCGCGGGTTTTGCTTGCTGTACTCACGTGGAACCAACAGCCGGACGAGGCGGCCGGATTGTGCCGCGCCGCCCTGCTGGAGGACGGCCGCCACTGGTCTACCTTCCGACGCGCAGAACTGCGGGCACTCGCATACCTGGTCCTGCATGACGTAGACAAAGCCGTCACCGAACTGCGCTCGGCCGTGCCACACCGGCGACTCGATGACGCTTTCCAGCGTGAGTTGTACGAAATCCTGAAAGACCCGCCGCTCCCCGAATTGGGGCAGTTGATGGCGGTGTGGAATGGCATAGAGCGTGAGTGCCGCCACCATGATTAAGATAAACGATGACCTCCTCGCCAAGCTCAATCTCCGGGATCTTCCTGGCGAACACCGGGCCATATTGCTCAAAGCCATGTACGAGGAATTGGAGATGAGGGTTGGCACGGTGATCGCCAACAAGATGTCCAGCCATCAGCTCGACGAATTCGAAGCGTGCATCAAGGCCGGTGACGAGAGGAGCTCGCTGGCTTGGCTGGAGAGGAACTTTCCCGACTACCAGGTGACGGTCCGGGAAGAATTCGAAAAGCTATGTGCGGAGCTGGCGACCGTGCGGAATGGGATCAACGCACTCTCAACGCTTTACGACTTCGACTCTAGATCCGATGCTACTTAGCCTCAATCCACCGCGTAAATTCCGGTGATCGTTTCCGGAATGTCTGACCAGCGGGAATAATCTTGGGGGTTTCCGGCGGCCGCGGCATTCCTGCCGCTTGCCTGTTCTGCGGCTTGTCCGTTACTCGCCGGGGATCTGCGGTGGCAACTGCGTGCCGTGGGCTGTTGAGGCCGGGCGTGGCGGAGCGTGACCTGGTCCGCGGCGAGTCAGGCCGAGCGGCAAGTGCAGGGTCAGGCGGCCTGGGCGGCGACGCCGATCAGGTCGCGGCGGATGGTCGCGCCCGGGCACGGGCGTGGAACCGGGAGGCCAGGCACCCGGCGGCGCGAACCAGGTTGTGCGCGATCGCGGCCAAGGCTGTCCAGGCGAGCGGCCAGATTGCTCGCCGTGGACATGGCCGCGCCCAGGTGACCGCTGCTCATCAGCGCGTGCGTGATGATCCGGGCACTCGACCCGGCGGTCAGCGGATCCTGGCTGGCACGGGCCGCCTGCATGCTCCGGTCGGCGGCCACCCAGGCCAGGCCCTGGTCGCCCAGCTTGAGCAGGATGCTCGCCGCGACGTGGTGCGCCTCAGCGGACAGCCTGAGCGCACGGGAGCCGGGCATCACCGGTCAGGACCGCGCAAGCAGTCTGGACTCGCGGCAGCAGCGACTGAAGATCGGGCACATCTGAGTACCGGCATGCCTGATAGTCGTTCTTGGCCCTGGCGACAGCCGCGTTCAGCGCGGGCAGGTCGGGCGGTTCTGGTGCGGTGGCCGGGGAGTCGGGAGCATATCCGGCCAGGAGGGCCGCGAATGCCCCGATGCTGTCGCCAGGCGCGGGCGAGGCAGCGCTGGCCAGGACGGCACCGAACAGCGAGGTACCGGTGAGGGTCACGAATGTTCGCCGTCGCACCGGATCACCGTCCCCCTCATCGCCTGGATGATCCACGCTAGGAGCATCGGCGCCAGACGGAGCGCTTATGGCCAGGGGAGTATTCCTTGCCGGGATGACCCTGAGCGGCAGGGACGCCTCCCTGCTCAGGTGACAGCAGGGTTCGTGCGCGCTGCCAGGCCGAGATCGGCGCGGGCACCGTCCGGCATGCCGAGCCCGTCAGCGATGCGCTCGAATACCGCCAGCTCCTCGACTTTCTGGATGCCGCGCATGATGTCGCTGATCTTGGGCTGGGTCATGACGCAGGCGATGGCGAGCTGGGTCTGACTGGCACCCGCGTACAGGCGCCCGCAGGGAGCTGGACTGCATCGTCCCGGCCATACATGAGGTCAAGCGGGACGAAACGCCGGATGCCTCGGATCAGGGCGGCACTACCTCAGCTCAATCGGTAACGGACACTGATCCCTACGCCGCCCTAGCTCCAGCACCGTGTTCAAAACGCCAGAGCGCTGCGCGGCTTTGCGATGCCGATCCCTGCCAGTCCCGCCCGCTGCCGACCAGCTCGTAGGGTCCGAGCCCGGACGTCAGTGTTCAACCCGGAACGGCATCTAACGCTGACCGGCGACACCCTCCGCCAGCCGCGGTCCTGACCACGCTGGCCGCGCATCTGACCCGCTCGCGACGAGCCAACGACGCACCGAGGACCGGACGACCGGGAGGCTGACCGTGCCAGCCGACGCGAGCGGACTAGTTACCGGCCACACGGCAGGCGTGATCTGATAATCAGATACACTGAAGGCATGCGCACGATGACCGCTACCGAAGCCTCCCGGAACTTCTCCGACCTGCTCGACGCAATCGAGCAGGGCGAGACCATCACCATCACCCGCGGGCACCACGCCGTCGCGGAAATGAGGCCTGCACGGCTCCGCACGGGGGCAGGCCTGCGGGCAGCGCTCGACCGGATACCGCCGCCCGATGACCGGTTCGCAGCCGACATCGCCGGCGCGCTGACCCTGATCTCCAGCGAGGGAAGCGACCCGTGGGCCGGCGCCTGATCCTGGATACCAACATCCTGATCGCCTACGAACGCGGGACCATTGACCGGGCCGCCCTAGACGCCGACGAGCTGGCCGTCGCCGCCGTGTCCATCGCTGAATACCGGGTCGGCATCGAGCTTGCGGACACGGCCAGCCGTGCCGCTGACCGCGCCCGTGCTCTCGCCGCGATCACCTCGGCCGTTGACGTGCTCGGCTACGACGAGGCGACGGCGGCCCGTCACGCCAGGCTGATCGCGCACGCCCGGCGGACCGGAACGGCACGCGGCGCGCACGACCTGATCATCGCCGCCCACGCACTGCAGACGGACCGGATCGTCCTGACCTTCGACGCCAAGGCACGCTTCGGCGACATCCCCGGAGTCAGCGCCACCGACGCATGACCGCCGGCCCGCCCCACCAGCGGCCCGTCCCAAGCTGTCAGCACTCATGCCGGACTCAGCGCGCATGCCCAGCCCGACCGTGAATGGCCGGCTGAGATCACAGCGCCTCGCACCTCACCTTTCACCGACCGCACCACCGACCCGCCTGGCCCGCGGAATCCGCCAGCCTCACGCCGCCGCTACCCGATCTCCGCCCGACCAGCGGACTAGGCCCGGCAACAATGTCCACGCATTGCGACCGCTGAACAGGCCATGATGTGGGGCTTTGCGCGGCCTGGCCGCGCTAACCGCCGCCCGGCCAGCGCGACACCGGAGTTCACGGCGTCGGCAGCTGCCCGGCCGTCGCCCACTGCCTGCATGAGCGGACGATCCGGCGAACGGCAGTATCCGCTCTCCGCTGTCGGCCTTGAGCTGCGACAGTGGGCGGATGACGAGTATCCAGCCGGAGCTGTGGGTCGAGCGTGCTGGCCAGGCCGTTGCTTTCTACGCGGACGCGTTCGGGGCACGCGTCCTTCACCAGGCCGGGCAGGGTGATGACATCGTCGCGCAGCTCGCCGTCGGCGAGGCGGCGTTCTGGGTGGCAGCGGCCGGGCCGGACAGCGGACGGTTCAGCCCGGGTGCGATAGGTGGTGCGACGAGCCGGACCTTGCTGGTGGCCGATGACCCCGACGCCGTGGTGCGGCGGGCGGTCGACTCCGGCGCCACGGAGAAGTCCGCCGTTTGCGATGAGCACGGCTGGCGTCTGGGCCGGATCGTCGACCCGTTCGGGCACGAGTGGGAGATCGGCAAGCCGATCGGGCCCTGGCCGCCGCCCTGATGCCCGTCAGCCAGCTGCGCTTCCAGGATCGAGCCTGGCCAGATCCCCAACGCTACGACGGCGGCAGATGCGCGCGTTTCCATGCGGACGACTATCAGAGCAGCGGTAGCGCAGCGGTCACGGCGTCGATCCGGTGGCTCGCGGCCGGTCCGACCGCACAGCAGGTCACCGTGCCCGGCCTTACCTGAGTGCGGCCCGCGTCCTGCACGACGTGGACAGGCAGCCCACCAGCCCGGGCTTGCCGGACCACCTCCAGCAGATGTTCCCCGGTAGATACCCGCAGGACTACCTTGGGCTGCCCGTCCCCGAGCCAGGTCTCGAAATCAGCGCCGCCGTAGCTGGCCAGAGCCGCAACCACGGCCGCATGGGCCGCCTGGGAGGCGATCTTGCTGCGGCCCATGCCGAGATCGGTCCTGACGACCAGCGCCAGCTTGACGGTCATGACGGACACCGTAGGACCGCCCGCATCGCCATAGCGAGCTTCGGCACGATCGCCGCTGTTCTGGCCATATGCTCTCGCAGCGGCATGACCGGGCGTTCTCTGAGATACGTCCGATGTGGCCGCTGGCCAGCTCAGTCAGGCTTGAGGGTTGGATCCCGCCGGAAATCTTCGACCATCTGGAGGAATCCGTCCACATGCTTCCTGATGCGTGCCGCGTCGGTCACAGAGTCCAAGGAAGGGCTTGCCCTTGCCGACGAGAAGAGCATCCTGGACCTTTCTCCGTTTTCTGGCGGTCGATTGAAGAACACCACCGGGCCGAGCGATTCTGACCGGCCTGAGGCGGGAAGCCTCGCTCGTAGCCACGCGACCTGACGAGTCGTGAGGCTCTCGAATGTCGGCTGGTCCAGCCCGCTGATCCGCATGGCTCGCGCACTCGTTCTCTGCCGGTCCCGCCCGGCTCGTGGGGTCCGATCCTGCTGCCATACCGCTGCCATCCAGCCAGAAAGCCTGACCGCTGTCCTGGCGATCAGGCCCTTGACCTGCATTTCCTGGTAGCGGGAGTAGGATTTTTAACCTACGACCTCTGGGTTATGAGCCCGGACGTCAGTGTTCAACCCCGCACGGCCTCCGCCGACAGTGATCGACAGAGTGACTTGAAGTGACTACCATGTAGTCATGAGCAAACGCGCTGCGACACCTGTCCGGTTCGACACCGCTGTGGCTGACCGGCTGGCATCCTTCGCCGCCGCGAACCCTGGCATGTCGCTGTCGTCGGCTGCGAACCGGCTCGTAGATGAGGCGCTGCGGATGAGCGAGCATCCGGGGATTATGTTCCGCCCAGGCCCGACCGGGCGGCGGGCGGGCCTGGCCAGCGGTCCCGACGTATGGGAGATCGTGCGCGCCGTCAGGTCCGGCCACGCATCAGAGCCCGGCCTGCCCGAGAACGACCTGCTCAATATGGTCGCCGAGAACTCCGGCCTCCCGGTGCGCCTCATCCGCGTCGCCGTTCGGTACTGGGCCGCCTACCCGGACGAGATCGATGCCGAGATCGCTGCCGCCGAGACGGCAGAGGCTGCCGCCGAAGAGGCATGGCGCCGCGAACGCCAGCTGCTCGCCGGCTAAGGGGAATGAGCTACCCGCTGCTGCTGGACGAGATGCTCTCAGCCGCTATCGCCGAGCAGCTCCGCGCCAAGGGCCACGACGTCGCGGCCGTCGTCGCAGATCCGGCACTGACCGCGCTTCCCGACGACCAGATCCTGTCCCACGCCGCCCGTGCCGGGCGGGCGCTGGTCACGGCCAACATCAAGGACTTCATGCCGCTGGACACCCTGTACCGGGCCGCCAGCCAGAGGCACGCCGGGCTGATCCTCATCTCAGCCAAGACCTTCCCCCGTGACCGCACCTACACCGCGGCCATCACCAGCGCCCTCGCGAACCTTCTCGACCAGCCCATGCAGATCCAGCCCATGCAGGTCATCTTCCTTCCCCGCCGGTAACAGCCACCGACGCCCACAACCGCAGCAAGCGCCGGACAACACGACGACCGCGCCCAGGCACGACCAAGCCCGGCAGACGCCAGGTCAGCTACGAGTCGCCGCGTGATCGCCATCGAATGCTCCATGGCGGCGACCACGGTAGGTAACATTCGGACACTAGCCATTTCGTACAATTAAGATACAGATCGCCGAATAGGAATGTCTGCTGATTAGATAGGCATTCGCCAGTCGCGGCGCGCAGATCAACCTGCTATGAATTGGAAGCTCGACAACGTCGGCCGTGTCTGAGCTGAGGACGGCCGGCTGAGCCTCTCCGCTAGCACCGGGCGGCGTGCGGCTGGACCTTCTCGCCGAGTTCGGCCGGCGGCTTGTCGATTGGTGCGGCGAGATAGTCAGAGCGGTTTCCGCCTGTGGCTGCATCGAGCCCGGCAGCGTTCCGAAGCCTAGGGAGCACGCCCCCCGGAAGGTGCTGCCCTTCGGGATCGCGGTGGCGGAGCATGAGAACGGCCAGCAGGGCACGGAGATAGTCACCGTCGTTGAGCACGAGTTCCTGAACTGGCTGACCATCACAGCCGCGACGACCTCTGTACTATCTTCTGGGCGGGCACCTGGCGGGGCTGGTGCGCTCGCGCGCGATCCAGGACTGCTGCTCGTGTTGCACCGTGGCTAGGACCACCCCGAGACAAGCAAGCCTCTGAGGTCTGCATTGCCCGCTGTGCCTCTTGCGCCTCGCCAACTGGCCCGCCGACGGGTCTCGGCCCCTGGGAGCACGGGGGCGGAATGGGAACGTTGCTTCAGGAGTATGACCTGCGTTCTGCGCCACTGGATAGCCGAGAATGCCCCATCACGCGAGACAGCCCCCGGCGGGGGGCCGGGGGCTGTCTGAGGGTTGGGTCGGATTACGAACCGCCGCCGAAGATCCTCCCGATGAGCGTCAGCCCGGGAACGACGACGTTCGAGGGATCTTCAGAGCCTTTGGCGCCAAGAGCTAGCGCACCGGCAGCCGCCATGGGACCGATCAGCGGTGCCGCTATCCCTCCGGTCGCCGCAGCGAGCGTGCATCCTGCGATCAGGCCAAGCGCTCCGCCGATAGTGCAGCCAGCGATCGCGCCGCCCTTTGAGTAGTTGTCGTCTTTCTCGGCCATGGGGGACCTCTTTCTCCATTCCGGTTACTAACCAGTACAACCGGCCAAGCCTGTGTCGTCCGCCGATCGGGCTGTAGCCCTGAGCATCACCTAACCAGCCGGGCGAGCACCTTTGCAGGTGCGGCTTTGTCGCACTAAGTTGCAGACCCCCTGACCTGCAGCGGTGAAGTGGCGCATGCTGGGCTCATGCCCAACGATCTGGACCTGCCCGACGAGATCTACGGATTCGGCGGCTGGCTGCTCTGGATGATTGGCACCCGTGCCCCGGCGTTAGTCAACAAGCTTTATGACGAGGGACCGGCAAACAGCCCCCAAGCGTGGGCCGACGACCGGCACCGGGTACCGACGCCGTCGGTGGTGGCCTGGTTGCTGCTGGCGGCTGAGCGCGGGCTGCAACCCGATCGGCTGCCGCGGAAGGATCCTGAGCTGAAGAAGCGGCAGGCTTCGCTGCGCGCGATGGTCAGCCGGGCCCTCGGCGAGAACCCGCGCCAGTTCAAGGACAAGTGGCTGCGTGACCTCGCGGTGCTGTGCCAGTTCAGCGATGCGGACCTGAACTTCTTGCTGGCAAACCGGCACGATACATACCGCGAGGAGCGGGAGCGAGCAGAGCAGCCGGCCAGGTTGCGCAAGGCGATCAGGGACACTCTGGCCGCGAGCGCGCCGGCACCGGAGCGCCAGCCTGCCCCGTCCGCACCGCGGACGCTGCCGCCCGAGACCCGCTCGTTCACCGGCCGCGACGCTCAGCTCAGCCAACTGGCGGCGGCCGCAGCCGCCAGCACCGCAGACAGCGGCGGCGTTGTGAGCATATGCGCCATCGGCGGCCTGGCCGGTGTCGGGAAGTCCCGGCTGGCCACGCACGCAGCGCACCAGCTGGCGCCCCAGTTCCCAGGTGGCCAGTTCTATCTGCCGCTGCACGGGCATACACCGGGGCAGCGACGGGTGTCTGCTGCGGAGGCGCTGGCCAGCCTGCTGCAGATGGCCGGATTCGCAGCCGGCAGGATCCCGGCAGCCCAGGCCGCGCGCTCCGGGCTGTGGCGCGACTACCTGTCCGGCAAGCGGATCCTGCTGCTCCTCGACGACGCCGCCGAGGCCGAGCAGGTGCGCCCGCTGCTGCCGGGAACGCCCGGCAGCCTGGTCCTGATCACCAGTCGCCAATACCTAAGCGGGCTGGAGGGCGCGATCTCCCTCAGCCTTGACATACTGCCGGCGCCAGAGGCGGCCCGGCTGCTGACGGAACTATCTGCACGGCCAGACCTTGATCCCGGCGACCCCGCGGTCGGCCAGCTGACGGAGCTGTCCGGCTGCCTGCCGCTGGCGATCGAGCTGCTGGCTCGCCGGCTGCATAACCGCCCGGCCTGGACAGCGGGCGACCTGGCCGCCGAGCTTGCCGCAGCGCAGGACCGTCTGGATTTGATGCAGGCGGGCGACAGGTCCGTGCTCGCCGCGTTCGACCTGTCCTACGCCGACCTGACGCCAGACCAGCAGCGGCTATTCCGACGCCTGGGTCTGCACCCCGGCACCGAGTTCGACGTCTGTGCCGCGGCCGCGCTGGACGGCGCCGGGCTGGCGGAGACGCGCCGCTGCCTCGAAGCGCTGTATGAGCAGTACTTGCTGACCGAGCAGGCACCGGGCCGCTACTACATGCACGACCTCATCCGCCAGCACGCGGTGGGCAAGGCCATGCAAGACCCACCGACCGAAGGCGACGCGGCTATCGCGAGGCTGACGGATTATTACCTGCGATGCGCGACTGTGGCCGATGCGGCCCTCGCCCGGCAGTCGCGGACCAGGCCTGTCTTGGTGACATCGGCGCTGCCATTCGTGCTGCCCGATCTGTCAGATGGCGGCCGGGCCCTCTCGTGGTTCCGGACGGAGCGCGGAAATCTGCTTGCCTGTCTGGACCGCGCCCGTGACGCCGGCCAACACTCCCTCGTCGTCGCGCTCACGGCCAGCCTTGCCGCGCTGCTGCGTCAAGACGGCCCGTGGGCCGACGCGCTGGCCCGCCACTCGGCCGCGATCGAGACGGCCCTGCAAGCGGGCGACAAGCTCGGCGAGGCTAACGCTCGCTGCGACCTCGCCGATATCTGCTACCTGACCGGCGACTATCCGGGTGCGACTGAGGTCCAACGGGAGGCATTGGAGATCTACCGTGGCCTAGGCGAAGAGCTTGGCCTGGCGAATGCACTCACCGACCTCGGCATCGTGCACGAGCACCGGGGGCAGTACTCCGATGCGGTCCGCGCGCTTGACGAGGCAATGGAGACTTACCGTGTCCGCGGCGACCGACTCGGCCAGGCTCAGGCTCTCAGCAACCTCGCCGTGGTCCGTGAGCACCTGAACCAGTTCATCGCCGCCGCTGAGGCACTAGATAAGGCCCAGGTCATTTACCGTGACCTCGGACTGCGGCAGGGCCAGGCCGACACCCTCATCTACCTGGGTTCAGTGTTGCGGATCACCGGCCGTTACGCGCCAGCCGCCGAGGCGCTGCAGGAAGCGCTGACAATCCATCACACCCTGGGCCGCAGGCTGGGCGAGGCCAATGCGCTGACGTTGCTCGGGGCGGTGCGCGAACGCACTGGTGATGGTGTGGCCGCGGCGACACTACTGAACCGGGCACTGGATATCTACACCGAGCTTGGCCAGCGGCTCGGCCAGGCCAACGCACAGACCTTTCTCAGCATGGTGGCCGAGCACGCGGGTGACTACGGCACGGCTGAGCCGATGCTGCAGAGCTCACTGGCCGTCTACCGCGACCTCGGCGACCGTGGCGGCGAAGCCCAGGCACAGAACGTACTGGGCAATGTGCAGCGCCTGAGCGGGCACGTTCATGCGGCCGCCGACTCGCACCGGCAGGCACTGGCACTGGCCGAGGAGATCCAGAGCCGCTGGGACGCCGGCCATGCACATTGGGGCCTTGGCCGATGTGCCAGCGCGTGCGGCAACCTGGCAGTCGCCCGGCACCACCTCAGCCGAGCGCAGCAGATCTTCGGGGAACTCGGCACACCGGAGGCCGACGAGGTGGAAGCCGAACTGAGCGACCTGAGTCGCCGTGAGGACGCACCGCACCCCATGGCCGACTGACCGGCGTTCAACCGATATGTGAGTGGATCATCGGGTCGGCTATCGGACTGCGCAACATTGGCGGTCAGCTTGGCCATGTGGTGTTCGCATTTTCTTGTTATGCGGCGCGCAGATCGTCCATCTCGGGCGCGCCAGCTCGGATCGTGCCGCCGGCCTCCAGCAGTGCATATCGGCGGCTCGGTGAGCGTTCTTCCAGACTGGCCCCGTCACTTGGCGTGTTGCTGTCCTCGGACGTGGGGCCGAGGACGACCAATGACTCGTCCAGCGCGAGCAATCGTCCGCAGGTCACTGAAGGTCGCCGATGGAGGTGGTCGCCGATCCCGCATCGCGTCGGCAGGCGGTTGCATCGTGGCTGACGGACCGCGCGATGGAGACGCCTGAATCCGCGCTTGAGATAACGGCAGCGATGCGCGCTTCCCCAGGTTAGGCATCCGTCACGTATCTTGAGGCTGGCGTCGGCTGGCGTCGGCTGGCGCCAGGCTGAGCCAGACAGCCGCCCGGCATGAAGCTGGCATCGGATTGCGGTGGCCTCGTGAGCGAGATGTCCGAGCCGGGCATGCGCCTGCTGGCCGAGATCGTTCGAGGCAGGCACGAGGGGCCAACGATCTTGTACCAGGCATGGCCGGCCAGACTGGTGCCCCGACCAAGATCTTCCGGGCTCATCCCGGATACCTGGCGGTACGTGGACTGGCCTGAGCCCATCGTCGGCACCGCCAGCTGGGTTCAGCTGTTTCGCGCGGCCGGGTTCATCAGCATCCCCTACGGTCTGCCCCAGCCGACCAGCCCGCTGACCGTCTTCAGGGGAACGAGCGCCGAGCGCCGCGCGGCCATGTCCTGGACTCTTGATAAGAGCCGCGCCGACCAGTTTCGCCAGCGACATTCCTGGTACGCGCCGACGGCCATCTACCGGACAGTCGTCCAGCCCGCAGCCGTCCTCGCGCTACTGGAGCGGAGAGGAGAGAGCCCGCGCGAGGTGGTCGTGGACCCACAGATGATCCGTGACATCGCTCAGCTCGGACCTCTCCACCCGCAGCGTTACCGCGAAGGCCCCTGACGGCACCTTCCCGGGTGCTCACGACTGCTCGGCTCGCCGAGCAAACGGGCCGTCGGCCTGCGGTGATGCGGCATGACGGCGTCTGCCAAGCTGGAACGGTGGCCGATGCTGACACGACGTCGCGGCGATCTCCGCGATCCCTGGCACTGCTCACAGACGAGCACCTGCGCCGTCTTGCTGCCCTGGCAGACGCTGACCACGAGGCCTTCACGCGCCCGGGCGGTCGGCCGGAGTACGGCTCGCGCCGGCTCATGGTCGTCCTCGCGCAGGGGGCGGCCCTCCACTACCTTGACGGCCACAATGGCGTCAAGGATCTCGACGTCTGGACGTTCTACGCCGGTCTGCCAGATGCCCGATTCCCGGCGGACAAGCGGGAGACGCACGCCGATTTCGGCCCGTCCGCACACGGGCGCCAGCTATACGACCTGACTGCGGCGCGCAGCGCGCACGAACTGGCCAGGTGGAAGAAGCGGTCCTCCTACTCCGGGCGAAGGGTCGACTTTCTGATGCGGGCACTCCCGATCCAAGCCGACGCTCCGATCAGCTCGGTGGTCAAGGCCCTGCAAGAATGGCTAGGACGCGGCGCACGCAGTACCGCCACCAGCAAACCGTCCGGGTGGTACCTGGCACAGAAGGCCGCAGTGCTGCTTTACCCTGAGCGGCATCGTAATGACGTCGTCTGGGCGCTGGGCCGTGTACGCCAGCCACAGCTGGCTAGGCCAGCCCGGTGAAGGGCCTCACGCAGATCACCCACTCGGGCGCGGCATGCACGGCCAGACTTCACATTGGGATCGCCGCACCGAACGAAGCCTCTTTGCATCGCTGTGACTTCGGTGACAGATCACGGAGCGTGATAGCTCGACGAACCGCCCGGTCCTGGCCCGGACAGGTCCTCATGGCCGATTAGGAGTGGCTGCTAGGAGCCGGGGAGGCCGTAGAGGTCGAGGACGCGCGGGTCGGTGACGACGGCGATCCGCCCGTCGCCGACGGCCAGTGAGGTGGCCGTGAGGCCGGCCCACAAGGTGGCGAGGGCGGCGCCGTTGGCGACGTTCAGCGCCAGTCCCTGATCGAGGTAGAGCACTCCGCCGGCTTCGGCGGCGAGGGCGGGGACGAAGCCGGGGCTGGCTTGCCAGAGGAGGCGGCCGGTCGCGGTGGAGTAGCCGCAGACGCCCATGGTGCCGCAGGTGGCAAAGACGCGATCTGGGCCGACGGCCAGCACCTGCGCTGCGTCGGGCAGGACGTAGCTGGTCTGTCCTGTTCGCGGGTTCAGGTCGACGACGATGCCGGCCGGATTGGTGGCGTACACGTGGCGGCCCGAGGCGGCATCGGTATCGCCGCGCTGCAGTGCCCAGGCTCCTGGCCGGGTCCAGACGGTCTTGCCGGTGCCGATCTGGCGGGCGATCAGTTCCAGGTCACCGTTCTGGTCGGTGTTTTCAGTGGACAGGACCAGGCCGGCGACTACCAGGCCCAGGTCAATGCAGCAGTCACCCTGCGCGCGGGACCAGACGGTCGCACCGGTTCGCAGGCTGGTCACGGCGACCACGTTGCCATCGTCGGGGGTGTCGCCCGAGGTGACCACGTACTGGCCGGACACCACCATGTGCTGGACTATGTCAAGGCCGTGGCCCCATACCAGCGCCCCGGTGGACGCGCGGAACGCCTCGATGAATCCCCCGGGACTGCTCCCCGAATCACAGTCGCCCAGGCCACCGACGACCACAAGCCCGTCCGCGACCGACAGCGCCAGGGGCAGGGCCAGGAGCTGCGGATCGGGACCACGGCGCCACAGCACCCGCCCGGTGGCCGGGTCATACTTGGTCAGCCAGAGGTTGGCCACCGCGTACAGGCCGCCGCCGGCCAGCACCGGCGCGGCCACGGACGTGGTATCGCAAGCCGACCCTACGGGCAGGTTGATCGGCGCGGCCATCCCGCGCAGGTACCGGACCCTGCCTACGGTCGCCCGCGTCAGCACGTGCTCGGTGAGGTTGACGCGGCTCAGCGCGGCGTTGTAGTCCGTCTGGCTCCACGAGCCACCTGCTGCCGAGGCAGCAGGCCGGGATGCCTCTGCCCACGGCGCGGTGCCCGCCGACATCAGCGCCCCGGCAGTCCCCGCCACGATCATTGCCCTGACCACCGACGATGGCCAGCCCTTACCATTCATCCTGTGCCGGGCTAAGAACCTGGATACCTGCATCACATTCACCTGAATCCGTTCCGTCGCGCGGGTGAGATACCGATTCCGGGTACGTCATCTCCGCTACCTATCGACGCCCAGGGAACGCGGACGGTTGACACGAAGGGCCGCGCCCGGAGATGCACGAGCGGCCGGCGACGCAGGCAAGTCCACTGAACACCTGGCACTGGCAGCAGGCCCGGGCGCCCGCGTCATCGGCAACTACGGGGAGAATCACGGCGCATCACGACCCGCTGGCCATCGGGGAGACCTGGTGGCCGCAATTCCATAATCAACGCCCGGCGCACTTCACGAAGCGGCGCCGGGGTCAGGGCGTGCGTCAGAGAGCCTGGCGGGAGGTGCGGGTCAGCTGACAGGTGCCTGGGGGCGTGCTGCTGCTGCGCCCGGCTGGAAAGGCAGCCGATGATGCGCTGGCCGGTCGTTATGGCGTGATCGCGATGGCGTTGGAGTCCTCTCCGACCTTGATCGGCTTGAGCTCGGTGCTGGTGGCGATTCTGATCGCGGTGACGGTGCCCCGGTCGTAGCTGACGACGTAGGCGGTCTTCCCGTCCGGGGTGATCGCGATGACGGAGGGGCCTTTGCCGACCTTGATGGGCGTCAGCGCGGTGTTGGTGGCGGTGATGATCGGGGTGACTTCTCCCAGGACACTGCCCGGGGCGCCGGGATTGGTGACCGCGTAGGCAAGCTTCCCGTCCGGGGTGATCGCGATGGCGTCGACGCCGGAGCCGCTGACGCTGGTGATGCCGGTGCTGGTGACCTTGATCGGCTTCAGCGCGGTGTTGGTGGCGATGCTGATCGGGGTCACGGTGGCGGACTTGCCGCCGGTAACGTAGGCGGTCTTCCCGTCCGGGGTGATCGCGATGTCGTACGGGGTTCCGCTGACCCTGATCGGCCTGAGCGCGGTGTTGGTGGCGATGCTGATCGGGTCACCGTGCCGGATTTGTAGCTGGCGACGTAGGCGGTCTTCCCGTTCGGGGTGATCGCGATGGCGCGCGCGCCCCTGCCGACCTTGATCGGCCTGAGCGCGGTGTTGGTGGCCGTGTTGATCGGGGTCACCGTGCCGGAGATGTAGCTGGCGACGTAGGCGGTCTTCCCGCTCGGGGTGATCGCGATGGCGTGCGGGCCGCTGCCGACCTTGATCGGCCTGAGCGCGGTGTTGGTGGCGGTGTTGATCGGGGTCACCGTGCCGGAACTGAAGCTGGTGATGTAAGCCATGACGGGGTGCGCCGACCTGAACCCGGCCGCCGGCCGCACGACCGGAAAGACGGCCGCTGGCGTCGCGGCAGGGCTAGCCCCACGCTCCCTAATGCGACCACCGCCGCTGTCACGGCACCCAGCCGCGCCGCACGCCCTGAAAGACGCTGGTTCATGACCCGCACCACCTCTCCGCCGCGCACCGGCCAGGCCCAGCCGTGCTCGTGACGAGCCAGTACCTAGACGCGGGAACGGACTGACCGGTTCACGCCCGATCTCAGGCGATCCGCTGCGGGCTGCCTGACCGCGACCAGCGAGTGGCGGCGCGCACGGCGACCTGGTCTTAGGCCGGGAGCCCGCCCAGCCGGACGTCTGCCCGGCCGCAGCGGGTGCACGACGGCGACCGGCGTTCTTCCGCTGCGGGACCTGACGGCTCAACGTCCACGCGGGCGGGGCAGGGCAACGGCCGGTTCGCTGCAGCGGCCCGGGCCGTCGCCTGCACGAACGCGCCGGCGGGTTCAGCGTGCCGGTCGCACCGGCTGACTCGTAACGGAGTGCCAGGGCGTCACCTGGGTCCTGCCGGAGCAAGCAGGGCACCGATTCCGGGACTCCGATGATCCCCGGGCTGGGCGGGATCTGGCTGGCCGCGGGCAGCCGGCCGGTGGGAGGATTCGCGGGTGGATATCCCGCCGCGCACGGCGACCGGCAGCTGCCTGTCAAGGATGGGCGCGCAGCTGGACATCGTCTTCGAGTAGACCTGGGCGAGCTGACCGAGGGCCACCACGTCGTCGCGCGCGGGATCATGCTCGGCCGTGCGGTCCGGGTGCCCCGTTTCGATCCTGACCAGGTCCGCCAGCTGATGAGCGGCGGGAGCGGACCCGGCGGCGGGTTCCCCGTTCCCGGCCAGGGGCTGCGGCCGGAGTCGTGGGAGGAGCGGTGCACCGGGGCGGAACTGCATTATGAGCTAGCCGGGCGCGCGCCGTCCCGTCCCTCCCGGACAACCGCTCCCTGCAGGAGAACCGCGCGCGCCGACTCACTGTCGCAGAATGCCTAATCTGGCGCGCCACCCCAGCCGAGTCGCAGGCCCGCGAATGCACACCGAACGGCGGATATCGTATTCAGCGGTGGTGCGGAGTCGATTACGAAGTGCGGTCGGCGTCGGGCAGTATCGGCGGCTGGTGAGCGTACCAGGTATGCCCGTCTCCCGTGTCGCAGCGGATCAGATTGAGTCGGCGCACGTGGGGGCGGATCGAGGGGCTGTCGGCGGCCTGCCGGGTAGCTGCTGTTCAGGCACTTGATGGAATTCTGCCGCTTTCATGGCCTGGCGGGTGTCGCGTGCCAGCGGCGCAGGAGGCTTGCGGGCGCGCTGGAGGGATATGGTGGCATCGGTGACGGCGGGGCTGGCCAGGGTGAGGTCCTGTACTTCGAGCAGCTGCGGCGGGCTGTTGCCCCAGTAGCCGATGATCCGCCATTGCGGCCGGTGGTAGCTCCACCAGCTGATGCCGTTCCATGCGCGCGCCGCGGTCGTTGCGCTCGTTGTAGACGCTCAGTGCCCATGCCTGCGTGGCTGCCCTGTTCCGGGCGATGATCTGGGTAGGCCGCAGCCCCCGGGCGTACAGGTTCCGCGCATCATCAAGATCGAGCAGCGGGGTGTCGTCCAGGAGATAAGTCGCCAGTACCCGGCGGCTCCCGCGGACCGGCGGGAACTCGAACATCGCGGAGTCCCATTCCCCTAGGTCCCCGAAAGTCTCCGCCACGGCGCCGCCGGGTTCCAGTGCCAGGTACCAGATCCGGTAATGACCGGGATTGTCCAGGCGCCCGGAACCCTGCTACGACCTCCGGGTTATGAGCCCGGACGTCAGTGTTCAACCCAGAGCGGTACCGCACACCCGCATCCGCCACTGCAGGGCATCAGGCGACCCAGCGAACCGGGGCCGAGCGACATCGTCACGCCGAACTCCGAGGACTCCGCCTGCGGAACATGTGCTAGCATCGGTACATGTCGCTAAAGAGAACTAATGTCTACGCCGACAGCGACGACCTCGCGCTGATCAAGAAGATCGCCGACCGCCGCGGAGTGCCCGAGGCGCAGATCATCCGCGAGGGCATCCACCTGGCCGCCATGAGCAACCGCGTCTGGGACGGCCCCTTTGACTGGCCCACGTTCGAAGGAAGCGGCGAGCCAGCCGCCGGCGATGAGGTCACCGAGACGGTCGCCCGCGCAGCCGCCAGATAGTGATTGTCGTCGCCGACACCTCCGGCATCATCGCCGCCTCCGACCGCAACGCACCCGAGTCGGCAGCATGCCGCAGCCTCCTGCGGGAGGCAGGCACGGTCATCATCTCACCGCTCGTGCTCGCCGAGGTCGACCACCTGGCCAAGGAACGCTTCGGATCGCCCGCCCGGACCACGATCATCGACTTCATCCTGACCCAGGCCCGCCAGCAGCGCTTCCAGATCCCCGAAACCGGCACCGCCATCCTCGGCACCGCGCGCCTGGTCCAGCAGCACTACGCCGGCCTCGACCTCGACCTGGCCGACGCAGTCAACGTCGCCCTCGCAGCCCAGTACCGCACCGACGCCATGCTCACCCTCGACCGGCGCGACTTCCGCGCCATCCGCCCCCTCACCCCGCACAAATGGTTCCGGATCCTGCCCGACGACCTGTAACCGGCCCGGCACCACCTGCAGCGCCCAGCCTGCGGACGGCCAAAGACCACGATGGCAGCCCAACCGTGACCGCCT
>OCZU010001171.1_pt1 | contig 17446 bp, 11 predicted proteins | sample 1539001 | NCBI WGS metagenome assembly OCZU01 (sample SAMEA3539306, study PRJEB22396) | soil metagenome | biome: tundra; feature: field; material: soil | place: USA | collected 2010-05 | depth 0.15 m | reverse complement strand
CACCAGTGCAGCCGGATCCGTGCGCTCGGCGAAGCCTGAGCCAATCACCGTGATCGACTCCAGGCTGGGCATCGTAGTGCGCGTAACGTTGAGTGTCAGCCGGACCACCGTCCCTCCATGCAACACTTTCCCGCCGCCCGCCACGGTTCCGTTCAGCACATTGGTGACGAACAAATCCGCGCTGCTTCCCGAGTCCAACGTTGTCATGTCCCACGGACCGTTAATCAGCGAACCGTAGAACGTCTCCACAACCCTGCCCTTGCTGTTCAATACCAGCAGACAACCAGCCTGCGCCGTCGCCGACGTTCCATCGGTCGTTGGCAGGCTTCCTACGATGACCCATCCACTTCGCAGCACAGACAGAGCAGTAGTCAGGCCAATCCCGCCGGGGCACGGGCCAGGCAGGTTGTTGGCGTCGATTTGGGCAAACAGGCTGACCGCGCCATCCGGCGCAATCTGCACAATGGTTGTGCCCGTCCCCTGAAGGTTGTCACTGTTGTTGAAATTGCTGATCAGGAGGTCTCCTTGAACCAGGGACCCTGAACTCTGCGGTACGCGTACTATGCCATAAGGGTTAACATCCCCGTTGGCCGGGACTGTCGACGCGACCAACGAGATGCCGCCTGGAGCAGCGGAATTGCGCTGCTGGGCGTGGGCGAAGAGGCCACAGGCCGCGACCAGGGATACTAGAGCGGCGCAAGTCTTGATGTTGTCAAATAGTTTCACGAGCATCCTCCTGCAGGTGCGAGCTGTGGGCGAACGCGAAGACCGAGGGAGTGACGCGCCTGCGAGAACAGTAGTCTGGGGCCACTCAAGGAGGGAATTGTCAGGGGATTGTCAGCGAATTGCTAATTCCATGTCACGTCCGCGCCTGGCGGGTCAGCGCCGATTCCGCCCGCTCACCGAATCAATTGCCGCAGCTCTCGCCTCAGAATCTTTCCTGAGGCGGTCTTGGGGACGACCTCCACAAAATGCACTTCCCGCGGCTGCTTGTAGTTGGTCAAACGGTCAGCGACGAACGCGCAAAGCTCGTCTTCCATCTTCCGGCACGTCGTAAACCCCTCCCGCAAGGCAATGAACGCCACCGGAATCTCTCCCGCCGCAGCATCGGGCCGCCCCACCACTCCGCACTCCCGCACGGCCGGATGTTCCAGCAACACCGCTTCCACCTCCGCCGGCGCCACAGGGAATCCTTTGTACTTGATCATCTCCTTGCGACGGTCCACCACGCGGTAAAAACCCTCGGCATCCCGAGTCACAACGTCGCCAGACCAAAACCATCCGTCGCGAAGCGCTGCCGCCGTAGCCTCCGGCGCTTTCCAGTAACCCTGCATGAATTGCGGTCCGCGCATCACCAACTCTCCTGGCTCGCCATCACGAACCTCAACCGCATTACCCGCCGAAGTGTCCAGCTCCGCTTGCTCAATCACCCGGCACTCCGTCCGCACAAGGGGATGCCCAATCGAATCCGGACGGTAAAGTTCGGGCTCCAGATAACCCACGTGCGTCACCGGCGAAGCTTCCGTCATCCCATATCCCTGACATACCAGAATGCCCGTCAGCGCCGTGAATCTTCGCGGCAAGTCGGGCGCCAGCGGCGCCGCCCCGGACTTCACCCAGCGCAGTCGATGATTCTTCGGGAACTGTCCCGCCTCCGCCACCAGGCACAACGCGTTCATGGCTGGAGGCACTAGTGGCATCATGGTGATCAGTTCTTCTTGCAGTAGCGATGTGAGGTGATCCACGTTGAAGCGCGGCATCAGCACCAGCGTCGCCCCCAGAATCAGCGCCGGGTTGAGCATCACATTCAAGCCATAAATGTGATACAGCGGCAGGAAGCAAAGGATGTTGTCATTGGAATTAAGCGGAGTCGCGCGCGCCCCCAGAAACTGATAAACGTTCGCCACCAGGTTGTGGTGCGAAAGCATGACACCCTTGGGCAGCCCCGTCGTGCCGCTCGAATAAGGCAGCGCCGCCAAAGTCTTTTCCGACCCGTCGTCGGGCCGGGGCAGTCTCGCGCTCACCGGCTTCAGCAGGTCGGAGAACTGCTCGGCGCCGCTTCCCTGTTGCCGCGTGCAATACACCCGTCGCAGATTGGGCAGTCCTGCAAGATCGATGCCTTCAATGTTCGGCCCGTCAAGGATCAGAAATGCGGCACCCGAATTCCCCAACTGATAGCGCACCTCCCGCTCGCGATACGATGGATTCAGCAGCGTCGGAATTCCCCCAGCCAGTGTCGCCGCATGATAAGCGGTACAGAACTCCCAGGAATTGCACAAAAAAATAGCCACTACTTCCCCTGGCCTGAGTCCAGCTGCGACCAGCCCGTGGGCTAGCCCTTCCACCGTCTCTCCATATTCCGAATAGCTGAGCCGCCGCCCGCTGGAAGTATCCACCAGTGCCGTTTTCTCCGGATGAAGCCGGCAGGAGGCCAGAACGGCATCGTGCGCGAACACGTTCTCGGGATCAGCGTAGAGCTGGGTCCGCAACATGGCGGGAATGATTGTAGCGGAAAGTGTCAGGGTTCAGACTGCTTGGAGCCTAGCTCGCCAGCTTCCTCAGAAACTCCCGCTCGTCCATGCGGTACTTGAAGGCTTTACGGCCGTCGATGAACACCACTGGGACTTCGTCATTGAACTGCCGCCGCAGTTCGTTGTCGCTATCCACATCTACCTCTTGCCACGTAAATCCGCCGCGGCGGGAGAGCTTGACAAGGCTCTCCTTCACAACTTCGCAGAGGTGACAGCCCTTGCGCGAGTAAATCACGACCTGGCGAGAGTCTGGCACGGCTGGATTGTAGCCTTGCCCGGAGTGCCGATTCCACTGTGAAATTGTAAAAAAGTGAAAACCAGTGTGTTCACAAATGGCAAAGCCCCGGACGCTTAGGCCGGGGCTTCGCTTGAAAGCGGGTCGGTTTGCCAAACCAGTTTCATTCTCTCGCCTCCCACGGTCTCGGTCAACACCGACGTCAGCGGCAGCGAACATGGTAAACCTGCGGCTCCCTTAAGAGGTAGAATTCCGCATGCACAAAGATCCAGATAAACCTCTGCGTGGCAAGGCCTGCCTCATTACTGGTGCTGCGCGGCGTCTCGGACGTGCCTCCGCTCTCGCTCTCGCCCAGGCCGGCGCCGACGTTGCCATCACTTTTCGCACTTCCGCCCGCGAGGCCCAGCATACCGTCGTCGATCTCTCCAGTTTCGGTGGGCGCGCCTTCGCCTTGCATTGCGACGTGACCGACGAAGCCAGCGTCAAGTCGATGATGAAAGAGGCCGGACGCGAACTCGGCCGCATCGATATCCTCGTCAACAACGCCGCCAACTACGCCACTGCGGACTTCGAGCGCCTCACGCTGCGCCAGTGGGACGCGATGTTCGCCTCCAACACCCGCGGACCATTCCTGGTCTCGCGCGAAGCGTTGAAATGGATGCGCCGAAAACGAACCGGATCGAAACGGTCAGAAACAATCGAAGCCAGAATTATCAACATGGGCTCCCTCGGCGGCCTGCGTCCCTGGGCTACGCATGCTCATTACTGTTCCTCCAAAGCCGCACTACACATGCTCACCAAGGTCATGGCAAAGGCTCTGGCTCCCGAGATTGCCGTCAACGCCGTCGCGCCCGGTATGATCGATCTCGGCGAGAAGTCCGCCGCCGCCTTCATGCGCCGCATGGCCAAGCAGACTCCGATGCTGCGGAATGGGAGAGGGGATGAGATTGCCGCGGCTGTCCTGTTCTTCGCCACCGCGCCCCAGTTCATCACCGGTCAGATTCTCGCTGTGGACGGAGGCCTGGGGCTATGAGCGTGTGCGTGACAACCAAGTTGCGCTCATCGCGGTTGAACGAATGCGACAAGAGCGCCCCGGAGAGCCTGCCCTGAGCGCAGCCGAAGGGGACGAGTAAAATTCTCACGCACACTCTATGAGCCCGAACGAGCAACATTGGTTCGTATGAAACTGCTTTGTATGAATCTGGTTCGTATCTTCTACTCGCAGCCTGCTGGGCGATATATTGAGATAGGTAGATGATGAAATCGAACGCTATAGCTTCGTCGAGAACTTCCGCAACCGCCGCCCCCCGTGTGGCTGTCGCCATCATGGCCGCAGGCAAAGGCACGCGCCTCAAGTCGCAGCTCCCGAAGGTACTGCATGAGGTTGGCGGCAAGCCGCTGCTGGCCCATGTGATCGCCGCAGCCACACGGGTTGTTCCGGCACACGACATCTTCGCCGTTATCGGTCACGAAGCCGGCCGTGTCCGCTCCGCCGTTGCCCACACCGGTGTCAACTTCGTCCTGCAGTCCGAGCAGCGCGGTACCGGCCACGCTCTAATGGTCGCCCAACCGGCGCTCGCCGCCTACGACCACGTCATCGTCCTCTCCGGCGACGCACCACAAATCACGCCCCAGACCATCGCCCGCATGCTCAACTTTCACTTGGACGAGCGTGCCGCCATGACGCTGCTCAGCGCCAACCTCGACCATCCAACCGGCTACGGCCGCGTCATTCGCAAATCTGCCCGCAGCGCCGACGTCCAGGCCATCATCGAAGAGAAATCCGCCAGCCCCGCGCAGAAAAAGATTCAGGAGATTAATGCCGGCTTCTACGTCTTCGCCGTGGCCGAATTGTTTTCCCACGTGAAGAAACTCTCCACCGCCAATCCCCACGCCGAATATTACCTCACCGACATGGCCGAGGTGCTGCGCAAGGCAAGGCGGCGCGTCGTAGTCTGGAAAACCGAAAACTTCGCCGAAGTTCTCGGCGCCAACACGCGTGCCGAACTCGCGGTCATCGACCAACAGATCCGCATGTTCAAGTGCCAGCAACTCATGGACCAGGGCGTCACCATCTTCTATCCCGCCACCTGCGTAATCGATAACGATGTCGAAATTGCCCCTGACACAGTGATCGAACCTTTCGTCCAGATTCTGGGCAGATCTCGAATCGGCGCCGCCTGCCGCATTCGCTCCTACTGCGTGATCCGTGATTCCGAAATCGGTTCCGGCGTCCTCATTCGTCCGGGATGCATTCTCGAAGAAGCCCGCATCCGCCCCAACGCCGTGCTCGGCCCCTATTCCCATCTGCGCCCCGGCAGCGACATCGGCGAAGACGCGCATGTCGGCAATTTCGTTGAGACCAAGAAGATCAAGCTGGGAAAGGGTTCCAAGGCGAACCACCTCACGTATCTAGGCGACGCCGAAATCGGCGCGGGAGTGAACATCGGCGCCGGAACCATCACCTGCAACTACGACGGTGTGGCCAAGCACACCACCATAATCGAAGACGGAGCCTTCATCGGCAGTGACAGCACCCTGGTCGCACCCGTCCGCGTAGGCAAGGGCGCCTACGTCGGAGCTGCGTCCTGCATCACCAGCAACGTCCCCGAAGACGCCCTAGCCGTTGGCCGCGCCCGCCAGATCGTAAAAGAAGGTTGGGCCCGCGAGAAACGGGCCGCGCGCAAGCCAAAGTAGATTCATCCTGAAAAAACACTAAGACCCGGTTTTCTCCGTGTCTCGGTGTCGGAGCCTGCCCTGAGCGCAGGCAAAGGGTGGTAAGTGGAATTGTCTTAGTGCGCAACTGCCGCGAACAAATCGGAATGCATCAGCGCCTGAAACTGCTGATCGTTGGACTTGAAGTGAAACTGCACATTCGAGCCGTCGGATTCCACACTGGTATTGTCCATGGCTACTTTCTCGGAAGCGGTGGCGCTCATCTTCTTGAGCATCAGACCCGCCTTGGCCACAGATGACAGCGTGGCCGCGGTCATCGAGTCGGAAGCGACCACGGTCAGATCGAAGTTTACGCCACCGGTAAAGTTCATCGTGTAACGCGAACCGATCAGGCGCTTCTTGATGGTGTCATAGTCTGCGACCTTGGCTGCTTCACCCAGCGCCGACCGCATTACGTTCTGTGTGCCTTGCTGGTCCAGAATGCTCCACACCGCCGCCGAGTCCACGCTCGACATCATGTCAGACATGGTCGAGTTCGTATCCAGGCCCAGGATCTCTCCATCGCGCGTATCCAGCGCCAGTTTCACCGCCGACAACTCACCGAACAGTAGCGTGCTGTCATCCAGAAAGCTCATCACCATTCCGCCATCCATGGGATAAATATTCGACGTGCCATGCTTCGTCGGCTTGATCTTCCGCAGCGTCATCTTCTTGAGCACGGCCTTCATGGCAAATGGTCCCGCGGCCACGCCAACGGACTTGGTTCCCTGCTTCGGTGTTCGAAAAGCGGCAAACGCCAGCGTGTCCACGTCTTTGTCCGGATCGATCCCCACGCCCTTGAGCGCCGCCTCAAACTCTTTCACGTTATCGGGCATCAGTTGCTGCTTCAACTGCATGGCGGTTCCAGAGTCTTTCAGCGCCCGGTAATCCACCGAAATCAACTGCTGCAAATCTGCGGGAACCACCGCCCGCGCCGACGAATTCAACGGCATGGCGTTCGCGATACCCACAGCCAGCATTGTGAAGCTTAAACAAGCCTTGACGGTTTTCATGACAACCTCAGTCCTCATAAAGTTTTCTAAACACAGAACCCTAAAACTAATGAACGGGAGTCTTCCTGCGCCTTGCGAATTAGATGCGGGTTCTGGTCTTCCCGTTACCTTCGCCTTATTCTAAGCCAGCCAACCAGTCCCTGCTCAGCCAAAGGTGCTAGACCAGTGATCAATTTGGGACAGTATCTCTCCTCGGCTGAGCCATTACAGGCTGAGCCATTACACTATCCGCCGGGAGCAAATACATGTAAGATGCTCGCTGGTCCGCCGCGCTATCGCTCCCATATAGCTCATTTCTTGGGCGCAGAGAAATCAGGGCTTCCGATGAAAATCCTACTCTACAACCCCGACAACGGGGTTACGCGTAATTTCATGCCTCACCTCTGGATGTTCCTCCTGCAATCGCTGACCCCACCCGGTCACGAAGTGTTACTGGTCGATGGCAACGCTCAACCGATGGATGAAGCTGGAATTGCCCGCTACGTGCGCGAACAGAAGATTGACTTAGTCGGCATCGGCGCCATGACCAGGATGATCGCCAAGGCCTATCGCATGGCGGACGCCGTGCGCGCCGTGGGCGTGCCTGTGGTGATGGGCGGGCCTCACGTCACGGAAATGGCGGACGAAGCCCTGGGCCGCGATGGCGGCGCCCGCCACGCCGACGCCGTCGCTCTGGGCGAAGCCGATGATACCTGGCCGCGAATTGTGGAAGACGCCGCGCGCGGCCAATTGAAAGATATCTACGCGCCCGTCGATGGCTCAGGAAAAGAACTCAAGCCGTCGCTCAAGCAATATCCCGTCATTCCTTGGGACACGATCGATCTCCGCCAGTTCAATCTCGTACCCAAGTCGGCCAAGAAATGGCTGCAGAAGATCGGCGAGGGCTGGGGCACCTTCCGCATTGTTCCCGTCGAGTCAGGACGGGGCTGCCCGTACGGCTGCGAGTTCTGCACCGTGACCGGATTTTTCGGCGACTCCATCCGCTTTCGCACCAACGAAAGCGTCGTCAACGAACTCTTGATGCTGAAGGCCCGCGCCCGCAAAGAGCGCGGGCAGATTGCCGTCTTTTTCATCGACGACAATTTCGCCATCAACATCAAGCGCACCAAATCCCTGCTCCGCGACATCATTGCCGCCGGCGCGCAAGTGAACTGGGTCGCCCAGATCAGCGCCAACCTCCTGCGCGACCAGGAACTCGTCGACCTCATCGCTGCCTCCGGCGGAAAGTGGGTCTTCATCGGCATGGAGTCGATCGATCCTGTGAACCTGAAAGACGTCAACAAAGGCTTCAACAAACCCGAGGAGTATGCCGCCGTCCTGCAACGTCTCGCGCAGCGCAACGTGTATGCCATCACATCCTTCATCTTCGGCATGGATAACGACACCGTGGGCGCCGCCGAACGCACCCTCGAACAGGTGCGCACCTGGCCGCCGGGCCTGCCGATTTTCGGCCTGCTCACTCCCTTGCCGGGAACTCCTCTTTACAAGCGTCTCGACGTGGCAGGCCGCCTTACCCGGCCCAAGCACTGGCAGGAGTTCATTCCTTTTGCCATGGCACACACCCCGCTGAAGATGACCATCGACGAGGCTCACGCCGAAGTGAACTACGGCTGGTCCCATGCTTACGGCCCGGAAGCCATCGCACAGGCCGTGGACTCACTCGACGACCAGCCGCTCGGCTACCGCGTCAACATCTTCATCGCGCGCGTATGCTTCCGCGGAATTTACTTCCCCATGCTCGGCCGCTTTGCCTGGTGGAAGGTCATCTCCGAAAACCGTCAGACCATCTTCAAACTCGCCAAGCAAGGCGTCGAGGCATGGTGGGAATCTCGAGCCAGAACCGAACCAGCCCCGGCGACCAGCGCCGGAGATTAAGCAACGCCACCAACGGTGTCGTAGAGACGTAGCTAGCTACGTCTTCCGTCCAGCTACACGGAAGTCGCCAGGAACTCATCGACCCTCTCGCTTTCGCTCTTCAATTCCCTTCAGTCGTCATCCGGATCCGTGGGAGGGCGCTTGTCGTTCAGGAAGTAGTCCGCTTCGAGCGGCGCAGCGATCATCTGGAATGAGATTGGCGTCTGGCCGAAGTTGAAGCAGTCGGAAAGATCGTCAGCAGGAGCGTCAGCATAGCCCAGCGAAGGCAGATTAAACGTCGACTCGATGAACTTCAGAATGCTCCCAAAGTCATGCGTTACATGCGAGATGTAAGCCGGTTTGGCATAGGGCGAAACCACAATCATCGGCACCCGGAATCCGTATTCATAGGAATTGATAATCTGCGGCGGCGCGACATGGTCATACCAGCCTCCCCAGTCGTCCCACACAATGAAGATCGCGGTATTCGACCAGTAGGAGCTGTTGCCAATCGCGTTGACAATCGACGTCACCCAGGACGGGCCCGAGCCGTCGTTGCTGCTGGCATGGTCGGATTCGAGTCCAGTCGGAATAACCCAGGTCACACTGGCAAGCTGGCCGCCTGCAATATCAGTCAGCACCTGTGTGTTTGTCAGTACCACGTTATGCGTCCAATCCGATCCCGTGCACGCCGTCGCGTTCGGCGGATTCGCGTTGGGTCCACACATGTGTTGGATCGCATTGGGTCCCGTCCAGATCGAACCAGCCGATGGCGCGTAGTAGCGCCAACTGATGTTGGCAGACTTCAGCAGGTCGGTGAGTGTCGGATGCTCGAAACAGGGATACATCGTAGTGGACTCACTGCCCGTGGGATCAATGATCGCGACCGTTTCAGCCGGAGGAGCTGTGCAGCCGGTCTTATTGCCGGCGTTGCTCACCCCGGTCGGATTCTCCGCTACAAAAAGGTTGCTCCCCGCCGCAGGGGCTGACGTGCCCGAAATGATGAACTGGTGCGCCGGAAAACTTGGCCCCTGGTTGGTCTGGAACATGCGATCGGCAAACGTGTACTGCTCTGCCATTTGGAAATAAGGCTGCACATCAGCCGGATTCACGTACATGAATTGCGGATTCGCCGGCGGGCAACCCGTCACTCCCTTCTGGCATGTAATCGGGATCAGGTCCGCGCCGTCCATTTTCCCGTTGTCATACATGGAGACAAAGGCACTATGGGCGTGGCTCAGATCGTAATCATCCGGAACGCTGCCAGCCGTTCCCAGGTCGATCTGGCTTAGCGGGATCGTCTGGCCCAGAGAGTTCATCCCACTCTTGACGATGTCGGCGCCGTTTGAGATCAGCACTGGATCCTGAAACAGGTTATCGGGGGTGCGATTCTCCTGGAAGATGATCACTACGTGCTGAATCTTCGACACCGGCCGAACCGTGACGGTAGCGCTGCCTCGGCCGCAGCCGTTCAGGCCCAGTAGAAGTGTGGCGGCGCTTAGCAGAAGGAGCGAGATGGACAACAATGCTGGGCGACTCATGCGGGATTCCCCCTGGAGTAACGCGACCGTCCCTCTGACCTGCACCGATGAACCCCGCAGCGGAATTTTCCACTCGGGAAACCCGGAGTTACTTTAACGGCATCAGGACTAAGTTCCCATGCGGAGCCGCGCGGAAAATTGACAATCCCGCATTCCTCTGGTTCCATCGGAAGAACCATGCTGCGGAATGGCACGGTCAATCGACGAACCTCACATCGGACTTCGACGACACATCCTTAGGATTTTCGGCATGCTGGCTGGCATTCGGACCCGCGATTTACGCAAGATCTACACTTCAGCGCCTCCACTCGCTTCCGGCGGCGGCTTCGGTTTCAGGTCACCACGCGGCAAAGGCAACAAGCAGCCAAAGCCGGAGATTGTTGCTCTCGACGGCCTGTCTCTTGAAGTCGCACCCGGAGAGATCTTCGGTCTGCTCGGACCCAACGGCGCCGGCAAGTCGACCACCGTGGGGGTCCTCACCACGCGCGTTCGGCCGACGGCCGGCCAGGCGTGGATTGGCGAACTCGATGTCTGGAAGGAACAAGTCCCGGTCAAGCGCCTGATTGGAGTGGTTGCGCAACGTCCCAACCTTGACTTTGCTCTCACCGCGCGCGAAATTCTGCTTTTCCACGGCGCCTATTTCGGCCTCGACTCCCAGACGCGCGCCGAGCGTGCGGACACCCTGCTCGATCGATTCAAACTCCGCGATCGGGGCGATCAAATGGTCCGCGGATTCTCCGGCGGCCTGATGCAGCGCCTCTCCATCGCCCGCGCCATGATGCACGATCCCCAGGTACTCTTCCTGGACGAGCCCAGCGCCGGCCTCGACCCGCAAACCAGATTGCTTCTCTGGGACATCATCCGCGAGTACAACCAGAGCGGCAAAACCATTCTTCTCACTACCCACAATATGGAAGAGGCGGACGCACTGTGCCAGCGTCTGGCCATCATCGATCACGGACGCAACATCGCGCTGGGCACTCCCAACGAATTGAAGGCTTCGGTCCCGGGCGGCTATCTGCTGCGCCTGCGCTTCGGCCATCAGTCGCCGGAATTGCTGCAGCGCCTTCAGACCCTGGCCGGGGTAAGAGAGGTGCGTGGTAGCGATAACAACTCCGCCGACGTCTACGCTGATCGCGGAGGCCCTCTGGTTTCAGAGATTGCCAATCTTGCCTCCGGCGCTGGCATCGAATTGTGCGACGTTCACATCTCGGAGCCCAGCCTCGAGAATCTCTTTCTGCACCACACCGGAAGGAGCTTGCGCGAATGAACTGGAAAACGTTTCTAGCCCTTCTGGCGCGCGATGCTCATGTCGCCCGACGCAATGTCGTTCCATTGCTACTGCAAACCTTCTTGCAGCCGATGATGTTCGTATTCATCTTCGGCCGCGTGATGGTGAGCAGCGGCTATATGCCCGCCGCCTACAAGAGTCTGCTGTTGCCGGGGATCATGGCCATCAGCATGGTGTTCACGGGCGTCTGGGCTGTCGCCATGCCACTAATTGCTGAATTCCAGTTTACCCGCGAGATCGAAGACCGCCTGCTGGCGCCCATGGAAATTTCCTGGCTGGCCATTGAGAAGGTATTTTTCGGCACGCTGCAAGCGCTGCTGGCTGGTCTAGTAGTCATCCCGGCGGCGTGGCTGTTGCTTCGACCAGGAGTGGATCTGAACCTGCGTTCTCCGCTAAGTTTTGCCTGCGTCACGCTGCTGGTGGCGCTCTTCTCGGCCTGCGGAGGCCTGGCTCTCGGATGCAGCATCAGTCAGACCCACATTGGACTGATGTTCAGCATGGTTCTGACGCCTATGATTTTTTTCGGCTGCACCTACTACCCCTGGAGCGCCCTGGCGCACTTCCCTATCCTCCAGAAAATCGTCCTGGTGAACCCCCTCGTTTACGCGAGCGAAGGCCTGCGTGCAACCCTCGTGCCCCAGTTTCCGCACCTGCCGGTGCTGGCTGTGCTGTTAGCGTTGACGCTCTTTGACGCGCTCTTTCTTGCCGCCGGGCTCCGCCAGTTCCGTCACAAAGCCGTCACCTAGGCTAAACCTACAGCCGGACCACGCAGTTCGTGAAACAAACTATGCCGCTCCTCCGTAGTAGTAGAATAGCTGGCCATCTGGCGGGGGTGGCAGATTGTGCTGCCAGGAAATACATTCTTGCATCGGACGCTATCAACTCGTATCTGGAGGTAGGCAGTGGCCCTTACGATCGCAGGTCTTTCGAAGACTTACCCGAACGGTGTAAAAGCGCTGAAGAACCTCTCCCTCTCCATCGGCAACAGCATGTTCGGCCTGGTGGGCCCCAACGGCGCCGGCAAGAGTTCCCTGATGCGCACCATTGCCACCCTCCAAGATCCCGACTCCGGCTCCATCACCCTCGACGGTATCGACGTCCTCCGCCAGAAAGACGAGGTGCGCCGCATCCTCGGCTACCTTCCGCAGGAATTTGGTGTTTATCCCAAGATCTCCGCGCTGGATATGCTCCACCACCTGGCCGTCATGAAGGGTATGACTTCTTCTTCCGAGCGCAAGGAGACCGTCGACATACTCCTCCAGCAAACCAATCTCTGGGACGTCCGCAAGAAAGCTCTATCCACTTTCTCCGGCGGCATGAAGCAGCGCTTCGGCATCGCCCAGGCTCTCCTCGGAAATCCTCGCCTAATCATCGTAGACGAACCCACCGCCGGCCTGGACCCCGCCGAACGCAATCGTTTCCTGAATCTTCTTTCGTCCCTCGGCAGCGACCGCACCGTCATCCTCTCCACCCACATCGTCGATGACGTCCGTCAGCTCTGCCCCCGCATGGCCATCATCGCCTCGGGCGAACTGCTGCTGGAGGGAGCTCCAAGCGACGCTCTATCTGCTCTCAACGGCAAGATTTGGTCGAGGGTGGTTGCTACCGACGACGAGCTGCGCGCTTTGGAGACTCAGTTTCACGTCATCTCCACTCACCTCGTAGGCGGACAGCACGAGATACGTGTGTACTCCGATACTTCTCCGGGCAACGGTTTCCGCTCCGTCGATTCCGGACTTGAAGACGTTTATTTCCTCAACCTCTCGCAGCAGGCCAAGGGCCATCTTCCGAGTTAACACCTCGCGACCTGGAGAATTCGATATGGCACTCTTTTGGGAGTTCTTCACGTTTGAACTCAAGTTTCGCTTCAAGAGCCTCTCGACCTACGTCTACCTTGTACTCTGGCTCGCGTTCTCCTTCCTCTGCGTGGCGTCGGAAAGCTTCGGCCCCGTCAGCAACGGCAATGGCAAGATCCTCCTCAACGGACCTTATGCCAATACCTACAACGATGTCTTCGCCGCGTTTTTCGGCATCATCGTGATTGCCGCTGTCTTCGGCACCTCGATCCTCCGTGACTTCCAGCGCGACACCTACCAGATTCTTTTCACCCAGCCTATCTCCAAGTTCGCCTACCTCGGCGGACGCTGGGCTGGATCCTTCGTCGCCACCCTTTTCGCTTTCTCCGGCATGCTCTTCGGAACGTTCCTCGGCACCTTCATGCCTTGGGCCGACCACACCCGCATCGGTCCGAATCACCTCTGGACCTACCTCCAGCCCTTTTTCTCTATCCTCGTAGTCCAGATCTTTTTCATCGGCTCTGCTTTCTTCGCCGTTGCCGCCCTCACTCGCAAGATCTTCATCGTCTATCTCCAGGGTGTAGCTCTGTTCATGATTTACCTCATTGGCTTTACCGTCTTCTTCGCTACGCGCTCGCTCGAGCACTTCTGGTCCGGCATATTCGACCCCATCGGCGTCATCCTGATCGACGACGTCACCCGCTACTGGACGGTGATCGAGAGGAACACGCAGCTCATCACGTGGTCCCCCACTCTCGTCGGCGGCGTATTTCTCTACAACCGTCTCTTCTGGCTCAGCATCGGGGTGATATCGCTGGTCAGCGTTTGGGCGCTCTTTCCCATGTCCGTCGAAGCCCTCACCGCTCGCTCTCAGGGCCGCCGCGCCGCTAAAGCAAAGGAACAGGAACTCTCGGAGGCCTTGCCCGTCCGCTCCATCGTCGCCGCTCGCCTTCCTCAAGCCCGGCAGGCCTTCAACGCCTCTACCACCTTTGCCCAATACGTCTCGCTATCTCGCCTCCGTCTGCGCAACATTCTCCGCGACATACCCTTCTGGGCCATCGTTGCACTCCTCGTCGCCTTTGGGGTCAATAACGGCCAGTTTGCCGGCCGAGTCGATGGACGAGACGTCTGGCCAGTCACCTACCTCATGGTCCAGGCTGTCGAGGGCAGCGCCATGCTCTTCCTCATTATCGTCGCGGCCCTCTATGCCGCAGAGCTCCTCTGGCGCGAGCGCGACAATAACTTCAGCGGGATCCACGACGCTCTGCCCATGCGCGAGTCCACCGACTGGTTCTCCCGCCTCACTGCCATAGTCGTAGTTGAGATCGTTCTGCTCGCCGTCGCCATGCTGGTCGGCATTTTCATGCAGACCATCGCCGGCTACTACCATTACGAGCTCCTGCAATACTTCAAGGAGCTCTACATCGTGACCTTCCCCCAGGTCCTCACCGTTGTCCTTCTTGCTCTTTTCATTCAGACCGTGGTCTCGAACAAGTTTGTGGGCCACGCCATCATCATCGGCCTTTTCGTACTTCTTCCCATCCTTTACAGCTTTGGCTGGGAAAACAGCCTCTACCTCTTCGGCCAGACCCCCGCCTACACCTACTCCGACATGAACGGTTACGGTCACTTCGTCCCCGCCCTGTTCTGGTCGATCACCTACTGGTTCGCGATTTCCGCAGTTCTGGGCGTCATCTCGATCGCCTTAGCAAGGCGTGGGGCGGAGGACTCCCTGCGTGCCCGCGTCCGCCAGGCTTCTCGACTCGCACCCCGGCTCGCCCCTGTCGCTGTTCTTTTCGCCCTCATCGCTATCGGCGCCGGCTCCTGGTATTTCTACAATGCGCACGTCCTTAACGAATACCTCGATTCCAAGGCCCGCCGCGACATCCAGGCCGACTACGAACGCAAGTTCAAACAGTACGAAAACCTCCTCCAGCCCAAAATCACCTCCGTCGACGCCAACATCAACATCTATCCCGACCGCCGCTCCTTCGACGGCAGCGTCCGCATGACTCTTCAGAACAAGACCACCCAACCCATCCCCCAAATCCATATCAGCGATCAGAGGCAATCCGTCACTAACGTCCAGTTCGACCGTCCGTTCCACCTCGTCAGCTCCGCACTACGCCATATCTACTCCATCTACGCTCTCGACCAGCCTCTCGCGCCCGGCGAAACTGTCACTCTCACTTGCAACGTCAGCCACCAGACCCGCGGCTTCCGCGACGGCAACGAGCTTCCGGAGTTCGCCTACAACGGCACGTTCTTCGACTCTGGCTACGCTCCCTACATCGGCTACGACAACGGCGTAGAGCTTGACGATCCCCGCCGCCGCCGCGAAGAGCACCTTCCACCGCTCGAAGAGATGGCTCACCGCGGCAACCCTGCCCACTCCGTCAACAACGTGTTTCTCCGCGGAGAGTCCGACTGGATCACTTATCACACTGTCGTCAGCACCTCGCCCGACCAGGTCGCCATCGCCCCCGGATACCTCCAGCGCGAATGGCAGGCCGACGGTCGCCGTTACTTTGAATACAGCATGGGCTCCACCCACATCCTCGACTTCTTCGCCTACATCTCGGCCTACTACCAGACGCGGAAAGACGTCTACCACGGGCCCAACGGCGATGTCTCCCTCGAGGTCTACTACGACCCAGCCCACACCTACGACGTCGACGATATGCTAGCCAGTTCCCGCGCCGGCCTCGACTACTACCAGCGCATCTACAGCCCCTACCAGTTCAACCAGTACCGCATCTTCGAGTTTCCCCGCTACCGCACCTTCGCCCAGTCCTTCCCCAACACCATCCCCTACTCCGAAGGCATCGGCTTCATCGGTCGCATCAAGAAACCTACTGACATCGACTTCACCTACTTCGTCACTGCCCACGAACTCGGCCACCAATGGTGGGCTCACCAGCTAGTCGGTTCCGATGTCGAAGGTTCCAACATGATGTCGGAAAGCCTCGCCGAATATTCCGCCCTGCAGGTCATGGCGCACAAATACGGACGCGATCTCATGCATCGCTACCTCCGCCACGAACTCGATCGCTACCTGCGCGGCCGTGCCGGCGAGATCCGCCACGAACCGCCTCTCGCTCTCGTCCAGCGCGAGCCCTACGTCTGGTATCAGAAGGGCGGGCAGATCCTCTACACCCTTGCCGACTACATCGGTGAGGACAAACTTAATCTCGCACTCCACAACTTTCTCCTGCAGTACCGCTACGCCAACGCCAACAACCAGGTCGACGCCCACGACAGCCCTCGTTCCGCAAACACTTTCGACGATCCCTATCCCGATACCCGAATGCTGGTAGACGCCATCCGCGCCCAAACTCCGCCCGAACTCCAATACCTGGTCGACGACGGCTTCAACCGCATCGTTCTCTACGACAACAAAGCCGTCTCCGCCACCTCGCAGAAAACCCCCGACGGCAAGTACAAGGTCACGCTCGAGGTTCAGGCTCGCAAGGTGCAAGCTGACGGCAACGGCGCGGAAACTCCCGTGCCCCTGGCCGACTACATTGAGATCGGAGTCTTCAGCGGCAAAAAGGATGAGGAGAAGCCACTCTATCTCAAGAAGGAAAAGCTCACTGAGGAACACAACACGTTCGTGGTCGTAGTCGACGAACCACCCACCCTGGCGGGCATCGACCCCTACAACAAGCTCATTGACAGGAATGCCGACGACAACATGATCGATGTCGTCAAACAGTGAACATCAAGGAAGCGGCGACTCACTGCACCGAGTGCTGCCGTACCATTCGCCGACGGTGATCGTCATCGACCAGCCACCCTTGCGGGTACTGAGCCCTTACAAAATATGCTGACTGACAGGCATTACGACGACAGCTTGGGTAGAGACGTTGCTGGCAACGTCTTGTCGGCGGCTTGCGCACCCCCCGCCCTCGCACAATCTATTCGGGTATACTGGAACGTTTTCGCAGACCCATCATGCCGCAGTGTTGCGCTCCGGAAAGGATTAACCCATGGCTTCTCCCGCAGTAGACTTCGCTCGCAATAATCAGCAGCGTTTCCTGAGCGAACTGAAAGACCTCCTCCGCATCCCCAGCGTAAGCACCCTGGACGAACACAAACCCGACGTACAAAAAGCCGCCGACTTCGTGGCTAACGAACTCCGCCGCATCGGAATGGAAAACGTCGAGGTCATCCCCACGCAAGGCCATCCCTTGATCTACGCCGACTGGCTGCATGCCCAGGGTAAGCCCACGGCCCTCTGCTACGCGCACTACGATGTGCAGCCGCCCGACCCTCTCGACGAATGGCACACTCCACCTTTCGAGCCCACGGAGCGCAACAACAACATCTACGCGCGCGGAGCTGTCGACGACAAAGGCCAGCTCTGGATGGAAGTGAAAGCCCTCGAATCGTTAATGAAGTCCGGCAACGGCAGACTTCCCATCAACGTGAAAGTTATTTTCGAAGGCGAAGAAGAAGTCGGCGGCGAAT
>OCZU010001170.1_pt1 | contig 17446 bp, 9 predicted proteins | sample 1539001 | NCBI WGS metagenome assembly OCZU01 (sample SAMEA3539306, study PRJEB22396) | soil metagenome | biome: tundra; feature: field; material: soil | place: USA | collected 2010-05 | depth 0.15 m | reverse complement strand
GACATCGCCGCCGCTGCCCCGTTGGATTTGGTGTTGCTGGACTTGACCATGCCGGGGAGAAACGGGTGGGATACTTTTGCAAAGCTCAGGACGGAAAATCCTTTGCTGGCCGTGATCATCATCACGGCCCGGCCAAACCAATTCTTCACCGCGGTGGGCGCCGGCGTCGGTGCGTTGCTGGAAAAGCCCCTTGATTTTCCGAAGCTGCTCGAGACCGTAAGCAGCCTGTTGGCGGAATCCGCCGAGTCCCGGCTGGCGCGGGTGGCGGGCAAATCTGCCGAGTTCCATTACCTGCCAACACTACCGAAGGGGAAACCATGACCTCCTGCAGCGCATGAATAATAACGAGCCATCTACAAGCCGGCTGGGCGCGCCCCCAGTGGAAGTTCAGCGCACCCATGACTTGAAAGAGTCCGGGCCGGGAATACAAAAACCTCGCCGACGAAATAAGTGGGGAATTGTCGCGCTGTGCCTGTTGTTCGCCCTGGGCGCTTTGTGGATGCTGTTGCACAACCGCGTGACGGCCTCCAAAAAATCTGCGGCTGAAACCGCCCGCGCCGGACAGGCACCGGTGCCGGTGGTCGCAGGCACGGTGGTGCAAAAGGACGTTCCTATTTTTCTCGACGGACTCGGCACCGTTCAGGCGTTCAACACGGTGACGGTCCATGTCCGGGTGGACGGCCAATTGCAAAAGGTTGCATTCGTCGAAGGGCAGGACGTTCGCGCGGGGCTGCCAAAACCGCGCCCGCCGCCACCGCCCGCGCCGGACAGGCCCCGGTGCCGGTGGTCGCGGGCACCGTGGTTCAAAAGGACGTTCCCATTTTTCTCGACGGACTTGGCATCGTTCAAGCCTTCAACACCGTGACCGTTCACGTCCGGGTGGACGGCCAGTTGAAAAAGGTGGCGTTCGTCGAAGGGCAGGACGTTCGCGCGGGCGATTTGCTGGCGCAGATTGATCCCGATCCGTACCAGGCGCAACTCGATCAGGCCACGGGGAAGAAAGGCCAGGACGAAGCGCAATTGAATTTGCAGCGTGTCGAGTTGAAACGCGAAGCGGACCTGCTGGCCGCGAAGATTGATTCGCAAGACACGTACGACCAGGTCGCCGCCCAGGTCAAGGCGTTGGAGGCCGCCGTCAAAGCCGATGAAGCCGCGATCGACAGTGCGAAGGTTCAGCTCGCCTACACCACGATTGCCTCACCCATTGACGGACGCACCGGCATCCGGCAGGTGGACACCGGCAACATTGTTCACGCCACCGATGCCAACGGCCTGGTGGTGATCACCCAACTGCGCCCGATCTCCGTGGTGTTCACCCTCCCGGAGCAATCACTGGCCGGGATTCATCAACAAATGACCGGCGGCGAACTCAGCGTGATGGCCGTGGATCGCGACAACCGAACCGTGCTCGACCAGGGCAAGCTGGCCGTGATTGACAACCAAATTGATACCACCACGGGCACGATCAAGCTCAAGGCCAACTTCCCGAACAGCGACCTGCGCCTTTGGCCCGGGCAGTTTGTAAATGCACGCCTTCTGTTGACCACGCGCACGAACGGCATCGTGGTGCCCGCGCAGGTCATCCAGCGCGGACCGGAAGGTTCCTACGCGTTCGTGATCAAGGACGATTCGACCGTGGAAATTCGCACGGTGAAAGTCGCGCAGATTGAAGGCGGGCAGGCTTTGGTTGATGAAGGTCTAAGTCCCGGTGAGCAGGTCGTGGTGGACGGGCAATACAAGTTGCAAGCTAATTCAAAAGTCAAACCGTCTGAGCCAGGAAAATCGGGAAAGACTGGAAAAGCCGGCCAAGCGACAACTGAAGATTCAAAAACTGGCCAATCGGTTCAATGAACATTTCCGAACCATTCATCCGCCGGCCCGTCGCCACATCGCTTCTGATGGCTGGCGTCGTGTTAATGGGGCTGCTCGGATATTATTTGTTGCCGATCTCGGCGTTGCCGTCGGTTGATTTTCCCACCATCCAGGTGACCGCCCAGTATCCTGGCGCGAGTCCCGATGTGATGACTTCATCCGTCACAACGCCGCTGGAACGCCAGTTCGGCCAGATCAGCGGCCTGGCGATGATGACCTCCGCCAGTTCCTTCGGAAACGCCACCATCACGCTGCAATTCAATCTCGACCGGGACATTGATGCGGCGGGCCAGGACGTCCAGGCCGCCATCAACGCGGCCAATGGAGTGTTGCCGAAAAACATGCCCAGCCCGCCGGTCTTCAGCAAAGTCAACCCGGCCGACACGCCGATTCTCACGCTGCAAATCACATCCGACACGCTGCCGCTCGAAAAGGTAAACGACCTCGCCGACACCGTGCTTGCGCAAAAACTGAGCGAAGTCACCGGCGTCGGTTTGGTCACCATCGAAGGCAATCAAAAACCCGCCGTCCGCGTGCGCGTCAATCCCGCGGCGATTGCCGGTCTCGGGCTCAGCATGGAAGATGTGCGCACGGCGCTGACGCAGAACAATGTCAACGCGCCGAAAGGAAGTTTTGACGGAGCGCGGCAATCTTATTCCATCGGCGCGAACGACCAGATTTTTTCCGCGGCGGATTATCGCCCGGTCATCATCGCCTATAAAAACGGTTCGCCGATCCGGCTGGGCGACATTGGCGAGGTGATTGACAACGTGGAGAACGTTCGCCTGGCTGGATGGGTCGGCACGAAGCCCGCCATCATTCTCGACATTCAGCGCCAGCCGGGGGCAAACATCATTCAAACCGCCGATCGCGTGAAGGCGCTGCTGCCCAAACTCAAGGCGTCCATTCCGCCCACGGTCAAAGTCATCGTGCTCACCGACCGCACGGAAACCATTCGCGCTTCGGTGTCGGACGTTCAATTCACGCTGCTGCTTACGGTCGGGTTGGTGGTCATGGTGATCTTTGTTTTTCTGAGGAAATTGTGGGCGACGGTGATTCCGAGCATCGCCCTGCCGCTCGCGGTGATCGGCACGTTTGGGATCATGAAACTCCTCGGGTTCAGCCTCGACAACCTTTCGCTGATGGCGCTGACGATTTCCACCGGGTTCGTCGTGGACGACGCCATTGTGATGATCGAAAACATCGTTCGCTACATCGAAAAGGGCGAGCTGCCGATGGAGGCCGCGCTTAAGGGCGCGAAGCAAATCGGCTTCACGGTGATTTCGTTGAGCATTTCGCTCATCGCCGTTTTTATTCCGCTGCTGTTCATGACGGGAATTGTCGGCAGGTTGTTCCAGGAATTCGCCATCACGTTGAGCGTGGCAGTGGCGGTGTCCGCGGTGGTTTCGCTCACCCTCACGCCGATGATGTGCGCCCGCCTGTTGCGCCCGGAAAAAGAGGAAAAACATGGGCGGTTCTATCACGCCACGGAGCGGATGTTCCAGAGCATGTTGGGCGCGTACGATCGCAGCCTCCAATGGGTGCTGAAGCATCAACCGCTGACTTTGGGCGTGGCCATGGTGACGTTGGTGGCCACGATCTGGCTTTATGTCATCGTTCCGAAAGGGCTGCTGCCGCAGCAGGACACCGGGATGATCATGGGCGTCACGGATGCGGCCCAATCGATTTCGTTCCGGGCCATGGTCGAGCGCCAACACATCATCGCCGACATTGTCCGCCAGGATCCGGAGGTCGCGAGCGTGGCGGCGTTCGTCGGCGCGGGCACCGTGAACGCCACGGTGAACACCGGACGCATTTACATCGGCCTCAAGCCCCGCAACCAGCGCCGCGCCAGCGCGAGCGAGATCATTGACCGTCTGCGCGAGGCGACGAAGGATGTGGAAGGCATTTCACTGTTCATGCAGGCGGTGCAGGATGTGCAGATAGACAGCCGCGTCAGCCGCACCCAATATCAATACACTTTGCAGGACGCGGACGAAGCTGAACTCGCCGACTGGTCGCCAAAACTTCTGGCTCATCTGCGGAACAAACCGGGGCTGGCGGATGTGGCTTCCGACCAGCAGACCGGCGGGTTGCAAGTCATGGTGGATGTGGACCGCGATTCCGCCGCGCGTCTCAACATACTGCCGCAGGCCATTGACGACACGCTTTACGACGCGTTCGGGCAGCGCCAGGTCACGATCATTTTCACGCAGCTCAGCCAGTATCGTGTCATCCTCGAGGCCGAGCCGCGTTTCCAACTCTCCCCTGAATCGCTGGAGAAAATTTACGTCAAATCGTCCAGCGGACAAATGGTTCCCCTCAACGCCTTCAGCCACGTGAAGACCATGACCGCGCCGCTGGCCATCACGCATCAGGGACAATTCCCGTCCGTGACGCTGTCGTTCAACCTGAGTCCGGGCAGTTCGCTCGGCGAAGCGGTGGATGCCATTCAAGCCGCCGAAAAAGAAATCGGACTGCCCGAAACCATCGTGACAACTTTTTCCGGCAGCGCCGCCGAGTTTCGCACTTCGTTGAAGAGTGAACCGTTCCTGATTCTCGCGGCCATCGTCGTCATCTACATCGTGCTGGGGGTGCTCTATGAAAGTTACATTCATCCAATCACCATTCTTTCCAGCCTGCCTTCGGCGGGCGTCGGCGCCTTGCTGGCGTTGCTGATTTTCCACATGGAGCTTTCGCTGATCGCCCTTATCGGAATCATCCTGCTCATCGGCATTGTGAAGAAGAACGCGATCATGATGATTGACTTCGCGCTGGACGCGGAGCGCAACGAACATTTGCCGCCGGAACAATCCATTTACCAGGCCTGCCTGCTGCGGTTTCGCCCGATCATGATGACGACGATGGCGGCGTTGCTGGGCGCGTTGCCGCTCGCGTTGGAGCGCGGCACCGGGTCGGAGCTGCGCCGGCCGATGGGCATCTCGATTGTCGGCGGTCTGCTGTTGTCGCAATTCATCACGCTCTATACGACGCCGGTGATTTATCTTTATCTGGATCGGTTCGGAGCCAGACTTCGACGCTGGCGTGGAACCAATGTGGCTTCAGAAGAACTCGCGGCGGGAGCATCGGCCTCTCTTACGCAACAATCACCGGACGCACCATGAACCGCAGAACACAAATATCTCAATCCCGAGGGGATGGTGTCCTGCCGGCCAGGGTTGCGAGTGACGAGCTACCCGGGGAAACCGGATCGAAACACAACGCAACCCCAACGGGGTTGTGGCCAGCCCTGACGCCCCGGCCGCAACCCCGTTGGGGTTGTGTCGTTCGCGCACCATCCACCCAGGATAGCTCGTTCCTCGCAACTCTGGGCTTTGCGCCAGAATCCCTTTGGGATTCGCAATTCACCAATCAACACATTTGGGCGGTGGTCTGGCTGGAAAAAAATCGGATTTCCATTCCGGTTCTCTTTGGCTCGTCAAGCTTCGCTGTTCCCATTTCGAAGATCACATGAATATCTCCGAGCCATTCATCCGTCGTCCGGTCGGCACCTCGTTGCTGGCGATTGGACTGTTTCTGCTGGGCGTCGTGGCCTACCGGCTCTTGCCTGTCGCGCCTATTCCGCGGGTAGATTATCCGATGATTTCCGTTTCGTCGTCACTCCCTGGCGCCGACCCGGCGACGATGGCTTCCTCGGTGGCCGCACCGCTGGAACGAAGGCTGGGACAAATTTCCGGCGTGTCGGAAATCACTTCGATCAGTACGCTCGGCGGCACTTCGGTCACGATCCAGTTTGATTTGAGCCGCAATATTGACGGCGCGGCGCGCGACGTGCAGGCGGCCATCAACGCCGCCGCGAGCGATCTGCCGCTCGATTTGCCAGGGCCGCCGACGTATCGCAAAATCAATCCGGCCGATGCGCCCATCATGGTGATGGCGATGACCTCCGACACGTTGCCGGCGACGGAAGTATTTGAATCCGCCGATGAAATCGTCGGCCAGCGGTTGAGCCAGGTGGAGGGCGTCAGCCAGGCCGTCATCAGCGGCGCGGAAAAATCCGCGGTGCGCGTGCAAATCAATCCCGCCGCCCTGGCCTCGATCGGGTTGAGCTTTGAGGATGTCCGCACGATGCTGGGGAAGGTCAACGTGGATTCGGCCAAAGGAAGTTTCGAAGGCAAAGACCTTTCCTACACGCTGGAAAGCAACGACCAGATTTCAGACGCCCGGAATTATCACTCGCTCATTCTCACCTCGAAACATGGTGTCCCGATCAAGCTCGAAGCTCTGGGTAAGGTCATTGAAAGCGTTGAAAACACCCGTCTGGCCGGCTGGGCAGGAACGAATCCGGCGGTGCTGGTGATCATCCAGAAACAGGCGGGCGCGAATGTGATCGAAACGGTGGACCGGATTCGCGCGGTGCTGCCGCAGATTCAAAAGTGGATTTCACCGTCCATAAAAATTTCACAAATCAGCGACCGGACGACGACCATTCGCGCTTCGTTCAACGACGTGCAATTCTCGCTCGCCTTGACGGTCGCGCTCGTGGTGATGGTCATCTTCCTTTTCCTCCGGCGGTTCTGGCCGACGTTTATTGCCAGCATCACCGTGCCGCTGGCCATCGCCGGCACGCTCGGCTTCATGTACCTGCTGCACTACAGCCTGGACAACCTTTCGTTGATGGCCATCACCATCTCGGTGGGCTTCGTGGTGGACGACGCCATCGTCGTGATCGAAAATGTTTACCGGTTCATCGAGCAAGGAGACGCGCCCATGCAGGCCGCGCTTAAAGGCGCGCGGCAAATCGGTTTCACCGTCATCTCGATGAGCACCTCGCTGGTGGCGGTTTTCATTCCACTGCTGTTCATGGGCGGATTGATCGGGCGGCTGTTCCACGAATTCGCGGTCACGCTGAGTCTCGCGATTTTAGTTTCCGGCGTGATCTCGCTGACGTTGACGCCCATGATGTGCGCGCGGTTTTTGCGCGGCGAATCTTCCTATGGCAGGACCGGACCTTTTTATCGCGCCAGCGAAGGCGCTTTCAACTGGCTGCTGTCCCACTACGAACGCGGCCTCAAATGGGTGTTGGGTCATCAGAAATTCATGCTGCTGGTGACCGTGATTACGTTTGTCGCCACGCTCTGGCTTTACACCGCCGTGCCGAAGGGATTTTTTCCACAGCAGGACACTGGGCTGATGATGGGAATCTCGGAGGCGTCGCAGGACATATCCTTTGCCGCCATGGTCAAACTCCAAAACCAGGTGGCGAGGATTGTTCTGGCTGATCCGGCGGTGGCCAACCTCGGCTCGTTTATCGGCGCGGCATCCGGCAGCTCCACGGTCAACAACGGCCGCATGTTCATCGCGCTCAAACCGCTGGCGGAAAGAAAAGTCCGCGTGGACGAAGTCATCGCCCGGTTGCGCCGAAAATTGACCGGCGTCGTGGGTATCAATTTGTTTTTGCAGCCCGTCCAGGACATCCGGGTCGGGGGACGGCTGAGCAAGGCGCAGTACCAGTATGCGCTGACGTCAGTGGATCTGGACGACCTCAATCATTGGTCCAGCGCGCTCGTGGACAAGCTGCGCTCGATCCCGCAATTGAAGGATGTCACCAGCGATCAGCAAACCGGCGGCTTGCAGGCCAACGTCGTAATTGACCGCGATGCCGCCGCGCGACTGGGCGTTTCTCCGGAGGCGATTGATAATACACTCTACGATGCGTTCGGCCAGCGGCAGGTGTCCACGATTTACGAACGATACAATCAGCACCACGTCATCCTCGAAGCATCGCCGGAGTTTCAGTTGAATCCCGCCTCGCTGCAAAAAATTTATGTCAATGCCACCAATAGTGTGCAGGTGCCGCTGGCCAGCGTCGCCAAATTTGAGCCGGGCAACGCCTACCTCTCCGTCAATCATCAAGGACAATTTCCCGCCGTCACGCTTTCCTTCAACCTCGCTCCCGGTGTGGCGCTGGGTCAGGCGACGGAATTGATTCGGAAGGCGACGGAAGAGTTGGGAATGCCGGCCAGCGTGCAAGGCAGTTTCCAGGGAACGGCCCAGGTGTTTCAGGCGTCGCTTGCCAACATGCCATTGCTGTTCGCGGCGGCGGTGCTCACGGTTTACATCGTCCTCGGCATGCTCTACGAGAGCTTGATTCATCCGCTCACCATTCTCTCCACCCTGCCGTCGGCAGGCGTCGGCGCGCTGCTCGCGCTGATGGTGTGCGGCTTCGACCTTTCGTTGGTTTCGTTCATCGGGATCATTCTGCTGATGGGGATTGTGAAGAAAAACGCCATCATGATGGTGGACTTTGCCATTGAAGCGGAGCGCCTGGAAAAACTCAGTCCGGAGGAAGCCATTTACAAAGCCTGCGTCATCCGTTTCCGTCCGATCATGATGACCACCATGGCGGCGTTGCTGGGCACGCTTCCGCTCGCTCTCGGCCTGGGCACCGGTTCTGAATTGCGCCGTCCGATGGGCATCGCCGTCGTCGGCGGACTCTTGCTCTCGCAAACGCTCACGCTATACACGACGCCGGTGGTTTATCTGGCGTTTGAACATCTGCGACAAAAATTTATTGTCCGGCATCACTACCGGCTGGGCGAGTTTGCGCCGGCAGGAGGCGCGCCCGGTTGAATTCGCGTTTTGAAAAATGAACCACCAACCCAATACCCATTTGAATGCCGGCACGGCGACCGCGTCTCTAATAAATGATGAAAACGTATTCTAGACTTATGAAAAATAATACAGTGTTAAAAACCAACGGAATCAAGGCAGTCATCCTAGTCGCGGGAATTGCACTGGCAGCCACGGGTTGTGTGGAGCGCCGGGTTGTGTATGTGCCTACATACCGAACCGGGCCGCCGCCTGTTTACCCGGCCCAGGCCGCCTACCCATACCCGCCTCAGCAATACCCGCCTCAGACTGTTTATCCGGCTCCACCTCCCGCCGGCCCGAGCCAGGCGCCAATAAACGCACCGACGGTTTCAAACCCACCGCCGTTGCAACCCGCGCCAGCCGCGCCGGTGATGACAACCGAAGCGCCGCCTCCCCCGCAAGTCGAGGTCGTGCCGGTGGCTCCCGGCCCGGATTATTATTGGATGCCGGGTTATTGGAACTGGAATGGCGGCTGGGTCTGGATCGGCGGCAATTGGGTGATCCGGCCCTGGCACGGTGCGGTTTGGGTGGGCGGCGGATGGGCCCGCCATGGACGGAGATACGTCTGGGTGGGCGGCCATTGGCACTGACCAGTTTATCGGCGTTGATATCTAACCGATTGTATGAGTAACTGAAAGACGCCGCAGGGCGGTTGCAGAAAAGTATTCCGAATTTAGAACCAGATGAAACCGATCACCTTCCTCACTGTGACGCTGTCGGCCTTGATCAGCGTGGCCATTCAAACGCGGGCGCAAATCGCGGTGCCGCCACCGGCTCCGGTGGTTCAACTGCGGTCCGCCGCTGAACTTGACCAAATGCTCGGTACGATTGCGCTTTATCCCGATCCATTGATCGCGCAAATACTGCCCGCCGCCACACTGCCCACACAGGTCGTGCTGGCCTATCGTTACGTGAGCAGCGGCTCCGACATCAACCTGATTGACCAGCAATCATGGGACGCCAGCGTCAAGGCACTGGCCCGGTATCCCGATATCCTGAAAATGATGAACGACAATCTTGCTTGGACGACGGATTTGGGACAGTCATTTCTCTACCAGCAACAGGATGTGATGGACTCCATCCAAAGGCTTCGCGCCGAGGCCCTCAATCTCGGCAACCTTCAATCCAACCCGCAACAGATGGTGGATGCCGACGGCGGCATCATTGAAATTGTTCCGGCCAATCCGGAAATTATTTACGTGCCGGTGTACCAGCCGGAGCTGGTTTTTTTCCAGCGTCCGTTTGGCAGGTTTTTCATCTCCTTCGGAGTGGGTCTGAGGATTGGCGGGTGGCTGGATCATGACTGCGACTGGCGCGGCCACAACATCATTGTCTGGGACCACGCTCATCCGCGTCCGAGCGGCTGGTGGCACGAGCGCCCCAGCCAGCGCCCGCGCACGATCATCAACAACGTCACCGTCTGGCGCTCAACGGGCCGCGCGGTCATGGTCACGGACAACCATCGGGACCGCGGTTGGAACACACGTGACAGTCATCCCGTTTACACGGCACCACCCAGACCTGTTCAAGTTCACAATGATCGCGAGCCAACGCCCAACGTAGCTCGCCCGGTGGAAGTGCATGTCAATCCGCCCAGGGTTGAGCATGCGCCGATTGAGCGGCCAGAGGGAAGCGCCTTCACCGGCGTTGGCAACGCGCATGAAACCCACGCCGCCAGCAGTCGAGGCCAGCAGAGCGTGCAGGCGATCAGCCGGCCGGAACCGTCGGTGAGCCATAACATGCCAGCCGGTTCTCCTCCACCCAAAAACCGATGAACACCCGACAAAATCAATCTTGCCAACTTATGATATCACTAATGAAACAGCATAATTTTCCATCTTTGCGACGGGCCGAAGCGCTCGTGTCGGTCCTGGCCCTGACCTTTTTGATCGCGATGCAGCCGAATTGTCTGTGGGCAGCCGGTGAGCAAAGATTCAATACGCCGGACGAAGCGGTCAAAGCGCTGATTGCGGCCGCGCAAGCCAAAGACACCAACGCGATGCGCGCGTACTTTGGACCGACGGGTCACGAATTGGTTTCGCCCGATGTGGTGCAAGCCACGGAGGAGTTCAACGTGTTTGTCCAACGGCTGACGGAGAAAACCGAGATTGTGCGCGAGTCCGATTCCAAGGCCACGCTGGAGCTGGGTGCGGACGGCTGGCCGTTTCCGATACCATTGATGAAACTGGAGGGGCATTGGTTCTTCGACACCGCGGCTGGCAAAGAGGAGATTTTCAGGCGCCGGATCGGCCTGAACGAAATCGGAGCGATACGGGTTTGCTACGCCTATGTGGACGCCCAGCGCGAGTATGCCACCAAGGATCAAAACGGCGGCGAAGTGCTGCAATATGCACAACATCTTCGCAGCACGGCTGGCGCGCACGACGGCCTCTATTGGCGAGCGGAGCAGGCGGGCGACGAACTTAGCCCGTTGGGACCACTGATTGCGCAAGCTCACGGCGAAGGTTATCGGCGGACGACCAAAATCCTGACTGAAGATCAATCGCCCTACCACGGTTATTATTTCAAAATCCTGACGCGTCAGGGCCGGCACGCACCCGGCGGGAAATATAATTATATCATCAACGGTCACATGATCGCCGGGTTTGCGTTTATCGCGTGGCCGGACGAGTGGGGCAACACCGGCGTAATGACCTTCATGGTAAACCAGCAAGGCAAAGTTTATCAGAAAAACCTCGGCCCGAAGACTTCCTCAACTGCCAGTTCAACGACGGCTTACGACCCGGATGACACCTGGACACTGGCGAAGGAAGAATGAAAATCCTGTCGTTGGCGAAAACCGCAAGCTCCTAAGGGTTTTGACTTCACTGGGCGCGCAAGGAAATCGCAATTCTCGCAATACCGAGTCACCCTGAGTATTATACCCGGAAAGACGTGAGCTTTAGAATCAAGTAACCTATGTGGATTGTCCAACTCGCTTTGCGGCGGCCCTACACTTTCGTGGTGGCTGCGCTGCTGCTTTTGCTGGTGACACCGTTCATCCTGTTGCGGACGCCCACAGACATTTTTCCCAGCATCAACATCCCGGTCGTCAGCATCGTCTGGCAGTACCCCGGCCTGGACGCCCAGGACATCGAGCAACGCATCGTTTATGCGCATGAGCGTTCACTCAGTGTCACGGTCAATGACATCGAGCACATTGAATCCACTTCCTACAGCGGCATTGGCGTCATCAAGGTTTTTTTGCAGCCGGGCGCCTCCGTGCCGTCGGCCGTTGCCCAGATCACCGCGATCGCGCAAACCGTCTTGCGGCAAATGCCGCCGGGACAGCAACCGCCGTTGATCGTGCAGTATAACGCCTCCACGGTTCCAATCCTTCAATACAGCTTCAGCAGCCCGAAAATGTCGGAGCAGGAATTGTTCGATGTGACCGCGAACCAGGTGCGCATCGGGGTTTCCACCATTCGCGGCGCGGTCGTCCCATGGCCTTACGGCGGCAAGATGCGCGTGGTGTCCGTGGATATCAATCTCGCGGCGCTCAAGGCCAAAAACCTCGCGCCCCAGGACGTGGTGAGCGCCGTCAACGCGCAAAATCTCATTCTGCCCGGCGGCACTGCGAAGATAGGCTCCACCGAATATGACATCGGCGTCAACAGCAGCGTCGGGCCGATTGACGACTTGAACAACCTGCCGGTCAAGGTCGTCAATGGCGCCACCATCCGCGTGCGCGATGTGGCCCAGGTGCATGACGGCTACACTCCGCAGCAAAACGCGGTGCGCCAGGACGGCGTGCGCGGCGCCTTGCTGACGGTGATGAAAAGCGGCGCGGCTTCAACGCTCGAAGTGGTGGCTCGCGCCAAGGCGGCGATGCCAAAAATCATGAAAACCGTCACGCCGGATTTGCAGGTCCAGGAATTCGCCGACCAATCGCTATTCGTCCGCGCGGCGGTGAATGGCGTCCTGCGCGAGGGTGTCATTGCCGCGGCGCTGACGGCTTTGATGATCCTGCTGTTCCTGGGTTCCTGGCGGAGCACGGTGATCATTTCCCTGTCCATCCCGCTGTCCGTGCTGTGCTCGGTCGCCACGCTCAGCGCGCTGGGCGAAACCATCAACCTGATGACGCTGGGCGGACTGGCGCTGGCGGTTGGCATCCTGGTGGACGATGCCACCGTCGCCATCGAAAACATCCATCGCCACATGGTGGGCGGCAAAACACTCGAAACCGCTATTCTCGACGGCGCGCAGGAAATCGCCCTGCCCGCGTTCGTTTCCACGCTGTGCATCTGCATCGTTTTCGTGCCGATGTTTTTCCTGACCGGCGTGGCGCATTATTTGTTCGTGCCGCTGGCCGAGGCGGTGGTGTTCGCCATGCTCGCGAGCTATCTCATTTCCCGGACGCTCGTGCCGACGCTGGTGATGTGGTTTTACCGGAATGTCGAGTCGCACGGTGAACATGAAGACGACAGTCATGCGGCGGCCTGGATGCGCCCGTTCATCCGCATCCAACGCGCGTTTGAGAACGGGTTCGAGCGGTTTCGCGAAAGTTATCGCGCGTTGCTCGCGACCTGCCTGGAACATCGCGCTCCGTTCGCTTTGATTTTTTTGGGGCTCTGCGCCGGCTCCGCGCTGCTGATCACGCAGCTCGGCGAGGACTTTTTTCCCAGCGTGGACACCGGCCAGTTTTTGTTGCATGTGCGCGCGCACACCGGCACGCGCATGGAGGAGACCATCCAATTCGCATCGCAAATTGATGCCGTGATCCGCCGGGAAATTCCCGCCTCAGAAATTCACGGCATCATGGACAACATCGGCATCCCGAACTCCAGCATCAATCTGAGTTACAACACCAGCGGCGTGATTGGCCCCGGTGACGCGGACATTCTGGTCTCGCTCAACCCCGGCCACGCGCAAACGGATGGTTACGTGCGCCGTCTGCGCAAGGTTCTGAACCGGGAATTTCCCGGCAGCCTGTTTTATTTTTTACCCGCCGACATCGTCAGCCAGACCTTGAACTTCGGCCTGCCCGCGCCGTTCGACATCCAGATCGTCGGGCGGGATCAGGCGAAGAACCGCGAGGTCGCCGCGCGCCTCGTGGAGGAGATTCGCCGCGTGCCCGGCGCGGTGGACTTGCGGGTGCATCAGCCGGCGGATTTGCCGAAACTGAATGTCACGGTGGACCGCGTCAAAGCCGCCGAGCTGGGATTGACCGAACAAAACGTGGCCAACTCCGTTTTGTTGAGTCTCAGCGGCAGCAGCCAGGTGCAACCGTCGTTCTGGATGGACCAGCGGTTCGGCGTGCAGTATCTCATCAACACGCGCGTGCCGGAATACGCGATGGATTCCATCGAGGCGCTGAACTCTTCGCCCGTCAGCGCCGGCGCGCCCGGCTCCGGCAACGGCCAGATTCTGGCCAACCTCGCCACCGTGACCCGCAGCGTGATCCCCCCGGTGTTCACGCATTACAACGTGGCGCCGGTGATTGACGTTTACGGAAATGTCAACGGACGCGACCTGGGCGGCGTGTTGAAAGACATTGGGCCCATCGTGAAGCGTGCAGAAAAAGATTTGCCCCGCGGCAGCAGCCTCGTGCTGCGCGGCCAGGCGGAAACCATGCACACGAGTTTCGTCGGGCTCGGCGTCGGACTGCTGGGGGCGATTGCCTTGATTTATCTGCTGCTCGTGGTGAATTTCCAGAGCTGGCTTGATCCGTTCATCATCATCACCGCGCTGCCCGGCGCGCTGGCCGGGGTGGTGTGGGCATTGTTCCTTTCGCAAACGACCCTCAGCGTTCCGGCGCTGATGGGCGCGATCATGAGCCTCGGCGTGGCCACGGCGAACTCCGTGCTCGTCGTCAGCTTCGCGCGCGACAATTTGCGTCGCGGAATGGATCCCGTTGCCGCCGCGCTCGATGCCGGTGCGGGCCGCATTCGTCCCGTGCTGATGACCGCCGCGGCCATGTTGATCGGCATGCTGCCGATGAGCCTCGGCCTCGGTGAAGGCGGCGAACAAAATGCGCCGCTGGGCCGCGCGGTGATCGGCGGTCTCTTCGTCGCCACGATTGCGACGCTGCTTTTTGTTCCCGTGGTTTTCAGTTTCATGCACCACCGCGCGGCGGTACGCCGTGATGCGGATGATTCCGCGGCGGCGGCCGCGCTCCTCATTCCCAACGCACCGATCACTTGATATGAATCCGGCCCCACCCAACACTCGAGCAATCGAACCTAAATCCGCCCATCCCGCCGCGCCAAAAGCGCCGCCCGTGCGGCTGAAGCGTATCGCCCTCATCGCGGCCGTCATCATTTTGATCGGGCTGGTGATCGGGCTTTTGCCACGCTGGCTCGCCCGCCGCTCGCTCGCCAGGGAAACCAAGGAATTGGCCGTCACCTCAGTCGCGGTGGTTTCGCCCATGCCCGGCAAAACCGATCTCGGCGTTCCGCTGACGGCGGAAGTGCAGGCTTTTGTCGAAGCGCCGATTTACGCGCGCGCCAGCGGTTATTTGAAACGCTGGCTGGTGGACATCGGCGATCGGGTCAAGGCGGGGCAACTGCTGGCCGAAATTGACACGCCGGAACTCAACCAGCAACTCGAGCAAGCCCGGGCCGAAGTCGCCCAGGCGGAAGCCGCGCTCAATCTTGCGAAGACGACGGCGGCGCGCTGGATCGATTTGCTCAAGACCGCCAGCGTGAGCGAACAGGAAACGTCCGAGAAGCAGGCCGATCTGGAATTGAAAAAAGCCAACGTGGACGGCGCACGCGCCAACCTGCACCGGCTGGAGGAATTGAAAGGTTTTGCCAAGGTCACCGCGCCGTTTGACGGCACCATCACCGCGCGCCAGACGGACGTGGGCCAGCTCATCGCGGCGGGCAACGGACGGGAACTGTTCCGCCTGGCACAAACCAATCCGCTCCGCGTGTATGTCCGCGTGCCGCAAACGATGTCCCACGCCATCGAGACGGGGCAAAAGGCCGAACTCATTCTGGACCAGATGCCCGGACACAAATTCGCGGCGAAGGTCGTCCGCACCGCTGGCGCGATGGATCCCGGCTCGCGGACGCTGCTGACCGAATTGGAAGTGGACAATGCGCGCGGCGAAATTCTCGCCGGGAGTTACGCGCAGGTCCGATTCACGGACACCGTCGTGGCGCCGACGCTCACGCTGCCGGCCAACACGCTGCTGTTCCGCTCCGATGGCATTCGGGTCGGCGTCGTCAATGGCGACGGCAAAGTGGAATTGCGTTCGATCAAGCTTGGCCGTGATTTCGGCCAGACCATGGAGATTCTGGAGGGCGTTGCCGCAAACGACCGGGTGATTATGAACCCGCCTGACTCGCTGGCGTCAGGATTGACCGTCCGGGTCGCTGAACCGGTAAAGACCGTGGCCGAAAAATGAGAGCCTCAGTCTTCCTCATCGCGGCCGGTCTGACAGCCGTGGCTGGTTGCTCCGTGGGACCGGATTATCACCGGCCAGCCGCACTCCCATCCCAACCCTTGCCCGCTGCTTTCAACGGCGTCGAACCGACCACGAATTTGCCAGCCTGGAAAGTCACGCAACCTTCGGCTCACCTGCCGCGCGGCGCGTGGTGGAAAATTTTTGACGACGCGGAATTGAACCGCCTCGAGAATCTGGCCGCGACCAACAATCAAGACCTGGCTGCTTCGGAGGCGCGGTTTGAGCAAGCCCGCGCGCTGGTGGGAATCGCGCGCGCGGACTTTTTCCCGCAGCTTTCGGCGCAACCGGGTGTGATCCGCCAGCGCACGAGCGTCAACGCGCCGCAAAACGGCCGGCCCGCCGGCGCGGCTTACACTTATAATACTTTTCTTGCTCCGCTGGAACTGGGCTGGGAACTGGATTTGTGGGGCCGCGTCCGGCGGCGAACCGAAGGCGCGCAGGCCCGGTTCGTGGCGGCGGCGGATGACCTCGAATCGGCCAAGCTATCGTTGCGGGCGGAAGTGGCCGCCGATTATTTCCTGCTGCGCTCGCTCGAGTCGGAACGCGCGCTCGTGGCGGATACCATCAAAGCGTACCGCCGTTCGCTTGAACTCACCCAAAACCGGCGCAAGGGCGGCATCGTCTCCGACCTCGACGTGTCGCAGGCCGAAACCCAACTTCGCACCACCGAGGCGGAATTGCCCGCGCTTGACCTGCAACGCGAAACTCTGCTGCACGCGCTCGCCACCTTGTGCGGCCAGGCGGCAACCGGTTTTCAACTCGTGGCAACAAGTCTGGCCACCAACACCATTCCCAACGTGCCGATCAGTCTGCCCAGCGAATTGCTGGAACGCCGGCCGGACATCGCCGCCGCCGAACGCCTCATGAGCGCGGCAAACGCCGACGTGGGTGTGGCCAAGAGCGCTTTTTATCCGCGCATTTTCTTCAACGGCCTGGCGGGATTTCAGTCTTTGAGCGCCAGCAGTTGGTTCGACTGGCCGAGCCGGTTTTGGGCCATCGGTCCGTCCCTGGACTTGCCGCTGTTCACCGGGGGACGCAATCGCGCGCAACTCGCCCTCACGCGATCCGCTTACGACGAAATAGTTGCCAGTTATCGTCAGTCGGTTTTGACCGCCTTTGAGGAAGTGGAAGATGAACTGGCCGCGCAACGTCTGCTGGCGGCGCAACTCGACGCCCAAAGCGCCGCTTTCGCCGCCGCGCAGCACACGCTCGACATTGCGAACAACCGTTACGACGCGGGTTTGATCACTTACCTCGAAGTCGCCATCGCCCAGAACGCGGCGTTGGATCGCGAGCGCACTCTCGTGCGGCTGCGCGGCCAGAGCCTGATGGCAGAAGTCGGTTTGATCAAAGCTTTGGGCGGCGGTTGGGGATGAATGATTCCGGCCCATTCCAGCGTGGTCTCGGTGCCTCCTGCGGCACCGGGCACATCCGTGAAGCGGTTGTTGCCGTGGCTCGTCGCCGTGGCCTTCTTCATGGAATCGCTCGACACGACGATTCTGAACACGGCCGTCCCCGCCATCGCGAAGGCGCTCGCCGTCGCCCCGC
>OCZU010001168.1_pt1 | contig 17469 bp, 19 predicted proteins | sample 1539001 | NCBI WGS metagenome assembly OCZU01 (sample SAMEA3539306, study PRJEB22396) | soil metagenome | biome: tundra; feature: field; material: soil | place: USA | collected 2010-05 | depth 0.15 m | reverse complement strand
GGCCAAGGGCGTGCTCGCCGCGCAGACCGGGCTGAGCATAGCCGCGGCGTTCGACCGAATGCTCGCCATGTCGGACGACAGCGGCACGCGGCTCGAAACCCTCGCCAGGCAGATCATCGACGCCGCCATCCGGCACAGGTGGGATGCCCCGTAGGTGGTGAGGCCTGGGCGGCAGTCGCGGTGGATGACCTTGACCCGATCCTGGCGGTTGACCCGATCCTGGCGGGGAGGCGTCGGGCGTAGCCGGCGTGCTCGCGGGTATTGGCCCAGGATGGCCATGCCTGCGCAGCCCCCCGGAGAAGCCCGCCATGGCTGAGGACAGCCCGCTCAGTGCCTACCGGGCGAAGCGTGATCCGGCCCGGACCCCGGAGCCGATGCAGACGAAGGGCTCCCGCGCGCTGCGGGAACACGACCGGCCGGTGTTTGTCATCCAGGAGCACCACGCGCGGGCGCTGCACTGGGACTTCCGGCTTGAGCACGACGGTGTCCTGGTGTCGTGGGCGCTGCCGAAGGGTGTCCCGGAAGACCCGGCCACGAATCATCTCGCCGTGCATACCGAAGACCATCCGCTTGAGTACGGAAGCTTCGAAGGTGACATCCCGAAAGGCCAGTACGGCGGCGGGCGCGTGAGCATCTGGGATCACGGCGATTACGAACTCGAGAAGTGGACCGACACCGAGGTCATGGTCGTACTGCACGGGACGAAGGCTCGTGGCCGTTACGTCTTGTTCGCGACCGGCGGGAAGAACTGGATGATTCACCGCATGGACCCCGTCCGTAACGGCTTCCAGCCACTTCCGGGGCGGATCGCGCCCATGCTCGCGACAGCCGGATCGTTGCCGGCCCGTGACGAGGGGTGGGCCTATGAGATCAAGTGGGATGGCATCCGGGCTGTGGTCTATGTCGACGGCGGCCGCGTCCGCGCTCTGAGCAGGACGGACAGGGACATCACGGCCACGTTTCCCGAGTTGCGGGAGGTGGGGGAGCGACTCGGGGCTCGCCCGGCTGTCATCGACGGGGAACTTGTCGCCCTGGGCCCCGACGGACGGCCCAGCTTCGGCCTGCTGCAGCAGCGCATGCATCTGTCGGGCAGCGCCGAGATCACCCGGCGTGCCCGGGAGGTCCCGGTCAGCTATGTCGTGTTCGACGTGCTGCATCTCGATGGGCAGTCGCTGCTCGATCTGCCCTACGACGAGCGCCGCAAGCGCCTCGAGTCCCTCGGTCTGTCCGGGGGGTCGCTGGCGACCGGCGACTCGTTCCGGGACGTGCCCGGCGCCGACGTCCTCGCGGCCGCGGAGCACAACGGCCTCGAAGGCGTGATCGCCAAGCGCCGGAATTCTCCGTACCGCGTCGGTCGCCGCAGCGGCGAGTGGGTGAAGGTGAAGATTCTCAAAACCCAGGAAGTGATCATTGGTGGGTGGACCGATGGCAATGGAGAGCGCACGGGCAGCCTCGGCGCGCTCCTGCTCGGGATACCGGGGGCCGACGGGTTGCGTTACGTAGGAAAGGTGGGCACCGGCTTCGGCGAGCAGGACCGCCGCGAACTGCTGGACCGCCTCCGGCCTCTGGCCAGGAATACGAGCCCGTTCTGCGCCGGGCTTCCCGCGCCGGTGGCGGGGCTGGCCCACTTCGTGCGGCCGGTCGTGGTCGGCGAGGTCCGGTACGGCGACCGGACCGCGGACGGGCACCTGCGCCACCCCGCCTGGCGTGGCCTGCGCCCCGACAAGGATCCAGCGGAGGTCACCGATGAGCCCTGAGCGCGTCCAGACGGAGGTGGAGGGCCGCCGTCTCTCGCTGTCGAACCTGGACAAGGTGATGTATCCGGCCAGCGGGTTCACCAAGGCCGCGCTCATCGACTACTACGCCCGGATCGCCGCGGTCATGCTGCCCCACCTGCGGGACCGGCCCGCCACCTTCCGCCGCTTTCCCGACGGCGTCAGCGGCAAGTCGTTCGTGGAGAAGCATGTGCCCTCGCACGCGCCGCAGTGGGTGCACACCGTCAAGGTCCCGTCGTCGGGCAGCACCGGGTGGGGCCGGGATAAGCCCCCCGAGGGGGATGTCGAGTACGCGGTGGTAGGGGACAGGCCGACCCTGGTCTGGGCGGCGAACCTGGCGGCCATCGAATTCCACGTGCCGCTCTGGCACGCCGGGGGCCGGCGCCCGCTGCCCGGCCGGCCGGACCATATGGTGTTCGACCTCGACCCGGGACCGGGAACCACGATCGTCGAGTGCTGCCGCGTCGCGACGTGGATCTCCGCCCGCCTCACCGGAAGCAGCCGCGAGCCGCTGGTGAAGACCAGCGGGGCGAAAGGCCTCCAGGTCTATGTCAAGCTCCCGGCCCGCACAGAGTGGGACAAAGCCCGGGAAAACGCTCACGGGATCGCCCGGGCGATCGAGGAAGATCACCCCGAGCTTGTCGTGACGAACATGACCAAGGCGCTGCGCCGGGGCCGGGTGCTCATCGACTGGAGCCAGAACCATCAGGCGAAGACGACCGTCGCCGTCTACTCGCTTCGCGGGGGCGCGGAGCCGTGCGTCTCGACCCCGGTCACCTGGGATGAGGTGCAGGATTGCGAGCGGAGCGGAGACGGCGCCCAGCTGCGTTTCGGCCCAGGCGAGGTTCTTGACCGCGTCGAGCGTCTCGGGGATCTCTTCGCACCGCTCGGGTAGGCAGTTACCCGCTCACGACGCGGCGCTACCCGCTCACGACGCGGCGGCGTGCTCGGCAGGCCAGCCTGCCCCGGGCTGCGGATCGCCGCAGCTGCACTCCACCTCGCCACACGTGATCACGAACAGATGCTGCTCAGCGGCCATCCGGCAGCCGGGGTCCTCGGCGCAGTCGGCCGAGCCGTCGAAGTGCACGATCGCCGTCCCGTGGCAGTGCTCGAGGTCCTGCTCGCATTCGACGCACACTTCGATGATGAGGGCTGGCTCGGTCATGACGGCTCCTTTCACCCTCTTCATCTATCACCAGGAGCCGACAGTCTGCCGCGCGCCGGGCCGGCCAGCGGACCGATACTTAAGAAATCTTCCTGCCCCGCCGCTTGGGTGCCGCGGCGTCACCTATCGCCTCGATGAGCTCAGGCTTGGTCATCTTGGAGCGTCCCTGGATGTCCAGCTCCGCAGCGCGCGCCAGCAGTTCGGCCTTGGTCATCTCGTCAAGGTCCTGCTGCTTGGCCTCGCTGGCAGGCGTGGCCGGCTGGTCCGCGTCCGGCGGGGCATCCTCCGCCGCCCGCGACTCTCCCGTCCGGGCGACCGATGCCTCAAGCGCGGCCATCAGGTCGATGACGTTGGACTTCGGGCGCTCCTTTTCGAAGACGACCGCGTGCCCCTCACGCTTCCGCTCGATCACTTCCTCGACCCGCGCGCGGTAGGTGTTGTGGTAGTCCTCAGGAGACCACTCCACCGTGAGCGACTCGACGAGTTTCTTGGCCACCTCCAGCTCGCGCCCCGCGAAGGTGACGTCCTGGGGCAGGCTGTCGAGTTCCTCACTCGGAGTGCGGATCTCGTCGGCGAAGTACATCGTCTCGAGGATCAAGACGTCCTCGCCGGGACGCACGGCGACAAGATGCTCCTTGTCCCGGAGGATGAGGGTGGCAATGCCGACCTTGCCGGTTTCGTGCATTGCCTGCCGGAGCAGTGCGTAGGCGCGGTCCGCGCCTTTCCCCCGGGGCGCGAGGTAGTACGTCTGGCGGAAATGGACCGGGTCTATGCGATCAAGGTCGACGAAGTCGCTGATCTCGATCGTCTCCGACTTGCCGGGGGCAACCTCTTTCAGCTCTTCCCGGGTGACGACGACGTACTCGCCGTCGCCGAGGTCGTAGCCGTTGACGATGTCTGAGTTCGGCACTTCCTCGCCGGTGACCTCGTCGACCTTCTTATAGCGGATCCGATTCGACGTGCCCTTGTGCAGCTGGTTGAAATGAATCGTCTGGTCAGCAGTGGCCGAATACAGGCCTACTGGAACGCTCACCAGCCCGAAGCTGAGAAATCCCGACCACATAGAACGCGCCATGCTGTTCTCCCGAAATCCAAACGCTGCGGCCGTCGTCCTCGTGCTGCAGACCTCAATCATTCGTGGCTGGCCGGCTCCCGGCCGGACGTGGCCGCTAAACCGCATCGTAGATCTTGATTCTATGTCCGGGCATGTCGGTGGCCTAGTTCCCCTCTCGGCTGGGAAACGGGACGCCTCCTGGCCCGGTGAATCGCGCCTTCACCGGACCGGGAGGCTCCGAGGCTGTTTGCGGGCGCCGCAGCCGGGAAGGCGTCCCAGGCGAGCACCCGAAGCCCATCGGACCGGGCCTCCTCTTGAGGAGGCATCCCCGGATGACTGGAAGGAGGGCCTGGATGAATGCCGTGCCTCAGCGGCTGGTCCAACACCCGATACAACATGGAGATGGGCCGCCGCTGCTCGCCCCGCTGCTGGTCACCATGGTCGGCGGGATGGGCCTGCTGGCCGCGATACTGCGGCGCGAGAAGTGAGCGGCGCGGCCAGCGGCTCGGGTAACGGCAGCAGGTTCCCTGGGTTCGACGCGGTGGCCGAGGCCGGGCACTGGGATCCGGTGACCGCCGGGGCCGTGCTGTCCCGGGTCGGCATGCCCCCCGATATACGGTTCTTCACGTCGGCGGAGGAGGCTATCGCGATCGCGCTGTGTGACCGGCTGCTGGGCCAGGACAGTGATCCGGTGGTGCCGGTCGCCGTGTTCATCGACGCGCGGCTGGCTGCGGCCGAGACTGACGGCTGGCGGTACGCTGACATGCCCGAGGACGGGCAGGCATGGCGGGACTCCCTGCATGACCTGGACGCTGATGCGCACGCCAAGTTCTCCTGGGGCTTCGCGAAATGCGAGGCGGCCGATCAGGACATCCTCATCCATGCGGTCCAGGATCTCGGTTCGGGGGACTGGCACGGCCGCAACGCCGCGCATGTGTGGGGCCTGTGGACGCGTTATGCGTGCACGGCGTTCTACGCGCATCCCTCGGCCTGGACCGAGATCGGCTTCCCCGGGCCCGCGTATCCCCGCGGTTACAAGAACACCGGCGTCGACTCCCGTGAGCCGTTTGAGGTCCGTGACGTCAGCGCATCCGGTGACCCGGTGCGGGACGGCGCCTGATGCCGGGCATACGGCAGCGCAAACGAATCGGCCTGGCTGCTCCCGAACGACGGCACGCGGACCAGCCACCGGCTGCGCTCAGACATGCGCCGGTTCGCCCTGCCCACTGAGGAGGAACAACGAAATGGCCGCACCGACTGTTGCCGATTACCTGCTGGAACGACTGCGGGCCTGGGACGTGGAGGCGGTCTTCGCCTACCCGGGTGACGGGATCAACGGCATCCTGGCCGCCTGGGGCCGCGCCGACAACCAGCCGAAGTTCGTGCAGTCCCGGCACGAGGAAATGAGCGCGTTCGAGGCCGTCGGGTACTCGAAGTTCACCGGCCGGGTGGGCGTGTGCATAGCCACCTCCGGCCCGGGCGCGATTCACCTGCTGAACGGGCTGTACGACGCCAAGCTCGACCACGTCCCCGTCGTGGCGATCGTCGGGCAGACCAACCGGTCCGCGATGGGTGGGTCCTACCAGCAGGAAGTGGACCTGCTCAGCCTGTTCAAGGACGTAGCCAGCGACTACGTGCAGATGGTCACCGTCCCCGAGCAGCTGCCGAACGTGCTGGACCGGGCGATCCGGGTGGCGCTCACCGAGCGTGCCCCGACGGCGATCATCATCCCCGCCGACGTCCAGGAACTGGAGTACTCGGCGCCGACGCACGCGTTCAAGATGGTCCCCTCCAGCCTCGGGCTGGACTGGCCGACAGTGGTGCCAGGCGACGACGCCATCACCCGCGCGGCGGAGATCCTCAACGCTGGCCGCAAGGTCGCGATCCTGGCCGGATCCGGCGCCCGCGGGGCCCGCGCCGAACTCCAGCAAGTAGCCGAGCTGCTGGGGGCGGGCGTGGCCAAGCCGCTGCTGGGCAAAGACGTGCTGTCCGACGAGCTGCCCTACGTCACCGGCTCCATCGGCCTGCTGGGCACCCGGCCCAGCTACGAGCTGATGAAGGGCTGCGACACGCTGCTCACCGTCGGATCCAGCTTCCCTTACACGCAGTTCCTGCCCGCCTTCGACCAGGCCCGGGCGGTGCAGATCGACATCGACGGCAAGATGATCGGGATGCGCTACCCGTACGAGGTCAACCTCGTCGGGGACGCGGCGGCCACCTTGCGGGCCCTCATCCCGCATCTTGAGCGCAAGGAAGACCGCTCCTGGCGCGAGGACATCGAGGCCAAGGTGACCCGCTGGTGGGAGGTCATGGAGGCCGAGGCGATGGTGGAGGCCGACCCGGTCAACCCGATGCGGCTGTTCCACGAGCTGTCGGTCCGGCTGCCCGGCAACGCGATCGTCGCGGCGGACTCTGGCTCCGCAGCGAACTGGTACGCGCGGCAGCTGAAGTTCCACGGCGACATCCGCGGCTCCCTGTCCGGCACCCTCGCCACCATGGGCCCGGGCGTGCCCTACGGGATCGGGGCCAAGTTCGGCCACCCGGACCGCCCGGTGATCGTCTTCGAGGGTGACGGGGCGATGCAGATGAACGGCCTCGCCGAGCTGATCACCATCAAGCACTACTGGCAGGAATGGTCCGACCCGCGCCTGATCATCGCGATCCTCCACAACGACGACCTTAACCAGGTCACGTGGGAGATGCGGGCGATGCAGGGCGCGCCGAAATTCCCCGAATCCCAGACTCTGCCCGATGTCGACTACGCGGCCTTCGCCGCCAGTCTCGGTCTGCTGGCCATCAACGTGGACAAGCCCGACGAGATCGGGCCGGCCTGGGACAGGGCGCTGGCCGCGGCCCGGCCTACCGTGCTCGACGTCAGGTGTGACCCCAATGTTCCCCCGATCCCGCCACACGCCACCTTCGAGCAGGCGAAGAACGCCGCCAAGGCCATGCTGCACGGCGACGAAGACCGCTGGGGCGTGATCAAGGAGGGCGTGAAGACCAAGGTCCAGGAGTTCCTGCCGCACTCGTCGGAGTGATCAGGCGGCATACGGCTATCTCACTGAGGGTCGCGGCCCAGGAAGGCGACCAGCCGGTCGCCGGGGCTGGCGTGGGCCGGCACGGCGACCGGGGCCGCGAACCGGCCGGGCCGGTCGGCGTCGGTGACGAGCAACGGCGCGAGCCGGAGCAGTTCCTCGGCCAGCTGCGGCGGGATAGGCCGGGGGTGCCCGCAGGCCTGCGCGACATCCCAGCCGTGCACGGCGATCTCCACCGCCCCGACGCTCGTCACAATGCTCGTAGATACCGGGCAGCCGCCCACGGAGACCAGGTCGGCGTCCGTGTCCGCCCACCTGCCGAGGAGCTGGCCAGCCTGGGCCCGTAGCGCCGAGACGGGGTCGGCCCCCGGATTACCGTGCTCGCTGACCGGGCTGAGCGCGACCCGGCCGACGTCGCCGGCCTCCTGCAGGGCGGCGAGGGACTCGCTCATGTGGGCCAGCAGGGCAGCCAGGTCCCAGTCCCGGCACGGCGTCGGCTGGGACCAGGCGGCCGGAGATACGTTGGGTAGGTTGCCGAGGGTGTAACTGATCGCCCGTTCGAGCAGTCCGACGGCGCCGAACAGCACCGCCGCCCGGCCCTCGGTCATGACCGGGCCGGCAGGACCGCGGGCAGGCCGAACGTGGCGAACAGCGAGGTGTCGAAGAAGGCGGCCACATGGTCGATGCCCGCCGTGGTGACATGGACGACGTGCAACTGGAAGGCCTGGTACTCGCCGGACTCGTCCCGCCGGTACATGCCGAAGGCGGGCTGCCCGTTCGCCTCGGTCGGCAGCAGCCGCAGGTCGCCCGGGGTCTTGGCGGGACACTGGGTCGCGACGAGGCGGCCGATGTCCGCGGGCGTCTGGTACCAGCCGGTGTACGGCGGCATCTCCCAGACCGCGTCCGCGCTGAACAGTTCCACGAGCGCGGCCACGTCGTAGTCCTCGAAGGCCGCGACGTAACGCTGGAGCAGTTCCCGCTGCTCGGCCGTGCTGGGTTCGGCGACGTCATCCTGGGTCGGGGCGACCTGGCTGAGCTGCGCGCGAGCCCGTTGCAGCGAACTGTTCACGGCGGCGGTCGTGGTATCGAGCAGTTCGGCGACCTGGGCGGCTGGCCACCTCAGGACCTCTCGGAGGATCAGGACGGTGCGCTGCTGCGGCGGCAGGTGCTGCAGCGCGGCGATGAGGGCGAGCCGGATACTGTCCCGCGAGACAGCAATCGTGGCCGGATCCGCCGCCTGGCCGGCGACCATGGCGTCAGGGATCGGCTCCAGCCACGGCACCTCCGGCTGCTGGGCCAGGTCGGCCTCAGGATCGGAGCTCGGGGCACCGAGCCCGCTGGGCAGCGGGCGGCGGTTGCGGCTCTCCAGCGCGGTCAGGCAGGCGCTGGTGGCGATCCGGTAGAGCCAGGTCCGAAGCGACGAGCGCTCCTCGAACCGGTCGTAGGCCCGCCAGGCGCGCAGGTAGGTCTCCTGCACGAGATCCTCGGCGTCGTGCACCGAGCCGAGCATCCGGTAGCAATGCGCCAGCAACTCGCGCCGGTACGGCTCCGCCCGTGGCAGGAACTCCTCCTGCTGGACCGCGCTGTCCGTCATCGTCACGACCTTTCGTGTCCGCTGCCTATACAGACTAGGCAGAGGACACGAACTCATCGGTCGGCCCGAGAATTGCTCGCCCCGCGAGATCAGGCGGTGGCGGCCTCGGCCGACGCGGCCCGTCCAGCCGTGGCCGGCTCCGCCGCGGTCACCTCGACGGCCAGCTTGGGCACGATGAGAACAGGCCGCCGCGCCAGGTGAAGCAGCCGGTGTGACACGCTGCCCAGCGGCAGGTGCGGCAGGTCGGCGCGGCCCCGCGAGCCGACCACGATGATCCTGGCGTCGCAGGAGTCGGCCACGGCCAGGATCTTCCTGGGGATGTGGCCGTAGTTGGCCTCCTGGATCTCGGCTTCCGCGCTGACGCCCGCATTGGTCAGGTCGTCCACGATTCCGGCGGCGAGCTGCTCACCCTCGCCGTCGGCGCAATCCACCCGGATTCTGCCGAACCGGCCCACCGCGAACTCGTGGACGTGCAGCACGACGACCTTGTCGCCGCTGTCGCGGCTGAGTTCGCGGGTGAACTCCGCGGCGGCTGCGACGTGGCTGGCGGCATCGACGGCCAGCAGGATGGTCTTGTTCATGTCCCCTCCTCAGGAACGCGGCCGTTCCAGCGGCTCAGGCGGCCTGGCTCAGTGACGGATCCGGCGGCCGCTGATGCGGAGCGGCATGATCTGCACGTAGACGTCGCGCGCACCGCCGGCCCAGGGTTGGAGGTGCGCCGCCATTTCCAGGTGGCGCACCTGTTCTTCCTTCTTGACCCGGACCGCATGGCCGGTGACCAGCACGCTCCAGCCCTCGCTCAGCGTTTCGTCGAGGCGGTCGGCCTCAAATCCGGCTTTGCAGTCCAGATGACTGGCCAGCTGGGTGTCCACGCCGGTCCGCAGGACCACGGTCCGCCCGACCATGGCGAAGTTGACCGGCAGCGCCACCGGCCCGTCCAGCGTGGAGAACACCACGCGGCCCAGGCCTCCGGGCGACAGCAGGTCGTAGCACTCAGCCGGGGTGAGCGTCTGCAGCACCCGGCCGCTGGCAGGCCCGAGGGCACGGCCACGCGATGATCTGCCGTTGCCCGCGGCGTCCTGGCTGGCAGTCACGATCCGTCACCTCCGGCACCGTTGTTCGGCTGTTGCCCTCATGCTTGCGGACTGTGACCGATGCCGTCTGCCGACCGAGGTCCCGGGAAGGCGGGCCATTGGGCCCTGCGTGGCTACGTTCCGGCCGTCGCTGCCCAGCTCATCACGAAGCCGCGCCGGCGGCCAGCCAACGGCCCTGGCGAGTCGAGCATCCACACCGATAATCGCGCGCCAGCACTTAGCGTTGTCTTAATTCGTGGGTCAAATCATTGACACGGGCGTTATGTGCCACCCGGATCGTCACGCTGCGCAGCGGGGTACCGGCGTTATCCGATCCACGACCGCGTGACCGCGAGGCGATGCCGCCACATGCGGACGCTCTCTCCACCCGGCTGCCATCGCTCGCAGAGGTCGAGGAGGGTGCTGCACCGGGTGAGCATCGCGTCCTGGCGTGCCGCCCAGGCGGGCGTGCGGCCGTACGCGCCGAAGAACCCGTCGAGGGCGGCGGCGTCCTGCGGGTGATGCATGCGCATGATCCACTCGCACCAGGCCAGATCCTCCACAGGGTCGCCGGCATGGGCCCATTCCCAGTCCAGGACGGCCGTGATCTCCTGGCCGGCCTGGTCGAGCAGGACGTTGTTCGGCCCGAAGTCACCGTGCACCAGGACCGCCCGGGCTGGTGACCGTTGCCCGGCGGGAGCCAGCCCGGGAGCCAGCCCGGGATCGAGCGCATGGATGCGCCGGAGCACCTGGCCGCAGGCATGCAGCACCTGGCCGCCCAGGCCAGCGGCGATCAGATCCTGGCCGTGCACGCCGGGCATGAAACCCAGGCTCAGGCTGATGTCAGTGCTGGCGACAACCGGGGGGACGGGCACCAGCCCGGCGAGCCGGCGGAGCACGGCGGTCTCACGGGCGCACCGCTGGGTAGCGTCGGGCCCCCGGTAGGCCTTTGTCACTACCGGGCCATCCCGGGTGGTGTGGTTCGTGTAGCCGTGTGGCATCAGCTCGATCGGGCCCTGCCTCCCACGCGCCGACGAAGTGTGGACGAACAGTGTTGCTCCAGCCGCGGCGGGCGTCCACGAACCGGGCCGGCGCCACCTCCTGTGTGAAAGGCAGTTCAGTTGATCTTGGGCGGCACTGCTTTAGGGTGGCTGAGTGTTGTCTCGGCTTCGGATGGGCAGTGAATTGACGTCGTGTCTTGGCGCGCCGCGCCGTGCTCGCCGGCTAGCCAGCAGCCCGCGATCGCGGGTATGGCGAGTGGAACTCCCGGGCGGGCCGGCCGTGGTCAAGCAAGTCCTGGATGCCGGCGGTGACGCGGTGTCGCGGTTCCGGCGGGAGGTCACGGCGCTGCGGTTCGTTGCGGGCGTCTCGCCGCAGGTAGTGCCCGCTCTGCTGGGAGTCGACGAGGCGGAACGAGTGATGGTGCTCGAATACCTGCCGGCCGGGCGGTCGTCAGAGCCGTGGGCTGTCGACTACGCGACTGCGCTCGCCCGGCTGCACGCTGCCGGTACCGCGGGCGCCGGTCTGCCGCGGCAGGCTCGCCCCACGGAGGAGGACGTGACGGCCTTCCTGGCGCTGGCGACTGCAGTTGGTGTCCAGATCTCCGGCGGCCTGCGCGACGAACTCGACGCCGCTGTCATCCGGCTGGCCAACTCTGGCCAGAGGTCCATGCTGCACGGCGACCCCTGCCCTGACAACACCATCCGCACCAGTCCAGGGCTGCGATTCGTCGATCTGGAGCATGCTTGTTCCGGCGACGGGATCGCGGAACTTGCCTACCTCCGCATTGGGTTTCCCACCTGCTGGTGCGCTCAGCAGATCAAGTCACCTCACCTGGCGGCCGCCGAAGCTGCCTACGCGGATACCTGGCGCGCGGCGACCGGGCGGCCGGTGCCCAGCACCATGGCCGATGCCTGCCTAGGCTGGCTGCTCACAGCGGGCAGCCTGGTTGAATTCGAACGGCGCGCCAAGGGCGCCGCGTACTTCACGGACCTCATCCGCGCCGACTGGCGCTGGGGCACCGCATCGGCCCGGCAGCGTCTGCAACACCGAGTCCGGGTCGTGGCTGCCGCGACCGAAGACCACGGAGAGCTAGCCGCAATCCACCCGTTCGCTGAGAACTTCGCCACCGAGCTTGCCCGCCGGTGGCCAGCAGTCCGGGGCTTGCCTGACCACCTCGACGCCAGCCCGCTCAGGCCTCATTAGCCAGACACACGGTCGCGTTAATCGGTCGCCGAGTAGGTCCATAATCTGACTACCGTGGACTATACTCTCGACTATGACGATTGCTTCTACGCCGGTGCCGCTGTCCGAGGCGAAGGCACACCTGTCGGAGCTGGCCAGGAGGGTGCGCCAGCAGCACGAGCGGATTACCCTGACCCGCAACGGCGAGGCTGAGGCCGTCCTGCTGTCGGTGGACGACCTGGAAGGCCTGGAGATGACCCTGGAGATCCTCGGCGACACCGATTCCGTCGCCCGCATCTCCGAAAGCCTGGCCGCGCTCGGCCGCGGCGAGCCCGGTGCCGACCTGGCCACCGTCCGCCAGGACCTGGCCAGGCGCCGCGCCACTGGCGCGTGACGCCCGAGCCCGCCGGGCGGTACGACGTCCGCTTCCAGCCTGCTGCCCGACGGGCGATCTCCCACCGGCTGCCAGAGACCGTCGCCGCAGCCGTGCTCGAATTCTGCGACGCCACGCTCGCTGTCAGCCCGCACCGTGTCGGCAAGCCGTTGTTCGGCCCCCTCGCCGGCTGCCATGGCGCCTGGCGCGGAACCTACCGGATCGTCTACCGCATCGACGAAAACACCCGCACCGTGCATGTACTCGACATCGACCATCGCGCCGACATCTACCACCGCTCCTAGGCAAGCCCGGCCCGCAGGTCCGATCCTGATCTGTGACCGAGTACCCGACCTCCAGGCGGTGACGCGGCACGATGCTCTGGCTGGTCTGGCTCACTCGTCGGGTGGGCGGGTGGTGCTCATGAGGCCAGGTCGTCGCTCGGCATCGGATTTCACGATCCGCAGCATCAGCCGGCGGATCAGCGCGCTGAACGGGCCAACGAGCAACCAGTAGCGCGCGAAGCGGCGGAGGCTGGTGGGGTCCGTGGCCGCCGTCCGTGTCTCAGTCGTGATGAGGGCGCGCCCGCTGCCGTAGGGCTCCACCCGGATGTTGAAGGCGACCTTGACGGACGCAACGCAGCCGCTCGGGCCGCCGCCCGGCTACCCCGGCCGGATCCGCAGCACCGTGCGCGCCGGGCAGGTTTTCGGCAGATGCCTATGCGGGCGCCTTCTTCACCTACACCGGAGCTATCGTCTCCCACCTGGGGTCCTAAGCTCGGCGGTTGCGGTACCTGCGCCTGATCATTTGGTGCATCGCCAGAGGCAGGAACTCGCCTGCACCCAAGTCGCTGGGCCTGTTTCTCCGGCCTCGGGAAGTTTCCCTGGCTCCGGCAGCGGGCAGGGTCGATGGCTAGCCACCAGCCGGCCTGGGGACCGCAGCGCCCGGGCCGTCCGCTTAAGCGAGGTATGCGAATGAGCGAACAGGTCAGCGGGACGCACGGGCCGGCGGAGGATGACGCGATCAAGCGCCAGGACCGCAGCGAGTTGCGGGCGCACGGCGAGGAATGGCCCGAGCCCGAGTCGCCGGGCGAGGACGGACCGGAGGCGGCCTGGGCCCCTGAGGGCAGGTTCGCCGGAACACTGCCAGGGGAGGACTGGCAGGCCATCGAGCTGCGCAGCGACCTGGCCCGTCACCTGGACCGTACCGCGTTCCCGGCGGCCCGGGCGCAGCTGCTGGAGACCCTGACGGCCCACCAGGCGGAGCAGCGACTGCTGGACCTGGTGTCGTCACTCCCGGACGGCACCACGTTCGCCAGTCTGGGCGAGCTGCTCCCGGCGCTGGGGCTGCCCATAGAAGAGCGGCCGACCTGAGACGCAGCCCCGCCGGGAGCGACCCCGTGCGCTGGGCGCAGATCGCCGAATGTTCTTTTGCGGTGATCCTCCGGCGTGCCAGGCTGGATCGACGCAGAACGTCCTGATCGGGACGGGGAGTGGCTACTGACCCACCCGGCCGTCGATGCGTTCGCGCAGCAAGTCGGCGTGCCCGGCATGACGGGCGTACTCCTCGATCATGTGCACCAGCACCTCACGCAGGCTGATCACCTTACCGTTCCCGTAGCTCCCGGCCACCTCAAGGTTCGGCGCCTTCTCGACGAAGCGCTCAGCGAAACCCACCTCCTCCCGCCAGGCGGCCCAGGCGGACGCGACCGCCGCTGGGTCGGCGACGGCCTCGTTGAACGCGGCGTTCTGGTCGTCGTCGCGCCGGTACAGCCACGGGGCGTCCTGGCCGTCGAGGACACGGCGGAACCAGTGACGTTCGACGTCCGCGAGATGGCGAACCAGGCCAAGCAGCGACAAGTTCGACGGCTCGACCGACCGGCGCGCCATGCCGGCGGCGTCGAGGCCCGAGCACTTCAGCTCGATGGTCAGGCGGTAGTCGCGCAGGTAACCGGTCAGCGTCGCCTGCTCGCCGTCGAAGCCACCATCGGTCCGGGGATCGTCCTCGGGGCGGACGAACATGTCCGACCACCCGAAGCTGCGGGTGATGCCCTGCTTCCGCATCTCCGTGTCCGTCTGGTCGCCGGAGCCTGGACTGGGGTCGCCTGCCATGCGACCAGAGTGGACGATTCCGGCACGCCGCGCCAGCCAGTTCCAGTCACGCGCAGCGTGGGATTGTCAGCAGGGGCAGGTACCGTGACCGGTATGACCGCACAGCCTGCCGGGCCCGCGGGTACCGGCCCGCACGAGGTGATTCATCTGGGCGGGGAATCCGCTGTGGTGGTTCCAGTGGCTGAATACAGGCGGCTGCGGGCGCTGGAACAGCTGGCGTCCCCGCAGGAACGGGAGGATGCTGAGACCGCTGCGGCCCTGGAGGAGTACCGGGAGTGGTCGGCGGCAGGGCGCCCCGGGGCCATCTCGCACGAGCAGGCGCGCAGGCTGCTGCTCGGTGAAGACGGGTGAGGGTCGAGTGGTCGCCGAGAGCTGTCATTACGGCCTCCCAGTTCCTGGACGACACCGGCGGCATGACGGCTGTGGTGGCAGCGTTAGACGCCCTGGCTGGAAATCCATATCCTGCGGAATCCTTCCGGTGGGGAGACATGCTCCGGCTCCGCGTCGGCCGGTACCGGATCATGTACGTAGTCGAGGGCGATCTGATCACGATTGAGCGAGTCGACAGGGTCAGCGGGAGCTGACCACGAACTCGGGCAGCGGGACCCTCGTCGCGCTTGCGCCCGTTAATCGGCCTGTGGGCGGCCCGCTCCGGCGGCGCAGGGACCCCGGCGCGGCGGGGGCGCGGCACAATGCTCTGGTGAGCCTGCCGTCGTGGCGGCCAGCGGGCGGCCAGGCCCCGGCTCGCAATCAGGCAACCCGGAAGGCGGAGCAGGATCGTGACAGCGCCCACGCAGGCACCCGGTCAGCTGCCGGTTCACCGCAGGATCGCCGAAGAGCTTGGCGTTCGGGAAGGCCAGGTCGCGGCCGCCGTCGAACTGCTCGACGGCGGGGCAACCGTGCCGTTCATCGCCCGCTACCGCAAGGAGGCCACCGGCACCCTCGACGACGCGCAGCTGCGCACGCTTGAGGAACGGCTGAGGTACCTCCGTGAGCTCGATGAACGGCGCGGCGCGATCCTGGAGTCGATCCGCTCCCAGGGCAAGCTGGACGAGGCGCTTGAGGCGCAGATCATGGCCGCCGACTCGAAGGCGCGCCTGGAGGACATCTACCTGCCCTACAAGCCGAAGCGCCGGACGAAGGCGCAGATCGCACGGGAGGCGGGGCTTGAGCCGCTCGCCGATCAGATACTTGCCGAACCCGGGCATGATCCGCAGGTGCTGGCCGGTGCCTACGTGAACGCGGAGAAGGGCGTGCCGGACGAGGCCGCCGCCCTGGACGGGGCGCGGTCCATCCTCGTCGAGCGCTTCGGTGAGGATGCCGACCTGATCGGCGCGCTGCGGGAGCGGATGTGGTCGCGGGGCCGCCTGGTCTCCCGGGTGCGCGAGGGCAAGCAGGAGGCCGGCGCCAAGTTCGCGGATTACTTCGAGTTCGCCGAGCCCTTCACCAGGCTGCCCTCGCACCGCATCCTGGCCATGTTCCGCGGCGAACGGGAGGAGATCCTCGATCTCGACCTGGACCCCGAGGACGCGCCTGTCGGCGAGCGCAGCGACTACGAGTCGCGGATCGCGGGGCATTTCGGCGTCACCGACCAGGGGCGCCCGGCCGACCACTGGCTCGCGGAGACCGTCCGCCGGGCCTGGCGGACCCGCATCCTCATCCATCTCAGCGTCGACCTGCGGATGCGGCTGTGGCAGCGGGCCGAGGACGAGGCGGTCGCCGTGTTCGCCGCGAACCTGCGCGACCTGATGCTCGCCGCGCCCGCGGGGGCCAGGCCGACGATGGGCCTTGACCCTGGTTTCCGCACCGGCGTGAAGGTGGCCGTGGCGGACGCCACCGGCAAGCCGGTCGCCACGGAGACGATCTACCCGCACGAGCTGAAGCGGCGCGCCGCCGGCGGACCCGGGCCATCAGGATCCGCCGGTACCGGCCGGGGCTGGGACGAATCGATCGCCATCCTCGCCCGGCTCGCCGCGGCCCACCACGTCGAGCTGATCGCCATCGGCAACGGCACCGCTTCGCGGGAGACGGACAGGCTCGCCGGGGACCTGATCAATGCACATCCGGAGCTGAAGCTCACCAAGATCGTGGTCTCCGAGGCGGGAGCGTCCGTGTACTCGGCGTCCGCCTACGGCTCACGCGAACTCCCCGACATGGACGTGTCGCTGCGCGGCGCGGTGTCGATCGCGCGCCGCCTGCAGGATCCGCTGGCCGAGCTGGTCAAGATCGACCCCAAGTCCATCGGGGTCGGCCAGTACCAGCACGATCTGTCCGAGGGCAAGCTGCCGCGCTCGCTGAACGCCGTGGTCGAGGACTGTGTGAATGCCGTTGGCGTGGACGTCAACACGGCCTCCCCGCCTCTGCTGGCCCGGGTATCCGGGATCAGCGAGGGGCTGGCCAGCACCATCGTGGCGCACCGGGACGCGGCCGGGCCGTTCCGCAACCGAAAGGCTCTGAAGGACGTCCCCCGGCTAGGGGCCAAGGCGTTCGAGCAGTGCGCGGGATTCCTGCGCATCCGGGGTGGCGACGACCCGCTCGACGCCTCCAGCGTGCATCCCGAGGCCTACCCGGTGGTGGTGCGCATCCTGAAGACGGCCGCGCTCACCGCGGGTGAACTGATTGGCAACACAACGGTGCTGCGCTCGCTACGGCCACAGGACCTCACCGACGACCGTTTCGGACTGCCCACGGTCACGGACATCCTCAAGGAGCTTGAGAAGCCGGGCCGTGACCCGCGTCCCGCCTTCACGACCGCGGCGTTCGCCGAGGGGGTGGAGTCGCTGGAGGACCTCGCGCCCGGCATGGTGCTGGAGGGGGTGGTCAGCAACGTCGCGGCATTCGGCGCGTTCGTCGACGTCGGCGTGCACCAGGACGGCCTCGTGCACGTGTCCGCGATGTCGCGGGACTTCGTCGCCGATCCCCGCGCCGTCGTGAAGACCGGCGCAGTCGTCCGCGTGAAGGTGCTCAGCGTCGACATCCCGCGCAAGCGCATCTCGCTCACGATGCGCCTGGACGACGAGGGCGCCGGCAGCGGCGGGCCGAAGGCCGCACCTGGTCCCGCGCGCCTGGACGGCCCCGCGCGACCCGACGGCCCTGCGCGACCCG